>Ga0210386_10000302_pt1 | contig 45153 bp, 26 predicted proteins | sample IncBWH32OmetaG_FD_160091 | JGI IMG/M metagenome (GOLD analysis project Ga0210386, IMG submission 160091) | Forest soil microbial communities from Barre Woods Harvard Forest LTER site, Petersham, Massachusetts, United States - Inc-BW-H-32-O ...
ATGGTCAAAACCACTCTTGTAGAAGCCGTGTCGCCGCGTCGGTTGCGAAATACGTCGTACCATCGCGCACCAGGGGCCGCCGACCGTCTTGCTGAAAATCAGCTAGTTGCACCACGGGCAGCTAAGCAGGCTGGCTACGCGCTGACACAAGTTGGTGACGCGCGCCAGGTCACTTCGGAGCGACGCCGGTTGAATACAGATAGACCGAAACGCTGTCCGGAGGGACTGTGTCCCCGGGCGTGATGTTGAGTGCAGTATCTGTCTTCAGGCTGACCTTGGCGATCGCCGTGTTGGTGACCCAGTTTCCTGGCGCTTCGTTCGTGTCGTATGGATTCGCCGGAGCCAGCCGCATTCGCTTCACGCCCTTTGTCGGTGCAGCCTTCCCAGCCCAGGTGATCGGATAGGAAGTCGTCAGGCTCTCGTTCACAATCGCCACCGCATATTGATTCGGGTTTGCCGCCGACTGGAAGCAGTAGGCATAGATCGTCGGCACATTTTTCTGCGCGTTCACGCCGTTGTGATTGGGCGGCAGGTCATACGGAGCAGCTCCCGTCGCGCCGGAGATCGAACAGCCGATCATCTTTCCGATCACCACGTTGTTGGCCAGTTGGAGGGACAGCATCGTCGGCCGGGGACAGAAGTTGCCGCCAAAAATAGCGCTGTTGGCAAAGCTGCATGCGCCCCCGTAATCGATGGCGGCGCCGAAGAGCTTGAGGTACTTCGAGCCCTGGTACTCGAAGTAGCCCGTCAGCGCAAAGAAGTCCTGCGTCATGATGTTGCCCGTCTGCATGGACTGAAGAAACTGGTTGAACATGATGACACCGTATGCCCCGCCGTTGGCGAAGCCATTCATCGCGGACTGTGGAGCGCTTCCCTCGGCCCCTGCGTTGTTCTCCTCGTAGATGTTCACCTTACACTGTGTCGCATGATTCGCGCCGCACGTGTGCTGCGCCTGGATCGCCTTATAAGACTGATACACCCCGTGAGCCGAGTCTGGCTGATTCATGTTTACATAGGCCTCAGCAAACGCCGGCGTAAACAGAAGCGCGTTTGTGGAGTAGTCCGACACCGAGCCCTGGGTATACTGCTCGATCTCGATCGCGTCGGGGTGCCCGTGGGTTGCTATATTCGACATGTAAGCTCCCGCGCCAGCGGTTTGCACACCGATCACCAACTCGGTCCGTGCACTCACGTAGCTGGGCGTTGCGCGCATATCGGTCGCCAGCGTGTTGAATCGCGATGTGTAGTCCTGGCTAGGACTGTCCGTCCCTTGACGCCAACCGATGGCCTGCGACGTAAACCCTCCATTCCAGTTTTCATTACCCAGCGCCAGGTGAATCACCTTGAAGATGGACGCATACCCGCCAGGAGCACTGGGGCCGCCCAAAGCGATGCGCTTTGCCCCGTAGACTGTTTTGGGTCCTCCATAGAGAAAGTCCACCAGCTCTTTCGAGTCAGCCTCGGTGAAGGTGATGGGTAGAATGATGAGCGGGTCCACTCCCACAACCTGGCAAAGGTGCAGGAAGTCCTGCAGGGAGGTCTTCGACGAGGCTGAGGAGTAAAATCCTCGGTCCACTCCCTCATTTGTCATCATGCGTGCGTAGAGCGGCAACAACCAGCTGTCCAGCGTCTCGGAAGACGGCGCAGGATTGTAACGCAGCGTGCCCGGGTTTCCCGGGGTCCCGGTGGCGAAGACGATCTTCAGGGCGTTGACGTACTGATCGGAGAATATCGTGGAATTGGCCGGGTCGGTGGTAGCAGGATCCTGCTCGAAGTCGAGATTGTCGAGATACACCACTCCGCCCCCCCGTCCTATCCATTCCACCTGTATTCCCGAATTCTCCTGTTTCACGATCCCTTCCGTGGCTTGGCAGATGATCTTGAATTGCGCCCACTGGGGGGTGAGCACCGCACGATACGGACCGCAGTTGAATCCTCCGGACCTCGAGGCCTGTACCGAAAGGGTCGTGGAACCGGAAACCTGCTTCGCCATGAACTTCAAGACGTACGTACCGCTGATCCTGCGAAACATGTTCACAACGGTGCCCCCGGCATCAAGATGGTCGACTTGAAAGTGAATCATGGCCAAAGCCTGCCCCCCGGCGGTGAGATCCATCTTGTAACTAGAGGCTCCGCAGCCTTCGCATACGTCGGTTGTCTCTTCCGAGATGTGTCCGCCGTTCGCTTCCGAGATACCGGCTCCCCAGCCGCCCGTCGTAAGCTGCGTTTCCGTAAGCGGTGCAAAGGTCTGCTTGAGAACGATCACATCGCCGGGTGCAATCGGCGAAGCGCATGCCGGAGAGAAGGTATAGGCAGCTCCGCTGGGGGAAGTACCTGCCTTCGTGTTCGCGATGATGGTAGAGGAGCAGTTTAGCTCCGCGCCGCCGCCGGAGCAACTTTCGGAATTCGCGCCGCACGACTGGATGACGTTGAGATTCCCGCCTTTCCACCAATTCTCTGGCGCCTGATCGTACTGGGCATTGGAGTTGTTGGAGTTGAATTGCGTCGTGGAAAGCGGAGAAGCTCCGGCCTGTACCTGCCATATCTGCTGCAGCATGGCTCCTTCACCGCCGACGTTTGCCGGAAGGAGGAGGTTTTTGTACATGATTCCAGAGTCGTAGTTGGTCGGCGTACCCATGTTCGCGCCGGGCTTCTGCGTGTATGCGCGAAGAGTGGTAGTCGGATCTACATTGACGATCGTCTGTGCCCTTGCTGGTGACGCCAAGGCGAGCAATAGCAGAATCAGGCAGGGGAGAGCAGGAATGACCAAATGCGGTTTCTCCATGGCGTCTCGTATTATGCGGATGCGGGTTCTGAGATCCGGCTGTTCGCAATGGCAACCCAGTTCGGCGGCCCAAATGGGAAAACGAGCGCTGCTTCGCGTGAAGCTCGGCGCTTCCTGGAGAGAAGCATTCCAATCAGGTTGTTGGGGCAGCCAAAACAGGCTCATCTGTTTATCGGGTCGCTGAGATCGTAGGTGAAGACTGGGACAAATTCGAATCAATGGTACCTGAAAGCCCACAGAAAGAATCACCACTTTTGTGTGCTTGGCGGCAAACGATCAGGTGTGTCTCCGTTCATTCAACGCCTCGCAACCGTTTTGTTTCCCAAACCGGGCTTCCATATCTCGAAGATGGTTTCAGGGTATTCATCCGGAAGTTTCTCGATAAGCGGTTCCGGCTTGCCCTTGAGAGAATGGCAGAAGAAGGCACCGCATAAAGATTGATGATTCGGTGTGCGAGTTGTGGAGAAATTTGCCCGCGTATCCCCATGAACGAATCGGCGAATACAGTGGGCGATCCGTGAAGTTCCAGTGGCTCGCGCCCGAATGAAAAGACGATATCCGCCGGACCGGTGCAGGGTTGCCTCCATTCTGGCGGTATCCAGCCGGTCCATCTGCCAGCTTCTCTGGTCGAATTGCGTGTCTGAAGCAGGGAAGGTTGGCATCAATTTCTCCTCGTAGAGTCCCTCGTAGATCAGCATGAGCGGCTTTGCAAGACCGTTGCGCGCCACATTACCGAAGATCCATCCGTCGAGCAAAAGCGCAGCGAGCATGCGCTGGTCTTGGAAACAGGCCTCCGCCGCCGCAGCCCCCAAGAGAGCGCCCCACAACACCAACATGAGCCATATCCAGATGGCCGAAGAAAGGGCTGGCCGAGTCCTGATTCAGCGCCTGTAGCTGGTCAAGCGCGAAGCTGTCGTCCCTGGCCAGAATCTGAGCGTATTTATCGCCCATAGCGTCCACTTGGTCTACGGTTAAATGCTCAAAATCTTCGATCCGCGGCGCGAACCGAGCGTCGATGACGCGGCCATCAGGAAAGGCAACCACGCCGGAATAGTAAGTGTGGTCGATGCTGATTACCACGAAACCATGGCTGGCCAGCTCTTCCATCAGAAATTGCTTTGGGTTTTCTGTCCCGTCCAGGACGGATTGAAAATCAGCACCGGATATGACGCGCCGGCGGGTTGAGCTACCGCATCGAGGAAGGAATGTGTTCGCAGGATGGACTGATAGCGAGAGATCCATGAGGTTTCCTCGCGTCGGCGATAATCCGCGAGCCGCTGTCCAGCGGGCCGCGCCGGATACCACGCCTGCACCTCGCGATGCCCGGTCAACCCCAGCCCGAACTCATCCTTGCGGCTCGCGTACACCATATAAAGGATGCGCGTTCCGATCGCGTATTGCCCGGTTAGAGCAGGTAGACGGAACATGGGAAGCAGGAAGGAAAGCACTCCGGCCCAAATCAGCAGCAGCAGCAGGCAACCCGAGCCCATCCAGCGACGGACCCGGAGGACATCCGCTCGCCGGCGAGGGACCAGACCAGCAGGATGCTCGCCGCAAGATAAGCAGGCGTCATTTGCCAATGTGCTCCTTCTTCGACCAGATGTACGATGAGGGTCCCCGGCAGCAGAACGCAGAGCACACGGATTCCTCGCCGGGCTGGACGCACGCCGAGTGGCATCCAGACGATGAGAATAAAGATAAACAGGCAGATGAGTAGTTCGAAAACCCGCATACTTGCTTGAGAAACGCCGTTCTACTCCGCGGTCACTTTGTCTTGATGCCGTCGGATTCCTTGTATTCGATCAGTGCGCGCCGGTCCCCACGTCTTTGGTCCATGGAGTACCGTAACTGTCCAACGCAGATGGGGATCTGCTGTAGATGAGAATGGACGCCGTAAAGAAGGAGGGTAATGACGTCGTGCGATTTCCAGCGTGACTTCCACGCTGAACGAAGAGACAGCGCTATAAGCAGCGCCGCCCAAAGGGCAAGGGGAAGAATGGTGAACCCAAGAAGGCTCGCCGTGAGAGCGATTGCCAGCGATGCCGCCCAGAAGACTCCGCGCAACAAATTGCGCTTGCGGTCGGTCTCCCAGGCAGGATCGTCGCTGTCGCGAAAGCGGCGCGATATCTCGGCAAAAGCATGGCCGGCGCGAGTCGCACGCTTCCAGTACTGACTGAAGCGCGTCATCTGCAGATCGTGTCCAGTCATGGGGTGATCGATATGCAGAATGCGGTAGCCGCAAGCTCGCATGCGGCGGCACATCTCAGGTTCCTCGCCGGCAATCAGTTCGCTATCGTATCCACCGACCTCGTCCAGGGCACGGCGGCGGATCAGCACGTCGCCGCCGCAGAATTCGGCGATGCCAGGCGCATATACCCAATCCAGGTCGAGGATGCGGTTGTAGATCGAAGCCAAGGGATGGATTTCGCGCCGATGTCCCCAGACCGCGGCAATCGATACGTCGTGCGACATCGGCTCTAAAGCGGCCTTCACAAAATCGGGGTGAAGGATGGTGTCGCCATCGAGGAACAGGATGAACTCCGCCTTGGCGATCCGCCAGCCGGCGTTGCGGCCGAGAGCGGCGGTCGGGCGCTCCGCATGGACGACGATCACTTCGGCGCCAGACGTCGCTGCAACTTCCGTACTGCCATCCTGCGAGGCCGAATCGACATAGATCATCTCAATGCTTTCGCCGTCGAAGCCACGAATCAGACGAATGGACTCCAGGCATCGCGCTAGCCTCTGGCCCTCGTTCCGCCCGATGACCACGACGGAGATTGCAGGCGCTGTCATGCCTGCACCTCGAGAATTCCGTCGTCGGGGATTGGATCGGTTGCGACTTCCTGAAGCTTGCGCGGCAAAATTCGCGCCGGAATGCCCACCGCAATGGAATTCGCGGGCACATCTTTGAGGACGACGGCATTGGCTCCGATCGCAACATCGTCGCCGATCCGAATGGTTCCAAGTATCTTTGCGCCGGCGCCGACATCCACGCGGTTGCCGAGAATTGGAGCGCCGCGAACACCCGTATTTCGCAATCCGACGGTGACTCCGTTACGAATCACGCAGTCGTCCCCGAACGCCGCGTCTCCGCTGACCACGATGCCGCCAAAATGATCGATGCGGAAACGCTTGCCAACGGTCGCTTCGCAAGGCAGCTCAATACCGGTGAGAATCTCGGAAAACGGCTTTAACACTTTATAGAGAAAAGAGAATGGGAGCCGCATCCAGCGCTGACGGATGGTATAGCGCCATCGTCCAAAGCGGTAGACCACCATGACCCAGAGACCCTGCCGGGACCACTGGTGATCATAGGTGCGAAAATCCTCCCGGAGATTCTCAAACAAGACTGGCTCCTAACCGCAGGACAATCGAACGCCAATGACAAGAGGCACTCAATCCGCCCTCAAGCGCCGATTTCCCCGCGCTTCGCCTTCGTCTCAACAATGCCATATTTCTGCAGTTTGTAGAGAAAGGCCTTGTAATCGATATTTAATTGTGCCGCCGCCTGCCGCCGATTCCATCGCGTGGCGCTCAGCGCGTCGAGCAGCAGCTTGGTCTCTGCCTGGCGCGAATTCTGCTCCAGGTGGCCCATGGTCACAACTTTTCCGTTATTCCCGTTCGTGTGGCTTCGTTCTGGAGCCTTTTCGGCCTGCGCAGCGGTAGTTGACTTCAGGCGCACCAACTCTTGAATCAGCAGGTCGGCGTCCTGGTAAACCAGGTAGCGGCGCATCACGTTTTCGACTTCGCGTACGTTGCCAGGCCAGCTGTATTCGAGCATGGCGGATTGCAATTCCTTGGTAAGAATCGGAGCGGTCACACCGGGCGGCAAGTGCCTGTGCAGCAGTATCTCCGCCAGAGGAAGAATCTCCTGCGGACGTTCGCGCAAGGGCAGTATCACAATATTGATGACATTGAGGCGATAGAAAAGGTCCTCGCGAAACACTCCCTCTTCGATTCCCTTGCGCAAATCACGGTGCGTTGCCGCCATCACCCGAACGTCTACCTTCACGATGCGCCGGCTGCCCAGCGGCTGCACTTCGCCATCCTGCAGCACCTGGAGAAGCTTGGCCTGAAGGCGGATATCCATGTCGCCGATCTCGTCCAGCAGAATGGTTCCTCCCTGGGCAAGCTCAAATTTACCCGGCTTGTCGATGGTTGCACCTGTAAAGGCGCCCTTCTCGTATCCGAACAACTCGCTTTCGATCAGTTCCGAAGGCAACGCAGCGCAGTTCAATTTCAAAAAGGGTTTGTTAGCGCGCGAAGAGTAAGCGCACAAGCGGCGCGCCATGATCTCCTTCCCTACCCCGGTTTCCCCATGCAACAGCACGGGAACGTCGGCCATGCCCACGCGGGACAGGAACGACTCGGAATAATGCTGCACCTCGGGGCCGGATACGTCAGCGGCCAGAATCCGCGTCGGCAACTCGGGGTCGGGGTCCCCATCCCTGTCCTGCTCCGGAGAGGAGCGGGCCGAATCAATCACCTCGCGAATGGCGCGGTAGGAATCTTGATGTGCAAGCGGCGTCTTCAAAATATGAAGACCGCGGACGGAAGTGTGAAATTCGCGGTGCAGCTCATGCAGCTCATTCACCGCAAGGATCAAGGGTAGATGCGGTCGCGACGCGCATATTTCGAGGATAGTGTCCAGGTCCTGCTGACGACGCATGCCTACATTGGAGATAACCGCCGCCACCGTGAAAGCCGGGTTGCGAAGATGAACAAGAGCCTCGGGCAAAGTCCTTACCGGGAGCACGCTATATCCGTGAGACTTCAGGTTCTGAATCAGCGGCTCATGGGCTTGCGGACTCTCGCCAATCAACAGAATTAGACCTGACATATTACCCCACGCAAAGATCGAGAGATTCGAAAAGATAACCGAAATGCAATTGGTGAAACGTCATCGGGTCAAATGGCACGAACTCAATCGGTAAGCGGATCATAGCGTTTACCTGTTCGGTGAGCAAAACCACTTTCGTGTGAATTACCAATGGCGCCAGATTTATCCGGCTAAGTACCCAATCACTAGTTACCTTCGGAACTGCGAAAACTGCGCTTCGCGCCGGTTCTTCTCGTCGGATTTTCTCCACTGTTCAAAGTTTCTGGGAACTTTGGAGACTAATTGGGACTCCCAAACAGGTTCATTTCACTTGGCAGATCAACAATATGTTGTCGAACGGCCTAAAAAGTGGTTTGGCACCGCGATTGCATTTACCGAGAGTGTGCTGATGCTGTGGCATGGCTCATCAGTAACCAGCAGAAGTCCAGACACATTGAAGGGTAGGACATTGAGCGTCAATCGAGAGATCTATCCGAATCTGAAGTTGCGAATTTACACCACTGGGATTCGGCAGAATCGCCTGGCGAGAATGCTCAGCATCGATGAAGCCCATCTGAGCAGGATCATCAACGGATTCCGCCAACCAAGCGGAGACATTCGCGAACACCTCGCAGCGATTTTGCAAAGCGATCCAGAGTGGCTCTTTTACAAAATGCAAGTTAGCGACGAGAGCCTCCCCGGTGAAGGGAAGCCTCAGGAAATCTTGAAATAGAAGTCGAAACACTGAATTTGTTTCTTGCTGCCAATGGTATTACCTAAGCAATTCTTCGCCCCCAAGTACCAGCTACTATCCCAGCCTTCGGGCTGACAAAGGTGAAGTCTGCACTTCACTGAAGTCGTCGAGACTATGGAAGTTTCAAACACAACCCGGGCTCAGTGGTTCGCGGTTCAAACACGCTATCGCTACGAGCAGCGTATCGCCAATGACCTGACCGCCAAGGGATTGGAGAATTATCTCCCGACCTTGAGCGAGGTTCATGAGTGGAAGGATCGAAAAAGGCCGGTGAACGTGCCGGCATTCGGCGGCTATCTCTTTGCCCGCTTTGAACCCACGCTGCGCAACCGCGTGCGGGTGCTCGAAACCACTGGCGTTGTCCGGCTGCTTGGCAACCTGGGCCAGCCGGAGGCAGTGCCCGAGGCTGAAATCGAATCTCTGCGCATGTCATTGAACAGCGGCGCGCACTGCACCCGGCATCCTTACCTGGCGACGGGTACGCTGCTGCGCATTCAGCGCGGTCCTCTCTCCGGTCTTGAAGGACGGCTGGTGCACACGGCAAACGCTCTGCGGCTCGTGATCTGCGTCGCATCCGTTGGCCAGGCCGTCGCCGTCGAAGTCGCCCGGGAAGACGTAAGCCCGATTGATGCCGCAGATCTCTTGTATGGAAACCGGCTCCACAGTCTGGAGTCGGGTGCGTGCGAGGTAATGGAAATGTCCAGCCGGGTCACTCCACTGGCGGCCGGCGCCCGGATGCAGACCTTGGCGAACGGATCGCCTCACGTGTAAGTCATTTGTTTTTAGAACCAAAAGGCTTTGGTCGGCCTAAAGACCTCTCGGTTCCCCCGAGTCTTAACGATGCACTGATTGAAGTTTTGAGGTTTCGCAATTATGCCTGGTTTGAGTCCCAATTCTGTAGCTGTTCTTGGTGTGCCTTTCAACAACGTCACAATGGAAGAAGCCGTGACCATCATCGAGCAAAAAATCGACGGGGGCGGTTTCCACCAGGTGGCCACAGCCAATGTGGATTTTCTGATGCATGCCATTCACGACCAGGAGTTGCAGAACATTCTCTGCTCCTGCTCGCTGGTGGTCCCGGACGGGATGCCAATCCTGTGGTCCGCCCGCCTGATGGGCTCCAGACTGAAGGAGCGCGTGTGCGGGATCGACCTTGTGCCCCGCTTGGCGGAGCTGGCGGCGCGGCGTGGCTATCGCGTCTACCTGCTTGGAGCCAGCGAAAAGAGCTCGCAGCGCGCCGCGGAGCTTTTGCAGGAGCGCTATCCGGGACTGCGCATTGTCGGACGCTACTCTCCGCCCGTTCGCCCACTCGAAGAGATGAATCACGAAGAGATTCTCCGGCGCATCGAGTTAGCCCGGCCCGACATCCTCTTAGTCGCCTTCGGCAATCCGAAGCAGGAGAAGTGGCTCTCGATGCACCGCGATCGCCTGAGAGTGCCGGTCTCAATCGGCATCGGAGGCTCGCTCGATATGATCGCGGGCAAGCTGGCACGCGCCCCGCGCTGGATGCAGAAGAGCGGCATGGAGTGGTTTTTCCGCGCTGCCCAGGAACCCCGGCGGCTATTGGGCCGGTACATCAGTGATGCGTTCACGCTCGGCCGCTACCTGCCCCGGCAGATGGCGGCGACTGCTTCGCAACCAAGAAAGAACGGCCCCTCCAAAGTCTTCAGCACCAGGGTTGGAAACACCGAGGTCATTACCATTCAGGGAAATCTGACCGGCCGTCTGCTTGCGGACTTTGAGAGATATACCAGGAGTGCCAGCGAGGCGGGTATGCACATTGTGCTGAACATGGCGGAAAGCGCCTACATCGGACCCAACACGCTTGGCTCGCTGGTTCAGCTTATGACATCGATGCAGCGCCTGAAGGTCCAACTCTGGCTTGCGGAAATGCGTCCCCACCTGGTCCGTCTTCTGCGCAGTTCCAGGTTGGACAGCTACTTCAAGACGACTTCGAGCGTAAGCGACGCCCTTTACAGGATTGCCAAAGCCGATCTGCGCGCCCTGCCACAGCTGCCGGGCATCCAGACCTTCCGCCGGAAGACTGGCGCCCCGGTACAGATCCGCGTGGAAGTCATGCAGGATGTTTGCCAGAGGATGGCCGCTGGCGGCCAGGGCCAGCAGCTCGATTTTGGGACCGGTTTCAGCCAGGCCTCCCGTTACGGATTCAAAGTTTCGGTTGGATAGAGCCGTAGGGCGAGGCCTTGCCCTACAGCCGTTGTCCCACAACTTACTCCGGTCCGATTGCGTACCGGCAGATAACTGCTTGGCCGCCAATGGAGAGGCGTCTTACGCTATGGCATTTTATTTCTATCTGTTTCTCGGCCTCGCGCTCGTGGCCATCACACTGCCTCTGGTTCTGGAATTGGCTCTGGTAACGGCTGCCGCCTGGCTACCGGGCCGCCGAGAGTCGGATGAGGACCAGCCAGCGGAAGGATTTCCCCTTGCCGTCGTCATACCGGCGCACAATGAGGAATTCCTGATCTCCAGGTGCGTCAGGAGCGTCCGCGAGTCCGCCCAGTGCACCGCGAAATCTGACATCAGCATTTACGTGGTCGCCCACAACTGCACCGACAGCACCGCTCAGCAGGCGAGCAAGGCCGGGGCCGAGGTACTGGTCTACGACGACCCGGCGGCGAAGGGAAAGGGCTTCGCCCTCCGTCACGGGTTCGAGCGGGTGCTGGCTGGTCAGGCAGAGGCGATTCTGGTCGTCGACGCGGATTCGATCGTGTCGAAGAATCTGGTTCCTGCCGTTCAGCGGCTTCTGGCTAATGGCGCCGAGGCCGTACAGTGCCGATATGAGATGGATAGCCCCACGGAGAAGATCAACACCCGGCTCGCGGCTCTGGCGCTGCGTGGATTCAATGTCATCCGCCCGCGCGGACGAGAAAGGCTGGGTCTCTCCGCAGGTATTTTCGGCAATGGCTTCGCTCTCAGCCGCAACCTCCTGGCGGAGGTCCCTTACGGCGCATTCTCCGTCGTCGAAGATCTGGAATACCACATCAACCTGGTGTTGGCGGAGAAGAGGGTGCGCTTTCTTGAAACTGTCCTTGTTTCGGCCTCACTGCCCGCCTCCCGGGAGGGAGAGCAGGTTCAGCGTTCGCGCTGGGAGGGCGGCAGATTTTATGCTGCCCGAGTCTGGACAGGCCGATTGCTGGGACAACTTCTCCGTGGACGCATCCGCGTGGCCGAACCGCTCTTCGATTTAGCCGGTCTGCCGATGGCCTACGGGGGCTTCGCCCTTCTGCTCGCCCTTTGCGTTCCCGTGGCCGGGATTCGCATCTACGCCATCGCCTCGCTCCTGGTGATTGCGGCCCATGTACTCGCCGCAGCGGCCAGCGGACCCGATTTTTTGCGGACGCTGGGCCTGCTGTCCATGGCGCCGCTCTATATCTTGTGGAAACTGCGTCTCCTCCCGGCGGTTCTGATCGGGTCAAAAGGAAAGGCCGCATGGGTTCGCACCAACCGGGACTCCAACTTTAGGAGTATTTCCTAATCTTCGGGTTCCCGGCATGATGAGGAACACTGGCAAGAAACTGGGGCTGTTCGTCACGCCCCGACGTTGAGACTCACCGAAAGGTCTGGCATCTATGAGATTCGCAGTTCGGTCAACTCGGGCGGCAAGCATCGGTTTGGCCTTGAGCCTGGGGGCATTCCCGTTGCTGGCGCAACAGGGGCCGTCGGCTGTCCCCCCTCCGGATCAAGTGGCCAACGTGCCGCAGCTCAAGCTGAGTCCCGAGAAGCAGCTCCAGAACTTTGAACCCGCGGCCGACGAGGAATATCAGCTTGGCGCCGGCGATGAGATCAGCCTGGATTTTCCCGGCAGACCCGAACTTTCGAAGAAGTATATGATCGGCCCCGACGGGCGGATCACACTGCCCATTGCCGGACCGCTGCTTGTGGCGAATCTGACCCGTCCAGCCGCCGCCAAGGCTATCATCGATGCTCTCTCGGCGGACTACACAAATCTCACCGTTACCGTCAACATTGAAAAGTACGGCTCCAATCGCGTCACTGTCCTGGGCAACGTACTGCATCCGGGAGTGCTCTATTTCGACACAACGCCGACATTGCTCGATGCCGTCTCCCGCGGAGGACTTCAGTCCACTCCCTCAAACAAGGATGGCCTGCCCGATCGTTGCATGATCTATCGCGGGAACGATCAGGTGCTGGAGGTCGATCTGAGGTCCCTGTTGCGGAGCGGCAGCGCCACGGCAGATATCCGGTTGCGCCGCAACGACATCGTTTTCATTCCTTCGCAGGCCGACCAGTTCGTCACCGTGCTCGGCGAAGTCAAAAATCCGGGCGCGATTCCGCTCACACCGGAATCCACTTTGCCTTCCGTCCTGGCGCAAGCCGGAGGGTTGGGCGAGGGCGCTGGATCTTCGCCAAATGTTCAGATCATCCAGAAATCCTCCAATACATCCAGAATCATCCCCTGGAAGCAGCTGATGACTCCAAGCGGTATATCCGAGCTCAGCCTTAAGCCAGGCGACGTAATCATTATTCCCAAGAGTGGATTCTATAAGGCGACCTACTTTTTGCAGAGGATCAGCCCCATGACCAGCTTGTTGTCCTTGGGCCTTGCGGGCGGCGTTTTTTAGTCAGGAGAAAGCTCTGCACAATGTGCTTCGCTGCTGGATGCGGCGCGGTCGGCAGATCGGTTTTGTTCCTCGTAGGACGAGATATTAAGGACCACATTGCATGTACATAACCCCTCGGCAACTCGAACCACAACCCGCACCGGTACCCCAGCAGCCTCGGCCCACGCCTCCAGCCGTCGGAGGGTTCAGGATCAATGTACTCCGGAGCCTGAAAATACACGCCATCACGGCGAGCCTGATCGCGCTCGTGACCTGCGGCCTGGGACTCGCCGTCATCCTGCGCCACCGTCCCGTCTATTCCGCCACGAGCACTATTTACGTCTCGCCTAACTTCCCCAAGACGCTCACCGATGACCGCGAGCAGCAATACCAGTATGAGACCTACATCCAGGAGGAAATGCACTCCGTCACGCGCTACGACGTGATCGCCGACGCGCTGCGCAAACTGCCGGCGGGTACATGGCGGGGACCTGAAGAAAGCGAACAATCCGCTGTGGGGCGCTTACAGGGAGCTCTGGATATCGCCCGGGTGGGCACAACCTATCAGGTGGAGATTACCCTGATCGGCGCGCGTCCTGGAAAGTTGGCTGAAATTGTGAATGCGGTGACCGAAACCTACCTGGCGAAGACCAAGGACGAGGAGTTTTACGGTCGCGACGAGCGCTTGCAGACCCTGCGCGATGAGCGAGCGCGTCTGCAATCGGAATTGGATGCTCGCCTCCAGGAACAGTCCGACATAGCGAAATCCATGGGCGTGGCCGTCGTCACCACGAATCCCTACGATGTGCAACTCGAGAAGATGCGCAGCGACCTGAACACCGCCCATGACCAGCGGATTCAGGCCGAAGCTCAGCTCTCGGCACTCGAGTCCGGTAATCCTACGGCGCCCAACTCGGCTCTGAATGCGGCTGCCGATGAAATCATCGCCAGCGATCCGCAGCTCACGGCGCTCAAATCTTCGCTCGGCCAGAAGCGGAGTGAATTGCTGGGGACCTTGGCCGGGCTTACGCCCAACAACCCGCTGCGTAAGCAGGTGGAAGATCAGCTCGCCCAGACCGAGAACGCCCTGCAGACGATGCAGACGAGCCTGCGCAGCAAGGCCGCAGCGCGGCTCGAAGAGAAGCTGCACGGCGAAGTGAACCGGGCCGCCACTGTCGAATCGAGACTGCTGCACGACCTGCAGCAGCAGACGAGCATCGCTACTACCGCCGCTCCCAAATTCCAGCGATCTGACGAAATTAAAGCGGATGTTGAACGTCTGCAGGCTCGCTACAACACCATCGACGAGCGTATAGGAAATCTGGAACTGGAAAGCAGCTCGCCAGGATCAGTGCATCTGTTCCAGCCGGCAAGACCTCCACTCGGCCCGGAACCGAGCAAGGCGCACAGACTTCTGCTCATGCTCTTCCCCATATCAATACTCATGGGAATCGGGGCGGCGGTGGCCTTCGATCTCTTGGATCCGCATCTTTACACTGGGGACGATGTCGAGGCAGTGATGGGTTTCTCGCCTGTCGGCGTGCTTCTCGACGATCGTGAAGTGACCCAGCTGGTCTATGACGAGTGCACGTTGCGTCTGGCCGCGGGCATCGATCACGCCGCTCACGCCGCCGGAGTGCGCACTTTTGTCGTGACTGGCGTCGCTTCTGGCGCGGGCACCACCACCATCGTTGGGCACTTGGGCAGCACTCTGGCCAAGCTGGGCCGTAAGACCCTGACCATCGATGCGTCCGGCAATACAAATCCCGTGGCTTATGCCACCGTCAACCTGTCGGACGCGACCCGCCGGTCCGATTTTGCCGGCGAAGATGCGCCGATCACCGGAACAGGGACGGAACTCCAGTCCACCGTCGTGACACAGGCCCTGAACTCAAAGATCACGCCGCTGGCAACCAGCTTCATGGCCAAAGCCTTCCAGGAATTGACCAACGAGTACGACATTGTGCTGATCGATGCAGCCCCACTGCTGACCTCCGCCGAAACCGAATATCTGGCTCGTTTCGCCGACGTCACCATCTTGGTCGGCGAATCTGCCCGGACTAAGAAGGCGGAACTGAAGCGCGCGGCGCGGCTGCTCGAAAGGCTCAATGTTGGCGGCGTCGCGGTCATCATCAACAAGGTGGGCCTGCTGCGCGCCGAAAAGACGCTGAAGCAGGACCTTACCGAGTTTGAAGCGCGAATCAACAAGATGAACCTGCGCTGGCAGCCGAAGTATTCACGCCCCGAGGTCTCTCCGTTTGCTCCTTTCGTCAACGTGCAAGACATCCCGGACGCTGATGAGGCGATTCCCGCCACGAGAGAAGCATAAAGTCCAGCATTTTCCTCTCCCATGCATGCCAAAGAACAGCGCCAACCCGGATGATTCCAGTAGTCGAGATTCCTCTCCCGCGTGGAAGATGGACGAGGTGCGACCGGAGTCTCTGCGCCCGGACGGCAGGCCCACAGAGGATCTGGCTGCGACTGTAGCTCGGCTTTGGAAGGAAGTCCTGGGCCTTCCCCGCGTCGGCCTGGATGACAACTTCTTCGAAAGCGGCGGCACCTCTCTTGTGGCCACCGTGCTGATTTCCCGAATCAACCGGGCCCTCGAAGCCGGCCTGCCCATTGCGGCCATCTTCGAATACCCTACGCTGCGCTCCATGACCAGCCTGCTTCAGGGCGAGGGCAGAGTCCCATCGAATAACGCAGTCGAACCTCAGTCCAGCGCCGGCGCCAGCCCCGTCCCGTTATCCCAGCCGCTGCCCTCGTCTGCAATCGCCATTATCGGCATGACCGGACGTTTTCCCGGCGCCAACAGCGTTGAGGAGTTCTGGAACAATCTCGCCTCCGGCGTCGAGTCAATCACCTTCTTCGACCGCGAACAACTGGACAGCTACGAACGCGAGACCGCCAGCCGCGCAGAGAACTACGTCGCCGCACGGCCCATCCTGAGAGACACCGACAAGTTTGACGCTGCCTTCTTCGGTATCTACCCGAAGGAAGCCGCGCACATGGACCCGCAACACCGCGTCTTCCTCGAATGTGCCTGGGAGGTGCTGGAGCGCGCCGGATATGACCCCGCGCACACCACGCAATCGGTCGGCGTCTTCGCCGGCTGCAGCATGAACACATATTTCATGCGCAACCTTGCTACAGGACGCGAGTTCCTGGAAGACTTCACCGGCGGCTACCAGGTCGGGAATTACGTCACCATGCTGGGCAACGACAAGGACTTCCTGGCCACCCGGGTCTCCTACAAGCTCAACCTGCGCGGACCCAGCATGACCGTGCAGTCGGCCTGCTCGACTTCGCTGGTCGCGGTCGCCCAGGCCTGCCAGAGCCTGCTCACCGGGGGTTGCGACATGGCTCTCGCTGGAGCTGTCTCGATCACCTTCCCCGAGCATCGCGGCTACGTACCGCAGGAAGGCGGACTGGCCTCGCTCGACGGCCACTGCCGTCCCTTCGACCATCGCGCCAGCGGCACCGTTTTCGGCTCGGGCTCGGCCATCGTTCTGCTCAAGCGCCTCGAAGATGCCGTCGCCGATGGCGACCAGGTCCTCGCCGTCATTCGTGGCTTCGCCATCAACAACGACGGCTCCGTAAAGGTCGGATACACCGCGCCCAGCGTCGACGGCCAGGCGCAGGTCATCCAGCGCGCGCAGAAAATGGCTGGCGTTCCCGCCGAGTCCATCACTTATCTTGAAGCCCACGGCACGGGCACGCCGCTCGGCGATCCCATCGAAATCGCCGGCCTGAATAAGGCCTTTCGGGCATTCACCTCAGAAACGGGCTTCTGCTCTCTCGGCACGGCCAAGGCGAATGTCGGCCATCTCGACGTAGCTGCGGGTGGCGTCGGCCTCATCAAAACGATTCTTCAGATCGAAAATCGCACCATCCCCGGACTGCTTCATTTCGAAAAGCCCAACCCGCACCTCGATCTGACGGACAGCCCGTTCTATATCAGTAGCGAGCTTCAGCCGTGGCAGACCAACGGAGTTCCGTTGCGCGCCGGCGTGAGCGCCTTTGGAGTCGGCGGGACCAATGCCCACGTCGTCGTCGAAGAGCCGCCCCAACTCCAGCTTTCCGATAGCGGACGCGAGCATCAGTTGCTGGTCTGGTCCGCAAAGACCCCAACCGCCCTCGGCACTCTCACGCAGTCGCTCGCTCAGCACTTTTCCAGCAACCCCGATCGCAACTTCGCGGATGCCGCCTGGACCCTCCAGAGCGGTCGCAACCGCCATCATTTACGCCGCGCTCTGGTCGCCGCGTCTGCGCATGAAGCAGCCGAGGCGCTCAGCTCTGGCGACTCCCCCGCCATTTTTCGGCAGGACAGCCCCTTCGAGAATCCCGGCGTCGTATTCTGCTTCCCCGGCCAGGGCGTGCAGTCACTCGGCATGGGCCGCAAGCTTTATGAATCCGAACCTGTCTTCCGCGATGCTCTCGACCGCTGCAGCCGAATCCTTGCTCCAGCCCTCGGCGCAAGCCTGCTCGATGTCATCTATCCGGCCGACTCCTCGCCGGAAGCACAAACTCGGCTCAATCAGACTCTCAACGCGCAGCCGGCGATCTTCGCCTTTGAATATGCGCTCGCCCAGCTTTGGCTCTCCTGGGGCATCCGACCTGTCGCCATGGTAGGGCACAGCGTTGGCGAATACGTAGCCGCGTGCGTTGCCGGAGTCTTCTCGCTCGACGATGCCCTGCGGCTCATCGCAGCGCGTTGCCGGCTCATGCAGGATCTGCCCTGTGGCTCCATGGTGGCCATCCGCAAGGACGAAGCCACCGTCACAGCCTTGATGCCCGAAGATCTTGACCTCGCCGCCGTCAACAGCCCGCAACTGTGCGTGGTCTCCGGTAGCGATGCCGCGATCGACGTTTTCATGCAGCGCCTCGATGCCGAGAAGATCGCCCATCGTAAGCTCGTTACTTCACACGCCTTCCACAGCCGCATGGTCGATCCCGCGCTCGCTCCGTTTGCCGAAGTCGTTCGCAGCATGACCTTCGCCGCGCCGTCGATTCCCTATGTCTCGACTTTGACGGGCAAATGGATCACGCTCTCAGAACTCGCTGAGCCCGAATACTGGACCGGACAGCTCCGTCACACCGTACGCTTTGCTGACGCCGTTCGTGAGATTATCCACACACCCGAGCGCATTATGCTCGAAGTCGGACCCTCCGAGACGCTTGTCCCTCTCATCCGCCAGACTGCAAAGGCAGGTTCCTGGGCGCCGGCAGCACTCTCGTCGCTGGCTTCCGCCCGCGCGACCGGACCGGAGGACAACGCGCTTCTCTCCGCTCTCGGCCTTCTCTGGACCCTGGGAGCCGATCCCGACTGGACGGCATTCCATGCAGGCTACAGTCGCAAACGCGCTCTGTTACCGACCTACCCATTCGAGCGCCATCGGCACTGGGTCGACGCGCCTGCCACATCCTTAACGGCGCAGCGCATACCAGCCGCTGCCGCCCTGTCACCAGTAGTGAATACCAATCAGGCATCTGAGACGCCCGCTGAGGTTTCAATCATGGCTACACCTGCTCCCCACGTACCCAACTACACTATGCTTTCAGAGCTCAAAGCCCTCATCACCGATCTGTCCGGAATTGATCTCTCCGACGCCGAAGCTGACGCCTCTTTCCTCGAACTCGGATTCGACTCGCTCTTCCTCACCCAGCTGACGCAGGGCATACAGAGCAAGTTTCGCGTCAAGCTCACCTTCCGGCAGATCATGGAAAGCTATTCCACGCTCGGCACGCTGGGCGCACATCTCGATGCCACAGTCGCGCCTGCCTTGCGCAGTGCAGCTCCGGCCCCATCGACGCCAACCCCTGCCGCTCCGGCTGCAACCACGCAAGCACTTCCCGTAGCACCGGCTCCCGTGGCTCCTTCAATTCCGGCGACAGCTACCGCCCCGGCAGGCTCTTACGAAGCGCTCTTCGCCAGCCAACTGCAAGCACTCACTGGTCTGTTCAATCAGCAGATGGAGCTCCTGCGCGGCCAACCTGCGGCTACTTCCACTTCTGTAGCACAAACAGTTACAAGTCCTGCCTCAGCTGCCAATTATGTAACAACTATAGATACAAGTACCACCGCACCCGCTCAGTCCGCCCTGCAACCCGCACCCATTGTTGAGACAAAGCCCTCAAAGCCTGCCTTCACGCCCTTCAAGCCATTGCAGCGCGGGGAAACCGGCGGTCTGAATCCCGTGCAGGAAACCTATCTCAAGAATCTGGTCCGGAGTTACACCGGGCGCACCCCGGGCTCGAAGAAATTTACCCAGGACCACCGCGGCGTCTTTGCCGATGGCCGTGTCGTTTCCGGCTTCAACGCGCAGACCAAGGAACTCGTCTATCCGCTGGTCGTCGACCGCGCCGCCGGAGCCTATCTCTGGGATAAAGACGGCAATCGTTACATCGACATCCTCAATGGCTACGGAGCAATCCTCTACGGCCACTCGCCTGACTTCGTGGTCGAGGCCGTGCGCAAGCAGCTTGACCTGGGATTCGCCATCGGCCCTCAGACCGAACTCTCCGGCGTCTGCGCCGACCTCATCAGCGAGCTCACCGGGATGCAGCGCGTAACCTTCTGCAACACCGGCTCCGAGGCCGTCATGGGAGCCATGCGCCTCGCTCGCACCATTACCGGCCGCAATCTCGTTGTGCTCTTCACCGGCGACTACCACGGCAGCTTCGACGAAGTGCTCGTCAAATCGGTCGGCAATCGCCGGTCGATGCCCGTCGCGCCCGGCATTCCCCGCGAAAGCGTTGCCAACATCCTCGTTCTCGACTATGGCACTCCGGAAAGCCTCGAAGTCCTTCGCCAGCGTGCCGACGAAATCGCCGCCGTGCTCGTCGAGCCGGTGCAAAGCCGCCATCCCGAGCTTCGCCCAGTCGAGTTTCTGCGTGAGGTTCGTCGCATCACCGAACAGAGCGGCTCCTGCCTCATCTTCGATGAAGTGGTCACCGGCTTCCGCACCCACTCCGGCGGTATGCAGGCCCTCTACGGCATTCGCGCCGACCTCGCGACCTATGGAAAGGTCGTCGCAGGCGGTCTGCCAGTCGGTGTTCTGGCCGGCAGCCCCACCTATATGGACGCACTCGACGGCGGAGCCTGGCAATACGGCGACGACTCTTTCCCCCAGGTCGGCGTCACCTTCTACGCCGGGACGTTCATGCGGCATCCGCTGGCCCTGGCAGCCGTCCGCGCCAGCCTCGAACACATCAAGAGCTCCGGCCCATCGCTGCAAACCGACCTCGCCGCCAAAACCACGTCGCTTGTCACGGATCTGAACGCGATTTTCCGCGACTTCTCCTACAATTCGGTCATCGAGACATTCTCGTCGTGGTTCTACATGAGCGCCGCAGCCGAACCGAAGCTGGCGCGCCTGCTCTACTACCATTTACGCGAGCAGGGCATCCACATTCAGGAAGGCTTCCCCTGCTTCCTGACCACGGCGCACACCGATGCCGATCTCGACTTCGTGCGCGAAGCCTTCCGCACCAGCCTGCGCCTGATGCAGGCCGGACAGGCCATCGGCCACGCAGATATGGCGTCACCTGCACTGCCCTCTGCACCCGACAAGACTGAAGCCGCGGCCATCGCCGCTCCGACAGACCGTGACATCACCATCACCGAACCGCAGCGCGAAATCCTCTTCGGAACGCAGCTCGGCGACGAGGCCAACTGCGCCTTCAACGAATCGACCTCTCTGCGTCTGAGCGGCCTGCTCAACGAAGCCGCGCTCACCAGCGGCCTCGAACAACTTGTCGCGCGGCATGAAGCGCTCCGCTCCACCGTCCTCGAAAATGGAGACACGGTACACGTTGCGGCTGAAATCCCTCTACCTCTGGAGCGCGACGACCTCAGCGCTCTCTCGATTGAAGTCCGCGACGAACAGCTCAAGGCTCTGATTGCGCAACAGGCGTCTACACCGTTCGATCTACACCGCGGTCCTCTCTTCCGCATGCGCCTGGTCGGCCTCGCGCCCTCGGAACACGTGCTTCTCTTCAGCGCGCACCACATCATTTTCGACGGATGGTCCACAAACGTCCTGTACTCCGAACTCGGCGAGCTCTACAATGCGGCCGTCTCCGGGAAAGCGGCGTCGCTGCCCGCGCCTCTCACCTTCAGCCAGTACGCGACCGAACAGAACGCTCGTCACGAGTCTCAGGAAAACTCCGAGGTCGAAGCCTTCTGGCTCAACGAATTCAAGACCATTCCCTCGGCTCTGCAACTGCCCACCGACCGGCCGCGTCCCGCCATGCGTGGCAATGAAGGCGCGACCAAACGGATTATCTTCCCGCCTGAATTCCTCAAGGCCGTCAAGAAGGCCGGCGCGAAGCAGGGTAGCACGCTCTTCGCAACGCTACTGGCCGGCTTTTCGCAGCTCATCCATCGCATCTCGCAGCAGGACGACGTGGTCATCGGTATCCCCATGGCTGGACAGTCCATTCTCGAGAACGGCTCAACGCTGGTGGGTCACTGCGTAAACTTCCTGCCCGTCCGAAGCAGCTTTCAGGGCGATCAGCCGCTCTCGCAATTCTTCAAGCAGGCTCGCAAGAAGCTGCTCGACGCGCAGGATCATCAGGACTACACCTACGGAACACTCCTGCGCAAACTCAAGATTCAGCGCGAGTCTTCGCGGCTGCCGCTCGTCGAAGTGCAGTTCAATGTTGAGCAGGTCGGAGCCGGTCTCAAGTTCGACGGCCTCTCCGTCGACCTCAGCGCCAATCCGAAGACCCATGTCAACATGGATCTCTTCTTCAACTTCATCGACCGCGGCAACGAGCTGTGGCTTGACTGCGACTACAACACCGGCCTCTTCGAGGAATCGACCATTGAGCGCTGGTGCGGCCACCTCGAGGCCATCCTTCAGGCCTTCGTCGAAGACGCCGAGCAGACCGCCGGACAAGTTTCGTTGCTCACCGCCGCGCAGAAGCAGCAGTTGCTCATCGACTGGAACCAAACTGCGACCGTCTATCCTCGTGACAGCTCGATTCACCGCGTCTTCGAAGAACAGGCCGCGCGCACTCCCAATGCCGTCGCCACCACCTTCGCCGATCAATCGCTCACCTATGCCGAACTGAACGAGAAAGCCAACCAGTTGGCGCATTTCCTTGAGAGCTCTGGCGTAAAGCCCGGAGCCCGTGTGGCCCTCTGTCTCGATCGGTCGCTTGAAGTCGTCGTTGGCCTCCTGGCAATCCTTAAAGCCGGCGCCGCTTACGTGCCCGTAGATCCCACTTATCCAGAGTCACGGCTCAGCTTCCTCATCCATGATTCGCAGGCCCTGGCATTACTCACGCAGCGTTCGATCGCCGGAAAGCTACCCCAGCTTGCCACGAACGTCATCTCTCTCGACGCCGATTGGCCGGCTATCGCACTTGAATCGGGAAAAAATCTCGATCCCGCGCCTGGCCCGGATGACCTAGCTTATGTGATGTACACCTCCGGCTCGACTGGCAATCCCAAGGGAGTGTTGGTGCCGCACCGCGCTGTTCTGCGCCTGGTCAAGAACAATTCCTTCGCCAGCTTCTCTTCCGATGAGGTCTTCCTGCAGCTTGCTCCCTTGTCCTTCGACGCCGCAACTTTCGAAATCTGGGGTGCCCTGCTCAACGGAGGCCGTCTCGTTCTCGCCCCCGCTGGCCGCGTCACACCAGAAGATATCGGCGCGCTCATCGAGAAGGACAACATCACCACGCTCTGGCTCACCGCGGCGCTCTTCCATCTCATTGCTACTACGCATCTCGAGATGCTTCGCCCACTCCGCCAACTTCTTGCCGGCGGAGATGTCCTCTCCGTCACCCACGTCCGGCGCGTTCTCGAAGAGCTGCCTCACCTTCGCCTCATCAACGGCTACGGGCCAACCGAGAACACTACGTTCTCCTGCTGCCACACCATTATGCTGGACAGTCTGGCATCGGGCACCGTGCCCATCGGCCGCCCGATCGCAAACACACGGATCTACATTGTCGACGCAGCCATGCAGCCTGTACCGGTGGGCGTCATCGGAGAGCTCTTCGCCGCCGGCGACGGAGTCGCGCTCGGCTATCTGAACGCGCCCGAGCTGACCGCCGAAAAATTTGTCAGCCATACCTTTGCCCGTGACCAGACCGAGCGCCTGTATCGCACCGGTGACCTCGCACGCTATCGCGCAGACGGTACCGTCGAATTCCTTGGTCGCGCCGACACGCAGGTCAAGGTCCGCGGCTATCGCATCGAACTGGCGGAAATCGAATACGCCCTCGAGCGCTCGCCGCTTGTCCGCTCCGCGGTCGCCTGTGTGCGCACCGACTGGGTCACTGAACACGACGCGCCCGGAGACAAGCGCCTGGCCGCGTATATCATCCCTGCCGGCCAGCCCGACGAGAGAGCCAGCCTGATCGCAGTACTTCGTGCTTATCTTAAAACTCAGCTGCCGGATTACATGCAGCCCGCTGCAATCATGGCCGTCGAGAACTTTCCGCGCACGGTCAACGGTAAAGTCGATCGCCGTGCCCTTCCCGCACCCCAACCCGAGCAGCTCATGCACGAGCGCTCGATCGTCTATCCGCGCAACCCGCAGGAAGAAACACTTGCCCTGATATGGTCCAATGTTCTAAACCTTAAGGAAGTTAGTGTTGAAGACAGTATCTTTGAGTTAGGCGGCGATTCGCTGATGATATTCCGTATCAACACGCTCGCCAATCAGGCCGGAATGAAAATGACAGCTCGGCATATCTTTCAGTACAAAACTATCTCGGCCATCTGCACACAGGTTGGTGAGAACCGTGTCGAAGAGTCCGCCGAGCCGGTAAGTGGAGCGATCAAGGCAGTGCCTCGCTCCCTGCACCGCAGACCGCGCACGGCGTTGCAATAACACGAATGATTGATTGCAGTAGTTTGCGGTAACCCCGAATATATCTACTGGCACCCTCTTTTGCTTTGGTTCGCGCTGATTCCGTTAGTACGGTACATAACATGAACATTGGAGACCCGCCCGTTCTTGAAGTTCCGGTGTCCGACGATCCATCGCTGGACGGGATCTACGTCTTCCCCGCCGGCCTGGAACAGAGCCGTTACTGGCTTCTCGATCGGCTGGCCGGCGCTTCAACTGCCTCGAATATGGCAGTCGCCTTTCGCCTCGAAGGCCCCATTGAGGATGCTCAGGCAGAGCACTGTGTTCGCGAGCTGGTGTTGCGGCATGAGGTGTTGCGCACCACCTTCCGCATGATTGATGAAGCCCTCTCCCAGGTCATCTCTGAGGAGCCGGTCTATAGCTTCACCGTCTCGGATCTTCGCGGGCTGCCCGAGGCCGCGCGTCTCAAGAAAGCAGAAGATCTCCTCCACGAGCACAGCCGGATTCACATTGATCTCGCATGTGGACCGGCCTTCTTCGTTCACCTTATACATGTGACGGATAGCGATCACCTCCTCGCCTTCACCGTGCATCACATTGCCTGCGACGGGTGGTCGAACGGCATCCTGGTGCGCGACTTCGCCGCTCTTTATGAGGCCGCGACACAGAAGCGCAAGCCCACTCTGCCTGAGTTACCCTTTCAATTTGCTGACTTCACCGTCTGGCAACATTCCTGGCTGGAGAGTGAAGCGGCCAGGGCGGCTCTCGACTATTGGAAGGAACACATCCGGCGCGACCTTCCCGCCATCGATCTGCCGACTGACTTTCCCCGCTCTGCGCAAAAGAGTTTTCCTGGCGATATCGAGGGGCGTCTCCTGTCGCCGGTCCTTACCGCGCGCCTCAAGGCATACTGCCGTCAGCACGACGCCACCATGCATCAACTCCTGCTGGCCGGGTTCGAAGGCCTCATCTCCCGCTATGCCGGGCAGACGGAGTTCCTGCTGGGATCGACCATCGCCAACCGCACGCAACCGGGGATGGAAAATGTCATCGGCCGTTTCGCGCACCCCCAGGTCATCCTTGCCGACGTGCGCGGCAATCCCAGCTACCGGGAGCTGCTGGGCCGCGTCGTCGACTGGAGCGCAAAATCCTACGCCCACCAGGATCTCCCTTTCTCGCGCCTGACCGAGGAGTTCCAACTCGACCAGGCGGGCGCCACCTCGCGGTTTCTGCAGGTCTACTTCGTCTACCAAAAGGCATTCATGCAGCCGCAGACTGCTGGGAGTCTGCGCATCCAGCCTCGGCCTTCGGTGAGTGGCGGCGTCAACTTTGACATGCTGGTCAGCATCGTCGAGCGCGCCGAGGGTCCCCGTCTGCAGATCGAGTACAACACCGTTCTCTTCCGGCGCGAACGCATATGCCGCCTCCTCGATCAGTACATCCGCGTTCTCGAAGCGGTAATGGACGACGACGCGCTTGCCGTCTCCGAACTTCCTCTGCTCTCTCCGCAGGAGCACTCGACCCTGAAGCTCGCGGGTACCGGGCCGGCTTTGAGACCCGTTTTCAGTGAAGACTCCGAGACTCAACCCCTACCAGCGTCGCTCGCGCAGTGCTTCGACCTGCAGGCCGAAGCACGCGGCGGCTCCCCAGCACTTGTCAACGGGGCATCGCGCATCAGCTGGAGCGATCTGCAGATCCGAAGCCTCCGCTTCGCAGGTGCGCTGGAGAAACTGGGCCTCCGCCCCGGTCAAACCGTCGCGGTGCGCATCGAGCCTACAGCGGGTTCAGCTGCTGCCGCCATCGCCGTCTTGCGCCTCGGCGCGGTTGTCATGCCGGTGCCGGCCAGCGTCAGCTCGGCGGAGTGGCAGACGATCCGGGCCCAATTTCAGCCATCGTTGTCCTTGGCCTCACAGAGTTTCGCAGAGAAGTTCTCTTCTGTCACGGCATTTGAGCAATTGGATGTGGAACCCTCCACGTCTGGCAATCCGGTGCCTCCCTCTGCCGCGGACATCGCATGGCTGGGTGCGAAAATAAGTGCCGATGGCAGTTACGAAAAGATTCTCGTATCCCATGCCGCCGCCGCCAGAAGCTTGCGGAGCGCAGCCCAGGCTCTCGGCTTTCGCGCAGGAGATGCTGTCCTCGTCTTTCCGGCAACGGCTTTGTCACCACTCGCCTTGACCGACGCCTGGACCGATCTACTGCTGCCCCTGCTTTCCGGGGCAACCATCGTCTATCCCGGCGAATCCACGCCCGCGGAGATGCAGTCGCTACTCGATCGCGAGCAGATCTCGTATGCTCTGGGCGCCCCCGCAGAATGGGCTCGCCTCTTTGGCAACGGCTGGCCTGGCGATCGCAGAATCAACCTGATCTGCCGCGGATCGCGAGTGTCCTCTGTCATTGCGGAGCAGCTCGCCAAGTCTCCCTGCCGCGTATGGTCGATGCTTTCGTCGGCGACTACAGCGGGCCCATTCGCCCTCGCGCGCCTTGATACGTCACAGCCTTCACAACCCGTGCAGTGGCCGCTCGCTCCACTGCCGGGCGACAGTCTGCGCATTCTTGACGCGTGGGGCAGCCCCGTCCCCTTTGCCGTTCCCGGCGAACTCATCGTTCAGCGAGATTCCGCTGAGCTTCGTCCCGGCTATGTGGCTCTTTACTCGCCTGGCCTGGGATTCGAAGCCATCGAGCAGGCTGGGCGCTCCGAGAGCCTGCACGGCTACCGCCTGCGGCTCGGCGAACTCGAAGACCTGCTCATGCAGGAGCCTTCCGTGGCACTGGCAGAGGCCGCTATTCAGCCCGACCCGAACGGCAGGCCCGTGCTCGTAGCCTACATCGCAGGCAAGAATGGAGGACAACCTTCGATCTCCGCCGTCAGCGCCTGGCTCAAGTCCGTGGGGTCTCAGCATCTGGCTTCGGCAGAGTTGATTGCGGTCGCTTCCATTCCTCACCGCCTGGATGGCTCGGCCGACCTCGCAGCGCTTCCGTCTCCGGGATCGTCTCCGTTTGCTCTCGTCGAGGAGGCCGGCTTCGTTCCTCCGCGCGATGAACTTGAAACCAGATTGGTCACGATCTGGGAATCTGTTCTGGGCGTGCACGGCATCGGCATCCGCACCAACTTCTTCACGCTGGGCGGCTACTCCCTGATGATTGTCCGGCTCTTCGCGAACATCAATCGCGCCCTGTCGGTGTCTCTGCCGATCACCACCATCTTCAATGCCCCTACCGTCGAGCAACTCGCGGATGTCATCCGCGGACGCACCCTGTGCTCGCCGCTGGTACCCGTTCAGCCCAGCGGCTCCAAGCCGCCGTTCTTTCTTATCCATTCTTACCTCCTGTACGGAGGCCTGCCCGGCGCTTTAGGCGACGATCGGCCTTTCTACGGCCTGCGCGAACTGAACCAGTCGATGACCATGGAGGATCGCGTTGTCTCCTACGCGAAGGAAATCCGCTCCATTCAGCCGAAAGGCCCGTACTACATTGGCGGATGGTGTGCCGCCGGCCCGCTTGCCGTCGAAACCGCAAGGCAGCTGATTGAAGCAGGTGAAGAGGTCGCGATGGTCGTTCTCTTTGACTCCTGGCGTCCCGGGTACGCCGCCGAACTGGCGGCGCAGCACAAGCGCATGCCGGAGATGGCCTTGCGTGCCAGGGTTTACCGTAAATTCCGCTACCATCGTCTCAAGACGCAGTCACTGTCTACGCAAGCCAGGCTGAAATACGCTTGGAACGCTGTCGCGGAAAAGTTATCCTCGACCCGCGCCAAACTTTACCTGAAGCACTGGGGCTTTGCCCAACGACTCTTCAGCCAGTTCGGGCTGCCCTTGCCGAATTTCATGCATAACGTCAGCCTGCAAACCCTGGAGGCCATCCGAACCTACAACGGACGGCCTTTCGCGGGACGCATTACGCTGATCCGCGCAACCGACTCCGTTTATATTCCGGGAGCCGAGCCCGGCTGTGGCTGGGGCGCATTGGCTGGCAAGGGCATCGACGTGGAATGGGCGCCTGGCACTCACGAATCGATGTTCGTCGAACCAAATCTCAGCGTTGTCGGCGATATCCTGCGGAACAGTCTCGAAAAGGCCGAGGCTCCGAGCTCCTGATTTGAACGCGATGAGCGATCTCCACATCACCGAGCATGTCGCGGACATTGGGTCGCGTCTCGCCCCGATACCTCGCCTTACGGAGGGCGAGGTTCACATCTGGAGTCTCCGGCCCGAGCCGTCCATCGAACTCTCGCCTTACGTGAAGATTCTTAGCAGCAACGAACAGGACCGTGCCCGGCGTTTCCGTTTTCCCCACCTCACCCGAAACTTCATCGTCGATCACGGCAGACTCCGGTTGCTTCTTGGCGCCTATGCCCAATCCCGGCCCGAAGACCTGGTTTTCACCGAAAATGACTTCGGCAAACCCGTTCTGACGAATCCCGGCCTCACGAATCATAGTTTGCACTTCAATCTCTCTCACACCAGGGGACTGACGCTTTTCGCCGTGTGCCTCGACTCCGAAGTCGGAATCGATGTTGAGGCCGTGCGGAGCATGGAGGATTGGCAGGGCATCGCGCAGTCGCATTTCTCGCCGAAGGAGAATGCTGCCCTGCACAACACGGTTGAATCCGACCGGCTGAATGTTTTTTTTCGATGCTGGACCCGGAAGGAAGCCTTCCTCAAAGCCAACGGACTCGGCCTGTCCAAGCCGCTCGACTCTTTCGCCGTCAGCGTAGCCACTGAAGAGTTCCCCGAGCTTCTCTCCTGTGAGTGGGATTCGCGGGAGATATTGCGATGGCGGCTGGTTTCACTCGCCCTTGGACCGGGATTCATCGGCGCCTTGGCAATTCAGCGCCGCGAATGGAAGATTAGTTCTTTCAATTGGCGCGCTTAGTGAAGGCCTGTACAGCCCACCCACGGAACAGCTTGAAGTTACATATTTAGTGAATTCTGAAATGAGAGGGCTTTTTGTGAACCAACCGACCCCGCGCGTCCAGCTCCTGCGATCTCTGATCGAGAGCCGCCGATGGCTTGTGATTCTCGCCCTTCTGGGGACACTGCTGCGCTTCGCTCTGATCGCGAAGACTCCGCCCGAACACTTCCTGGATGAAGTGATCTACGACTCTATCGGCGTCTCTGTCTCCCATGGCCTGGGCTTCAAGGACACTACCGGCTTCTTCGCTTACCGCGCCCCTGGCCAGGGCGCCTTCATTGGGCTGATATTTACCCTCGTCGGGCATCGCCCTTACGCGGTGGAGATCGCCGGTGCCATGATGCTGGCTGGCCTGCCCTTCCTTTGCAGCCGCATGGGACGTATCCTGGGACTGAGCCCTCTGGCCGCCAACCTTGGAGCTACCCTGGCGGCATTTCACCCTGGAATAACTTACGCCAGCACCACCCTGTATCCCACTGTTCTCACCACTATCACGCTCACGTTGGCCATCTGGCTCTGCTGGGAGTCGATCGAACGGGATCGCGCCGGCTGGGCCATCGCCGCCGGTCTTGCATGCGGGCTGGCTGGAGCCGCCACCACTACCTTTGCGCCTTTCGCCTTCTTCGCCGCCGTCATCATCGCCTTCCGGCGGCGGTTCAGCATGGCTGTCCTTGTCGCCCTGTTCGGTCTTGTGCCGGCGCTGGCCTGGATGATCAGAAATGAGATTGTCCTTCACGATTTCACTCTGGCCACCAACGGCGGATACAACCTCGAACTTGGAGCCAACGATCAAGCCACTCCTCGATCCGGCAACTGGATCGATCCCCAGCTCGATTGGAGCGTTGGGGAAGTGCGATTCGATCGCAACCTCCGCGATCAGGCTAAAACATGGATTCGCGCCCATCCCGCGCGCTATGCAGAGCTTTCCATCCTCCGGGCCCTGGCCGTCTTCGATTCTGTCGGCAAGCCGAGAACCCAGGGAGTGAATTCCGGACGCCTCGCCCAGATTGTCGGATGGGCGCTGTTGCCGGTTGTGCTGCTGGGCGTTGCCGGGCTCATTCTTCGGTGTCGGCACCCGATCGCGTGGCTCACCGCGGCGGCGCTTGGGCTGGTCGTTCTCAGCTCCGCCCTGACCCTGGCCAAACCCCGCTTCCGCCTTCCCATCGATCCCATGCTTTGCGTCTTTGCCATGAGCACCGCCGTGAGCATCAAACACCGCTCGCTGCCGTCCGGCTAAATACTCATGGCCTTCGCAGGAGCATCCACGGCCCGGCTTGATCCGCAGCTCGGCTTCCATATACCATTTACTCGGGAAGATAACTACACGTGCCCCCCTCGCGCAGGCGTAGAACTGGATCATAGGCATCACCACACATGCCAACTAGACCAGGCTCACGTTTCACGACCTGCAAATTTAGCGTTCCCCCAATGAACGATTAAATCCGGACAGCGGTTCGCTATGAAACTCAATTACCTCCCACGTCTCGATGGAATACGAGCCCTGGCCTTCGCACTGGTCTTCCTTTCACATGTAGGCCTTGGGGAGCTGGTGCCGGGCGGCATGGGAGTTACAATCTTTTTCTTCCTCAGCGGATACCTGATCACAAGTCTGCTGCGCGCGGAGTGGTCAGAAACACAACATATCTCGCTGCCCGGTTTTTATCTGCGTCGTTGTTTCCGAATACTTCCCCCCCTGTACCTGGTGATAGCCATCACTTTTCTGCTGGACTATGTCCATATTCCCGTCCATCAAGCTGCTGGAATGGGACTGACCTCTATCCTGCTTTACTTCTATAACTATGCGGCTCTCACGCATCTGGTATCGCCCGGCATCCCAGCCGGTCTCGAAGTGGTCTGGTCTCTGATGATCGAAGAGCACTTCTATCTTCTGTTCCCGCTGATCTATCTGTTTCTGCTGAAACGCTCCGTATCGAAGCGCTCGACCGTCTCTATCCTCCTCAGCGCATGTGTAGCGGCCCTCTGCTGGCGAACAATTCTCGTGTTTCTGTTCCACACTTCGCTGGTCAGCGCTTCCATGCCCTGGACATATATGGCTACCGACGCGCGCTTCGATTCGATTCTGTGGGGTTGCATTCTTGCCATCGGCGCCAACCCTTGGTGTGGGGATAAGGTTGCCTTCGTCGAAAGGCACAGAGGGATATTGGCCGCAGCCGGACTCTTGCTCTTACTTGGAACAGTCGTCTTTCGCGAGCCCCATTTCCGGGAAACTCTTCGCTACACGCTTCAAGGTATCGCGTTGTTGCCGATCTTTTATTATGTGGTGTCGACGCCACAAAAGTGGCAGGCAAAATGGCTTGCGTGGGGCCTGCTTCGCTGGATCGGATTAGTCTCTTACACCATGTACCTCAGCCATTTCGTTATCATTTCGATCTTGCGCGGCTATATGACAGGGCATCCTGTGGTAATCGCTCTCTGTGCGGCGCTGCTGTGCGGACTCTTTTCCGAAGCGGTTCGTCGCTCTGTCGAAATTCCAGCTCGTCGTTTTGTGAAGAGAATTTCGGAGCACAGAGCAGGGGTCGTCGCAAAGCGAGAGTTGGAAACCGCACCCCGGTAAGGCTCCTTCAGCCCCCGGGGTCCCGCGTCGCCGACGACTTAACCCGCTACCAGAGCAGCTTCACCGCGAATTGAACCTGCCGGGATGTGGTGGACGTGCTGGTCATCGCCCCGGCCGTCGCGGAGACTCCAGACGGCGTAAATACGATCAGGTTGGGCGTGTTGAAATTCGCCCAATTGAGCAGATTGAAGATCTCGGCGCGAAACTGCTCAAGAAGTGCGAGACCGTCTGCATGGCTTTGAATTTCTGCCGTAATACACTTGATCCCATTCCATTCGAATCGAATTGAATCGTATCTCAGTATCGAATCGTATCGCATAAACTTAACTGCGTGTAAACCACTTTCAGGTTGGAGGAAATGTGAACAAGGCGAAGTCGGTTCTTGCGGCGGCAGTTCTCTTCTTCTCATCGACGCTGGCGTTCGGGCAGGATGGATTTTTCTCGCACTGGTTCCACCGGGTGGACCAGAAGGGGAGGAGAAATGTGTACACACGATTCGAGCAACGGATCTGGACCGTTTTGCTTTTGGCGGGCTTCGCTATTCTATTCCTGCGTCCGTCCATGACTCGGGCACAAACGGCCGCCACCGGTGCCCTCACTGGCACCGTGACCGATCCATCGGGTAGCGCGGTCGCAAACGTTTTGGTCACGGCCACGAATAAGGGCACGAGCCAGGCACGCAAGGAAAAGACGGGCGCGGATGGCGTGTACAAGTTCTCGCTGCTGCCTCCCGGCGATTATCGCGTGAAATTTACTGCGACCGGCTCCAAGACCGCCAACATCGAGTCGGTCACCATCAACGTCAGCGAGACGGCAGAGCTCAACCAAGTCCAGGCCCGCGAACCGGCTCCGGCAGTTCCACCCACTCCCGACGCCTGCGCGAGCGGCCACGAGTTCGCCACCACCGATTGCACGCTGACCTGGCACGGCATCACGCTGTACGGTGCGTATGACATCGGCGTCGGCTGGGTCAGCCATGGCTTACCGGAAAACGGCTATAACTATGAAGGCGCCTCTCTGGTAAACCGAAACGGCTATCAACATCGATTCCTCATTGCACCAAACAACCTCCAGCAGACGGGTCTGGGCATCAGGGGCAAGGTAGAGTTTGCACATGACTGGTTCGTGGTGTTCAACGCTTCAACTGGCATCAATCCGCAGTCCGGCCTGCTCGCCAACGCGTCGGCCACCCAGACCATCAACAACGGCCTTCCCAGGGCAAGCTATTCGTACGCCATCGACGGCGCGCGCGCAGGCCAGCCCTTCAATGACGAATATTATGGCGGTATCTCGTCCACGAATTTAGGCACGCTGACCTTCGGTCGTCAGCGCGCTCTCGGTACCGATGTGATGCTCCTTTACGATCCTGCCGGCGGCGCCTATGCCTTTTCGTACATCGGGTATAACGGCACGATGGCGGGCGGGGGCGACACCGAGGACACGCGTTGGGACGACGCCCTGAAGTATCGCCTGTCCTATGGCCCGGTCCATTTCGGCGCGATGTATAAATTCGCCGATGGTAATGGCGGCTGCTACTCGGCCTCCACGATCTGGACTGCGGCCACCTGTACGCCGGAATCGGCGCATAACAACGCCTTTGGATTCTACGGCGGCGGAGGCCACGGCAAGTTCTCCGCCGACGTGGTCTTCCAACATTACAACCAGGCGATCAGCGTGTTGAACCCCTTGCTGGGGCCTCAAAGTCCGACCGCGCCCTATCAGTCGACCACCAACAGCATCAATACAAACCCCATCACCGGGGCCAATCTGATCGGAACAACCAACACCGTATATGGCATCGTGACCGACAACAAGGCCATTATGGGCGCTGTCAAGTATACGTGGGATCCGTTCAAGTTCTTTGGCGGCTACGAATACATCTGGCAGAATAACCCGACGCACCCGTTGGGCGTTGGCGCCTCGGACCAGGGCGGTTATATCATGAGCGGCGTCGAAGACAACAATCTTGATTCTGAAAAATTGGTGCAGGTCTGGTGGACTGGCGTGAAATACGCGTACGACAGCAAAACCGACATCACTTTCGCCTGGTATGGGCAGGTGCAGAACACCTTCCGTGTTCCGTCGACCTGCTCGATCGCAGCCGGCTTCCGCAGTTCCTGCGCGGGTGACCTCGAATACGGCTCGCTCTATATCGATCATCGCTTCACCAAGCGTTTCGACGGTTTTGCCGGACTTGCGTATTCCTTCGTGACCGGCGGTCTGGCCATCGCCCTCCCTCATGGCCCCGGCGTCCCCTATCTCCACAACAACAACTTTGCTCCGTTAGTCGGTGGTCGTTTCGCCTTCTGATCGTTTCCGCGGCGGGCTCAGTCGAGAGATCCAGAGCGGGCAGCCGCACTGGATCTCTCCGGTGGCCGCCACCCTCAGCTTGAAGAAGAGGTGCGCTACGACCAGGACTGGCTCCAGCACACCGACGGATACACGTGGGACGAATAGGACGGAGCCAAAGGCGTGGAACTGATCCCCTGGTACAAGACGGAGCTGATCATCCAGGCACCTCCGTACTACAACTACAATGGTGACCCGAGCGAGAGTTTCTAGGCTCGTATCCCCGTCCGCACACTCTCGGCAAAGCCGTCCTTCCTGGCGCGAACTTCATTCGAAATGTCCCACGGCAATCTCGCCTTCGCCGGATTTGATCGGAGCGATCGCGCCGGAATTTTTCCCGCGCGCCGCGATCAGCCTCTATGACCACGCCAAACTGGCTCCATAAGCATGCGAGAGAGGGCTCGCGAGTTCTTGCTATAATCCGATGCCAACGGCGGGAAGGGCCTAGTCTGTCCCCTCTGCCGCGGAGGGGAAGATGGCAACTCCCGATGTCGTCTGGAAGGGCGGCAAGTTCGGCCAGACGTCCCGGCGCGATGCGTGGTGGCTCACGCCGTCGGCGGTTCTTCTGGGGTTCAGCGCGTTTATCGTTTACTCCACGTGGGCGGCGTGGCAGAACAGTCACTACACCTTCGGTCCGTACATCTCACCGTTCTATTCTCCGGAGCTCTTCGGCAGCTCGCCGCACGCCATGTTTGGCCCCAAGCCGTCGTGGTACCCGAGCTTCCTGCCCTTCTCCCCGGCGTTTTTCATTCTCTGGATACCCGGCCTCTTCCGCCTGACCTGTTACTACTACCGCGGCGCATATTACAAATCCTTCTGGGCCGACCCCCCGGCCTGCGCGGTGAGCGAGCCGCGCAAAACCTATCTCGGCGAACGCAGCTTTCCCCTCATCCTCCAGAATTTCCATCGCAATTTTCTTCGCCTCTCTTACATCGTCTGGGCATTCCTCGTCTGGGACGCAATCGTCTCCTTTCGCTTCCCAAACGGTTTCGGCATCGGCATCGGAAGTCTCGTCCTCGTCGTGAATGTCGTGCTTCTCGCCGGATACATCTTTGGCTGCCATGCATTCCGCCATCTCGCCGGAGGCACGCTCGATCGCATCTCCGAACACCCCGTGCGCCACAAACTATATGAATGTGTCAGCTGCCTCAATCGCGGGCACATGAAGTGGGCATGGGCCAGCCTCCTGTGGGTCGCTTTTTCTGACATCTATGTCCGCCTCTGCTCGATGGGTATCTGGCACGACTGGAGAATCCTCTAATGCGGAGCCCAGTCTAGATGCCGGAGTTCCAGCGCTTCTCCTACGACGTATTGGTGATCGGCGCAGGCGGTGCCGGTCTGCGTGCCGCGATTGAAGCCGCGGCCAGCGGCGCAAAAGTCGGAGTCGTCTGCAAATCCCTCCTCGGCAAAGCTCACACCGTCATGGCCGAAGGAGGCATTGCCGCGGCTCTGGCCAATGTCGACGATCGCGACAACTGGCGCGTGCACTTTGCCGACACCATGCGTGGCGGCCAATACCTCAACAACTGGCGGATGGCCGAGCTGCACGCGAAAGAAGCGCCCGAGTGCGTGCGCGAGCTCGAAGCCTGGGGCGCACTCTTCGATCGCACCAGGGACGGCCGCATCCTGCAACGTAACTTTGGCGGGCACAAATATCCGCGCCTCGCCCACGTCGGCGACCGCACCGGACTCGAAATGATCCGCACACTCCAGGACCACGGAATCCACTGCGGCATGCAGGTTCACATGGAGTGCACCGTGCTCGACCTGCTCATGGACTCCGGCCGGGTCGTGGGGGCCGCCGGTTACGACCGCGAGAAGGGCCTTTTCCAGCTCTGGCAGGCGAAGGCGGTCGTGCTGGCCACTGGCGGCATCGGACGCGCCTTCAAGGTCACCAGCAATAGCTGGGAATACACCGGCGACGGCCTCGCACTCGCCTATCGCGCCGGGGCCGAGCTGCAGGACATGGAGTTCGTTCAGTTTCATCCCACCGGGATGGTCTGGCCGATCAGCGTGGCCGGCATTCTCGTCACCGAAGGCGTGCGCGGCGAAGGTGGAGTCCTGCGCAACAGCGAAGGCCGCCGTTTCATGTTCGACGACATCCCCGACAACTACAAAACTCAGACCGCGGATAACGAAGACGAAGGCTGGCGCTACACGCAGGGGGACAAGAACGCACGCCGTCCTCCCGAACTCCTCACCCGCGACCATGTCGCCCGCTGCATCAATCGCGAAGTCAAGGCTGGACGCGGCACGCCGCATGGCGGCGTCTATCTCGACATTGCCTGGATCAAAGAGCGCCTGCCCAAAGCTGAAGAACACATCAAGCGCAAGCTGCCCAGCATGTATCACCAGTTCAAGCAGCTCGCCGATCTCGACATCACCAAAGAACCGATGGAAGTCGGACCCACCACGCACTACATGATGGGCGGCATCCGTGTCGACGGCGATTCACAGATGACCACCGTATCCGGGCTCTTTGCCGCAGGAGAAGCGGCCGCCGGACTCCACGGCGCAAACCGTCTCGGCGGCAATTCCCTCTCCGACCTCGTCGTCTTCGGACGCCGCGCCGGCCGCTACGCTGCCGAATTTACCCGGAACAACAGTGCAGCAGTCGCCATCAACGAAGACCAGCTGCAGGCAACCGCCGCCGCCGCCCTCGCGCCGTTCGAGCGCGGGCTCTCCGGCGAAAACCCGTATCAGATCCAATACGACCTCCAAGACACCATGCAGTCTCTCGTCGGCATCGTCCGCACCGAGAACGAAATGGAAGAGGCTCTCGACAAGATCACGCAGCTTGAGGCGCGCGCAGACCGCATCGGCATCGGCGGCAATCGGCAGTACAACAATGGATGGCACACTGCGATGGACCTCGGCAGCATGCTCATCGTCTCTGAGGCCATCTCGCACGCGGCCCTCCTCCGTAAAGAAAGCCGCGGTGCGCAGTTCCGCGAAGACTTTCCTGACAAGGATCCCGAGTGGGGCAAGTACAACATCGTCGTCAAGCTCGGACACGATGGAGAAATGCTCATCGAAAAACGCGCTCTTCCGCCGATGCCTGACGAACTCAAAGCCGTAGTCGAGGAGATGAAATAGGAGGCGACGCAATGGCCACGCAAGCGATGTTTCGCATCTGGCGCGGAGATCCGGCCGGCGGTGAATTCCATGATTACGTCACCCCCGTGGAAGAGGGCATGGTTGTGCTCGACGCCGTGCACCGCATTCAGGCGCAGCAGGCGCCCGATCTCGCCGTGCGCTGGAACTGCAAGGCCGGCAAGTGCGGTTCATGCTCGGCTGAAATCAACGGAATGCCGAAGCTCATGTGCATGACTCGGCTGAGCAATCTCAACCTGGAGATGCCGATCATCCTCGAGCCCATGCACACCTTTCCCGTCATTCGTGACCTGGTCACCGATGTTTCCTGGAATTACCGCGCCAAACTGACAATCAGGAAATTCAAGCCGCGTTCACCCGACTCGCCCGACGGCACCTGGCGCATGCAGCAGGCCGACGTCGAGCGCGTGCAGGAATTTCGCAAGTGCATCGAATGTTTTCTCTGCCAGGACGTCTGTCACGTCCTGCGCGAACATCATAAGCAGGACGAGTTCATCGGACCTCGCCTGCTCGTCCATGCCGCCGCGCTCGAAATGCATCCGCTTGACGCGGAAGACCGCGTGAGCGACCTGAAGAAAAAGCACAACATCGGGTACTGCAACATTACCACCTGCTGCCGGAAGGTCTGTCCCGAGTCGATCACGATTACCGAGAACGCGATCATTCCGCTCAAGGAGCGCGTCGTGGACCAGTTCTTCGATCCTCTGAGGCAGCTCTTTCACATCATCTAGGAGTACAACCATGTTCACCCTCAAACCCATTTCCCGCGACAGCGTCGAAAGCGCGCTCGCCAGGGCCGAACGCTACCGCCTCCTGAACGAGCCGCATGAAGCCGAGAGCATCTGTCGCGACATCCTCGCAGTTGACCCGCACAACCGGCAGGCTCGCGTTAGCCTGATCCTGGCTTTGACCGACGAGCTCCCGCAGGCTCCGAGCGCATTTACCGCCGCCATGGGAGAGATGTCGGGCCTCGAAACGCCCTACGATCGCGCCTACTATTCCGGAATTGCATGGGAGCGGCGCGCGAAGGCAGCCTATCACGCGGGTGGAACAGGCTCGAGCAGCTATATCTACGATTGGCTCGTCAGGGCGTTGCATCTTTTCGAGGAAGCAGAGCGCGTGCGGCCCGCAGGTAACGACGACGCGATTCTGCGCTGGAATGCCTGCGTTCGCTTTCTCGAAAGCCACAAAGACCTTCGACCCAAGACCGAAGAAGTCGCGGATCCGATTCTTTCGGAATAAAACGATCTGCTACTCATCTCGCAGCGTGGTTGCAGGATCGATTGCTGCAATCCGCAGAGTGGGAACAATCGTAGCAATGATGGTTACAGATGTGAGCACCGCGACTACAATGACGATCGTTGGCGCATCATAGACGCCTACTCCATACAGAACACTTCGCATTGCGCGCAACGCTCCCGCACATAAGACCAACCCCAGCACGAGTCCGAGCAGGGACGCTCGCACCCCGGGTCCTCCGGTATGAACCATGGCTTGACGAATCGTCGAGCCCAGGGCGATACGAATGCCGATCTCGCGCGTTTTCTGCGCAACGATATTTGCCACCAGTGCGAAGATGCCGACAGCGCTCAATAGCAAAGCCAGAGCCGCCATCGCGCTCAGGAGCGCCACTTCAACACGCTGCGTCGCGAGGGTCTTCGCCAGCAGATCGTGCATGCTGTAGAAGCCCGAGAATGGCAGATCGGGATCGACGCTCGCTAGCGCGCGTTGCATCTGCGCAGTCAACCCTTCTACCGGGCCGCCTGTGCGGACAATCCAGCTTGGCTGGAACCAGACATGCACCATCGAGATTTGCCCGTCCCCCATTTGCGCTGCGGGAACATACAGAGTAGCTTCGCTGGTGATGGGTGCTGCTAGCTCAATCCCGGGAGCCATCGCCACATCTTCAACCACTCCGACAATCCTCATGTCCTCCATCACATGCCGTCCAACCGGATTCTCTCCGTGGAAAAATTGGCGCGCGAATGTCTGATTCACGACCGCCACGCGCTGCGTATTCGGGCCGTCTGCTTCCGTGAAGGAACGTCCCCCGAGAACTGGGATCTGCAGTGCAGCAAAATAATCTGGCGTGACGTAAACCTCGTCCGCCATCGCTGTCTGCCCTACCTCCTTCCCGTCGCTGATGGCCAGCCCTCCGAGGATGAGCGAGCGCTCATAGGGCAGGCTTAGTCCCACAGCGGCCTGCTGCACGCCGGGAATCCGCTGCATCGCCGAGAGGCTCTCGCTGAGCAGCTTTCGGAACGCAGCCGCGTCGTGATATCGCGCGTCGTCGAGAGACAGCCTCGCCGTCATTACTCCATCCGGGTTGAATCCGGGCGGCAGGGTTTGTAGATGGATGAGACTGCGAATGAGCAGACCCGAAGCAACCAGCAACACCGCGGTCAGTGCGATCTCGCTCACAATCAATGCCTGCCGCAGGCGCACATGGTCGCCGCCGGTCGCGGTGCGATTCCCGATGGCCGAGCGCAGATCGAATCTACGTGTCACCAGAGCCGGAAGCATGCCAAAAAGTACGCTGGTCAGCAGAGAGAGAAGCAGAGTAAAAACCAGCACGCGGCCATCGAGGGGCACGCTGGCGACGGGCAGAAAGCGTTCAGGTAGAAGCAGGAGTAGCCCGCGTAACGCGATAAACCCTACGGCTACGCCAGCCGCACCGCCCACAAACGCCAGCAGGAGATTTTCGACCCACAGCTGCTTTTGAATCTGCCAGCGCGAGGCGCCCAGTGCCAGTCGCGTCGCCACTTCAGGCGTCCGTCGCGACACGCGCACCAAGGTTAACCCGGCAAGATTCGCGCACGCGATCAGCAGGATGAACCCCGCCGCCAGCATCAGCGTCCAAACCTGCGGACGCAGCGTAGCCGTCTGTCCTTTTTGCAGCGGCACCGAATAATAGGACACCTGCGCACCGGGGTTGTTGTTCAATTCATAGCGATGAGCGCGGTGCAACCACGCGCGGTTAATTTCGGCATCCGCCTCCTGCCAGGTCGCGCCATCACGCAGCCGGGTGATGGCCTCAAAGTTCGTTCCTCCTCCTTCGCCATCATGGCTCGGCTGGAGCGCCGTATATACGCCCGCGTTCAATGGAGTCGTTGTGCCATCGGGGAGCACTCCAATGACCGTGTACGGCTCGCCTTTCAACAGAATGCTCTGGCCGAGAATATGGGGATTCGAGCCAAATATGTTGTGCCAGACGCCATAGCTCAGAATGGCAACCTTCGGCCCATGCGGACGATCTTCCGCATCCGAGAAATTGCGCCCGAGGATGGGATGGATCGCCAGCACGTCGAAGTAGTGCGCCGAGACGCGTCCCGCGTAAATGTACTGCACGTGCGGTCCGGCCTGAAGATTGATGCCTGAGGCTCGTATCCCTGACACAGCCGATATAAGCGACGGGACCTCCTCGCGCAGCAGTTCCCACTGCTCCCCGTTCACATGGTGCCGCTCGTCCGACGCCACGGGGCCCGTGACCCGCGTGTATATCGTGCCCATCCGTTCAGGATGCGGATAGGGCAGGCTCTTCAACATGAGCGCATTCACGATGGAAAAGATCGCGGTGTTCGCGCCGATCGAAAGCGCCAGTGTAAGGATCACCGTCACCGTGAAGCTTGGATTACGCCAGAACTGGCGCAAGCCATAGCGTGTATCTTGCCAAAGAAGCTCCAAACTGGCCCCGGCGCGGTGGTCGCGCACTGTCTGCTTTACCTGCTCGATGCCGCCGAACTCCGCAAGCGCGGTGCGACGGGCGTCGGACGCAGGCATGCCGGCAGCGACCTTCTCGTCCGCCATCATTTCCACATACGCACGAACCTCATCGTCAAGATGGCTCTCGACCTGCTGTTTCCGAAAAAGATTTCGCGCGAGGCTATTGATGCGGGACCAGAGTTTCATTATTCGCCCCCTAAGTTGCCTTCAAGGCATTTGTCATCGCCAGGGCCACCCTTGTCCATTGCTCGGTCTCGACTTCAAGCTGGCCCTTACCCGATTTGGTGAGACGATAAAACTTCGCGCGACGATTATTTTCCGATTCTCCCCAGAAGGAACTCAGCCAACCCGCTTCTTCCATCCGGTGAAGGGCCGGAAATAACGAACCAGGCTTGACGAGAAATGTCCCTTGCGTAGTCTGTTCAATGCGCCGCGAAATAGCCAGACCGTGCAGTTCTCCCGGACCCAGGGCTTTGAAGATGAGCAGATCGAGCGTGCCTTGCAGAAGATTTGCCTGCTTTGAGCTCATGAAGCTAGTCCTATCGAATGACTATACGAGCGTGATCCCGCTTCATACAGATTGTCAATAGGAGAATAGACAGGAGACCGGCCGGATGTAATTAATTGCAGACAGAATGCAGAAGCGAGTTCAACAAGACACCGGGTTACCAACGTTATATACTGACCTCGTTCGCTGCCCTCCAGAGACATGCAATTTCAAGGGTTTGTTCCATTTAGCGGTGGGAGTGCGGAACCATAGACGACTATAGACGAGTTGCCCCGCACGACGACCCCCCGAAGGGGGGGACCGGTGGTGTACGCACGCCACTGAAGGGGGAAAGCTCGTCTTCCGATAGGCGGCTGCCGAGCGATGCGCCCACCTATATCGGCACGCCCGAGGTTTCCGGCTATGTGGGCGGCCAGGGCCCGAGTCGTCCAGGCTCTTCCTCCGCCGGCCGTCCATCAGGCGACTCAATCTTTGGCGGCCAGCCTATTCTTGAGCCCGGCTTTCTGCTCGGACAGCGCTACGAAATCATCTCGCTGCTCGGCGAAGGCGGCATGGGCGCCGTCTACAAAGCCAGAGACCTCGAACTGAATCGCACCATTGCCCTCAAGACCATCCGCCGCGAATACGCCGGAAACCCCGCCATCATTGAGCGGTTCAAGCAGGAGCTGATCCTTTCCACCCAGGTCACGCACCGCAACGTCGTCCGCATTTACGACCTCGGCGAAGCGGAAGGCTTGAAGTTCATCACCATGGAGTACGTCGAGGGCGAGGACCTGCGCACCCTCATCCATCTGCGCAAAAAACTTCCCGCCGACGAGGCCGTCGAAATCATCCAGCAGGTATGCAAGGCACTCGAAGCGGCGCACGCAGTAGGCGTGATTCATCGCGACCTGAAGCCGCAGAACGTCATGCGCGACCAGAACGGCCGCATCCTGGTCATGGATTTTGGCCTCGCGCGCACCCTTGAAGGCGACGGCATGACCCAGACCGGCGCGCTAGTCGGCACAATGGAGTACATGTCTCCCGAGCAGGCGCTGTCGAAGAGCCTGGATCAACGCTCGGACATCTTCTCGCTGGGATTGATCTTCTACGAGCTGCTGACCGGCGAAACTCCTTTCCGAGCCGACAGCGCACTGGCCAGCCTCATCAAGCGCACGCAGGAGCGGGCGGTTCCTGTATCGCATCACGACAGCAGCATTTCGGGACCGCTGGACCGCATCGTCAATCGTTGCCTAGAGCGCGACGTCAATGCGAGATACCAGACCGCGGCCGAGCTTTACACCGATCTTCAGAGGTGGAAAGGCAAGAGCTCGTCGGGATCAACCATGGCGCCGACGGTTCTCTATCGGCCGGATATGCGCGTGTGGCTGCGCATGCACCGCTGGTGGCTCGCCGGAGGGGGCGCCGCGGTCCTTGTGCTGGTCTTCGCCGCATACCTGGGCCTGCGTCCGAATCACGCAAAGCGGCCGGCAAAGGAGCAGGCGGCGGCCGCCGCCGCCGCAGTTCCTGCGATGTCCCTCGCGATCCTCCCCTTCCGCAACTCCTCGGGGGACGAGAAGGACGATTGGATCGGGTTGAGCGTGGCCGAAATGCTCAGCACCGATATCGGCCAGTCGGCACAGCTGCGCGCCGTGCCCAGCGATCGCCTGCGCCAGGTATTTACCGATCTGCGCATTGGCCCGCAGACGGTGATCGACCCTGACACGCTGCGTCGCGTGGCGGAGTTCAGCAACGCCGACGTCGTCGTCTCGGGGCAGTACGCGCACTACGGCGACCAGATCCGAATCGACGCCACCATCCGCGACCTGAAGCACGATCAGAGCGTGCCCATCAAGGCGCAGGCGCTCCCCAAAGATCTCCCGGCCGCGATCGATCAGCTCGCCGAGGCGGTCCGCCAGAACCTGTCTCTCTCGCCCGATGTCATGAAGGAGCTCAAGGCGCAGTCCTTCAAGCCAGCCTCTACGTCGATTGATGCGCTGCGCGACTACAACCAGGGGCTGGCGCTCATGCGCGCCGGTAAGAACCTCGACGCCCTCAAGCGTTTTCAGTCGGCGACAACCGAGGATCCGCAGTTTGCGCTGGCCCATTCGCGACTGGCGGAGGTACAGACCGAGCTGGGGTTTGTGAGCGATGCGGAAGAATCCTCCCGCCGCGCCGTCGATCTCTCGCGTAGCGAAAATCTGCCCCTGCCCGAGCAATATCTGATCAGCGCCAGTCATGCGCGGATCATGAAGAACAACAAGGATGCCATCGAGGCCTACGAGAACCTCGCAAAGAGCTGGCCCGGCGACGTCGATGTCCAGTACAGTCTGGGCACCCTATATATTTCCAACGGGGACTACACCAGGGCCCGCGACATCTTTGCGAAGATCCTCCAGGCCGATCCCAAGAACATCAAGGCGCTTTGGGAGATGGGTGTAGTTGAGAACACTCTGGGCAACCCGCAGGCCGCGCTGGATTCGCTCAGCAAGGGATATAACCTCGCGACCCAGGTAGACAACCAGGAGCAGAAGGCGCTGATCCTGCTCTCGACTGGCATTTCCTACCGGCTGCTCAATAAGCCCGATGAGGCGCTGCGCAATTACAAGGAATCGATTGCCATCAACGAGAAGATCGGCCAGAAGCGCGGCGTTGCTGCCGCCCTTGACGAGCTGGCCAACCTTCAGCAGATGAGCGGAGAAACCGACGCCGCGCTGGCCAGCTACGCCAAGGCGCTGGCATTGCAGCGAGAGATCGGCATGAAGGAGGAAACCGGCTTCACTCTCCTCGACATGGGCACGGCCTACCAGAATCGCGGCGATTACGATCAGGCGCTGGCCCGATACAAGGAAGCGTTACAGATCCAGCGCGAGATTGGCGATCAGGGAGGCGAGGCTCTCTGCCTTACGAATATCGGCGCGGTCTATCTCTCCAAGGGAGACATGGACAACTCCTTTACCAACTTCCAGCAGGGCCTGCAACTGCGCGAAAAACTCGGGGTCCCCGGCGACATCTCGCGCACTCTCGAGGGGCTGGGCGAGGCCTATACCCACACCGGCCAGTACGATCTGGCGCTCAAATCGCTGCTGCGCGCTCTGGACCTTGCCCGCAAGGTTGGCGATGACCGCTCCGTTGCGCTCGTTTCTCACCAGATCGGCCTGGTGTTTGAGTTTCAGGGCAGGCTCGGCGCAGCCGTAAAGTCCATGCAGGACGGCGTTAAGGCCTTTCGCGACCAGGGTGAATCCGGCAACGCGATGGCCTCGTTCCAGAATGATCTCGCCGGGGCTCTCGCACAGGCCGGACGGGGCAATGAAGCCGCGCAGCCACTGGATGAAGCCCAGGCCATCGCTCACGGATTGAAGAACGATGCGTTGACCGCATCCATCCTGAACACCCGTGGTGACGTAGCCTTCTATAAGGGCGACCTTAAAGGCGCGGAGCCGTTATACCAGTCCGCCCTGCGGCTCGCGACTCGCGCAAAAGACAACGATACTCTCGTGCAATCGAAGCTGAATGTGGCGAGGATGGCGATCGCGCTTGGCCGGTCAAAGGATGCGCTCGGCATGCTGCATCCCCTTCTGAGCTCTGACGGCACAGTGAGCGCTTATCTGTCATTGCGAAGCGCCATCGCCGTCTCCGAAGCCGAGGTCGCCGGAAAGGATTATGCTCACGCCCAACGTGATCTCGAACAAAATCTGACCGCGACAGAGAAAGCAGGCATGCGTCTCGATATGGCTCGCATCAATTACCTGTTGGGCACATCGGCAAGACTCAGCGGCAGCCCGGACCGGACTCAGGTCGCCTATCACTACGCCGAAGCAATGCGCCTGCTTGACGCCATCAAATCAGATCCCGGAGCCGAAAACATCCTGCAGCGCAGCGATCTCAAGGCCATCTACGACGACGCAAATCGCTGGAAGTAGATTCAAGCCAAGAGAATTGCCTTTTAGGCGGGGGCGATGCCGACGCCGCTCTCGCGGTCCTTGACTTCCTGGGTGGGCCTCTCCTCCCCCCTCCCCCTTATTTAGGCTCAGGGGTAACCGTTTGATTTTAAAGGTTCTTAGCGTGGTCAAGATTTGAGCCGTTGTGATTATCTTTTTGCGGGCGTGTGATTCTGAAAGGTCAGTTTTGCCCAGAACGATGTAGTTTGCCTGTTTTGGCGCGTATTTTGCGCATAACCCCGCTTGAAGAGTTCAGGGAACGAGGAAGTGGGTTTTGTTATTG
>Ga0210386_10000303_pt1 | contig 45085 bp, 37 predicted proteins | sample IncBWH32OmetaG_FD_160091 | JGI IMG/M metagenome (GOLD analysis project Ga0210386, IMG submission 160091) | Forest soil microbial communities from Barre Woods Harvard Forest LTER site, Petersham, Massachusetts, United States - Inc-BW-H-32-O ...
TGGAATCGCCCGCGAAGGCGCGGCGGCCGGCGATCATTTCGTACAGAACCGCGCCCAGCGAAAAAATCTCTGACCGCTCGTCCACTTTATGACCATCCGCCTGCTCCGGCGACATGTAGGCCACGGTCCCGATGATCGTGCCGGCCTCGGTTTTCAGCATCGCCTCCAGGTGGACGCTCTCAGTAGCCGCGAAAACATCCGGCTCTTCTGGATCACTCAGTTTGGCAAGTCCAAAATCCAGGATCTTGACGTCGCCTTGCTCGTTTACGATGATGTTGGCGGGTTTCAGATCCCGGTGAATAATGCCCGCTCCATGGGCCGCCGCTAAGCCGTCCGCGATTTGGATAGCATACCGGAGCGCCTCGTTCACCCGCAGGCCCTTGCGGCCGATCAGCTTATCGAGCGTCTTGCCGGAAACATATTCCATGGCGATGAACTCGACCGGCTGGCCGTCGATTTCGCCTGTGTCGACGTCGTAGATAGTGATGATGTTGCGATGGCTCAGGGCAGAAGCCGAGCGCGCCTCCTGGGCAAAGCGAGCTCTGCGGGCCGCATTACCGACTACCGCTACGGGAAGCACTTTGATAGCTACTGCCCGGTCGAGGTGAGTGTCAAGCGCGCGATAGACCACGCCCATCCCCCCTGCGCCGAGCTTGGTCTCAATCCGGTAATGCTGGAGAGTCTGGCCGATCATTCGCTGAACTTGCAGTCTGAGCGACTATCTTATCATTCCCCACGCCGCCCATCCGCCACAGTAATGCTGCGAATCGGCGCTGATCATCGCTTTGGAGGCGTTCTATAATCTTTTTCGGCGACCGCGTCCAGCCACGTGGTTGCTCCGCGCTGCACGTTGAACTGAGTTGCTCCTTGATCGGGCGCGGCCCCATGCCAGTGCGCGACCCCAGGAGCGGCATAAGTGGTCTCGCCGGCGTGTAATTCCAGCACTGGCCCGCCTTTCACCTGAGTGCGCCCGACGCCTTCCTCGACCAAAATGATCTGGCCGCCTTCATGGCTGTGCCACTTCGTCCGGGCGCCTGGATCAAAGTGGATGTGGGCAATGCCCGGTTTCGAGTCGTCTTCTATCCGCTTGATGTTGCCGGTAAAGTTGGACTCCTGTTTCTGCTGGGCGTGTATCAGCCAGAGTCCGGAAACCACCAGGAACAAGCCTACATATAGCAGGCCAAAGAAACGGCCAAGGCGGGATTTTCGGGTCATATTGATGGGCATCGTAGCACAAGTATGGTTGGCGGGAGTCGTGTGACTAAGCGCTAGCCTTTGACCTTTGACCTTTGATGAATCGGAACGGCCGAGACCACTATCGGTAAGAGGTAGAATTGAGTCATGGTAAGGGATGCAGCAGAGGTGCTAAGGGACGCTCTAGGGCTTCCCGCTGAGGCTCGCGCCGCGCTGGTCACTTCTTTGATCGAGAGCCTTGATCAGGTGATTGACGAAGGCACGGAAGAAACCTGGCGCGAAGAGATCTATCGCCGTCTTCAGCAGATTGACAGTGGAGCTGTTCAGCTCATTCCCTGGGAGGACGCCCGCCGCCGCCTCCGCACTCGACTCGATCGGTGACCAGCAGGCGAATTCGAATTCATCCGGCGGCATTGCAGGAAGCTGAGGCGGCGACAGAGTGGTATGGAAAACGCAGCGAAAGAGCCGCAGAAATGTTCCTCGATGACCTTGACCGTGCGATCGAGCGGATTAGTGACAACCCAGAACAGTATCCTCTGCACGAGTTAGGAACCCGCAGGATCACTCTTCGCAGATTTCCATACCTCATCATCTTTCGGGAAGCAAGTGCAGGTTTGGAAATTATTGCGGTAGCCCATGGCCGGCGTCGACCGGGTTATTGGCGAGATCGAGTGGAGTGATGTGACGCTGAGCCGTGATTGGGGCCGCGGCTTTGAGGAAAAATACGAAAGGTGGCGCGAACGTACGTTGGGAAACGAATGTTTGAATCCATCGCTTTTGGACGCGCCTCAGTTGCTGATGTAACTAGCCTCGGCGAGTTTGCAGAATGCCTTCTTTATTACAAAAAGGTGCATGCGATTGTCGATCACGGCAGTTTTACTCGTCTGGCACGCATATGCGGAACTGAAACCCTCCTTGGGTTGGTTGAGGACGGACATCTGGCCATAACTTACCTTGAAAATCGCTCGGCGGTCTCAACTCGACTGCTTGGAGGGCGCGAACAGCATGGCTTTCATTTGGTGCAAGGCAAAGGCAAGGAGTCACAGAATCTCGTGCCATCGCTGTTAATGGGCAAGCAGCATTGGAAGTCGACTGCGGGCGCGCGGGATTAAGGGCACAGTCACGCATCGGCACGAGCACCGTCGCGCCACCCTACTTCGACTGCGCCACCGGGTCCACTTTCACACCTTCGTGGATTGTGTCGCTGGGGTTGGCGATCACCAGGTCGCCCGGCTGGAGGCCGCTGACGATCTCGAGTTTGTCGCCGTAGTCGCGGCCGACTTGGATTCGCTGCAGATGGATGGTGTGATCCGGGCGAACCACCGCGACCTCGGTTCCATCGGCGCGCACGATCAGCGCATCGCCGGGCAGCAGCACCGGAGGGTTGGCGCGTGGACTCGACAAATCAACCAGCGCATACATGCCCGGCAGCAGAACGCCATCCTTATTCTGCACCTGCACTTCCACCAGCATGGTGCGGCTGTTGGGGTCGAGCGAATTGGCCGTCCGGGCCACTGTTCCGGCGAACTTGCGGCCGGGCAGATTCGAAACCGTCAGTTGAGCCGTCTGGCCGACGTGTATCGAGTCAGAATTGCTCTGCGGAACATTCACGTAAGTCCGCAGCACATTCATCTGCGCGACGCGATAGAGCAGCGTGTTGCCGGCATTCACCAGCGCTCCAACATCCACGTTGCGCAAAGTGATGATGCCGTCAAATGGCGCCTTGACGACACGGTAACTCTGCACTTCGTTGAGCCGCGACACATTGGCTTCCGCGGCCGCGACGTTGCTTCGAGCAGCGGCAACCGCTTTTTCAAGCGAATCGAGATTGGCGACTTGCGCCTGGTACTGCGCCTGATACTGATCGTTCTCCTGGCGCGAAACCACGCCTTTGCCGGCCAGCGTTTTCCATCGATCGGCAGTGACGCGCGCGAGTTCCATGTTGGCTTTGCCCTGGCGCTGATTGGCAAGAGCCTGGTCGAGCGCCGCGGTGGTCTGCTGCAGATTCGCGCGCGCTTGTAGAACCTGCTGATCGAGTTCAGGCGCTTCGATTTCGGCTAGCGGCTGGCCGGAGCGCACTCGATCGCCAATATCCACCATCCGCGTTTTGACATAGCCGTCGGCGCGGGCCAAAATGGGCGCTTCGGTAACTGCCTGAATGTTGCCGGGCAGCTCCAGGTCGCTTTTTGACGTCGAGCGGCCCACCTCCATGACGTCCACACGGGGCAATGCCTCCTCTTGTTCCCGAGCCTGGTTGAGAATCACGCTCTCGCGCTTCTTCAGCGGAATGTAACCGCCCAGGAACGCCGCGGCAATCAGCAGCGTCACCCCCAGCGTGATCGACCAAATGGTGATGGAGGAGGGATGCCACACTTTTCCGGCCGAGGCAGTGTGCGGAGAGCCGTGGGCCAGGCGCTTGTGCTCCTGGAGTTGGCGTTTGAGCTCTTCATTTTCCCTGCGGAGCCGCTCTTCGGTGGTCTCGTCCACCGCTTGAAACTCGGGTTGATCAGGTTCGGTATGGCGCATTCAATGCTCTAGAGACGGTCAAGATTCCACTGGGAATCTCCAAAGCCCTCCCTTCTTTGTGCCTCTAATTGGCGCTCGTGATCGACCGGAGGTTTCGTCCGTAGGTAACTATAAATGATGGGCACGACAAATAGGGTAGTGACAGTGGCGAACATCAGACCACCGATTACCGCGCGGGCCAGCGGTGCATTCTGCTCGCCGCCTTCGCCCCAGCCGAGCGACATGGGGAGCATCCCAAGGATCATGGCCGAAGCGGTCATCAGCACCGGCCGGATACGCGCGTGACCGGCTGCCAGCATGGCTTCGCGGGCGGAAGGCACAATGGATCGCTCGTCGTTGGCGAACGTGACCATCAAAATGCTGTTGGCGGTGGCAACGCCGATGCACATGATCGCGCCCATCAGCGAAGGGACGCTGAGCGTGGTTCCAGTCACGAACAGCATCCACAGAATACCGGCAACCGCGCCTGGCAATGCGGTAAGAATGATGAACGGATCGAGCCAGGATTGAAAGTTCACCGACATGAGCAGATAGACCAGCACCACGGCAAAGATAATGCCCACACCGAGCCGGAAAAACGACGATTGCATGGTCTGATACTGACCGCGCTGATCGAGCGTGGTGCCGCGCGGCAAATGCGCGCTCTCCTGCTGCATGATCTTTTCCACTTCCGACCCAACGCCGCCTAGATCACGGCGGTCGACGTTGGCGTAAACGTCAAAAACGGGCCAGACATTGTAGTGATTGACGATCACCGGTGTGTAGTCGCGTTGAACGGTAACCAGATTAGAAAGCAGCTGCGTGCTGCCTGGCATGGCTCCGGGGTTTCCGTAGGCTTGCGAAGATCCGTTGGGCGAAGTGCTTACGAACGCATTCCCCGCGGCCGACACGCCTGCTTGCGAACCGGGAGTGGTGGTGTTGACGGCGCTGCTGGCCACCGACACCGGAGTGCGCAGCAGGGCGTCGAGAGAGTTGACTTTGTATTGCGGAGTTTGCACTCCGATGTTGTAGTTGACCCCGTTGGACCAGTTCAACCAGAAAGCCGGCGCGATCGTGCTGTTGCCGCTCAGCGAAATCAGCATATTGGTGCTCACGTCGTGCTCGGTCAAACCCATTTGCGCGGCTTTAGCGCGATCCACGTTCAGTGCAATTTCCGGCTGATTGACCACCTGATGCACGTGCACGTCGGCCGCTCCGGGAATATGGGAAATTCTCTCCGCCAGCTTCTGGGCGATCTTATAATTGGCGGCCGCGTCACGCCCCACTACTTGCAGATCGATCGGCGCGGGCAAGCCGAAGTTCAAAATCTGGGTGGTGATGTTAGCCGGCTGAAAAAAGAAAACCGTATCCGGGAATTTTTCCTGGAAGACCTTCCGAAGCTGAACTTCGTAATCGCGAGTGGGATGATGCTCCTTCTTGAGCGAAATCAGGATTTCGCCATCCGCGCTGGAGATGGTCGGAATGTCGCCCTGCGCCAGACTGGACCAACTGTTGGGAACGCCGATATTATCGATGATCGTGTCCATCTCATCGGCGGGGACTACATTGCGGATTTCGCGCTCGATAGCGGAGAACCGCACTTCGGTTTGTTCAATACGCGTACCGGCCGGAGCGCGGGCATGCAGCTTCATTTGGCCCGAGTCCACATTGGGAAAGAAGTCCTTGCCGACCAGCCAGGCCAGGCCGAGCGAAGCGATCGAAATCGCCATGAAGGCCGTGAGGACGCGCCCGCGATGACGCAGCGACCAATCCAGCAGGCCGATGTAGCGGTAACGGAGGCTTTCGAAAACTCGATTGAATATATAGTGAAGACGCCAGAACAATCCGCGGCCGCCGGCTGTTTCTCCGTGAACTCCTTCCTGGTACAAGTGGGCTTCCGACTTCAGAAGATGGTTCACCATGGTCGGGACCAGCGTGCGGGACAGCAGATAGGATGCGAGCATGGCGAAGACCACCGCCATGGCTAGCGGCGTGAACAGATAGCGCGCCGTTCCCGTAAGCAACAACACCGGCACAAAGACGATGCAAATCGAAAGCGTGGAGACAAACGTCGGAACGGCGATCTGCGATGCGCCATCCAGCACGGCGCGCACCAGCGGCTTGCTCATGCCAAGATTCCGGTGCGTGTTCTCGATCTCGACCGTGGCGTCGTCCACTAAAATGCCGACCGCCAGTGCCAAGCCACCCAGCGTCATCACGTTGATAGTCTGTCCCAAAAGGCTGAGGATGCAGATGGAAGAGAGAATCGAAAGAGGAATCGAGATGCAGACGATTAAAGTGCTGCGCCAGCTTCCCAGGAACAGAAGAATCATGATGCCGGTGAGACCGGCGGCGATTAGTGCTTCGCGCACGACACCTTGAATCGACGCTCGAACGAAGATGGATTGGTCGGCCAGCGCGGTAACGTTCAACTCCTTGGGAATGGTAGCGAGAATTCGCGGAAGGACCTTTTTGACGGAGTCGACGATGTCAAGCGTGGACGCCTTGCCGGTGCGTGTGATGGTCATGAGAACACCACGGGCGCCATTCATGCGGACGATGTTGGTCTGGACGGAAAAGCCGTCGCGCACCTGCGCCACGTCCTTTATGTACACGGTTGCGCCGTTGACCGTCTTGATAGGCAGGTTATTCAGTTCGTTGAGGACCAGCGGGCTGCCGTTGACCTTCACCTGATATTCGGTCTCCGCCAACTTGGCGGTGCCGGCCGGTAGTATCAGGTTCTGTAGTGTCAGTGCGTTTGAGACATCGATGGGCGAAAGCTGTTTGGCGTAGAGCTCGTCTAGATTCAGGTCAACCATCACGGATCGGTTCTTCCCGCCGAACGGATACGATACGGCGGCGCCTTGCACGGTGCCGAGTGGAGTGCGGATGAAGTTTTGCCCCCAGTCGAAGATTTCCTGCTCGCGCATGGTCTTGCTCGACAGGCCGAGCTGCAGGACAGGAACGCTGGCGGCGTCGTATTTCAAAACGTTAGCGGGAAAGATACCCGGCGGCATTTGGCGGACTGCGCTTTGCATTTGCGCATTCACCTGGGCCACCGCCATGTCGATCTGAACGTTGGGATGAAAGTAAATCCGGACGACCGCGATGTTGTTGTAAGACTGCGATTCGATGTGCTCGATGTCGTTGACATTGGACGTGAGGCCGCGCTCGAAGTTGGTGACGACGCGCTTCTCCATCTCCTCGGGCGAAAGCCCGGAGTACTGCCACAAGACAGCCACGATAGGAATGTCGATGTAAGGGAAAATGTCGACCGGCATGGTGACGATGGCGGTGACACCGAGGATGGCGATGAGGATTGCCATCACGACGAAGGTGTACGGGCGCCGGAGCGCCAGCCAGACAATCCACATAATGCTATCTTCCTACGTTCTTGGGTCTTGAGTATATCAACTAGCCCTTTTGGGCTATCGGGTTACAAGAAAGGGGCCTGTGAGATCCAAAGGTCCTTTAGCCTCGTGGGGCAGGTCCCCGACCTGCCAATATGAGGCCTGCGCGCTTTCCGCAGCGTCCGGGTGTATGCTAATGAGGACGGTAAAAGCCAGGCTGGCGGAACTGGAGTAAAACGCATGTCTCCGAACGATGGGCTGAATCGCAGAGCGTTCCTGAGGAATGCTCAAATGACGGCGCTGGTGGGCGCGGCTGGAACTGGCTCACTCGGCACCGTGGCTGCTTTCGCGGCGGATGTTACGCCGGGCGGCAAGTACGATTTCGACACCCCCTACAACCGGATCGGCACCGATTGCATCAAGTGGGACCGGCAGATCAAGCTCTACGGCAAAGACAATATCGCCGCGGGCATGGGCATCGCGGATATGGATTTCCGATGCGCGCCGGCCATCACCAAGGCGTTGGCTAAGCGAATCCAGCACGAGAACTGGGGCTACCTGGATACTCCGAAATCTTTCACCGACGCCATTGTTAATTGGAACAAACGCCGCTACGGCATCGATATCAATCCGGATTTGATGCTGCTGACCACCGGCGTCCACAACGGCATCATCAGCGCGCTGGAGGCATTTTCGCCGCGGGGAAGCAAGGTCCTCCTGCTCACGCCCGCCTACGACGGCTTTTATGGCGACATCTCTTATGTCGGGTGCACACCCGAAGAGTGTCCCATGAAGCTGGCCAATGGCCGTTATTCGATCGATTTCGAAGATCTCGAGCGGCGCATCAGCAATGACACCAACACCATGATTGTTTGCAACCCTCATAACCCGACCGGCAACGTCTGGTCGCGCGAGGATCTCACGAAAATCGGGGAAATCTGCACCCGGCGCCGCGTGGTGGTGCTGGCCGACGAGATTCACTGCGATTTCGTGAACAAGGGCAACAAATACACTCCTTACAGTACGCTCGCCAACCGGGACATCGTAATGAACAGCATTACGTTCAAATCCGGGAGCAAATCATTCGGCCTGTCGGCCATGAAAAGCGCCTGGATGTTCTCCGACAACCCGGACCTTATCGCCCGAGTGAGAGCGCACCACCGGCAGGATTTCAGCACCCTGGGCATGGTAGCGAGCCTGGCTGCTTACACCGAAGGCGGCGATTGGCTGGATCAATTGGTGCCGTATATCGATGGCAATGGTGAATTCGCTGAATCGTTCATTCGCGCCAAGATTCCGCTCATTAAGTGGGTGAAGGCGCAAGGCACGTACCTGGCCTGGGTGGATGTGAGCGCGGTAGTCGACAAAATCGGCGCCAAAGAACAAGCTGCTGAAGCCAATAAGACCAGCACTTCGAGGAAGCCAATCACGCCCGAGAACATCGCAGAACGTTGGTTCGTCCAGAATGCAAAGGTTCAAATCAACGCCGGATCGAATTACGGCTTGGGCGGGGCCGGACATATGCGGATGAACCTCGCGACGTCGAGGAAGACGCTGGAGTTGGCGCTCAATAATTTGGCGAGCGCGTTGAAAAAAGCTTAGAAGCTTATCTCTTCGGCAAAAACTTCTTCTCGATAGACGCGACTACAACATAGTTCGGGTCCACCATCTCGTCCAGATGGATCTTCGCCACCTTCGACAGCAGCTCGTACGCATCCAGGCTCGATAGCCCGTAATCTTTGTGGATCCAGTCGACTAATTCGGTGAAGGCGATTCGCAACGCGTCGTCGAGCGGCCTGTAGGCGCCCACGGCCATAATAGTGGCGTCGTTCTCGAAACGCGGCCAGCTGATCTTTTTGCCCTTGATGACCGCGACCTGTACCCGCGCCAGCAGCGCCACTTCGATCGCGGTCCCGGCTACCTCGCCATCGCCCATCGCGGCATGACCGTCGCCCATGTAGAGCAGCGCGCCCGGAACATTCACCGGAAGATACAAAGTGTTGCCCACGCTGGCTTCGGGCGCATCCATATTGCCGCCGAACTCCGCGGGCACGATTGAGCTGCGCGCCTCTCCACTGGCGGGCGCGACTCCGATGCAGCCGAAGAAAGGATGCAACGGAATCTTGACCGAGAACTTCGAATCGAGGGCGTTGAATGTGGCCGTGTTGCTGGCCTTGTCAATCGGATAGAACCAGATTTTTTCGGGCAGCGGCGGATGCAGCATGGGCGTGTAGCCGGTTTCGTTCAGAGCCCCGAAGCCCGGCGCGAAAGCTCCCACGCCTTGGTTGCCATCCACCTGCAGATCGAGAAACTTCACGGCCAGCGTGTCGCCCGGCAGCGCGCCTTCCACATAAAATGGACCGGTTAACGGATTGTCCCCCTTTACCATGCTCTGCTTATCGCCGGGCTTCTTCAGCACGTTGCCGAACGCATCCAGAGTATTGGTCTCGATGATATCCCCCCGCTTTACGCGCGCGACAGGCGCGGCCGAGCCATAAAGATACTTCACGTCGTTGATCGTGGCGTGATATTTGACGACGTTCGGAGTCTGCGCCCCCGCTAGGTACGAAAGAACCAACAGGCACGAAAGAGCCAACAGAAGGTGAATTCGCATGTTCTAACGTAACAGTTATGGGCCCACCGGGCGGTGCATCTGTAAACCGATTGCGTTATTGTTATTAGGATCATGAAGCATCTGCTTTCGTCGGTCGTCTGCCTCCTGGTCCTGGGCAATTCGACCGGCGCCCGCGCACAAAGCCAGATCACGCTCATCGCGCCCGGCGGCATTCGAGGAGCGATCGAGCAACTCATCCCCGGCTTTGAAGCCAAGACCGGCCAGAAAGTGAAAGCGACCTTCGGTTCCGGCGGGGGTACGCGGCAGCAGGTGGCGCGCGGTGAGGCTTTCGACGTACCGATCGTGCAGCCGCCTTTCCAGGAAGTGCTCGCCTCGGGCAACGTGGTTGTTCAAAGTGCGACTCCGCTAGCGAGCGTTGCATTGGGAATTGCTGTTCGGAAGGGCGCGCCAAAGCCCGATATCTCGACACCAGAAGCGGTGAAACGCATGCTATTAGCGGCGAACTCCGTTTCCTATCCGGACGCTTTGCGGGGGGCCGCGGCTGGTGTCAGCTTTAACGAAACACTGAAGAATCTAGGCATCGCCGTAGCGATGGAGCCGGCCCTCAAGCGTGCTCAAGGGGGTGCCGCGGCGATGACGATGGTCGCCAAAGGGGAGGCGGAGATCGGCCTGACTTTCCTCAGTGAAATGGAAGAACCCGGCATCGATGTGGTAGGGCCCTTGCCGCGTGAGATTTCGACCCCGACCAGTCTGGTCGGTTTTGTATCCAGTCACGCTAAAGATCCGGCAGCGGCGAAAGCGCTACTGGAATACCTATCGTCAGCGAGCGCGGCGGCCGTCTACGAAGCGCATAGGATGAAGCCCGGCCGCTGACCAGGAAGGGGGTTATGGGAGTGCCCGAGATTGCTCATACACCAGCATCAGGTGGTGGCTCGAATCGAGGCCCTTTCTCATGGTCGTGCGGTGGATACTCATGGGGCCGCCATGTTACCTTATGGCTGTTCAACCCGTCACTTCTCTTGAGTTTCGGCAAAAATTCTTTATTGTTCGGCAAAGACCCTTATTGACTGATGACTAATACGACAACCACAGCCACAGAACCCCATGCTGGAGAGCGTGGCAGGGAGGTGCCCCTCCCTCCCGGCAAGCCCCCTGGCAAGCCCAGGAAACGCGGTTTTATCTGGTTCTTTTTCCTTGTAATCGTAGTAGGCGTAACGGCTTACGCCGTTTGGAGGGCCTCTCAACCCGGCCTGATTCCCCAGAACAACCAGGGCAAAGGCGGATTCGGGAAGGGTGGGGGACGAGGCGGTTTCGGCGGTGGCCCGCTGCCGGTCGTCGTCGCCAAGGCACGTTCTGGACCGGTCCCGATCTATCTCGATGGGTTAGGCAATGTTACCGCCTTCTACACCGTGACTGTTAAATCCCGTGTGGACGGCCAGCTCATGAAGTTTAACGTTCAGGAAGGGGATCTGGTCAAAGAGGGACAGGTTGTCGCCGAAATCGATCCCCGGCCATACGAAGTCATGCTGGCGCAAGCCGAAGGTACGCTGGCCCATGATAGTGCGCTCCTGGAGAATGCCAAAGTCGATCTGGCCCGTTATGGACCCCTGGTACAGCAGCAAGCGATTCCCACGCAGCAGTTGGATACTCAAAAGGCGCTGGTGGCCCAGTACGAAGGCAACATCATGCAGGATAAAGCGAACATTAACAATGCCAAGTTGCAGTTGATCTACGCGAAAATCACTGCGCCTATCACGGGAACGGTAGGGCTCCGGCTGACGGACCCGGGCAATATCGTGCATGCTTCCGACGCCACTGGAATCATCGTGATCACCCAACTCCAGCCAATCTCGGTGCTCTTCACTATTCCAGAAGACAATCTCCCTGAGGTCACCAAGAAACTGCGCGCTGGCGCGCATCTGCCGGTAGATGCATACAACCGCGACAATTCCAAGAAGATCGCTTCGGGAACGCTGGTGACGTTGGACAACCAGATCGACAGTACCACCGGCACTTCCAAATTGAAGGCCATCTTCGACAACAAAGAGTTCGAATTGTTCCCGCAGCAGTTCGTCAACATTCGCTTGCTGGTGGACACGTTACAAAACCAGATTCTGGTGCCGACCGTGGCCATTCAGACTGGCCAGCAGGGAACGTTTGTCTATGTGATTGACGAAAATCAGACCGCGCACCTCCGGCCAGTTGATGTCCTGACATCGGACCAGGCTGGCGCCGATATCAAGAGTGGCCTCAAGATTGGCGAGGACGTGGCGGTAGACGGCGCCGACCGGTTGGAAGATGGCTCACGCGTTCGCGTCCGGCAGGCCGGCGAAGTGGAACGAGAAGCCGCCGCGGATGCCGCTGCACTGGCCAATCGCGGCAAGGGCAAGGGCAAGAATGGCGGCGGTCAATTCAAGCGTCAGCCGGGGGGCTCTAACCGCCCCGACGGCAAAGGGGCGCCCCAGCAGTGAGTCCATCCCGCATTTTTATTCTGCGCCCGGTGGCGACGTCGCTCATGATGGCCGGTATAGTGCTGGTCGGCATGGTCGCGTATTTTCAATTGCCGGTCTCGGCCTTGCCGCAGGTCGACTATCCAACCATTCAGATCCAGACTTTCTATCCCGGCGCCAGTCCGGAGGTGATGACTTCGGCGGTTACAGCGCCGCTGGAGAAGCAGTTCGGGCAGGTGCCTGGACTGAGCCAGATGACCTCCATCAGCTCCTATGGCAGTTCGCTGATTACACTGCAATTCTCGCTCGATCTCAGCATTGACGTAGCCGAGCAGGAAGTGCAGGCGGCCATCAACCAGGCGGGAACCTACCTTCCAACGCTGCTTCCTAATCCGCCTATCTACAGCAAAATTAACCCCGCCGACGCTCCCGTCCTTACGCTCGCGATCACATCCAAGACCGTGCCGCTGATCAATATCGAGGATTACGCCGAAACGCGGATGGCCCAAAGAATATCGCAGCTCAAGGGCGTCGGGCTTGTGAGCATCAGCGGCGGACAGCGGCGTGCTGTACGGGTGCAAGCTAATCCCACCGCGCTAGCTTCCTATGGGCTCAGTCTCGACACGTTGCGCACCGCCCTCAGCAGCGCGAACGTAAATCAGGCCAAGGGTAACTTCGATGGCGCCGATCAAGCCTGGACCATCAACGATAACGACCAACTCAGCTCGGGCGAGCAGTACAAGCCCATCATCATCGCTTACCGGAATGGCGCGCCCGTCCGGCTTTCCGATGTTGCCACCATTGTCGACGCGCCGGAGAACACCAAGCAAGCCGCCTGGGTGGGTACCAGCCAGGCCATCGTTCTCAATATTCAGCGCCAACCCGGGACCAATATTATCGGAGTCGTGGACACCATCCAGGCGCTGCTTCCGCAGATTCGCGCATCCCTGCCGCCGGGCGTGAACGTCGAGATCATCACGGACCGGACCACCACGATCCGTGCATCCGTAAAGGACGTTGAATTCGAACTGATGCTCACCATCGCGCTGGTGGTGATGGTCATCTTTCTTTTTCTGCGCAGTCTTTCGGCCACTATCATCCCCGGCATTGCCGTGCCTCTTTCGCTGGTCGGCACATTTGGCGTCATGTACCTGCTGGGCTACAGCCTGGACAATCTTTCTTTGATGGCGCTCACCATTTCCACCGGCTTTGTGGTGGACGACGCCATCGTCATGATCGAGAACATCTCGCGCTACATCGAGATGGGCGATTCGCCCATGGAAGCCGCGCTCAAAGGATCGGCCGAGATTGGATTCACCATCATCTCGCTGACCGTTTCGCTGATCGCGGTCCTGATCCCGCTCCTGTTCATGGCCGATATCGTCGGACGCCTGTTCCGGGAATTCGCCGTGACTCTGGCGGTTACCATCCTCTTCTCGGCCTTCGTCTCCCTCACTCTGACCCCCATGATGGCGGCCAGAATCCTGAAGCACACCCCGGAGCGCGAACAAGGCCGCCTGTACCGCTGGTCGGAATGGTGTTTTGTCAAGACGATCGAGCAGTACGGCAAAATGGTTCGCGTGGTTTTGCGCCATCAAACTCTGACGTTGATGGTTGCACTCGGAACATTAGTTCTCACTATTTATCTGTATGCCATAGTCCCCAAGGGCTTCTTCCCGGTTCAGGATACGGGCGTAATTCTGGGTATTTCCCAGGCGCCCGACGCTATTTCGTTTCCTGCCATGAGCCGCCGCCAGCAGGAACTTGCCAAGGTCATTCTTCAGGATCCCGCGGTTGAGAACCTGACATCCTTCATCGGTATCGACGGTCAAAATACGACCTTGAACAACGGCCGCATTCAGATCACGCTGAAGCCGCTGGAGGACCGCGCCGGCCTTTCAGCCGTGGACGTAATCCGCCGCCTTCAACCGAAGTTGACCGCTCAGGTTCCTGGCATCGCCCTCTTCATGCAGCCGGTCCAGGATCTCACGGTGGAAGACCGCATCAGCCGCACGCAGTATCAATATGCTCTGGACGCTCCCGACAAGGCGACTCTGGACCAGTGGGTGCCCAAACTGCAAGCGCGGTTGCAGCAACTTCCTGAACTGCGCGACGTGGCCAGTGATCTCCTCAACGCCGGCGCCGGATTGCGCGTGGTAATCGATCGCGACACAGCGGGAAGGCTGGGCATCACTCCGCAGAACGTGGACGATGCTTTGTACGATGCCTTCGGCCAGCGACAGGTCTCGACCATCTTCACGCAGTCCAACCAGTATCACGTTGTTCTGGAGGCGGCGCCGCAATGGCAGCGCAGCGCGAATTCGCTGCGGGACATTTATGTGCAGATCGGCGCAGCCTCGCAAAACCTCGCTTCCACCATTGCGCTGGCGGGAACGAATACGGCTCTGACCGGAGCAGCCTCGGTGGCGCAGGCGCCGCTGAGCTCATTTACAAGAGCCGTTTCTGTCACTACGCCGATCGCGATCAATCATCAGGCGCAGTTTCCCGTGGTCACGCTCTCGTTCAATCTGGCCCCGGGAGCTTCGCTCGGCGCCGCCGTGGATCATATCCGTCAAGCCACTAAAGAGCTCGGCTTGCCGGGCAGCATCGAGCCCACGTTTCAGGGCACCGCGCATGCGTTTGAATCTTCCCTGGCGAATGAATCGCTCCTGATTCTGGCCGCCATCGTGACTGTGTACATCGTCCTCGGCGTGCTGTATGAAAGCTATATTCACCCCTTGACGATTCTTTCCACATTGCCGTCGGCCGGTGTAGGAGCGATCGCTGCCCTGATGCTTTTCCATGAGGATCTGGACGTCATCGCGCTCATCGGTATCATTCTTTTGATCGGCATCGTCAAGAAAAACGCGATCATGATGATCGACTTCGCCCTGGAAGCCGAACGCAACGAAGGTAAGACCCCCGAGGAAGCCATTTACCAGGCCTGCCTGCTGCGTTTTCGCCCAATCATGATGACCACCATGGCGGCTCTGCTGGGCGCTGTACCGCTGGCCTTCGGCTCGGGCGTCGGCTCCGAGCTCAGGAAGCCACTCGGTATCAGCATCATCGGCGGTTTACTGATTAGCCAGGTGCTTACTTTGTTCACGACCCCGGTCATCTACCTCTGGTTCGGTAGGATGGCCGCGTGGGTGTCACGCGCCCGTGGCAAGAGCCCGGCTGAACACCCGGGACTTCCGGAGCTGACATGAGTAGCATCTCGGCGCCATTCATAAAAAGACCGGTCGCGACCACTCTTTTAACCGTCGCCGTGGTGCTGGCTGGTGGCATGGCTTATACGCTGCTGCCGGTGGCGCCGTTGCCGCAGATTGACTACCCCACTATCTTCGTGAACGCCGGTCTCCCGGGTGGAAGTCCGGAAGTCATGGCCGCTTCGGTCGCGACGCCTCTGGAGAAGCAATTCACGCGCATCGCCGGCGTCACTGAGATGACGTCGTCCAGTTCAGTCGGGTCGGCCAGCGTTATCCTCCAGTTCGACCTGAATCGCGACATCAACGCGGCCGCCCGCGACGTGCAGGCCGCCATCAATGCCGCCGCGGGAAACCTTCCCGCAAACCTGCCTACCAACCCCCGTTATCGCAAGATCAATCCGGCCGATGCTCCCGTCCTGATCCTCTCCATGACGTCAGACGTGGTGCCGCGGCCGAAGTTATACGACATCGCATCGTCGGTTTTCGCGCAGAAGCTGGCTCAGGTGAAAGGCGTGGGACAGGTCAACGTAGGCGGAAGTTCTCTGCCCGCCGTTCGTGTCGAAGTAAATCCTCAGCCGGTCTCTAACTACAATGTCGGGCTGGATCAGATCGGCAGCTTCCTGCAAGGCGCCAATGCCAACAAGCCGCAGGGGGAGATCTCAGACGACCAGCAAGCCTATCGCCTGTCCGCCACCGATCAACTCTTGGAAGCCAAGGATTACAAGGACTTGATCGTGGTCTACCGGAAAGGCGCGCCGGTGCGTTTATCCGACCTCGGCCGCGTGGTCGACGGAACCGAAGATGTCCGGAATATGGGCCTTTCCAACGGAAAACCAGCTGTGCTTATGCAGGTGAGCCGGCAGCCCAACGCCAACATCATCGATACCGTCGACCGGATCAAGGCCCTGCTGCCGGTGTTCCGGGCCAGCCTGCCTCCCAATGTCCAGCTCAATATCGACACCGACCGCACGCTGACCATTCGCTCCTCGGTTTTTGATGCCCAGCGTAACATGCTCATCTCGATGGGCCTGGTGATCCTGGTTGTGTTCGTTTTTCTACGTAGCTTCGCGGTTACCTTGATCCCCGCCATTTCGGTTCCCGTTTCGCTGATCGGCGCGTTCGGAATCATGTATCTGGCCGGATACACTCTTGACAACTTGTCGCTCATGGGACTGGCTATCGCCACCGGGTTCGTGGTCGACGACGCCATCGTGGTCATCGAAAACATTACGCGCCATATCGAAAACGGCATGCAGCCGATGGAGGCCGCCTTGCGCGGCGCTCAAGAAATCGGCTTTACCGTGCTGTCGATGAGCGTCTCTCTGATTGCGGTATTTATACCGATCTTGATGATGAGCGGAATCGTGGGCCGGCTCTTCCGCGAATTCGCGGTGGTTCTCTCCGTCTCGATCTTCATGTCGTTGCTCATATCTCTGACCACCACGCCCATGATGTGCGCGCGCATGTTGAAGCCCAAGCACCAGCATGGCCGGCTCTACAACACCACCGAGAAGTTCTTTCAATGGATACTTTCCACGTATGCATCCGCGCTCGAAGTGGTTCTGAACCGTACCGCGCCGGTGATGATCGTCATGGCGCTCACCATGGGCGTAAGCGTTTATCTCTACATCAAGATTCCGAAAGGGTTCTTCCCCCAGCAGGATACCGGCAGATTACAGGGAAATGTGCAGGGCCAGCAGCACATCTCCTATCAGTCGTTGGTCGAGAAGGTCAAATGGTTTGAGGAACAGGTCAGAAACGATCCCGCGGTTGAGACGGTGAACGTGACGGTCGGCTCCAACGCGGGTGGCCGTGGCGGCGCCAACAATGCCAACATGAACGTCCAGCTCAAGTCCTATGAGGCGCGGGGAAAAATCACCTCCGACCAGGTGATCGCCCGCATCCGCCAGAAGACTCAAGGCATGTCCGGAGCGGTCCTCTATTTGCAAAACAATCAGGACATTCGCATCGGCGGCCGGCAGAGCAACGCCCAGTATCAGTACACGATTCAAACCCAGGATCTGGATTTACTGGCCCAATGGGGCCCCCGCGTGCTCGGCCGCCTTTCGCAGCTTCCGCAACTGGTGGACGTAAGCTCCGATCTGCAGAATTCCGGACTGTCCTCGAAGGTTATTATCGACCGCGACACCGCATCCCGGCTCGGTCTCACCGCCCAGGCCGTTGATAGCGCTCTTTACGACGCATTCGGCCAGCGGCAGGTCTCCACCATCTACAAATCGATCAATCAGTATCACGTCGTGCTGGCGCTCGAGCAGCAATGGTGGGAAAACCCCGCTTTTCTCGACAAGATCTACGTGCAGACGCCCCGCGGACTTTCGGTACCACTGTCCACGTTTGCGCATTTCACCGAAGGCACTACACCGCTTTCCCTCGCGCACCAGGGACAATTTCCGTCCACTACCTTTTCCTTCAACCTCCCCGAGGGCGTTTCCCTCAGCGATGCCACCGACGCAATCCACAAGGCCGAGCTGGCTATCGGATTGCCGATCAACATCACCGGCAAATTCGCCGGCACCGCGCAGCAGTTCCAGAGCTCGTTGTCCAATCAGCCCATCTTGATCGGCACCGCGCTCCTGGCGGTTTACATCATCCTGGGCGTGCTGTATGAGAGCCTGTTGCATCCTTTGACCATCATCTCCACCCTGCCCTCGGCCGGCGTCGGCGCCCTCATCGCGCTGGTGCTGTTTCGCACCGAGCTCACCATCGTGGCCCTGATCGGAATCATTCTGTTGATCGGGATCGTGAAGAAAAATGCCATCATGATGATCGATTTCGCCCTGGCTGCGGAGCGTAACGAAGGTCTGAGCCCTCGTGATGCGATCTTCCAGGCGTGCCTGCTGCGCTTCCGGCCCATCATGATGACCACCGCCTGCGCTCTTCTGGGCGGTCTGCCCTTGGCTATGGGCCTGGGCTCCGGTTCGGAACTGCGGCGCCCGCTCGGTATCACCATAGTGGGCGGATTACTGGTCAGCCAGATGCTGACGTTGTTCACCACTCCAGTGATCTACCTCTCTATGGATCGCCTGCGCCAGCGTTTCAGCGGCCGCAAGGCGACCTACCGGAATCGCCCGGGCTTTCTCATCCCCGGTGGGGCAGCCACGCAGAGCGGCGACTGATAATGCGGCACTGGAAATACACCCTGTTCTCGTTGCTCGTCTGCACGGGTTGCTCTATCGGCCCCAAATACCAGCGGCCCGCCGCGCCAGCGACTCCTGCTTTCAAGGAACTGAACGGTAACGACCAATGGAAGATGGCTGCTCCCAGCGATCAATTGCTCAAGGGCAAATGGTGGGAAATATTCAACGATCCGGAACTCAACCGCCTGGAGGAGTTGGTCGACGTCAACAACCAGAATGTAAAGCAAGCGGAAGCGCAATTCCGCCAGGCGCGCGCCCTGGTCGCCGGCAATTACGCCAACTACTATCCGACTATCGGATCGAATCCATCTATCACGCAATCCGACGCCGGCAAGAACAGCGGCCGTGGGGGCGGCGGGACATCCCAATCCTTCTCGTTACCGGCCACCGTGAGTTGGGAGCCGGATTTGTGGGGCCGTGTTCGGCTCTCGGTCGAAAATGCGGCAGCTAATGCGCAGGTCAGCGCCGCGGACCTGGAAAATGCCCGCTTGAGCGCGCAGTCGCTCCTCGCCACGGATTACTTCATCATGACGGGCAACGACATGCAGCAGGCCATCCTGGCTGACACCATCCAGGCCTACCAGAAGAACCTGCAGTTGACCATCAACCGCTTCAACGGCGGCGTTGCTTCCAGAAGCGACATAACTCTGGCGCAGACCCAGTTGGCGGGCGCGCAGGCCCAAAGCACCGATCTGCGGATCACGCGGGCGCAACTGGAGCACGCCATCGCCGTTCTTACCGGACAAGCCCCATCGTCGCTCGAAGTTCCGGTGGCCATGATCGCTGCTCCGCCACCGCCTATTCCTCTGGCGCTGCCGTCGACGCTTCTGGAGCGCCGTCCCGATATAGCAGCCAACGAGCGGCTGGTGGCCGCCGCCAATGCTAACATCGGGCTGGCACAGACCGCTTACTATCCGACGTTGACTCTTTCCGCGACTCCCGGTTTGTTGAGCACCAGCCTGGCAAGTCTGTTCACTTGGGGCAGCCGAGTGTGGTCGGCCGGGCCGGGCATCTCCCAAACCTTGTTCGATTTCGGGCGCCGTAACGCCCAGGTCCAGGGCGCCCAAGCCGCCTACGATTCCACCGTCGCCGCTTATCGCCAAACCGTGCTCTCGGCCTTCCAGGAAGTGGAGGATGATCTGGCGGCCCTGCGTTATTTAGCTGAAGAAGCGGGACAGCAGCAGGAGGCCGTGGTGGCCGCCGAACAGGCCCTGGTTCTTGAAAACGCCCGCTATCTGGCCGGAACTGATTCGTATCTTAACGTCATTACCACCCAGACCATTGAGCTGACCGACAAACAGGCGGCGGTTACAATCCTGCAGCGTCGCATGCTGGCGGCGGTCGATCTGGTCAAGGCCCTGGGCGGCGGCTGGGATGCGTCCACGCTCCCCAGCACCGATCGGCTTCGCTCGGCTGAATTGGCCAACCCCGACAACACGCCGAAAGTCGCTCAGCCAATCGCCCGGTAACTTCTTCCAGGATTAAGGGACCGCGACCATCCCGGTCCAGAACAGGCTTCTGCCGCCGCCGGTTTCAATGTCGTATTTATGGGCGAAGCTGAGCTTTCCGTCGCCGCCGATGCGGAATATCGCCAAGGTGGCGGGCGCCGTGCGCACGCTCGTTCCGTCTCGGACCGGCATCGACATCTGGTTCGCTACCGCGAGGATCGTCCCGCTCGGATCCAATGCGAACGTGCGGGGATGGAAGCCGCGAGTATCGGCGCTCTGGATAAGCGTCGGTTCGCCTGTTTTCTGATCGATCGCGAAAACGGCGATGGTGTTCTCACCGCCGGCAAAGACGCGCTTACCTTCGTAATCTACTGTTCCGCTGCCGCGATTGGCCAGGTATACAAAACGGCCGTTGGGATGTACGTGAATCGACGCCGCGGCTTGGCCCGCGGGACCATTGCCTGGTTCAGTCATGCCTGTATCAGCCAACGTGTCTTTAACAAAAAGCGGGCTGGTGCCCAGCGTGCCATCCGGCGATCTCCTGTAAACATGGAGCTTGTTCTGCCGTTCCAGCGTAACGAATACCCAGGCGCCGGACGGGTGAAAATCGAGATGGCGGACCTGATAATTGAATCCACCGCCGGGTGCAATCGACTGCTTATTCGCCAGCAATCCATTTTTGTAGCTGAAGATTTTTAGCGCGCCCGGATCTTCGGGCTTAGTGGAAGTCGGGCCGTTACCCCAAGTCACCAGGATGACGGCTCGGTTCGATGGATCCATGCGAACCTGGTGCCCGTAGATCCCAAATTCGAGTGACGCGGTCTGTTTTACCTGCTCGCCGATGGTGCCATCGGGCTGGATTCGATGCACCGTTAACCCGCTGGGGTCGTTGTAGGCGGCGATTACATGCGTGCCGTCGATGTCGGTGGTTATAAAGATCGGGCGCGAGGGCAACGTCGCCGGCTTTCCGTGCGGAAGTAAAGCTCCGGAGGCGGGATCGATGCGGAAGGCGGTGATACCGTGCTGGTCGCCGCTCGGGGTGACACCGCCGGAAGTCGCGTTGCTTGCGCCACCGTTACTCCATGCCACGTACAGGAATTTCTTCGACGGATGCTGCCATGCTTCCTGAATATTAGCCGGTAAGGTGACCGAGCCTCGCTTGATCAGAGCTGCGTTGCCGGCGTCGATATCATATTGGGTGAGCTCCCCTCCCACGGCGGCGTACAGCACTGCTTTACCAGGCGGCTTCTGACCGGTGAGAATTGGCGCCATCGACATGCTGAGGAGCATGAAAAGTGCTAGCCGCACAGAGTTGCTTGAAGCGAACATCAGATTTATCCCCACCACGCTTCGCCGGGCGCTAAATGGGCCTTCACAACGTCTGGATTTAAGTCGATCCCGAGCCCGGGCTTTTCGGTGACTCGCACGAAGCCATTCCGGATATACGGATCGTCGAGCAGCAGTAATTGATCCATCCAACCGCCTGTGCCCGTGATGGTCTCACAAGTCATGTAATCGCGAATGGACGCGCCCCACTGGCAGGTGGCATAGGTGTGAACCTGGCTGCCGGTGTTGTGGTTGGCCATGGGCAGCCCGAACACGTCCGCCATGTCCGCGATCCGCTTGGTTTCGAGGAACCCGCCGCTATTGCGGAGATCGGGATGCACGATGTCGCAGCCGTGGTTAATGATGAAGTCCTTGAAGCCCTGCCGCCGCGCCAGATTCTCACCCGTACACACCGGCACGTGAACACTCTGGCACAGCCGTGACCAGACGTCGGAGTATTCCACTTGCAGAGGATCTTCGAACCACAGCGGCTTGATCGGCTCTACCGCTTCCGCGATCTGGATAGCTGTCCGCAGATCGTACTCCCAATGGCAATGGACCATGATGTCGTGGTCCCAACCGATGGCTTCGCGGCAGTTCTCGAAGCCCTGCCGGATCTCGATCAGCTCTTTGGTGGTGAGGACGCGGTTGGAGGGATCGCGTGCCAGGTCGGAATCCGGATTGGTGTGCGGGAAGCCGAATTTGTGCGCCGTAAAGCCTGCCGGATCGGCCTTCACTTTCTGCGCCCACTCGCGGCAGGATGCTTTGTCGAGCATGTTGCGGGGCGCCGCGTGATCGTATACTCGAACCTTCTGACGAAATCTGCCTCCCAGCAATGTTGATGCCGGCACGCCCAGGGCTTTGCCCGCCAGGTCCCAGAGCGCCATTTCAATGCCACTGGCGGCGCGCATGAGATTGTGCGCGGAACCATCCGTGCGTGTCCCGCTGAGATCCTTCACGTGCTCATCGAAGAACGTGTATATCGCGTCGATTTCCAGCGGGTCTTTACCTACCAGTCCCGGCTTCATCGATAGAATCTGTTCTCTTACTCCGATTCCCGGTGTTCCGTAGGCTTCCGCGACGCCGAAAAGTCCATCATCGGCAACCACTTTGATCAGCAAATAGGTGCGCGAAGGGCCCTGGACGGTCATGGTCCGGATGTCGCGAATTTTCAGTTGCTTCTTCTCAGCCGCGGCGAGCTGGTGATAGTTGATGAGAAAAGGGGCCGCGCCTGCAGCTCCTGCCGTGCTCAAAAACGTTCGGCGTGAAAGTACGCTCATATCTCCACCTCATGCGAGATGGTAGCCTACTTTGCCGGCCTATTGTGCGAGTGCGGGACCGGCTTCTGGAAGACCCTGATCCCTGAGCTGCTGCTGTTCCTTCACGAATTCGAGGATGTCATAGCGCGGAATAACCCGGTCGGGGAAAAAGCTGTTGACGGCGTCTGCTTCTTGTTGATAGCTGTCGATATCAGGATGTGATTGAGCGAGGTGGGCTTGCGGGGGGTGCGATTGAGCGAAGTTGAGCAGCACCAGCCGGCCGCCGGCGTCCTGGAAGCGCATGGCGCAAAAGGCGATGGTGTCGAGTCCGGTTTCGTCAATATTGGATACGTCTTTGAAGTTCAGTACGATTTTGCAACGTCGCGATTCCATCAGAAGCAGCAGCCGTTGCAGTAGCGAAAAGTCTTCGTCACCCAGGACCAGCCGCCCCTTCAGATCAAGGATGACAATCTTTTCTCGCTCTCTCTGTTCGATTTGAAGCTTCATCGACCCCACCATTGAGCATTGAATATGCACGCCGGCTTCCAATCGATTAATAGACCGCATATTTAAGAAAACATGGTCGCTTGGAGGGCGATGACCGGAGACATATAGGCACAGGGAGGGCAGTTTTGACACATGCAAGATGCTCAGTCGACAAAAACAGACTCGCTGATTTCCATTGGCCGGCGAGTGGTTATGCTTTCCTAGAAGAAGGCACCGAGTCATGCCCCGAATCCATCTCTGCTTCGTCTGGCACCAGCACCAGCCTTTCTACAAGGATCTGGCAACGGGTGAATACCGCTTGCCCTGGACCCGTTTCCACGCCCTCAAAGATTACTACGGCATGGTCAAGATCCTGGAGGAATTTCCGAACATCCACCAGACCTTCAACCTGGTGCCGTCCATGATCGTGCAGGTAGAAGAATACGCCGCCGGCCAGGCCCGCGATCCGTTTCTCGATTGCGCTGTCAAGCCCGCCGAGAGCCTGACCGAAGCCGAACAGGAGTTCGTGCTGAGCTATTTCTTCCAGGCCAACGCCGATCGCATGATCTATCGGTATCCGCGCTACGGCGAGCTGTATGACGCCTGGAAAAGGTCGGGCTGCAATCCGCAGCGCGCGCGGCGGATCTTCAGCACGCAGGATCTGCGCGACTTGCAGGTGCTTTCGCAGCTCACCTGGTTCGACGAAGAATTCCAGGCCCATGATCCCGAAGTCAAAGCTCTGATCGCAAAGGAGCGGAATTACTCATATGAAGATCAGGCTGTGATGGCTCGCAAGCAGCGTGAAATCATCGCGCAGGTGGTGCCGGTGCACAAGGAATTCGCCGCGCGCGGGCAAATCGAGATCTCCACCACGCCCTTCTATCATCCGATTCTGCCGTTGATCTGCGACTCCAACATCGCCGCCGTTTCCCATCCGGGAGTCCCGCTCCCCAGCCGGTTTCGCTATCCTGACGATGCTCGTTATCAACTGCAGGCCGCCCGCGAGTTCATCCAGCGGGAATTCGGCCGCGCTCCCATCGGGCTGTGGCCCTCGGAAGGATCGGTCTCCGATGAAGCGCTGGCCATCGCCGCCGAAGTGGGCTTCGAATGGGCCGCGACCGACAATGGCGTGCTCGCCCAAACGCTGCGCAAGACCGCGGGACCGGACTTAACCTATCGTTCTTACCAGTGGCGGCAGGGAGATCAGGGGCTGCGCATGATCTTTCGCGATCATTTCCTGAGCGATCTGATCGGATTCGAGTATTCGAAGATGGGCGCCGCCGAAGCAGCCGACCATTTCCTGGACCGCATTCGCGTCAATGCGAATCCTCTATCGGTCGGGGGCGCCGACGTCCTGGTGCCCATCATTCTGGATGGGGAAAACGCTTGGGAATATTACTATCAGAACGGCCGTCCATTTCTGCGCGAGTTATATCGCCGCATCAGCAACTCGCTCGACATGGTTGCGCTCACCGTTAGCGAGGCTCTGAAGTTGGATACTCCCCGGCCGCTCGATCATATCTTCCCGGGGTCGTGGATCGACGCCAACTTCGATGTTTGGATCGGAGCGCAGGAAGACAACAAGGCCTGGGAATACCTGCTGCGCGCGCGCCAGAAATACGACCAGCTGGCATCCAGCGTGCCGGAAGAAAACCGGCGCCTGGCCTATGAAGAACTGTTGATCTCCGAAGGCAGCGATTGGTGCTGGTGGTATGGTCCCGAACATCAGTCCGACAACCGGCGCGAATTCGACGAGCTGTACCGGCAGCACCTGAGCAACGTCTATCGCGCGCTCAATCTGTCTCCGCCCGATGAACTATCCCGCCCGATTCTGACCGCCCGCCCGAGCGACCTCCACGAGCCGCCCGCCAATCCGATTCATCCCGTGATCGACGGCGAAGTTACGTCCTATTTCGAGTGGATGGGCGCCGGGCATTATCAGATCGACGCCCGTTCGGGAGCCATGCACGGCCAACGCACGAGTGTTCGCGATCTTTATTACGGCGCCGATGACGAAAATCTGTATCTGCGGTTCGACCTGGATGGCGCGCCGGAGACCAGGATCGAATTACGGACAACCCAAGCTTCCATCCCGCTGCTCGACAATCCGCAGGTCGAATCGGCACACCGCAAAATCCTTGAGCTGCGGGTTCCCTTCCAGCTTCTCGGCATCTCGAAAAATCAGCCGCTGCGCTTCCAACTGACGGTCGCCAGCGACAACATCCCGGCCGATGGATGGATCGAGTTGAACCCGGCCGCGTGACTACTTGCGGCTGGAATACTTGTTGATCGTGCCCAGCAGCCGGGACGCGGAAGCGGGCGGCCGGGTGTCTCCCAGAACGATGTCGCTGTTCGAGATTTCCCTTCCGTACAATTCCTTGTTCCAATCGTCGTCAGGCCGCAGGGTAGCCCCTTCGAGCGAAATGCCGGCGAAAAGTCCGCGCGCCCGCGAATAGGTCAGGATCTCGGCATGCATCTGAGCGTCCGTCTCGGCTGAAGATGTGCGGCCTACAGGACCGGCCGCCGCCGAGGCATCGCCGCCCAAGGTGAATTTGCTCTGCAGCAATTTCTTCGCGCCGCCCTGATTCATGACCAGCAGAACCACGTCCGTTTCCGATCCGCCGATCTGGAAACCAAAGCTGCCGCCTTCCACTCGAATCGAGCCCGGCGCCGACCATCCCACGCCGCTCTTCTTCCGGCATGACATGAATCCCTTGCCGTATTTGGCGCCCACGATGAACGCCCCTTTTTTTAGCCCGGGTACGATCACGATACACTCGGACTTCGCCAGCAAGTCCTGCGGGATGCCCTTGTCCGGAGCGGACATGATCTCGGTCAGGACATCGGCCGCGTCGCCCAGACGCTTGGGGGCATCCGCCGCAGCGCCATAGAGCATACTGCCAGTCATTGCAAGCATTGCCAGCTGAGTCAGTTTCATCGATTTCCTCCTCAGGCCTGATTCTACCAGGGGTCGGGCCCGATATGATGGGATTTGACCGTTAAGCTTCTTATAGTCGCTTTCGCAATAGCGTTGACAGTTCCGGCCGCGGTCGATCCTGCTGCCGCGAATGTTAGCCGGAAGCTGGAGATCATCCAATCTGGAAAGGCGAGGCCGGGCTCCGTATTTGTCTTCACGTCGGCCGAGCTGAATGCCTGGGTGCGGGTCAAGGCCCCCATGGTTGTGCCGGAAGGGCTGCGCGAGCCTCGGCTGGAACTGGGCGAGGGAAGCGCGACCGGCTATGCATTAGTAGACTTTCTGAAGCTGCAACACGGCGCGGGAATCGAGACCAACTGGCTCATTTCGAAACTGATCCAGGGCGAGAAGCGCGTGCTGGCGACCGCGAGGATTCAAGCGGTGAACGGGCGCGCCACGGTTCACCTGGTCCGCGTTGAAATCGGCGGATTGGCAGTGAGCGGCGCGACGCTCGACTTCCTGATCGATACTTTTTTCCGGCCGCTCTATCCGGATGCGAAAATTGACGAGCCGTTTGAGTTGTCCGATCGCGTCGACCGCATCGTTGTGACGCCGGCCGAGGCGCGGGTTTATATAAAAAAGTAATACGCGCGTGCTTTACTTCTTTTTCTTGGCGGGCTTCTTCGCCGCCTTCTTCGCGCGGGCGCCCATGGCGGGAACCTGATCGCCGGAAATGATGCGGCCTTTCGTCAAGTCGACAGAAACGGAATCTCGCACCTTGACGGGACCGCCGTCCGCCGTCTTGAACGTAAGGGTAATTGTCCGAGCATCGGTTTCCACTGAGATATACCCAAAATCGACAATTGGATTGATCTCCAGCGTGTGATCTCCGACGGTAATGGGCGCCGGAGGCAACTGCTTGGGAGTGGTCGCGGCAAATCCGCCGCTGCCGGCGACGATATAGGGAGTCTGTTGCCCGTTGGGGAGGGTTCGGGTGAAACGCTGGTAAAGGTGAGCGTGCCCGGAGAGCAAAACGTCGGGATAAAGGCCGGCCGCTTTGCAGCACGCGTCCAGGTCCTTCATAATGCCTGTCGACCCGCCGTGTTTCGCGTCGGCCGACAGTGGCGGGTGATGTACGGCTACAATAATCGCGCGCTTCTGCGCTACGCGATCGGGCTTCAGACGGGCCAGTTCGCTCTTCAGAAAATCCAGTTGGTCGTCGACGATCGGGAAATGTCCGCTTTGCGATGAAATGACTCCGGGCCCGTCCAACACGTTGCTGTAAATCCCAATGATGGAAACGAACGGGGCGTCGAGCGTGAAGTACACGCCCGGCTGCGTCATAACGCTCCGCACCAGGCCGCCCGAGTCGGGTGATGGACCGGGCTCAGCCGAGCAGAAATTCGTCAAGAACGCATCCAGCGTGGGAACTTGAGGCGCGCTCGAACCCTGACCGAAGACCATTCCATCGTGATTGCCGGGAATGGCGAAGATAGGCCGGTCATAAGCTCGAAAAGGCTCGTAAAACTGATCGTAATAATATTGAGCTTCGCCGAAGTTATAGATCACATCGCCGAGATGAAAAAAGAAGGCCGGGCCATTGGCGCCCTGATTCTGAATCTCCGATACCATGGCGTCGGCCACTGCCGCCTCATGGCCAATCGCGGTCGCGGCAGTCTGCGAGCGGTTTACTTTCGCGGCTCCCGTATCGCCTACCGCGTGAAAGGAGATTTTCCCGGTTGTTTGGATGGCATTCACGATTTCTTGTGGAATGCAGTCGGTCAAGTTCAAGGGCAGATTGTTCCGGCGGCGCGGTATCTGCTGCACCTGATTCTTGTTAGCCAGGAAATAAGGCGAGTTGTAATAGGCCGAACTGGTATTGTCTTCGCGAAATTTTATTTCGTCCGGTCCGGGTTGTGGATCAGCGTAGAACTGGCCTTGCGGGCCCAGCATGTTTTTGGTCATGGCAAGCGCCTCCTCGGGTGATGGATTGATTTTACGTTAGGGAAGAGATGCGGGCAGCGGCGTCCTTGCCCATCTTTACGCAGTCTGGAATGCCGATGCCGCGATAGGCGTTGCCGGCCAGGTGCAATCCAGGAATAGTTTGCAGGATGCCTTCGATGCGCTCGACACGTTGTTGATGCCCGACTGTGTATTGCGCCATGGCGTTGGGCCAGCGCGCGATGCTGTGGAACACCGGCTGCGCTTGAAGTCCCATAATGCCGCGAAGCTCACTCTGCGCTACTGCTACCAGCTCCTCGTCCGTTAAAGCCAGGCCGTTGCCGCCGACAAAGCAGCGCAGCAGTACCATGTCATCGGGAACGCGGTGATTGAACTTGTTGCCCACCCAGGTGCAACCCATCAGATATTGACGCTCCAGTTTCGGCACCAGGAAACCGTGGCCGTTCAGAGGATGATCGAAGGTGTCCTTGCGATAGCCCAGCGCTATGGTGATGGACGAAGTGTAGGGGATCTCGGAGAGCAATTCCGCCAACCCGGGATGCGACGCTCCGAGCAGTTTCGCGCAATCCCCGGCCGGCACTGCCAGCACCACGTTCTCCGCTTCTATCCAATCTCCGTTTACGCGCGCGCGGAAACCGGAGGGATTTCGCTCTAGCTCTTCCACTGTGCCATGCACGACGTCGGCGCTGGGCCGGAGCTTTTCGATCAACTCGCCGAGGCCATTCTTCAGGGTCAACAGGAAGGACTTCGGGCCGGAGGTCTTGGGAGGTTTAGGCGCTGCCAGCACGCCGCGGGTCAAGCTGCCATATTTGGACTCGATTTCGGCGAAGCGGCTGAGCACGCTGTTGACGCTCATCTGCTTGGGGTCGCCCCCGTAGACTCCAGCGAGCAGCGGCTCGGCCAGATAGTCGATGGATTCCTGACCATAGTGATCCATCAGGAAATCATAAACGGACCGGTCCGGATGCTTTCCGTTCGGCCGGCGAAAGAATTCGAGACCCATTCGTATTTTGGTTCCCCAACCGAAAAGGCTGGTTCCTACCAGCGGTATGATCTTGGTCGGCACCACCATCATGAGCCCGTCTGGCAGTGGCACCAGCTTGCCGTGTTTGACGATATAGGTGATACGGGAATGATCGTTGGAGCCGATGATCTGATCCGCTAGACCCAGCTCCCGGATGAGATCCATGGCCCAGGGCTTGGCCGCCATGAAACCGTCGGGACCCGCTTCGAGAACGCAGCCTTGCTGGACCGATGTTCGAATGACGCCGCCGACCTGCGGCGACTTCTCTACGAGAACGGGACGAACGCCCGCTTTCGAGAGGTAATAGGCGGCCGAAAGCCCGGAAATCCCTCCCCCAACAATCAACGCTTTGTGGGGCACTACCTACAGTTTAAACTCGTGGACGATGTCCACGACGGCCCGGACGCTTTCCACCGGAGTTTCCGGCAGAATACCGTGCCCTAGGTTGAATATATGGCCGGGTCGGCTGCCGGTGCGCTTGAGCAATTCCAGCACGCGCATCTTCAGTTCCGGCAGCGGCGCAAACAGGACAGCCGGATCCAGGTTGCCTTGGACGGCAGATCGATAGCTGATGTCCATCCAGGCTTGGTCGATATTGACTCGCCAGTCGACGCCCATCACGTCGCCACCGGCCGCGTGCAGCTCACGAAAGAATCCAGCGGCGCCGGTACCGAAATGAATCACCGGGACGCTGGCCGTTCGGATGCGCTCAATGAGCGCGCGAGAATAAGGCGCGACATAGCGGACATAGTCGTCGGGCCCCAGAGCGCCCACCCAACTGTCGAACACTTGGATAGCGCGCGCGCCCGCCGTCACCTGTGCGATCGCGAACGGACCGAGCACATCCACCAGCTTGCCCATCAGCCGCCGCCACAGCGTTTCATCGCGATACATCATCGCCTTGGTGCGGATAAAGCTCTTGGACGGTCCGCCTTCGATCATGTAGCTGGCCAGTGTGAACGGCGCGCCGACAAAACCGATCACCGGTACACGCCCGCCCAGTTGCCGGACCACGAGCTGAATCGCTTCGCCGACATAGCCCAGTTCATCGGTGTTGGAGATCGAGAGCGAGTCGACATCATCTGAGGTCCGAACGGGATTGCCGATATTCGGCCCTTCGCCGGCGACGAACTTCAGCTTAAGACCCATGGGCTCGACTGGAAGCAACAGATCCGCGAAAATGATGGCGGCATCGACATCCAGGACTTCGACCGGCTGTAGCGTCACCTGCGCGGCCAGATCGGGCCGTTTGCAGATTTCCAGGATACTCGCCTTGGCGCGAATCTCCCGGTATTGTTTCATGTAGCGGCCAGCTTGCCGCATAAACCATACCGGACGGACGTCGGTCGGCCGGCGGCGGCACGCATCTAAGAATCGACTGTTCATTGAAGCCATTCGCATCGGGTACCCGGTTTGTCTTCGCAAAAGAACACGCGAAACTCTTTCTGTTTGTGTTGAGCCGTCCAATGAGGCCCTAAGATATAGTAGGGCTTGGCCCAAGCCTCACTGTCAATAGTTTTGGGTGTAATAACTGAAGTCGAGAGCATTCCCTGCGACGGAAAACCCGTTCTGGGGTCCATAATGTGGCTAAAAAGGTGCCCTTCTGCACGGAAAAACTTCTCATAACTGCCCGAAGTTGACATAGATTCGTCCTTCAGAAGGACTGATTCGATGGCCTTGGAGGGGTCTCTGGGATTCTTGATGTCCACTTTCCAGCCTGGTTCATTGGGCGGGGCGCCGATGGCATAGATGCTCGACCCGCCACCCGAAACGAGCGCGCGCTGAACGCCTTGATCCTTTAAAATCTGTGCGATACGGTCGACCGCGTAGCCTTTGCCGATGCCGCCGGGGTCCAGTTCTACGCCCTTTTTAGCAAAACGAACCCAGTGATTCGAGGCATCCAGCAGGATATTCCGGTAGCCGACCAGGCTGAGCGCGCCCCGAACCTCGGCGCGGTGCGGCAAATGGCCGGTTCCCTTGTAAAATCCCCACAGTTTCATCAGCGGACCGACGGAAATGTCGAAGGCTCCCTCGCTTGCGCGGCTGTATTCGACGCAGGCCGATAGTAATTCAAATAACTCAGTGGAAGCTGGAAATGGCCGATCGGCGGCTTGACGATTCATCTGGCTCCACTCGCTGTCGGGTTTGTAGTTGGACAGCATTTCGTCCAGGCGGCGGGCCTCCTCGAGGCCTTGGGCGACGGCGGACTGGAGGCGGCCGCGATCCTCACCGTAGGCGACGATGGAAAAGCCGGTGCCCATGGCGTCGACCGAGCCTTCGACGCGAATGGCAAGAACGAGCGTTGGCACGAGTGCCAACGCGGCACGCAGGACTGCGTGCGCTACACTCATCGGGGCCGGCCCTTCCTGATGCGCTTGAGCAGCTGCGGGGCGCGAGGGCCGATGGCTGTCGATGCGTCGGCTTCGAAATGGAGCTCCGGAACGCGGAACAGCTCGAGCCGGCTGGCGATTTCGCGGCGCAGGAAGTTGGTGGCGCGATTCAGCACGGCCAGCGTGTCTTTGGCATCCGAACCATCGCCCATGGCAATGCGTACGAAGGCGTGGCGCTTATCGGGCGAGATCTGAACCTCGGTAACCGTAGCCGACCCCATGCGCGGATCGGACAGCTCGAAGCCGATCAATTCGGTAAGTTCTTCGCGCAGTGCCTCTGAGATTCGTTCGACGCGATGGTCCATCACTCCATCCATTCGACCGCCGTTCCGACCAACATGCCGCCCAAAAGGGACGAAGCCTCGCGCTCGACCAACTGAAGGACTTGTTCGGCGCGAGTATGGTCGCTCGAAACGGTCACGGCAGCAATCAGGGCGCGCTGCCACAGATCCTGATAATCGATTTCGGCTACCGCCACATTGAACTTGCTACGGAGACGGTCCTTCAGGCTCTTGACGGTATGGCGTTTGTCCTTGAGCGATTGCGCGCCTTCGATGTGCAATTCAAGGGTCAATACTCCGACGCTCGGCATGGCCGCAGCCTCAAGCCATGACCTCCGCGGCTACCCGCTCGGTGGCGAAGGCTTCAATAATGTCATTGGGCTTGATGTCGGCGAAGTTGCGAACCGTCAGACCACACTCAAACCCGGTCTTCACCTCGCTGGCATCGTTCTTGAAGCGCCGCAGAGATTCGATTTTTCCCGTGAACACCACCACGTTATCGCGCAGAACGCGAACCTCGCTGTCGCGCTTGATGAGGCCATCGATCACCATGCAGCCGGCTACATTGCCGACCTTGCTGATGCGGAAGACCTCACGCACCTGGGCGCGGCCCTGATATACCTCTTTGAAAACCGGCTCGAGCATGCCGGTCATGGCGCGCTTCAGCTCATCGGTCAACTCGTAAATGATGGTGTGCAGCCGGATGTCGACTTTTTCCTGCTCGGCTAGCGCGGTCGCGCCGCGCTCCGGCCGGACGTTGAAGCCCACGATGATGGCGTTCGAAGTGGAGGCTAGCAGCACGTCGCTTTCGTTGATGGCGCCGACGCCGGCGCGCAGAACCCGCATCTGAACTTTATCCGTAGACAGCTTCTGCATCATGTCAGAGAGCACTTCGGCCGTGCCGCTTACATCCGTCTTCAGAATAATGTTGAGTTCCTTGACTTCGCCTTCCTTCAATTGCGCGTGCAATTGCTCGAGGGTAATACGGCCACTCTTGGACATGGCGACGTCGCGGGCCTTCGATTCGCGATAGATCACGATCTGCTTGGCCTTGGCGGTGTCTGTCACCACCTGGAATGTGTCACCGACTTCGGGGAGCGAATCGAGACCGATTACCTCGACCGGCATGGAGGGCTCGGCCTCACGGACCGGCTGGCCGCGATCGTCGAACATAGCGCGGACTTTACTGAAGACCGACCCGCAGATGAAGGAATCGCCTACATGCAGCGTACCGTCGCGAACCAGCACTGTAGCGACAGGTCCACGGCCGCGATCGAGTTGCGCTTCGAGCACGGTGCCGACGGCGGGACGGTCCGGATTGGCCTTGAGATCCTGGAGGTCGGCCACCAGCAGGATCATTTCGAGCAAGAGATCGAGATTCGTCTTGGCTCGGGCTGAGACCGGAACCATGACGACATCGCCGCCCCAATCCTCGGCGAGAAGACCGCGATCGGCCAGTTGCTGCTTGATACGCTCGGGCTGGGCGTCGCCCTTGTCGATTTTGTTGATGGCGACTATTATGGGAACCTTGGCCGCTTTGGCGTGATCGATGGCCTCCAGCGTTTGCGGCATGACACCGTCGTCGGCCGCCACCACCAGCACCACGATGTCGGTGACTTTGGCTCCGCGGGCACGCATGCGCGTGAAGGCTTCATGGCCGGGCGTATCGATAAACACGATCTTGCGGCCGTTCTTCTCCACGCGATAGGCGCCGATATGCTGGGTGATTCCGCCGGCCTCACCGCCGGCCACGTCGGTGGCGCGGATGGCGTCGAGCAGCGAAGTCTTGCCGTGATCGACGTGACCCATGACGGTAACGACGGGCGCGCGCTTCACACGAGCGGTGGTCTCCTCGGTCAGCTCGATTTCCTGCGTCCGCTCCTCTTCGAAGCTGACTTTGTTGATGGATGCGCCAAAATCGCGAGCAATCTCCTCGGCCATTTTCATGTCGAGGTTCTGATTGATGGTGGCGAAAATTTTCTTCTCCACCAGTTTCTTGATCACCAGATTGGCTTTGATGCCGAGCTTCTCTGAAAGCTCCTTGACCGTGATTCCTTCAGCGACAGTAATTTCGCGATCGATGGGCGGTGGCGCGGCGGGCTGCTCGCGCCGGCTCACCGGCATTCGAAGTCTACCCTCTTCCTGCTCGACGTCGCGATGACGATCGCGCCCGGCAGGCTTGGCCTGATGGCGGCGCTGTTGCTCGGTGGGGAGCGGCGTTGCCGGCTCGATTCGCAGCGGCGAAGTGGGATGCAGCGTTCTTTGGCGGCGAAGGCCACCGGGAGCCGGGCCGCCTGGTCCGCCTACACCGGGGCCACGCATGACGGGCTGGCCGGGACGGATCGGGCCGCGATAAATCGGCTGGCCGGGCACGGGCGTGGAACTGCGGGTCGGCATTCCCGGACGCGGCGGTGGCGGCTGGGCTTGGCCTGGCGCGGGACGGGTCTGTTGTTGCAACCGGGCTACCAGATCGGGACGCGGGGGCACGATGGGACGAGCGGCCGGCTGGCCGGCCAAATTCGGACGCGCGGGCGCAGATCGAATGGGCATCGACGGCGGCGGTGCTCCAGGAGTTGGTCCGGGCGTTGCCGCTGGAGTCGGTTCGGCCGGCGGCGGAGCGGCGCGCGCGATCGGTTGCGGAGCCACCGGCCCCGGTGACGGATGCGGCGGAGGCGGCGTCGACGAAGGCATGGGCTGGCGCGGTCCGGAGAGAATCTGGCCAGGACGCGGCGCAGCCGGTACGGGCCTCGCGGGGATTGCGCCGGTTCGCAAGGGAGGGTGGATGGGCGCACTTGTACCGCTGGACAAAGGCGGACGCAGCGGCGCCGGCTTGCTGCGGGGTTCTTCGGTCGTGGTGACGGAGGCGCCATCGGTCGGCGTCGCAGCGGGCGCTTCCGCGGCGGGTGACGGAGCGCTCTTGGCAGCGATGGACGGTGGCTCGGGTGCGTGCACGGGAGCGTGGTGTTGTTCTTCAACCGGCTCCGGCTCGGGCACGGCGACGGCCGGGGTTCCATAATCGATCGGCGTGGAGGATGCTCCGGAGCCTTGAACACGTTTTCGCACCAGTTCGGCGATCGGTTCATCGATGGAACTGGAGTGAGTCTTCTTCTCGGTGACGCCAAGCTCCGGCAACATCTCGAGGATGCTATGCGAGGGAACCTCAAGTTGCCTGGCCAGTTCGTTGATACGAATTTTGCTCATATTGACAGCAACGCCCTGTTAACGCGGCGCTTAACTGACTTCCTCCGAGTTCTTTATGGTATCAAATTCGCCCTTGTGATCTGGAGAATCGGTATGCCCCACATGGCTAAGCTCTTCTGATGGCCCGATCTCCGGCGCGGCTTCGATCACCGGCGCAGCCTGGTCCGAGGCAGCACTGACTTCGGCGGCTTCGAGCTCCGATACCGTTTCCTCCACTACCGGAGCGGGTGGATCGAACTGCGCGTAGTAAGAGTTGACGGCGATCAGGATCTTCTCGACCACCGCGGGACCAATCTCGGGAATCGCTTCCAGATCCTCAGGCGTCATGGAGCCGAGCTTCTCGACGGTGTTGATGCCGGCTCCCAACAGCTTTTCGACAATCTCTTCAGACAGAGAATGATCGATGAGAATGGACACAGGCGCGCCCGCGGGAACCAGAGCGGCCATGGCCGATTCTACTTCCTGCCGCTTCTCTTCTTCGCTCTTAATATCGATCTTCCAGCCCAAAAGCTTGGCAGCCAGGCGGACGTTCTGGCCCTTCTTGCCGATGGCGAGGGAAAGCTGGGTATCGTCGACGATGACTTCCATGTGCTTCTCGTTGGGATCAATAACGGAAACACGTGTAATCTTGGCGGGGCTCAGCGCATGGGTGGCGAAAGAAACAGGGTCGTCGGAAAACTCGATGATGTCGATCTTTTCGCCGCGCAGCTCGCGGATGATGGACTGAACTCGCATACCCTTCATGCCGACACAGGCGCCCACGCTGTCGACATCCCGGTCACGGCTGACGACTGCGATCTTGGTGCGCTCCCCAGCTTCGCGCGCACAACCCTTGATGACCACGGTGTTGTCGTAGATCTCGGGTACTTCCTGTTCGAACAAGCGGGCCACCAGCTCGGGCGCGGCGCGCGACACGATCACTCCGGCGTTCTTGCCGGCCTTCTCGACACTACGGATGACGCAGCGGACACGGTCACCAGTGCTGAAGTTCTCCAGCTTGCTTTGCTCTTTCTTGGGCAGCCGCGCCTCGGTCTTGCCGAGGTCCACCACCAGATCCTGGGCTTCGATGCGTTTGATGGTGCAGTTGACCAGCTCGCCGACGCGGCCGGAATATTCGGAAAATATCGTCTCGCGTTCGGCTTCGCGTACCTTCTGCAGGATGACCTGCTTGGCGGTTTGCGCGGAGATGCGTCCCAGCGCGTCGGTGGGTTTCGGGAAATGAACCTCGGTTTCGAGTTGCGCGGCGGGATCCATTTTCTGAGCGTCGTGGAGAGAGATTTCCTTGTCGGGATCGAGAACGGTTTCAACCACTTTCTTAACCCCATAAATCTCCAGCGCCCCGGTCTGATCGTTGAAGGCGGCCACCAGGTCTTCGGTGGTGCGGAAATGTTTACGCGCGGCCACGAGCATGGCATCTTTTACCGCGTCAATGACGATCTGCGGATCGATGCCCTTCTCTTTGCTCAAGATCTCAATGGACTGATAGATGCTACCCACTGTGTCCTCTCAATTAAACTGTCTGGGGGTAAATTACCACTCAAACTTCAGGTTGGCTTTTTCGACCTGCGAAAGCGCGAAGCGAACGATCTTTCCTGCGCTTGGTTCCAGAGTGACGATTCCATCTGAGAAACCAGCCAGCTTGCCTACCCAACTGCGTTGATTTTCAACGGGCTCCCGCAGCACGACTTTAGCTTTTTGGCCCAAGAATCTCTCGAAGTCTTTTGCTTTGTGCAATTTACGTTCCAAGCCCGGCGAACTGACTTCTAACGTATAAGTGTCGCCAGGTATGACGTCTTCCACATCCAGAATAGTTCCGACGTGTTGAGAAATGAATTCGCAATCGGCATGGGAGACGCCCTCGGGCCGGTCGATGAAAATGCGCAAAACTCGACCGCGGCCGGCGCCGAGCAGCTGGACCTCGACAATTTCGAGGCCTTCGGAACCGGCTACACGCTCGGCGATCTCGGCGATTTTGGCGATAGTCTCTTCCTTACCAATGACTGGCATTCGTTTCTTGCAATAAAAAAGTGGGCTTTCGCCCACTGCTTCGTTCGACAGTTTCATTATACATGATGGGGGCGGATGGAGTCACCCTGCGGCTGGCCACCTGCCTCGTCTTCTGAGTAGGCCTGGATTAGCGGCCGTGATTGCTCCGCTTTCGTTCAGAGGTTGGCCTTCCTTCGGACACATCCTGGCGAGGTAGGGCGCTCGTTCGAAGTGTCGCGTTCATTTTCAAACCGGCGCAGAGACGTCCGGTCCGTGAGCGCTACCAAGCCGTTACTCGGCCACGTAACGCATGTTGCTTCTGTTTGCCCGGTCCTAGCTGGTTCAAAAATCACAGTTAGGCAGCCGACTTCGCTGTGACTGGTAATTTCACCGATGCCTCCCCCGAAACGCCTGTACAGTAGACAACAGGAGTGTGCATGCAGAACTTTTTCGACCTGACCGGCAAAGTAGCATTGACCACCGGAGCGTCGTCCGGCATCGGAGCGGCAACCGCCGTCTTGCTGGCGGGCTTGGGGGCGCGGGTGGCGATCGGATATCACAGCAATGCGGAAGGGGCGGAGCAGGTGCGCGCGAAAATCGTGGCCGGCGGCGGGACGGCAATTGCAATTCGCGCCGATGTGACGCGCGCCGCTGAGATCGCCTCGCTCACCACCACGGTGACAGCGGAGCTCGGCCCAATCGATATTCTGATCAATAACGCCGGCTCCCTGATGCAGCGCATGCGAATCCTGGAAGTGAAGGAGGAGACCTGGGACGAGATCCAGGATCTCAATCTCAAGAGCGCGGTGCTTTGCTCACAGGCGGTAGCGCCCGCGATGATCGAGCGCAAGCGCGGAGCGATTGTCAATGTCTCCTCCATCGCCGGACGCAACGGCGGTGGGCCGGGAGCCAGCGCGTATGCCAGCGCTAAAGGCGGCTTGATCAGCTTCACCAAAGCACTGGCCAAGGAACTGGCGCCGCATGGGGTGCGAGTGAACGCGGTTTCGCCGGGTGTGATCGACACGCCCTTTCATGAGCGCTTCTCCACTCCCGAGATGATGCGCAATTTTGCAGCGGCTATTCCACTGGGCCGCGTGGGGACATCGATGGAATGCGCCAATGTGATCGCGTTTCTCGCGTCGGACGCAGCCAGCTACGTAGTGGGAGAAACGATCGAAGTAAATGGCGGGCAGTTAATGCTGTGACGAATTGTCGCCATTGGAACGCAATGGTGACATCGTGTCGTACAGTCAAGGCCTGACAGACATACGGTAAGAGCCCTAATTCATTACGTTTGCTCGGTCTATGTTCCCGGCACTCGGATTGCCCTAGCAACAGCGGGCATCTGGAAGGGAGACCCACCATGGAAAAGGAACTGCAACAGTTAATCGATGAGCTGGGGGATGCAATCAACTCATCTTTAGCCGAGTCGGACCGCTTTGCCGCCGTCATGGCGGAGATGGAACAGGCCGGCTACAACGCTTACGTGATTTTGGAAGCCTCGATTGGATTCCGAAAGAACGGCGAATCGCAATTCCAATCCGGAGAGGCGGAGATCCAACTCTCGCCCGTACCCAAGCACGATTTTGGAGGGGAACCCGAGATGCTGACTGACGGCGATCTGGATTTCTTGCGAGAGCTCAAGATTTCGGTGGCCTGATAAGCAGGCTCATAGAGCCTACTTAAGCGATGGCGCCTACCGTTCGCATGTCATCGCGCGAGCGGTAGCAGTAAGTGGCCAGCAGAATAGACGGAATGATCACCGCCGCCAGCACCTGCGCCACCGGATCGGTGGCATCGGTGAGCAGAACTCCCACAACATAATAAGCCAAGCTGCCGGCACATAGATTTCGCCATGCGGCCGAGAAGGAGCCGTGTTCGGTAAGTGCGACGACCAACGACACCACGCTGGTGTTCACGAGGTAGTAAGACACGGCGCCGAGCATTACGCACAACAGCGCCGGTTGCTCCGTTAAACCGGGAATCAAGCGCTGGACGAATACATAAGCCGCCGCGGCTGCAAGACCCATGTTCGCGCCATTAAAGGCAACCTTGATCAAAGAAGCCTTGTATTTCGGCTTGTAGACAGTCCCGACCATTCCGGCTAATGCCGAAGCGATCCACACCTCCGGCAGCGACAGGGTAGTGGAACCAAGCAGCGCAAAGAAGAACACTGGCGAATAGGTTCCAGAAACTCCGGGCACGCAGCATTTCAACGTGGCCGCAGCGAGGAACAGAACCAGGAACATTGCAAAGCGCGCAAGATCGTCCGAGCGCCAGTGAGCAAGAGCGAACGACGTCGCCGCTACCCCAGTCCCGATCACGATCGCGATATATGCCTTTGCAGTCTTAGTCATACGACATCCCAAATTGGCTCCTGAAGAATTTGTCGATCGGCATTCCGAGGGCATTTGTAATGCCAAGGCACTACGCGGAAAAGTCTAAGGGGCTGGATGTTTTACGACGTGGGACTCGCGGCGCCCAAGTTTAGAAGCGACAAAATGGCAGTTTTTGAAGCCAAAGTGTCGCGGTACTGCCCGCGATTTGGTTCCAATGATTACGACTGCGACGGGCGGCCCTAAGTGGCCGCCGCGCCCTCAGCGCCAGTGTTTTCGGGCTGGGCCCATTTCTCGATAATCCGCCACACAGCCTCTTTGTAGGCGTCCAGGTTTATCGGTTTCTGAACGTATTCGCGGGCTCCTAAGGCCATAGCGCGCTGCATGTCGGCTGGATCATCGGAGACGCTAAAGACCACGACTGGAATTTCCTTTCGCACGTTGCGCTCCAGGACGGCATGCCCGGAAATCATGGGAATATTCAGATCCAGGATGATCAGGGCTGGTTTAAAGGCGGGGTCGTTGAGCATGCTGAGCGCCTGGACACCGTCTCGGGCAATGACGAGCTTGATGGGAACGGGAGACTCGGCCAGAATTTGACCTGTTAACAGCGCATCGCCGGCGCTGTCTTCAATCAACATAATGTGGACAGGCTTGGTCCCGACACTCATGGCTTGGCCGTGGGACTCCATTCGATGCCGCTCGGTTACAACTTTTTTTTGACGCCGCCTTTCTTACACTCCGCCTCCACCAACGATGCCCCGTCAGGGCTGAGCGGTGGTAAGATCTAAGATCGCCCGAATATGCTGGACATCTCCTCGACCGATGTTCTCTTAATCGGCGGTGGCGGAGCAGGGTTGAGAGCCGCTATCGCCGTCGCCGAAACGAATCCCAACCTCAGAGTAGCGGTTGTTTCCAAGGTCTACCCCATGCGGAGCCACACGGTGTCCGCGGAAGGTGGGGCCGCCGGCGCGATAAAACCCGACGACAGTTTTGACGAGCACGCTTACGACACTATCTCCGGTGGCGACTGGCTTCCGGATCAAGACGCAGTCGAAATGTTCGTCAAAGAAGCGCCGCTGGAGCTGATGCGGCTGGAGCATTGGGGCTGCCCGTGGAATCGCGAGCCGGACGGGCGCATCGCCGTGCGTCCTTTTGGAGGCATGAAGAAAGAGCGCACCTGGTTTGCCGCCGACAAGACCGGCTTCCACATGCTGCACACGCTATTTCAGACCTCGCTCAAATACAATGCGGTGCAGCGATATGACGAATATTACGCGACGAAACTGCTGATCGAAGACGGCCAGGTGCAGGGCTGTGTCGCCATCGAGATTTCGAGCGGCAAGATCCAGGCCATTGCAGCGCGAGCCGTGATCCTGTGCACCGGCGGCGCCGGACGAGTCTTCCCGTTCACCACCAACGCGGCCATCAAGACCGGCGACGGCATGGCGCTGGCGTATCGCGCGGGCGCCCCCTTGAAGGACATGGAGTTCGTCCAGTACCATCCTACCGGCCTCCCGTTTACTGGAATCCTGATTACTGAAGCGGCCCGGGCCGAGGGCGGCTACATGTTGAACAAGGACGGCTATCGGTATCTGCAGGACTACAACCTGGGCCAGCCCAAACCCGAACCGGTATTGCGCACGATGGAACTGGGACCTCGCGATCGCTTGTCGCAGGCCTTCGTGAAGGAATACGAAAAAGGCCGGACCATCGAGGGGCCGTACGGGGCCGTGGTGCACCTGGACCTCCGGCATCTGGGGGAGAAGAAGATCAACGCCAAGATTCCTTTCGTCCGCGAGCTGTGCCTCAAGTACGAAAATCTGGATCCGGTGAAGGAGTTGATCCCGGTGCGGCCGGTGATCCATTACGTAATGGGCGGCATTCACACCGATATGAACGGCGCGACGGCGCTCAAGGGTCTGTATGCCGCCGGTGAAGCAGCGTGCGTCAGCATCAATGGCGCAAATCGTCTGGGTTCGAACTCGCTGACGGAGTGTCTGGTGTTTGGAGCCAGGGCCGGAAGAGACGCGGCCGAATTCGCGTCGGTGCAAAGAATGCCGGGGCGTCATCTGCTGGCGCAGGCGGCCGATGAGGAGTCGCGCCTGGACGATCAGTTCCTGAACAAGACCGGGGGGCGCGAGCGCATCGCCACCATCCGGGAAGAGATGCAAAAGACCATGGAGCAGAGCGCCGGTATCTACCGCTCCGGCGAATCGCTGGAGAAAGGCGCTCACAAGCTGCGGGAGCTGCAGGAGCGATTTTTGGACGTCGGTCTGGACGATCATAGCCGCACCTTCAACACCGAGCTGGTGGCCGCGCTGGAGTTGGGATCGATGCTGGATGTGGCTGAGGCGATGATTCAGTGCGCGCTGCATCGGACCGAATCGCGCGGCGCGCATCAGCGCACGGATTTCCCGGCCCGCGACGACCAGAAATTTCTGGCGCATTCTCTGGTTGCTCGCCAGGAGGACGGAGTGCCGGTGGTGAATTATCTGCCGGTGACCATCACGCGCTGGCCGCCGGCGGAACGAGTTTACGGAAAATGATCGCTTATGGCTGAACAGATCGCTCTCGAAGTTACACGCTTCTCGCCTGAACGGGACAAGACGCCGTCGGTGCAGAGCTTCGACGTTCCGCTCCGCAAAGAGTGGGTGGTTCTGGACGCGCTGAACTACGTGAAGGACAAAGTGGACGGGTCGTTATCGTTTCGCTGGTCGTGCCGCATGGGAGTCTGCGGCAGTTGCGGAATGATGGTGAACGGCGAGCCCAAGCTGACTTGCGCCACCTTCCTGACCGACTACGCGCCCGGTCCGGTGCGGGTGGAGCCGCTCAAGAATTTCCCGGTGATGCGCGATCTAATCGTCGAGATCACCGACTTCCTGGAGAAGCTTTCCAAGGTAAAGCCCTGGCTGATCCGCGAGAAAGAGAAGGCGCCTTCGGAGGGCGAGTATCTGCAGTCTCCCGAGCAACTGGAGACGTTCCGGCAGTTCAGCATGTGCATCAACTGCCTGCTGTGCTACGCGGCTTGTCCGGTGTACGGGCTGGACCCGCTATTCGCCGGTCCGGCGGCCCTGGCGCTGGCGCAACGCTACAACATGGATTCGCGCGATGAGGGCAAAAGCGAGCGGCTCGATATTCTATCGCAGCACGATGGAATCTGGGGCTGTACGTTCGTCGGAGACTGCACGCAGGTTTGTCCCAAGCATGTCGATCCCGCCGGCGCAATTCAGCAATACAAACTGACTGCGACGCAGGAGTGGGTCAAATCCCTGCTGATGCCTTGGGGAGGTAAGTGATGGCGACTTACACCAGTTATCCGCCCAAGGGCTATCGCGTGCGCATGTCCACTTACTGGTGGCTGGGCCGCTGGCCGTATCTGAAGTTCATCCTGCGCGAGATCAGCAGCGTATTCGTGGCTTGGTTTGTAATCGAGACGCTATTGCAGATCAATGCGTTGATCGATGGGCCGGAGGCGTGGCTCGAAATGCAAGATTTCTTCACCAATCCGATTGTGATTGCGTTGAATGTGATCAGCTTGTTTTTCGTGGTCTTTCACGCTATTACCTGGTTTAACCTGGCGCCCAAGGCGATGGCGGTGCGTCTGGGTGGGAGGCGACTGCCGGGGATCTTCATCGCCGGACCGCAATATGTGGCATGGGTGATTGTATCGGCAGCGGTGGCGTGGCTGCTGCTGCATGGGTGAAATGCAAAGAGGATAAAATGCACAAGCGATCCAATGAGCCTTTTGTCTGGCTGCTCTTCAGCGCGGGCGGAGTGGTTGCGGCGCTGCTGATCCCGATCCATCTGTTCCTATTTGGCCTGGCTTTCCCGCTGGGATGGCTGAACGCCCCGAGTTACGATAACGTGCTGGCGCTGGCCCGCAGCCCGATCGGGCGCGCATATCTGTTCGTGCTGTGCATGTTGCCGCTGTTTCATTGGGCGCACCGGTTTCGCTACACGCTTTATGACGGGCTGCAGATCAAGCATCTGGACGAGCTGGTGAATACATTCTGCTATGGCGGCGCGATTGTGGGAACCGTTATCGCTGGGTATCTGATTTGGAGAATTCCGTAACGCCCGTCCGTGTTAGTGCTAAGAGGTTTTGCTGAAAAAGTCGTCCCAGAGCTCACATTGGCAGGTCTGGGACCTGCCCCTCACCCCTGGTCAATGAAGTAGCGGTACACGTGGCGTGGGTCTCCGACCTCCGAGAAAACATTTTCACCAACCTCCTAGACTCCTTGAGCCAAGAAAGTTGTTGCATTTGAGTCAAGTTTCATGCAGCCAGTTTAGCCCGATCGACCCAGGAATGGATTTCCTGTTCGAGCTTATCGAAGCAGTGTCGTAAAGAGTTGGGAACCGGAGAGGTGGCCGGCAAGACCGATCCCAGACCGCGGCGGAAGATGCTGGCGTAGGTGCGGCTGCAAAACACAGCCGTGCGGAGGCCAAAGCCGGTCAGGCGATAACGATGGGTTGTGGGGATGCGCTCGATGAATCCGTGGAGTCGCAAGCGTCGGAGATGATAGCTCATGCGGCCTTGCGTGAGGCTGTCCTCCGGTTGACCCAGTAGTTGGGCCAGATGCACACGGAGTTGGCGGTTGGAAAAACCGGCGGGCAACAGATCGAACATCAGCACAGCATTCCAGAGCGCTTGCACGGTAGGATCAGCGAAACGCAGCGCCGATACCCGCTGTCCGTCCACCATCCGGGGCCGCTGGAGTTGTTGCAGGGTTTCTTCGGCCAGGATCGAATCCTGCGTGATGGTCTGCACTTGGAGTACACGCCGGTTGGCCTGAAACCCGATCTTGCGGAGTGCTGGCAGGTTATGGAGGCTTTTTCCTATGTAGAAGTCGCGGGTGTTGTTGATGGTGGTCTCGGTGCGGAGCGCTTGGCCTTCCTTGTGATACTGCTTGATGCGTGTGCCCTTGTAGTCGATGTGCAGCGAGGGGATCACACCGTCGGTAATGACACGCGTGCGGAAGGGTCCAGGAGTGGCTTTGGTGACGCTGCGATCAAAGATCAGTTGCATTTGTTTGGGCCGGCCCAGATCGAGATTTTCGCGAATCACTTGCTCGAAGAAAATCCTGCCACTCACGGGACGGTCCAGCACTTGTGTGAGGGATAGCTCGATCTGCCAGATGGAGAGCTGATAGCGATAGCCTGCGGCGCGGTCGGCAGTGGGATAGGGATGCGGCAAACGGCGGAGCCACTTGCGTAGCAGCGCGTCGATCTTGGCAGCCGAAAGGGAATCGCAGATCTGCTGTAGCCGCTTCGGGTCTGTACACGAACGGATGCCGTTGTCCAAAGCCTGATAGGCAATCTGCTCGCGCTGCAGTTGTTGTTTGGCATATTCATGGCCGTTCAGACAGAGCTTGGCGTTATAGGGAAAGTAAGAGCAGAACTTCAGAAAGAATGGGCCGAAGTTCTGGTCGACGCAATAGAAGTAGTAGTGATTCACCAGTGCGGTGGACTTGACGATCCAGGCATAGGCCCGCTTGGTCTTGGGGTTGTGGCGTTTTTCGGTGCGGTACACCGTGCACTTCTCTTGCGCCTTGCCTACGAACACGACCCCGTCCCGTTGGGGGAAACGCGCGTGCATCTGCGCTGCCAGTTCGTCCTTGCGTTGCCCTTTCTGAAAGCTCACCATCGGAATCTGATGCTGCCGCACGAACCGCTCGATGGCTTCGACAAACCTACGCGTCATAGGCTCCACGGCGTTCGTGGAGGCCACCTTGGCTCCTCGCTGCTGCCGGATGAATCGCAACGCACCTTCGACGATTTGCAGCCGCGGGACAATGGCGTTCAAATACATGCGGTCAATGGATTCAACTTCGAGAACAACGTGCTTGCCTAACACCTCGGCAACGGTCTGTGGTAGTTTCAATTTCGGCTCCGCTTGTGGGGTGCCTTTACGGCCAGGTGATTGCCTTACGGTGGTCCCGTTCATGGAGGTGATTTTGCACTCTCCAGATCATGCACGCAAGCGGAGCCAACCTACATGCTTGTTGGGCTGGGGCGAAGCCCCGTTAGT
>Ga0210386_10000304_pt1 | contig 44940 bp, 37 predicted proteins | sample IncBWH32OmetaG_FD_160091 | JGI IMG/M metagenome (GOLD analysis project Ga0210386, IMG submission 160091) | Forest soil microbial communities from Barre Woods Harvard Forest LTER site, Petersham, Massachusetts, United States - Inc-BW-H-32-O ...
CTGGTCGGGAGGCGGGGTGGCGTTCGATCCAGGTTGGAGCGGGGGAATCGGGCATTGGGTTGAATCCTTTCGATACCGGGATAACACGGAGGTGGATGGCGGGAGCAGGTTTCGAATGCTAGGTTTAATTGATGAAAGGGATTATTTTCGTTGGTTGTTTGGCACTGGCCGGCTGCCAGAGGCCGCCATCAGGAGCATGGAACAAAACCGAGGCCATGATCCCGATGCGGGATGGCGTAAAGCTGCACACGCTGATTTACGCGCCGGCCAGCGCCACCACCAAGCTTCCTTTTCTGATCGAGCGTTCGCCTTATGGGTTCGATCAAGGCCGTGGCGAGCGTGCGCTGGCCACGCGCTACAAGGAACTGGCCGGCGAACGCTTCATTTTCGTCCTGCAGGATATTCGCGGGCGGTATGGCTCGGAAGGCCAGTTCGTCATGCAGCGTCCCGTGCGGGACCGCTCCAAGCCGAATTCGATTGATGAAGGCAGCGACACGTACGACACCATAGACTGGCTGCTGAAAAATGTCCCCGGAAATAATTCCCGGGCCGGACTGGTGGGGATCTCCTATGGCGGATGGCTCACCGCGATGGCGCTGATCGAGCCGCACCCGGCGCTCAAAGCCGTCAGTGAACAGGCTTCGCCCGCGGACATGTTCCTGGGCGATGATTTTCACCACAATGGGGCCTTTCGTCTCAGTTATGGGTTCGAGTACGTGGCGCGCATGGAGACCGGGAAGATCCAATCCCACTTTGATTTCGATAAGTACGACACCTATGACTGGTACCTTTCGCTCGGGCCGCTTTCCCAAATCAACCAGCTCTACTTCCATGGCGAAAAGCCGACTTGGAGCAATTTCGTCAACCATCCGAACTACGACGCCTTCTGGCAATCGCAAGCCGTTCAGCTCATTCTCACCAAGAACAGCGTCCCGAACCTGAATGTCGCCGGGTGGTGGGATCAAGAGGACTATTACGGCCCGATGAAGATTTATGAAACACTCGAAAAGAGTGATTCCGATCACAAGAATTATCTGGTGGCCGGTCCCTGGCGGCATGGCGGGTGGGGCGGTGAAGGAAAAAGTCTTGGCCCGATTGACTTCGGCGGCGATCAGTCGCAATATTTCCGCGAGAAGATCGAGATGCCGTGGTTCGCTTACTGGCTGAAAGACAAGGGGTCGCTCAATCAGCCCGAGGCGATGGTGTTCGAGACGGGCCGAAATTCCTGGCAGAGCTATACCGCGTGGCCGCCCCAGGACGGGATCGAGAAGCGAAAGCTCTACACCTCGGCGGCCAGCGCACTTTCATTCGAAGCGCCGCACGACAGCTCCGATCGTGCCTTCGACAGCTACGTCTCCGATCCGGCCCATCCAGTGCCCTACCGGCATCGTCCGATTCCGCCGACCTATTCATCCAATTCCGGCTGGACGCAGTGGCTGGTAGAAGATCAGCGCTTCGTACATTTGCGGCCGGACGTATTGAGCTGGTCTACCGCACCGCTGAAAGATCCGCTGAGCGTGGCCGGCGATGTGGTGGCGCATCTATTTGCTTCGACGTCAGGATCCGATAGCGACTGGATCGTCAAGCTCATTGATGTTTATCCGGAAAATGATGCAAAGCTTCCCGGCTACCAGTTAATGATCGACAGTGAGGTGTTTCGCGCGCGCTTCCGTAACAGCTTCGAAAAGCCGGAGGCCGTTCGGCCCAACCAGCCTTACGAGTACGCAATTGACATTCATGCGGCGGATCATCAGTTCGCTCCCGGTCATCGCGTCATGGTTCAAGTGCAGAGCACGTGGTTCCCGTTGATCGATCGCAATCCACAGACGTTCGTAGAGAACATCTTCGCCGCGAGAGCGTCTGATTACCAACCGGCCACGCAAAAGATTTATCGGTCGGCTAGATATGCGAGTTATGTGGAACTTCCGGTGCGATTGAAATAGGGCGGGTTGTTATTTCATGCGCTCGTAGGTTGCAAACGTGACGCCGGCGGTTTTGCTGGAATCATCCATGCGCATGTAGATGATCCCGATGGTGTCGCGGTCCGGGGAGAGCACGTTGGTCAGGACCTGGGCGATCTTGCCATCCTTCTTATAGACAATTTCGTTGATTGCGGAGTTGATGACCTTGACAGACCCGGTGTCGGCGCCAGGGTTGCCGGAGATCGGTTCATCCTTTCCATCGAAATTGGTGGTGTAGAACCATTGCGATTTCACGCCGTCCTTATTCACCGCATCGATGGTAATCTTCATGCCATGGCCGCCCGAGGGCTCATAGGTCATGATGTTGCTCGCCGGCGCTGGAGCGTTCGATTTCAATTTCCATTTTCCATAGCGAGGATTCGGATTTTGAGCCGAAGCAACGTTGATGAGCAAGACAATAGCGATCGCTGCTTTCGAAATATGATTTGGGGGTCGCATGGGTATCTGTTTTCCATATTATCTCGCTTACTGAAAATAGACTTATCGACGAAAAATTGATTTGCGCCTTTAACGGGTTTCGACTATGCTTACTCAATAAGCTTAGTCAGCTGTTGAGGGTGGTCCCAAATATAATTATGAAAAACATAGCGTGGATTGTAGTGCTTCTGCCATTAATGGCCACGAGTACCGTATTGGCCCAGACCAGCGGGTCGGGTACGATCTCCGGAACTCTGACCGACCCCAACGGGGCAGTCATTCCGGAGGCGATGGTAACGATCTTGAATGTCGATACCGGCATCGAGCGCTCGCTGAAAACCAATGGAGCTGGAATCTATACGGCGCCGTTCATGCAGCCGGGCCATTACGAAGTAACCGCCGGCAAAGCCGGATTCTCGAAGATCGTCCGCAAGGACCTCACGCTGCAGGTTGGGCAAACTCTCACGGTCGACCTGGCACTTTCGATCCAGACAACCTCAGAGACGGTGACAGTTACGGGGCAAGCTTCTCTGGTGGATACCGATAAAACCGAGATGTCGCAAACGGTCACCCAGGTACAACAAGAGAATCTGCCTATAGCGGGCCGGCGGTGGGAGGGCTTCGCGTTTCTGACGCCGAATACCACTAATGACGGCGGCAGCGGACTGGTTTCTTATCGCGGTATTTCGGGCCTCTACAATCAGAGCTCGGTGGATGGCACCAACAACAGCCAGGCGTTCTTTTCCGAGACGAAGGGACGTACGACCGTACCGTACGTTTACAGCATGGATTCCATTCAGGAGTTCCAGGTCACATCGAGCGATTACAGCGCGCAGCTTGGCCAGGCAGCGGGTGGAATCGTGAATGCGGTGACCAAGTCAGGCACCAACGCGATACATGGCGACCTGTTTTATTATTTGCGTTATCCCTCGCTGAACGCTCTCGACCCGCTGCAGAAATCATTTGGCAATTATACCCAGCCGATACACCAACAGCAGCAGTTCGGAGGTAGCGTAGGCGGCCCGATCATCAAAGACAAGCTTTTCTATTTCTTCACCTACGATGGTTCGCGGAAGGTGAATCCGATCAGCTACACCAGTTTTGCGACCTTCCCGCTGGGTTGCCCCAATGGCGTAACGGCAGCCCAATGCGCCGCGGCCAATAATTTCTTTAGTTCGCAATTGGGCGCTTTTCCGCGTTTTGCCGATCAGGACGTCGGTTTCGGGAAGCTGGACTATCAATTGAACAATTCCAATCACCTGAGCGCTTCCTTCAATCTGGACGACTTCCATTCACCGAATTCCTACAACACGGCTACCACTTCATCCAACAATTCGCTGACGGCCAACGGTACGGCGGTAACGCACGAGCGGATTTTCGTGGCAACCTGGGATTCCACGTTTTCGCCTACGATGGTCAACAATTTCCGCTTCCAGTGGTCCCAGGATCTGGAAATTATCGGCGCCAATGGAACCGCGCCCAGCGTCACAGTGGCAAACGTGATGGCCTACGGGATGCCCAACGCTCTGCCGCGCCCGGCGTTCCCGAACGAACATCGGCTGGAGTTTACCGACACACTGTCGAAAACAGTGGGACGCCACACTTTCAAGGCGGGCGTGGATGTCAACGCCGTACACGAACTGCTGATCAATCTGTTCCAGGGCGGCGGAGTCTACACGTACTCCGGCAGTGCGGCGTTCAGCAACTGGGTGGCGGATGTCCAGGGCATCAATCTGGGTGATGGGTTGACCGGCCGGCACTTCAGCACGTTTGTTCAGGTAACCGATCCGGTAACCGGCGTGGGGAAGGACGACTTCTACGACAACGATTTCGCGGGTTTCGTGGAGGACACGTGGAAGGCTCGCCCGAACCTGACGTTTAATCTGGGTGTGCGGTACGATCTGCAGCTGATCCCGCAACCACCCAAGCCCAATACGACCACGCCGCTGACAACGCTATACACTTCCACCATCAATATCGACAAGAATAACTTCGCTCCCCGCTTAGGCATGGCCTGGCAGCTGGCGAAGAATACGGTGCTGCGCGTTGGATACGGCATCTTCTATGCGAAGACCTCCAACAGCACGTATTACGCTACGCGGGTGGAGAACGGCGTATTTCAGCAAACCTTCAACTGTAATCCCACTACTTGTCCGGCGCTGAAATTTCCGGATCTGATCTTCACTCCACCGGGCGGCACTCCAGTAGCCCCGTTCCCGGGCGCGCTTACGCCGGTGGTGACGCCATTCACGCCGCCGTCCTTGACGCAGACGACTCGCGGGCAAGTTCCGGACTGGGTGAATCCGCTAGCGCACGAAGGCGAAGTGACGATCGAGCGCCAACTCCCGTTGAACATGGCGATTTCGGGTTCTTACGTGGTTGGACGCACCTTGCACCTGCCTATTTTCGTTGACACGAATCTGGCGGCTCCGACCACCACCAGGACCTACGACATCACCAGTTCGAGTGGCGCGACTCAGAGCAATATTACAGAGCCGTTCTACACCGGCCGAATCGACCCGACCGGTCCGATTCTGACGGGCTTCAGCGATGTGAACTCGTGGTACAACAGCCTGGTGGTCACGCTCCGCAAACGCATGAGCCGGAGCGTAGAGTTCGCTATGAATTACACGCTCTCGAAGGCTGTGGACGGCGGGCAGGTTCCGGGCCAGTTCGGCACTTTTAACGGCACTGATTCGCCCATCGATCCCCGGAATCGAAAGCTCGAGTATGCGCTGTCGGATCTGGACCAGCGGAATCGCTTTGTCGGTAATGTGGTTTGGATTCCGACCTATTTCAGCAAGCTTTCAAATCGCGCGGCGAAGGTGGTTCTGGATGGGTGGATTTTTTCGAGCATCGTGACCGCAGCCAGCGGGCAGCCCGTAACGCCGACCATCAATGGCTTCCCCTCGGGCGGTCCGGCGGGCGGCCTGACGGGTGGAACGGTGAACAACTCGGGAACGGCGTTATCGGCGTCACGCTTCCCCGGCCAGGTACGAAATGCCTACACGGGACCGGGCTTCTGGGACGTCGATTTCCGCATCGGAAGGAATTTCACCATTCGCGAGAAGATGAAGCTTTCGTTTATTGGCGAAGCTTTCAACCTCTTCAACCACACCAATATTTTTGGAGTCAACAGTACCGAATTCAATTACACCGCGGCGGGTTCCGGTGCATGCTCGGGGCATTCCAACGGTTGCCTGGTGCCCAACCCGACGTTCTTCGCGCCGACGGTGACCAACACGGGGCTTTACGGAGCGCGCCAACTGCAGATTTCGGGGCGGTTCACCTTCTAAGAGGCGGGTCAGGGATACTCGGAGTCCCGCCCCTAATAGCCGGCTACCGCAGAACCAACTCGGCTTCCAGGGATTCGCTATCGCCGCCTTGGTGTAGCTCGAATCCGGCCTTCTGAAAGATCTTCTGCATAGGCCGGTTCTCGAACAGCACCGTCGCGGTGATTCGCTCCAGCTTCTCGTTGCGGGCGAAGTCAACCAACTGCCCGACGATTGCTGTGCCGATTCCCCGCTTCTGGAAATGATCGCTCACAATTACGGCCAGTTCCCCTTCCTCGCCGGTATGCGACTTCACCAGTCTGCCGACAGCGACGATCTGGCGAACGCCAGTGCCGGCATCATGGCGCTCGGCGACAAACGCCATCTGACGGTCGTAATCGATGAAGCACATCCTCGTCAGGCGCTCGTGCTGGGTGCGCTGCTCGAGCTTCATCCAATGGAAGTACCGCAGGTACACGCTGCGCTCGGAGAGCGTGTGATGAAAATTCACCAGCAGCGGTTCGTCTTCCGGACGGATGGGCCGGATGGCGATCTCGGTCCCGTCATCCAGCGGAAGATGTTTTTCATAGCGCGTCGGATAGGGTCGAATGGCCAAGCGCGGCAAATCCGACTTGTCGGTATCTTTTGAATACACTACGACCCGCGCATCCAGAGCCAGCAGCCGCTCGGGAGACGCGAGCAGCGGATTGATGTCGATTTCCTTGATCCAGCGCTGCTCGGTAACGAGGCGGCTGAATTTCACCAGCAGCTCCTGCAACGCCAGCAGATTGACTGGTTTTCTACCGCGCACGCCTTTCAGAGCTTTGAAAATCTTGGTCTGCTCGATGAAACGGCGTGCCAGCGTCGTATTAAGCGGAGGGAGGGAAAGCGCACGGTCCTGAAAGACCTCTACCAGTTGCCCGCCGGCGCCAAAAAGCAGCACCGGACCGAATTGAGCATCAATGCTGCTGCCGAGGATCAGCTCATAGCCTTCGGTTGAAATCATCGGTTGCACGCTGACGCCATCGAAATGACCGGCGCCGGCTTTTTCCGTGACGGCGGATTGAATGGAGCGAAATGCATCGAGCACCGCGGCCTCGTCACCCAGGTTCAGCTTCACTCCGCCCACGTCGGTTTTGTGCGTGATAGTGAGCGAGTGCAGCTTCAACACAACCGGAAAACCAATCTCGTTCGCGGATGCGATCGCTTGATCCTCTGTGGCAGCTACCTTGGTATCGGCCACAGGAATGCCGTAGGCTTTCAGAACCTGCTTGGACTCGAACTCGGTCAGGATTGTCCGATCGGCGGCGCGGGCCTCATCGATGATCTGGGCGGCGCGAGCGGGCTCGATCGAGTCGGCGTTGGTGAGCGCGGGCGTCTCGTAGAGTCCGCGCAGGTTGTAACTATATTTCCACATGTAGTGGAACGCTTCTACCGCGGTGTCGGGAAAGGGGAAGGTCGGAATGCCGGCGCGGTTCAGCACCATCTGGCCCTGCGCGGCCTCTTCGCCACCCATCCAACTGGCCAGGATCGGTTTGTGATCGAGCTTGGCGAAGCGGGTTAGTTTTTCGGCGATGGCCGCGGGGTTGGTCGTCCCTTGCGGCGTCATGATCACCAGCAGCCCATCGGCGTTGGGATCCTTTGCCACCACTTCCACCACCTTTTCGAATCGCTCGGGACCCGCGTCGCCGATGATGTCGATGGGATTATTGTGGCTCCAGTGCGGCGGCAGGAACTTGTTCAGCGCTTCCACCGTCGCAGGCGAAAGCTCGGCCAGTTCGCCTCCCGCGGCGAGCAGCGCGTCGGTGGCGATGACTCCGGGTCCCCCGGCGTTGGTGACGATGGCCAACCTGGGTCCGGTAGGCCGCGGCTGATTAGCCAGCACTTCGCTCATATAGAAGATGTCAGAGATACTGTTCACGCGCAGGACGCCCACGCGACGGAACGCCGCTTCGAGCACTTCATCGCTGCCCGCCATGGAGCCGGTGTGGGATGCAGCGGCCTTGGCGGCCTGTTCCGTGCGTCCGGCTTTAATGACGATGATCGGCTTATTTAAGGCTACTTCGTGTGCGGCCGAAAGAAAGGACCGGGCATCGCCGATGGATTCCATGTAGACCACGATGCTGCGGGTGTGCGGATCGTCGCCCAGGTAGTCGATCAGGCCGCCCCAGCCTACATCCAGCATCGAGCCGGCCGAGATGAAGGCGCTGAATCCGATCTGCTCGCGCAGGCTCCAATCCAGTATGGCGGTACACATCGCTCCGCTTTGGCTGACGAACGCAACCGAGCCCGGCCGCGCCACGGTATGCGCAAACGTGGCATTTAGGCCGCTGACGGGACACATCACGCCCAAACAGTTGGGTCCGATGATCCGCATTTTGGCGGGGCGCGCCGCCGCGAGGATTTCGCGCTCCAACTCGAGGCCCCGCCGTCCGGCCTCGCGAAATCCGGCGGAAATTATCACGGCGCCCTTGACGCCGGCGAGCGCGCATTCTTCGATGACACCCGGTACGGTTTCGGCAGGCGTTACGATCACCGCCAGGTCCGCCGCTTCCGGCAGACTTCGAACGCTGGGGTAAGCTTTAATACCCAGCACGCTGTTCCTGGTCAGGTTAACGGGGTAGACCGTGCCACCGAAAGGACTGCCGATGAGGTTCCAAAGCACCGATCGCCCAACGTGACCGGGCCGGTCCGTCGCGCCAATTACGGCCACTGATCGCGGCCGGAAGAAGACTTCCAAGTCGCGGCGAATGATGTCTTTTTTGCGTTGATTCCCCGTGGTTAGATCAACGGTTGTCATACGTCCCTTAGATGCAGTTCCGCCGCCGCGCGGCTCTCAGACGCTTACCACCGGGCAGGGTGACTGGCGGATTATGACGTAGGCATTGGCGCGGAGGCGGCCCGCGAAGCCGCCATGAACGCTGCGGCCGATGACCAGCAGATCGGCCTTCTCCTGGTTCGCCAAAGTGCAAATGGCCCGGGGAGCATCCCCGGCCGCCAGCACGGTCACCGTGGCGTCTAATCCCATGCTTTGCTGCGCGTCTCGGATTCTTTCTTCTGCCTGTGCGAGCAATTTCTCTTCCGCGTAATCCGCAAAAGCCGTGTCCTTCGTGGTCTCCGGGATGACATGGACAATTTGGAGGTCGGCTCCAAATTCGGACGCGAATTTTTTGGCCCAGCTTAAGGCCGGGCAACTTTGCGGGCCCAGATCGAGGGCACAGAGGATTTTGCGAAAAGCGATGTCTTCGAGCCTCGGCACCTGCTCCATATGGACGCCGGTCCAGACCGGACACAAGGCTTCGTGCAGGACGTTGCCGGTGACGGATCCCAGAATCAGCCTCCGGAATTTCCCGTAGCCGTGCGTCGGCAGCATGATCAGGTCAAAGTTTCGCGACTGGGCGTATTCCAAGATCTGGGAGGAAGGGTCGCCGTGCAGGAGGACACGTTTGACGTCCAATTGCTTCAACTCTTCGACCAAATATCCACTCAACTGCCGTTCGCCTAGCGCATTGAGGTCGGCCGGGACGTCATTGCAGGTAAGCGGCTCTACTACGTGTAGAAGTGTGAGCTCGGCCTGAAAGTGGCCGGCAAAGGTCTCCGCCATTCGGGCGGCGGCGGTGCACCGCTCCGAGAAGTCGACGGGGAATAGGATTTTCTCTGGAGGAAACATATTTTAGTCCTTTACAAACGCCTCCTACTTGGTTGCGTCTTTGGCCGGAGCGGGAGGCGTCGGATTCAGGCCGAGATCAGTCAAGATCTTCGGGTCCTTCTCGCTGACCGCCAAAAGGTCATGGCACGTAGCACAATCGTTTGAAATTGTGCGACCGTCGGCGCTGGTGTGATTGCCATCGTGGCACCGGAAACACCCTGGATAATCAGTGTGTCCCAGGTTGTTGGGATAGGTGCCCCAAGTAATTTTCATTTCAGGGAAAATATTCTGCTGGTAGAGCGTTTGCACGGTGCTGATCGTGGTCTTGATTGAGGCCGGGTCCGCGGCATAGATCCGCGGATAACTGGTTCGATAGAACTTGTCGATGGAGGCGGCGATTTCACGAGTCCCGGTCTCGCGGTCCTGATAATTGCGGCGCAGCGCCTCGATGGCCTGTTTCCTGATAAACGGGAGCTTGGGGCTGATCCTGCCCCGGCTCATCGCGAGATCCAAAGCTCGTTCGGGGACTTGAAAAGTGTGCGCGGGCCGGTTGTGGCAGTCCATGCAATCCATATCGCGGTGCTCCCCCCGCGCCAGTTCTTCGGGGCTGATTTTCGCGTCAGTGGAATTGAATACGATAACTTTGCCGCTCGCGTCGGTGTAAGTCACTTGCGGGATGACCTGCCGGCGCTGGTCGGTCGTGATGAATTGCATCGCGCCCCCGTTCACATGCGCGCCGTGGATTCCGACGCCGCCTTTGTAACTGGGTCCGCCAACCTTCAGCAAAGCCACGGTGGTGGCGGCGCCGTTCTGCTCGTCGGAGGCGAAATCAGTGTGGATGAAGAGTTTCTCGCCGGTAAATCGATTGGGTGAGTGACACTGCTCGCAAGTGACGTGCGCGGAGTGCAGGGTTTCCACCGGGGCGGGGATCGGCCGCGGATAGGTCTGGAACATAACTCCAAATAGCTGGTGAGTGCCTGTCAGCTTTGCCTTTACAAAAGAGGTAGCTCCGGGGCCTATATGACAGTCTGTACAGGCTACGTTGGCGTGTGGCGAATTGGAATGAGCAGTGTATTCCGGCTGCATAACTGTATGGCAGGTTCTTCCGCAAAAGGCATCGCGGTCCATGTAGGTCACGGCGCGATAGCTGAACTGGCTGCCCATTAACAGGTTCACCATCGTGGTCAAGCCCACGAAGATGGCCAGTTTCCGGAGTTCGCCGCCTTGTGGAAGAAATGGTCCCTGGTCCCCGGATTTGCGGCGTTTCCAAGTGTTCAGAGCGATCCCGAGTGGAATGAGCAGCAGACCCGTGAGGAACACGCCCGGCAAGAGCAGGAATAGAACGATGCCGATATAGGGCGTGCCCGCCTCGCCGCGCCAATAAGTGGGAAGCGTGAGCAACCAAAGAATGCTGGCCGTGGTCACCAGGACCACCCCGATCAGGCTTATGAGATTGCTGGCTAAATATGCTAACGGTGATCGTTTAAGCATTTCACCAAACGCGACCGCAATCTCGTCACCAGACGCAACCTTTGAGGAATCTGTCGGTGCCTCAGATGAATGGGGGATTTGCCCCAGTGAGTCTTATGCTGCTGCGTGATTAACCCCAATCGATGCAGGTGAACGGTTCGGGAGGCTATAGACCGGACACGAGGAACTTACCGATGTAAACGAAACCTGCCAGCAGCACTACCCCATAGACCACGGCTAGCAACGTCAGTACCCGGCCGGATTCGCGGGCTTCGACGCCGGCATCCAGGGGACTGGCAGGAGCCTTTTTCATGGTGGCAATCATGGTCACTGCGGCAGCAAGTACAACCCAAAGAATGGAAAGAGCGAGCATCTTAGAATCCTCGGAACGTATATTTACGCGAGCTCGTAAAACTACACCTTCCGCAGCGTGGCGAAGGGTCGAGTACAGGCAGAGTGGGCCGTGGACCGGTGTGATGTTTTTCGTTGGGCGGACCGGAGACCCGGCTGGCTTTCGGTCCTGGATTGGGCAGACGCAGTTCGGCTGCGATGATGGCGAGTTGGGCTGTGCTGGGGGAGTCGCCCTCGAACACCACGTGCCGAATGCCAGCGTTCCAGAGACGGGAAAGCGAATCACTGCCTTTGCGTGCGATCACTACAAACCGCTCTGGCTGCTGCCCGCAAGGAGCGAGGCTGTCGAGCTGGTTTCCATCGATCACGACGACCCCGTCGATGCGCAAGTCGGGCTGGTCCACCAGGAATACCCGGTGTGTACCGTCGCGTAGCAGGGAATTGCGCAGAGATTGTGCGTATTCCGAATCCCGAATTGCAAGTTGAACGGTTTTCATATCAAATCACTCTCCGGCGAATACGTTAGGGATGCTGCAATCCTGGAACCAGTCTATTTTGCGCGTGCAAGCTTCTGCATATCATCGACTTACGACTGGGAGACCAGCGCATTATTGCGCACGTTGTTGGTCTTCATGGGGTACCACACCCAGAAACTTGAGCAGCTGGTGGCTGGCATCGTTGATGGCGGTGTGCGACGTGCAGGGTTAAGCGCACAAGGTAAAACCAGCGAGCAGAACTATCATGGACATAAACACGGACCCCGTTCGGCGCTCTGTATCCCATCTGGCCGCGAAATGGCAGCGTCCCGAGATTCTGGAAGCAATCTTCGATCAGCTCTCGGACGGCCTTTTCATTTACGACAAAGGCCTGCATATTGTCGGAGTCAATCAATCCGCTCAGCGGCTGTTTGGCATGACTGCCGAGGAGATGATCGGCAAACATTGCCAGGAACTGTTTCATTGCACGGTTTGCGAGCCGAGTTGTGGAATGCTGCAGGCGTTGGGTTCTTCAGTCGCCGTTCCAACCGGCACCGTGAATCTGCACATGGAGAACGGGCGCGAGCGGATGGTGGTGATCCGGACGGTTCAGTTATTAGATCATGAAGGGGCGCTCGAAGGCGTGGTGGCCACGGTGAAGGACGTCACCGAGGAATCTGAGCCGGCGCAGCGCCAGATCATCGCCGAATCCCAAGCCATGCGGGAAGTGCTCAACTTCGTGAGGCGCGTGGCCATCAGCGAAGCGTCCTCGATTCTGATTGAGGGCGAAAACGGTACCGGGAAAGATCTCATCGCCAAGACGCTGCACTATCAGAGCTTGCGGCAATCCGAACCATTTCTGGCGATCAACTGCGCCGCGATTCCGGAAACGTTATTGGAAAGCGAACTGTTCGGCTACGAAAAGGGCGCCTTTACCGACGCGCGCGCGCAGAAGCGGGGGCTTTTCGAGTTGGCCGACAAAGGCACGCTGTTGCTGGACGAGATCGGCGAGATGCCGCTGTCGCTGCAGGCTAAGCTGCTGCGCGTCCTGGAAGACCAGTACTTCCGGCGGCTGGGCGGGCTGCGCGACATCAGCGTAGATATCCGGATCATCGCCGCCACCAACAGAAACCTGCGCGAGGCGGTGCGCGAGGGAGCGTTCCGGCAGGACCTTTACTATCGGCTGAACGTGATCCAGTTGATCGTGCCGCCCCTACGGGAGCGGCCGCAGGATATACTGCCGATGGCCCGATTTTTTGTGGAGCACTACAACGCGAAATTCAAGCGCCAGATCGAGGGGATTTCGCCCGAGGCCGAAAGCCTGCTGCTGGGGCACGATTGGGCGGGCAATGTACGCGAACTGCGCAACGCCATCGAGCGCGCCATGATCCTGGAAGATACAGCCTTCATTCGGCCGGCGAGCCTGCCGGTGGCGGTGCGAGGGGCGGACTCGTCCACGGCGGCGCCGGGCTGGGTCGAAGCCACCCTGTCAGGCAGCGATGCAATGTCGCTGGTGGAACAGGAGCGGCGGCTGCTGGTGCAAGCGCTCGAAAAGACGGGCGGTAACCAGACGCAGGCGGCGCGGCTGTTGCGGATCACGCGCGACACGCTGCGGTACAAGATGAAGAAGTTCAATCTGCGCTGAGCGGAGTACAGCGGACCGGTCACCGAGACTTGGGCGTCCGAGCTTCAGCCCCTCGATCCAACTCGCCTTTCCTGGCGCTTCGGGGCACGCTTTCCGGGGAATCGCTGGATACCGCGGTGGAGTAAGCCAGTGACCGTTGAAAGGAATGCTCCCGAGTGCCGCAGAGTTCGAGCAGCCGGGCGACCATCGCGGCGCGCGATCCAACGCCTAATTTCGCAAAGATTCGCCGCAAGTGAGTGCAAACGGTCCAGGAGCTGATACTTAGCACCTTGGCGATGATCTTGTTGGAATGTCCTTCGGCTACCATGCGCACGATTTCCTGTTCACGCGGGCTGAGTTGCACGCGCGGGCGATTTACGTTTGGTATCCGAATGAGAACATAGCGGGCGCCATCCAAGTCCGCTTCGAGGATGATTTCTTCGGACGGGTGCCCGTAGCACTCCTGCTCCGCGCGATCATCTTGCGGACCAGCCAGCCTGACTAGCAGCCGAATGAGGTCCACCGGTGTGTGCACAGGCGGTTTTTTCTTGATTTTTTCTGCTTCGGGGGCCATACTCCTCCGTAAGCCCGGACCGAGAGCTGAGGCCACGTGCTGGCCGCTCAAAGAAAACTTCACAATCGCCCGGCGTCGATCTTTGTCGAGCTGCTCAGGAGCTCAATCTCCAACGGTATCTCGTGAATAATAGCATGCAGAGTAGCGAAAGCATAGTCCCATGTTCAGGGGACATTTTGTAACGATAAGAACTGGCTAAATTTCTTATTCAGCTGCAAATTCAGGGATAAACAACCCGGCCGGACTGCCCTGGTCTGCCCTACTGTCACTCATCTGAACGAGTCCATTTTGGTGAACATAACAGCGCTACTCCCAAGATGCGACTGGCGCGGCCGCCAACTCCGTTTTATGATTAGCCCCTGTATCGGTAACGGTTTCCATGCGCCGTAAACGTGGATCGTTGCGGCCCACTGTATCTGCAAGGAGGAGCCAGATGGCCGACGAAGGCAAGAAACCAGAAGTTAAGGCAGACGCACATCGCCATGGCGGTTTCATTGGGCGAGCGGTACATGATCCAGCGAATCCGCAGCCTCTGATGAGGCTCACAGGATACCGGGGGGCGTCGAGTGAAGCCGCCCACGTACGGCTTTATCTGGACGCGGAGATATCGAGCTATATAGACATACCAGAGGCGGATGTCGTTTATGAGCAACCCGTTCCAACGGATACAGATCCACTTGGCTCCGTAACGCTCTGGGTGAAGCGGGACGCGAAGCTCAATTTCAAGACAACTCGAGGAGGACAACAGGCCATGTACGGTCAATACGGATATCCCGGCGGGCAGGCGGGCATGGAAGCAGGCATGGGTATGGGCGCTGCGGCGCCGCAGAACACCATAACTACTGGTTTTTCGCCAGTCACGCAAACCCAGACAGGGGGTGGTTTTACATTTCCGCCTAGCCCCTTTCAGACTTTCTGTCCTCCGCCCAGCCTATATCCGGGCCTGTGTACCATCAGCCCAATTCCGCAGCACTGCACGATCAGCCCGGTTCCGGTGCACTGCACGGTCAGCCCGTTCCCGCCGCACTGCACGGTCAGCCCGTTCCCGCCGCACTGTACGATCAGCCCGCTACCGCTGCACTGCACTCAGAGCCCGTTCATTTTGTTCTGCACGGTACACAGCCTGCAGGTGGTCCAGTGCACTCAAGTAACTCCGGCAAGTCCCAACTGCACACCTGGGACGCCGGTGAGTCCGATAAGCCCCGGCGGAACTCCAGTTTCGACCATACAGGGTGGAGGAGAAGCAGCATTTGGAGCACAATTTGGAGGAGCCGGGTTTGGCGCGGCGCCACAGGCCATAACCCAGACCCATTTGACAGTTACAACCGGAGTGAGTCCGTTACCGTTCTGTCATCAGAGCCCACTGCCCTGGCTGTGCCACAGCCCGTACCCGTTCTGGTGCCCGCCGCCGACGCCACAATGCACCATCAGCCATTTCCCGACACCGTGTCCGCCAAGCCACGTGGTGTTCCAATGTCCTAGCCCGTTGCTGTTCCAGTGCACGCACAGTCCGCTGCCGGTCTGCCAGACCATCGTTGCGAGCCCGAATTGCACGCCACCGATTCAAACATTCACAACGGTTGGCACGCAAAGCATCCCCGAAAGCACCGCAGTGGGAGCTGGCGCGGGAGCCGCCGCGGCGCCGCAGCAGGCCTTACAATTCGGCACGTACCCAACGCAGACACACCCGTGGCCGACTTGGCCGACGTTCCCGACGCGTCCAACGTGGCCGACTTGGCCAACCTGGCCGACCTGGCCGACCCACACGGTGACGTTCACGCGCACTTTCGGCAGCTTACCAATGTAATCTTGCGGCGGGCGGCCCGGCACACGTGTCGAGCCGCCCGCCTCATCTTTTTTGATCCGGCGAAAAACCGACAATGTTTCTGACTGCTTACAATCTGCCGCACTACCTGCTCTCCAAGGGGTTGATCGATTCGCAATCGCTGGTAGCGGGCGATTTCGCCATCGCGGAAGCCGGCCGGCGCAATCGCAATTTCAAGGTGCTGCGACATCGGTCGCCCGGGTTGTTTGTAAAACAGATCAAGACAACTGAAGCCCAGGCCATCTACACGATCGAGCGCGAGGCGGCATTCTATCGGGCCGTTCAAAACAACCCTAAATACGCTGCGATCCGCGGCCTGATTCCCAAGTTCATCGACTACGATGCGCGGCGGCACGCGGTTACGCTCAGCCTGGCCGACAATACCGAAAGCATGCAGGAACGCCAGATGCGAGAAAGCAAGTACGGAGAAGACACGGCGCGCGTGCTCGGCCGCGCTCTGGCGCTGGTGCACTCGCACGGGACCACACTGATGTCAGACCCGTCCACCCGCCCGCTCTTCGCCTGCCAGTTGCCTTGGCCGCTCACATTCGATCAAACCGGATACCAGATGTTCGAAGGGTTCGGACCGATCGGACGCGCGCTGGCGTCCGGTATCCGGCAGTTCCCGACTCTACAACCGCTGCTTAGCGCCTTGCGCTCCGAATGGAGATACGACAGTCTCCTCCACAACGACATGAAATGGGACAACTGCCTGCTGAAGATGCAGGCCGAAGGCGAGCCGGAACTCACGATTGTCGATTGGGAGCTGGTCGACATCGGGGACGGCGCCTGGGACGTCGCAACAATTTTCAAGGAATATGTAATGGCCGTACTGATGAACGCGAGCGCGCGAGAAGCGGCTGCCGCGCAAAACTATACGGCGCCACCACCCGTAACGCTAGATACTCTGCGTCCTTCGGTGCGCGCCTTTTGGGAGGCGTACGCATCTGGCCGCGGGCTCTCGGGAATCGAGGCGCATATCACACTGCTGCGGGCCATTCGGCTCACGGCGGGGCGGATGATCGTCGGCATTCTGGAATATCTGGGCGGGATGACAGAGCTGGGCCCCTTCGGCAACCACATGCTACAGACCAGTGTTGGCCTGCTCGAGGCGCCTCACGTGGCAATGGCTCAATTGCTGGGGAGTCCGCCAATCGGTCTGGCGGCTTGATCCATGAACATCCACGAAGAACTCGTCCCTATCTTGCGCGCAATCGAAATTCTCTCGCCGACGTCGTTTCGATTCCGGGGCGAGACCATGCCGGCCACATCCGGGTTCATGCCTGTCATGCCGGGATTCCCGAGCCATCCGTTGCCAGAGATGCCGTTGATTCGCGACCTGCAGAGCATGCTATACGCGCGCTGCTATTCGAGGCGCATGGAGGAAGCTCCGCCGCCGGCGCCGGAGGCACTCATACCTGACCCGACCTTCCTGCCCAAGCTCATCCAGGGCAATCGGACGCGTCCGGGTTGGGAGGGAGGCTGGTCGGTTTATCAGGTCAGCCCCAATGGACAAGTGTGGCTGTCGAAAGGCGACCGGCAGCGCTCGGCCGTTCCGGGTGAGTTCATAAACAACGGTCCGCCGGGTATTGCGCCGCAGCCGGGAGCGATCGTGAACGTGCAGGTGGTGCGAGACTCTACTCTGGCGCAGCCCGGTTTCTATTTTGTTTACGGCGAAACGCTGGGCGACGTGTGGGACGATCAAACGCTGGTCCGGTTCTACTTCCATGCGCCTAGTAGCGCTGTGCCCGAGTTGATTGAAGCTCTGACGCTGGCGCTGAACCGGTATCAGGTTCCGTTCCGCATGAAGGCCCTCAACGAACCCGCGATGTACGGCCGCACGGATGCGGTTGTCCTTTACGTGGCCCGCCGTTATCACGACATCACGGTGCGTATCGTTCGCCAGATGCCGGGTAATGTTGCGGGGCAGTTGCTCGCTTCCACACCGCTCTTCACGCGGCCCCTGCAGCCGGGCATCGGAGTGGCGGAAGATCCGAATAACGGGGAGAGTTTCGGCATGCACCGCTGCCGGTTGATGGCGGAGGGCATCGTCGATGCATGGCAAAAGAACGATCAATCGGCGGAGGGCCGGCTCCGCGCTATCGCGTCGCGTTTTGCGCAGAACGGAATGAAGCTGGATATGCCGTACCTTGGCGCCGGCTCAGTGGACCTGTCCGATGTGCCCCAGGAGGTGGAGTTTGCCAATGCATGACCCGGCATTCCTCGAGACGGCCGATCGAATCGGTGCACGGCTGTGCCGCGACGCGCTGTGGTCCGGCAATCAATGCAACTGGCTGGGCTGGGCTTTGGATGCAGTGGGCGCTTCGTGGACGCCCGTCCACCGCGTACAGACCTGCACCATCTATGACGGCACGGCTGGAATAGCGCTCTTCCTGGGACGGCTGTATGAGTTCACGCACGATCGGCTGCAGAAGGACACCGCCATCGGAGCCATAAACCATGCCATGGCGGCGAGCGCGGAAATTCCAGAACAAGTACGGCCGGGGTTTTATGGTGGCGCGGCGGGCATCGCGTTCGCCACACTGGAACTCGGAAAAATTTTAGACGACTCCCGAATGATGGCACGCGGATTACGGGAGCTGAAGAAAGCTTGCAGTGGTCCGCCGAATGAAGCGTGGGTGGATGTCATCGGCGGGTCAGCCGGCACCATCCAGCTTCTGCTGGACGTGGCGAGCCGTTTCGACCAGCCGGAACTCGTCGATCTAGCTCTGGCGCACGGGGCCATGCTGCTGCGGGCCGCCAAAAGGACGGATGCCGGGTGGTCGTGGGATACTTTGCAGGGCCAATCCGAGCAGCATCTTTGCGGATACGGTCACGGCGCCGGTGGCATTGGTTGCGCGCTGCTGGAACTGTGGGCTGAAACTGGTGAAGAGGAATATCGCTACGCGTGCCTGTCAGCCTTTCGCTACGAGCGATCGCATTTCAGCGCCGAGCATCACAACTGGCCCGACCTCCGGAACATGACAGGTTACATGCCGCCCGGCCAGCAGGCGTTCGCGATGGCGTGGTGTCACGGCGGTCCAGGCATCGGACTGGCGCGTCTGCGGGCGCTCGAACTTCTTGACGCCGAGGAGGATACGGCGCGCGACTTGAATGAAGCTCTCCAGATAACCGTCACGGCGTGCTCGAACGTCGTATTTCCAAACAGCGGAAATCTGTGCCTCTGTCACGGACTGGGCGGCAACGCGGACCTCCTGATCGCGGCTTCCGATATTCAAGGCCGCCACGACCTGCGGCTGATCGCGGAAAACGTCGGCCGCCAGGCGATCGCGCAAATCCGGATGCCGGACCTTCCCTGGCCATGCGGCGTCACAACCGGAGGTGAGACTCCGAACCTGATGATCGGACTCTCAGGGATCGGCCATTTCTTCCTGAGGTTGCATGATTCGGTAAAGGTGCCATCCCTGCTGTTGGTGCGGCCCGGCAACGGGCGCAAGCAGGTCGAGCGGGAGCAGGCTGTGGCCGCGAGCACGGGGAGCTTTAATGCATGATGGCTCCCGCGGTTCGTCAGGCGCTTCCGAAAGCCACGGATAGAATCACACTCGGCAAGAGCGGGCTGCACGTAAGCCCGATTTGCCTGGGCATGACGATGTCGCCCGAAACGGTCATCGCCGCCTATGATGCCGGTGTAAATTTCTTCTTCGTCACGGGCGATCTGCACTGGCCCATGTACGACGGGATTCGAAAGGGGCTGGCGAAGCTTCTGGACGGGAATCCATCGCGGCGGGACGAAGTCGTGGTGGGGGTTGTGTCCTATCTGGATAACCCGCTGTTCGCGGCGCTGCAGTTTCACGAGGTCATTGGCGAGGTTCCGGGCCTGCAAAGGGTGGACCTGCTGATCGCCGGCGCGGTGTCGAGCGACCAGAGTTTCTACCCACGCGTGGATGCCATGGCGCGTGCGCGGGCCGCGGGACAGAACGGGGCGCGAGCCATTGGCGCTACTTTTCATCAGCGGTCGCTGGCGGTGGTCTCCGAGCAGTATGACATGCTGGACATCCGGTTCATTCGCTACAATTCCGCTCATCCCGGCGCGCGCCGCGACCTATTCCCGTACTTCCGGTCCGTACGCACCAGTCCGGTATTCAATTTCAAAAGCACTATGTCACAAGTGACTCCGCAGATGTTCGAAGCTCTAAACCTGCCCAAGAGCTACTGGGTTCCCGACGTCTGCGACTATTATCGTTTCGTGCTGACGCGTCCGGAAATAGACGGCGTACTGTGTTCACCGATGCATCCGGAGGAAGTACAGCAGCTGGCGCGGGCGCTGGAGAAAGGTCCTCTGACCCGGGAGGAGGAAGAGTACATGATCTGGTTGTCGTCGCTGGTGCACGCGCCGGTGCTCACTTGATGCACGGAATGTGGGTAGTGGGTTCTATGCTACGATGACTTCGGCCAGAGTGCCATGGTCGAAAGCGAAGTCTCACCAGAAACTATCGTCGAGCGAGTGCTTAGCGCGGGACAGCCTGAAAAGATAGTGCTGTTTGGAAGCCGGGGGCGGGACTCCGCGCAGGCACATAGCGATTACGATCTTCTCATCGTGCAGCCTTCCGATCTCCCGCGTCCCGCACGCTCCGCGCCATATTATCGCGCCTTGAGCGATCTACCCGTCGAAGTAGACGTGGTCGTGTTCACTCCAGAAGAGATTCGAGATTGGGAGCACGTCCCTCAGGCTTTCGTGACCACCGCCCTTCGCGAGGGAACAACGCTCTATGAAAGGCAAGGCTGACCTTGTTCAGGGTTGGCTGAGAAAAGCGGCGAGCGATCTGCTTGCGATGAGAGCGTCGGCGCAGGCGGGTGCTCTGGATGCGGCATGTTTCCACGCGCAGCGGGCGGCTGAGAAATATCTTAAGGCGTATCTTACGGACCGCGGCCGTGAGATTATCCACACACACAACCTCTTTAAGTTGGTCAATGCCTACGCTGAGATAGATCCGACCTTCGGTCAATTGATGGACGAAGCGGCGTTGTTGACTCCGTTTGCCGTGGAAGCACGATATGACACAGAGTTTTGGCCGACGATGGCAGTCATGGAGGAGGCCGAATTGGCTGTAAATCGCGTCGCTAGTTTAGTCTGCTCGCAGGTGCAAGCGGTAACTACACGACCGGATGTTTACAGTACATGGCAAGCCGCTCGAAGGAAGTTCAATTGGAGCGTAGACCTGCGAAAATTCAAAGACGCTGCGAAGTATCCGGGGTTTTTCGATCGGGTAATTCCACCAGAGCAGATCGAGCAGTTCGAGGCGGATTTCAGAGCGGAACTGGTACCCCGAGGCAAGGTCGAGCGTGCTGCAGAGATCGTGTATTGGAAGAACGGCGGTAATTTCAGAGCGAGGGATAGAATCACGCGGGACTTGTTTATATGGATAGACGGCCCGCAGGACTGGCTGAAGTTCGTCGATGCCTTGAAGAACCTCGCCGCAACTCCCACTTGGGAATGTTTCAAGAACCTGATAACCGCCTGCGGCCTGACGTCCGGATTTGCGACGCCGCTCACGTTTCTTTCCTTTTACGACCCAAAACGATTCCCCATGGTAGATCAGAGAATTGGGAAATGGTGGCTACGACGATTCCCTGACAATCCGCAGTTCGCTTGGAACCCCGACACAACGGTTATCGCGCAGAACAAGAAATCTTGGGAGGCGTACATAGCCTGGACTGAGTTCTGCCGCCGGCAAGCGGCCGGCTTATCGTGGCGTGCCCGCGACGTCGAGATGGCAGTCTGGTCCGATCGAGATGCGCAATTGCCACTGGATGAGTGAGAATTAATAGCTGCGAACAAACATGCAAGGCCTGATGATGGATTACCCGCTGACGCTCACGCACATCCTGGAGCGCTCGGCCAAACTTTTTCCGAAGAAAGAAATAGCGAGCAAGATGCCCGACGGCATGCATCGTTATTCGTACGCGGACTTTCACCGCCGCGTGCATGCGGTCGCGCGGGGCCTGGAGCGGCTGGGGGTGAAGCCGGGCGATCGCGTCGGCACGCTGTGCTGGAACAGCTTCCGGCATCTGGAACTATATTTCGCGGTGCCTTGCTATGGCGCAGTGCTGCACACGCTGAATCTCCGGCTGCCTTCCGATCAGTTGGCGTACATCATCAACCACGCCGACGATCGCGTGATCTTCGTGGATGCGTCGCTGGTTTCGATTCTGGAGCCGATTCGGGACCAGATCTCTTGCACGAAGCAGTTCGTCATCCTGCCTGATGCCGAAAATGACAACACCAGTCTAGCGCCCAGCACCGGCTATGAAGAGTTGATTGAATCCAGCAGCGCCGCTCCGTACCCGTGGCCACAACTGGACGAGAATACCGCAGCGGCCACCTGCTATACCTCCGGCACCACCGGAAATCCCAAGGGCGTGTTGTACACGCAGCGCGCCCTGGTTCTGCATAGCTTCGCGCTGGCGATGGCGGACGTTTTTGCGATCTCGGAGCGCGACACGGTCTTGCAGATCGTGCCCATGTTTCACGCCAACGGGTGGGGCATCCCGTACGCCGCTGTGATGACGGGGGCGCGCATCGTTCATACCGGCCGCCACCTTCAACCAGTCGACATAGCGAACCTGATCCAGACCGAACGGGTCACGTTCACCGCCGGCGTTCCGACTATTTGGATGAGCCTGTACGGGTATCTGGAGACCCAGCCGCGCGATTTATCGTCGCTCAGGACGGTGGTTGTGGCCGGCTCCGCGATGCCGCGTCAGTTCATCGAGCTGTACGAAAAGAAGTACGGCGTTCGCTTCCGCCTGGCTTGGGGCATGACCGAAACCACGCCCATCGCGACCTTCATGGCGGTTAAGGATAAGCTGGAAGATCTGCCCGAGAAGCAGCGCTTCGATCTTCTCGCCCGGCATGGCTTACCCGTCGCGGGCGTGGATATCCGGATCGTCGACGCCGAGGGAAAAGAAATCGCCTGGGACGGAACCACCATGGGCGAACTGCAGACGCGCGGGCCGTGGATCACCAGCGGATATTACAACGATCCACGCAACGATCAGGCTTTTCAGGACGGTTGGTTCCGGACCGGCGATGTCGCCACCATCGATTCCGAAGGCTATTTGCAGATCATGGATCGCACCAAAGATCTGGTGAAGAGCGGCGGAGAGTGGATCTCGAGCGTGGATCTGGAAAACGCGCTTATGGCGCATCCAAAAGTGATGGAAGCGGCTGTGATCGCCGTGTTTCATCCCAAGTGGCAGGAGCGGCCGCTGGCTTGCATTGCGCTGCATGAGAATTGCCGCGGCACGGTCACCAAAGAGGAGATGCTCGATTTCCTGTCGGGCCGCGTCGCCAAGTGGTGGCTTCCGGATGACATCGTGTTTGTGGACGCCGTGCCCAAGACCAGCGTGGGCAAGTTCAACAAGCGAGCATTGCGGGAGCAGTTTAAGGATTACGTCTTGCCTGGAGTCTAGTGCGCCGACCCCAGACCCAGACCATGACCAGTCCAAAGGCTGCGAGCCATGCATTGCCGGGCTCGGGGACAGGCTCCATTACGGACCCGAGCGTCGGCGAGAACGCGAGCGTATGTGGGACCAAAGCCGGATCGAGCAGGAAGGCGTGATATTGTCCGTTCAACAGGCCTTCGCCGACAATCTGGCCCGTGTTGTTGACCCCGTATGCTTCGAGCAGCTGCCATCCGGAGCCGCTAGGGATCAGCGAATTCAGATCGATCATCATGCCATTTACATACAGAAAGGCGTGAGTGTTTTCGCCGCCGGTGGGCCAACTATAGCCGACGATTTCGCCGCTATCGTTGATCCCGTAGGCGAAACTGCTACCGCCCAGAGTTCCGAGGTCGGTCATGACCGCACCTACCGCAGAGAAGGCATGCTCGTAACCGCTGCTCAGGCTCGCATATCCGATGACCTCACCGTTGTTGTTGAGGCCGGTGGCGTAGCTGTTCGGGCCGCCGAAAGTGCCTAGCTGCTGCATGCCGGATTGCGGAGTCCAAACGAAGGCGCCGAAATTTCCGGAGGCCAGGCTGCCGTAGCCGACTACTGTACCAGAATTGTTGATACCGTACGCGGAACTCCAGTTGCCGCCCGGCAGCACGCCCAGATCCTGATACACGCCATTGGCGAGGACGAACGCATGTCCGTTGCCGCCGACCACCACGCCAGGATCGTTGATGCCGGTGGCGTAGATGCCGGCGCCCAGATCGGTGGTGGCATTCCCGTTCCATAAGACGCCATGGGGCTGTCCATCGACATAGGCTGTGCCGGCGATCACTCCGGCGCTGTTGATACCCATGGCGAAGCTATCGGACGCTGATAGCGGAGCGAGTGTCTGAAGAGGGCCGCCGTTGGCCGACTGGAACGCTTGGGAATAGCCGTAGATCGATTCCGCCCATCCAATCGCCGTTCCAGAATTGTTGATTTTGAATCCGATCGCGGAAGAGCTTCCTAGCGTACCGAGATCATTTACCGAATAGATCGGGCTGGCCTGAAGCGTGATGAGAAACGCGAGTAGAAGTCCGATCGCTTTCATAAGAACCACCTGCTGAAATATTTGGTGCTTCTTAAGTATCAGGCCGAGGTTCGATTTGGACAATGCCCGGCAGGTCTATCCAGTAGCGCTATTCTCCCCAGTACAAATCAACTATTCATCGGGTGATAGATAGGGAGAGCATAGGGAGTGGTAGCCTGTTACGCATGCCAATCGATGCATCGATATTGGGTGAAATCGCGCACTTAAGTGAGCTGAGCGCCGGCGAGCGAGTTGCGCTGGCCGAGAAGATCGACCTGATGCGGTATGCGGCGGGGCAAACGATTTTCAACCTGGGTGATCCGGGGCACGCGCTTTACATAGTTCGTTCAGGCGAGGTGGAGATCTACGTGAAGAACGATCAAGGCGAGAAGATTGTGCTCGAGACCACGCGGGCGGGCGAAATCTTTGGCGAGGTGTCGCTGCTCGATGACGGGCCGCGGACTGCCTGGGTGACGGCGATCAGCGACGTGGAAGTCCTGCGCCTGGACCGGGCGCACTTTGAAGACTACGTTCAACAGCATACGCCGGCGGCGCTGAATCTGCTGAGCGTGGCGGCGCGGCGCTTGCGTAAGAGCGACGAGTTTATCCGGCACACGATCACACGCAATGTCAACGACGTGGCCGAGGAGCAGCGGACCTCGCTCACGCGAATCGCCGACGCGGTTCCGGCGATGGTGGGAAACTTGCCGTCGACGATGCTGCATGCTTTGTTTTTTGCGGGCTGGATCGCGATCAATTTGGGGATCGCGGGAGAGCTGCGCCGGTTCGATCCGTATCCATTCGGTTTGTTGTCGGTGATCATTTCGCTGGAGGCGATATTCCTGACGCTGTTCGTGCTGACCAGCCAGAACCGGCAGGGGGCGCGGGACCGCATACGGTCGGACATTGAATTTGAGACCAGCATCAACACCGAGGTGAAGATCGCGAGGCTGCATGAGAAGGTGGACAGGCTGACCGAGGAGCATTATGAGGTGTTGGAGAACACGCGGAAGTTGTTGGCGGGGCGTGGGGGCCGGGATCGGAACTGAGCTCACCACGTTCGCGTAAGTCGCGGTTATCTGGACAGGAAAAACAGGCTTTATTTATGGCGACGCTTAGATGATCGGGATTTTCGTCCATTTAGCTCTCGGAGCAGGTCTTCGGCAGGCCTGGTTCGACCGGCTTTTATGTCTTGGTTGCTCCGGGCAATGGCCCATAGATGCCGGCTTATACTACTCTTAGCCGCGCGCGGAACGTAATGTCGCGCCCATCTTCTCTTCGAGATATTTCCGGCTAATCATGGCCGACTGCTTGGGCGTTCTCGACTTTTCCGGCACACGATCGAGTTCCACAACTGCCCAGCCGCGGAATTTCACTTTGTCCAGCGCGGCGAATACAGCGGGCAAATCCACTTTCCCCCGCCCGAGCTCTACAAATTGGAACGGATATCTGGCGCCGGGCGTGTCGCGCGGAATGTCGACCACATCCTTCAAATGAAGAAAGAGGAGGCGGTCGTGATATTTCTTGATCGCTTCGGCTGGGTCCCCACCACCTGCCAGGGAATGCGCCGTATCGAAAAGCAGCTTGACATATTTCGGATCGGAGTTTTCGAGCACAATGTCCAGATTGGCGGGGTGCTCGCTGATCGTATTCAGATGATTGTGATACGCCAAGGGGATTCCTAGATCGGCCGTGCGCTTCCCGACTTCCGTCAGCAGCTTGCCCAACTGTCTGCATTCATCAGCCGTAACAGTGCGTGGATAATCCTTCAACTGGTCGAGTATCTGGAGATAAAGACCACCCGCATCTCGAACAAACTTCGCATTGGCCGTGTGTTTTGCAATTGCGTCGGCTTTCGCTGCTGGATCGATCGAAATTTCGCCACTGGAAAGCGCGACGAAGGTGAGTTTGTGTTGCTCCATAGAACTCCGCAACTCAGCCGGCTGGAATTCCGTGATTGCGTCAAGTCGGAGCTGGATGCCCTCGAACCCCGTAGCAGAAATGTCTTCGATCGCTTGCCGCCCTTCTTTGCCCCAGGTTATGGCAGCGTATCCGAACCGGATGCCGTTTGCCCCACCGGTGGGCGCAAATGCCGAACCTCGGGGAACTGCTGCTGTGACGACCGCTCCGACGCCCGCGAGAAACCTCCGCCGTGAACTCTGCGATTGCATAGTAGCTCTCCTTTATATTCTCAGGACCAATGATATTATCTTTGCATGCTGGGCGCTCGACGATAGAAAGCACTTGGAGGTATACTGGCTGTCGGCAGCGGTCTCTCGATGAGCATCCGATCCCTACTGATTTCTGGCGCCATGACAGTCGCTATTGCCAGCGGCCAACCAGACCTGCAGGGAAACTGGATGAACAAGAATGCGACTCCCCTGGAACGGCCGAAGCAACTGGAAGGCCGGGAGTTCCTGACCGATGCCGAGGTGGCGGAACTCAGAGCGCGGGCGGTTCGGATCTTTGGAGATGGCAATAGCGACGCCGCCAACGGTGATGCCGTTTTTCTGGCCTCGCTGGCGAATGTCGAGCGATACAAGAGTGAAACCGCTACTGGTCCGACCATGTTTCTGGACCGGGAGTTCGATAACCGGACTTCCCTGATTGTCGACCCCCCAAACGGGAAGCTGCCGCCCTACACGCCAGAGGGGCAACAGAGACGGGCCGCGGGAGCAAAAGCATCGAACATGCACAATCCTCCCAGCCGTCCGGAAGATATGACCCCTTTTCAGCGCTGCATCACGTTTGGCGTCCCGATGCCGCGTCCCGGACCATTCACGAGTTATTACCAGATCTTGCAGAGTCCCGGTTATGTCGTGATCGTGATGGAAGCGATTCACGATGCCCGCATTATTCCGCTGGATGGCCGGCCGCATCTGCCACAGAACATCCGCACCTGGAACGGGGACTCGGTGGGGCATTGGGAAGGCCAGACTCTGGAGGTCGATACCACTAACTTTTCCCCGAAAGACGACTTCATGGGGGCAGCCGAGAACCTGCATTTGGTGGAACGATTCACTCGCGTCGCCCCGGATGAGATTCGCTACGAGATGACGGTGGATGATCCAACCACTTGGACCAAGCCTTGGACGGCGGTGCTGCGCCTGAAACATACGGACGAAAAGCTTTACGAGTTGGCCTGCCATGAAGGGAATTTCGAGGTCATGGTAGACATGCTGAGGCGCTCGTACTAGGGCTCTTATTGGCAGGCCGGGGACAGTCGCTCTACGACTAGATATTAATACCAGCCTGTGACAAAACGGTAAGGAACGGAATCTTTATCGGAGTACCATCCGCCGCTTGCTCCGCAGGGTTTACCGGGGTAATGGATGCTTTTGAGATGTACCCATCCCAGAGTGTCTGTTGCCCGGAATCGGTCCCGTTTTTTGTATCGTCATCGTACTTGTCCTGGGCCGGTTGAGCCTTCTCGGCAATAGCCTTTTTCGCCCGATCGATATCGGCCCGAAGCGCTGCGGTATTCGCATAAGCGTTCGCTTTCAATTTCATCAAGGCGAGGAAAAAGTCCCGACCGATCAGAGCCGCGATTTTGTAATGGCCGTTCTCGTGATTCAGAAGATCGTCCTGATAAGACTGCGGTTGAGTAAACACCCAGTTGAAAACCCAACTCTCCTTGGGTTTGAACTCGATTCTGACTTCAATGGTGTCTTTCAGCCGAACCGAGCTCGAACCAACGATCGGTTCAGTGGCAATCCCCGAGGGCACAATGTCGGTAGCAGTTTGCGCTACTTCCGCGGTCGATCCGGGGGCAGGGGACTGCTTCAATTTCGTGAAATCATTCCAGGTGAGGACGCGCATCAAGTTAAGAAGTCTGGACGCCATAGCGATAGATTATCCCACGCATCAATGCTAGCGGGATGGAGATCGGCTTCTGAATTTAGGCGGCGTTCTTTTCGAGCGCCAGATCCCGCTCGCGCTGCCAGCGCAGCCGTCCTTGATATTCCTGCCACAGCGTGCTGAACCCGGCCCACCAGTAGCCGACGACAAACAAAAGCAGGAACGGGATGGCGGGGAAGTTCCAGGTCTCGATGGCGAACGCAACCATGTACAGAAAATAACCGCCGACTGCTATTTCGGCGTAAGGGAGCCAGCCGCTGCGCCGTCGATACTCGCCGTGCTCGAGTTTCACCTTGCGGTCTCCAACGGCGTACTTGGCGGTGCGCGCAAAGGCGGACTTGATACCGAACAGCGCTTCCAAGACGGCCTTGGTGTTAATGACCGTCAGCGCAACTCCGGCAGCCATCAGAGCCGGCAACAACGCCAGCGACCGTTTCCAATTCTTGGGATACAACTCGTGCTGGGCCGCCATATAGAATGCCGAGATCGACCAGAATGAAGCGATGATCAGCGGCAGATCGATGGTCAGCATCTGGAACCACCCCATATAAAAACGCACGATCATTACCGGAAGCATCAGCGCCGACACGATCAGCATGAGGGGGTAAGAGATGTTGGGCGTCAGATGAAAAAAGGCTTCCGCTTTGACGCGGAGAGGAAGATCCGACCGCAGAATGGACGGCAGCAGCTTCAAGGCGACCTGGGTCAGTCCCTTGGCCCAGCGCGACTGCTGCACCTGGAACCCGTAAGTCTCCACCGGAAGCTCGGAGGGGCATTCGACATCCGGCAAATAAACGAATCGCCAGCCTTTGAGCTGTGCTCGATAGCTCAGATCGGAATCTTCGGTGAGCGTGTCGTGCTGCCAGCCGCCGGCGTCTTCGATCATGCTAGTGCGCAGGATCCCGGCCGTCCCGTTGAAATTGAAGAACAGGCCGCTGCCCGATCGCGCGCCATGCTCGATGACAAAGTGTCCGTCCAGCAGCATGGCTTCCACTTCGGTCAGCAGGTTGAAGTGGCGGTTCAGATAACTCCAGCGCGTTTGCACCACGCCTACCTTGGGGTCGGCGAAATGATGGATGGTGCGCATAAGGAAATCGCGGGGCGGAACAAAATCGGCGTCGAAAATGGCGACGAACTCGCCGGTAGCCATCTTCATCCCCTCCTGCAGGGCGCCGGCCTTATAGCCGTGCCGATTGGTGCGGTGGATATATTCGATGGGGACTCCGGCAGCCCGGTAATCGCGCACCAACGCTTCGGTGAAGGGGTGGGTATCGTCGGTGGAATCGTCCAGCACCTGGATTTCGAGCAGGTGCTGGGGATAATCCATTTTGACGACTTCCTCGAGCAGCCGTTCCACTACGTAACGTTCGTTATAAAGCGGAAGTTGAATGGTCACCCGCGGAAGCGTTTCCAGCTTTATGAGCGGCTGGGACGGCATATTCCTGCGATGCTTGAGATAGCGCCGGATCATCTCGTAGCGGTGACAGCCGTAGCAGGAAAGAATGATGAGCAGCAGGAAGTAGGGCGCCAGCAGCGACCAATCGAAAAAATCCAGGCGATGCACGCCGGCGAACGTGTCATCGAAGAACGTCTGTACGAATTTATTGGTTGTAGAAGCTAACAAAATTGCGGGAACAGGCGCCATGAGAGTTGGTCAGCGAACATTGGACGCTAAGTGCGGTCTGGTGTTTCGCCGCATTCGACTTGAACCCTTTATCTTATCGCGCCGGCGAGCTCAATTATTAGTGTAGGCCACGTTACATCGCTAGAACCTTGTTAGTAAGTACAATGAGAGCGGTGAAGCTAGCGCCGTTTCTGTTGTTTCCCTGCGTCCTTTTCGCGCAGAATCGGCCGCAATTCGTCTGGCAAGGGCAAGTGGAGGGAATCGTGATCCTTCACTTGCGCGACAAGCGGCTGGACGTTCAGGTTCAGGAAGGTTCGCCCGTCGAGCGGCAACAATTCCAGTTTCATGATCGGCTTCCGGATAGCCGGCAGGATGCGCGGCTGGAGATCCTGGAGGGCCGCGGATATGCTCACATCGTCGACCAGCCTCGGCTCGACAACCACTATACGTTGGCCGTCGGCATTGAAGATCGCCAGCCGGGAAGCTCGTTTTATTCGATCGCGCTCTATTGGGACGCGTCGACTGCGGTCCTGGAACACCCGGATCGCAGCGATAAGCTGGCCTGGAGTGGGCGGGTGGATCAAGAAACGGTCATAAGTTGCCGGGTGAAGAGTTGTATCGCCGAGAGTGCGCATGGAGCGCCGGTGGCCGACGAACACTTCAAGTTTTCCCGGCCCCTCCCGAATCGGGAAGTGACCGTCAGCCTGGAGCAGGCCGAGGGGCGCGGCGAAATCCGGTTGGTGGAGCAACCGAACGAGCGCAATCAGTATACGGCGCGCGTTTCGATTCGCGATCCGCAGAGCGGGTCAGGCGAATATTCGTTCGCGCTGGCTTGGCCGCGCGACGGCGGTAAGGAGCCTGAACTTCGCCCCCTGTCCAGAAGGCTGGTGTGGAACGGCACGGTGGACGGGCGCGTACGCGTCATAGTACAAGGCGGGGCGGTCCTTTCGGAAGCTGTTGCGGGACAGCCTGTAACCGGCCAACGAGCGGAGGTCCTGGAACCGTTGCCCGCGCGTGCCGACCTCAATCCGGTGGTCAAGAAGCTCCGCGGTCGAGGCGAGGTACAGATCGTGGAACAACCCTCCGATAAGAACAATTACCGGCTGGTCTTCGAGATTCGTAATCCTGAAGGCGGCGCCGACAACTACGAGATCGAGGTGGATTGGTAATTGGAATCCCATGTCAAATTTCTGGGATTAATGCACATTCTGGTGGGAGGTTTCGGCGGCCTCGGGAGCATCATTTTTTTCGGGCTTTTCGCCGGCCCAACCACCGCTTCGGCCTATGGGCCATTAATCGGGTATACGGTGACTGGTTGGATGGCGCTGCTGCTGATTCTCATGCTGCCGACCATCGCGCTAGGGGTGGGGCTGCTCAATTATCGTCCCTGGGCGCGGTCCATTGGAACGGTGATCGCGATTATCGAGCTATTGAATTTCCCGCTGGGCACGGTGCTGGGCGTGTATGCTCTGTGGGTGCTAATGTCGCCGGAGACGGATCCGCTCTTCAGTCCAAGATTTCAGTAGGACGTCTATCGCTAATGCTCGCCGCTACTGCGATCCCCGGGACAGCAGCATCACTTTCGCGGTATGGAACATGATGAAGGCATCCAGCGCGGGAGCCAGGTTCTTGATGTAGTAAAGATCGTATTCCAGTTTGATGATGGTGTCCTCGATGGTGTCACCGTATTTGTGATTGATCTGCGCCCAGCCTGTGATTCCAGGCTTGATGCAATTCCGCTGGCGGTAATAGGGAATTCTGCGCTCCAGCTCGGCCACGAATTCGGGACGTTCGGGCCGCGGGCCGACCACGGACATGTCGCCCTTCAGAACATTGAACAACTGCGGCAGCTCGTCCAGCCGTAGCCTGCGGAGCCACCTTCCTACCGGCGTGATACGCGGATCGTCCTTTTTGGCCCACACCGCGCCGCTCTGGGCCTCGGCATTGGCATACATGGACCGAAACTTATAAAGCATGAAGGGGACGTCGTTCTTGCCTACCCGGCGCTGCCGATAAAGCGCCGGTCCGGAAGAGGATAGTTTTACTGCAATAGCGACCAGCGCCATGATCGGCAACGTAACGACGGCCGCAACGAAGGCGATGGTCATCGAATAAACGGATTGCAACAGGACCCGGTTCGGATTCGGTCCCAATTCGGCGGAAAAGATCAACTGAGAAGGACGCAGTTCACGCGTGGAAATGCGTCCGAATGTAGATTCGTAGGTGGTCAAAGCATCTTCGATATGGATGCCGGAAAGACGCAATTCCAGCAGCTGGTTCACGGGCAGGCGTTCCCGGCGCTCAGTCATCCCGACCACAATGCGATCCGGCCGGAACTGGCCGACAATGGTCGCCAGGTCCGGAATCCGGCCCAGAAGTTTAGCGCCGGCGATCTCGGCGCCGCTGTCCAGGTTGTCGACAAAACCGATGGCGGTCAGGCCGGTCTCGGGATGCTCCATCAGATACTGCACGATCTCCTGGGATACGGACGACGTTCCCAGAAAGAGCACGCGTTCCGAGCCCATGGCTTTCATAACCACCGTGCTGAAAATAATTCGCCAGACGGGCAGAAGAACGAGCGTGAGTCCGCTGCCGGTGATCATGACCCAGGTGGGCAGGATGAGGTCCTGAAGCCTCAGGTAAACCAACAGGGCCTGCGTCAGGAAAGTGACACCTACAACGACGATCACCTGCTGGAACAGCAGGATTCTGGATCGGATCCGGAACTGGGTATACAGGTCGTGGAAGTAAATGCCGAACATGAGGCAACCCACCACGATGGCGATTCGGAGCCAGCCGTTATCGTCGATCAGGAAAACTTCGGGAGCGACATCCATCATGAGGAATGTCGCCGCGACGTAGCAGGTGTAGGTAAGGATGATTTCCGAAACCAGTAGAGCCACTACACTGGTGGGAATGAAGACTCTGAACAGCCGGATCATCTGGACCGCTTGTTAAAGTACGCCAGACCGCGCGGCATTTTCCCCGTGTGTGAGAAACCACGCTTAGGTGCCGTTGTCTGCGCCAATCCTATCGTTAATGCTATCGGCTCCATCCTGCTAAAGCATTAGAAACACGGCCTGGGGTAAGCACTGCCTAATCCCCGGTTGGAGACAGCGCGGAGCTTGCCACGGACGCTTTCAGAGCGCCCCGCACCAGATCCACTGTTGGCAGGCCTCTCGACGAAATACGCTCCATTATTGCTGCATCCTGTTTTTGAGCCAGCACGAGTTGATCGGCCCAGATCAGAATCTGATCGACGTTGCTCACCAGTAAGCGGCCGATATGCGGGATACTTTCGAGGATGAAATTTCGATTTGCGCCGTAAATCTCATCCAAACGGATATGCGGATCGAAAACCTTCACGTCCCGCCCCTTGCCGATGAGTTGCTCGAGCAGCGTCACTACCGGGCTCTCGCGGAGATCGTCGGTGTTCTCTTTAAAAGCCAGTCCGATAACGCCGATCCGCTTAGCCGGCAGATCCAAAACGGCTTCGATAGCGCGCTGCAAATGCTGCTCATTGCTCGGTAGCGCGGATTGGAGGAGCGGGAGCTTCAAATCCAACTGGCCGGCCCGGTACGTCAGCGCGCGAAGGTCTTTCGGCAGACAGGAGCCGCCAAATGCAAATCCAGGCTTCAGATAGGCGGGTGAAACGTTCAGCTTCACGTCCTCGCACAGCGTTTGCATAACTTCGTGAGCGTCGATACCGAGCTTCTCGCTCAACGCGCCCACTTCATTTGCGAATGAGATCTTCAGCGCGTGAAATGCATTACAGGCGTACTTGATCATCTCGGCGGTGCGCAGAGAAACCAGGCAAGGCTTCAGGCCGAGAGGCGCGTAGAGATCAGCCACGCGTCGCACGGCCTGGGAATTAGATCCGCCAACCACCACCAGTGACGGCTCCAAAAAATCCTTGACCGCGGAGCCTTCTCTCAGGAATTCAGGATTCGAGACCACTGCGACAGTTCCGTGGCCCGCGAAAGCCGGCAACACCACTTCTTCGCAGGTTCCCGGAAAGACGGTGCTGCGGATGGCGATAGTCAGTGGCTTGGAGCGCCTGGAGACGCGGGCGGCAATCTCTTCGATAGCGCGCCGTAATTGGTCTAAGCCAAGATTTCCGTTTTTCTCCGAGGGTGTACCGACACAGAGCAGAGCGATATCGGCATCCGCAATGCCATCCGCCGAGCTGGAGGCCGACAACCGTCCCGCAGCGGTGTTTTGCCGGACCAGGTCATCCAGGCCCGGCTCATAAAAGGGAGCGCGTCCCTGGAGAACATTATCTACCTTGTGTTGATCGCGATCGATGCCCAGGACGCGATGTCCCAGACTGGCCAAACAGGCAGCCGTGACGCATCCGACGTAGCCCAAACCGAGCACAGCAACCTGCGTTGGATTTTCCGAGTTCAATGCCCCACAAACTCCAGATTTAAGTATGGCACGGCGAGCTGCCGAGCTCTATCGAAGGACATTGCGCTTAGAGCGATTACTTAGCGGCAGGTTTTGAGGCTGCCTCTTTTGCGAGCAGCCGCCGCGCTTGAAGATCGCCCTTCCGGGCTTCCTGGGAAGTTTGGGTGGACGTCTCTCGGCTTTCCTGCAGCGCAGCCGCCAGGGCTTGAGCGGTGCTGCTTAACTTGACGGAATCGCTGCCGCTGGCGGACTTGGGAGCCTGTTGAGCTGGTTTTTGAGTCGATTGCTTGGTGGACGGCGCCACCGGCTGGGCGTGAGTCACGTTCGATACCGGGTTGATCATCTTTGGCTCCTTAACTTATCCATATCGTCAGATCCATATCGTCAGACCAGGGGAGAAATTGAAGATTGATCTTGTAAAGACGCAGATTACCTGGCCGACAAGATGGGAGCTACCACGTCCACTAAGGCCTCGCCTAGTGTCAAATGCTGGTCTCGATCGAGATGAATGCCATCCACGCGGCTGGCGGGTGTCACGCTGGCAGCGTCGAAAAACTGACATCCGAGATCGGAGCAGACTTCTTTATACGCGTCGCTGAGACCGGCACACCGTTGCTCGGCGCCCGAGAATTTTGCGGCCAGGATGCCCTGTGGAGAGCGGATCGGCGGCGGGCATACAACCAGAATCGGAGGCACCGGCATTTGCGGCTCTATGGGAGCCTTTCTGACTTCGTTCACTAAGGTAACTATGCCTTGGGCTGCTGACCAGGCGTTATTGTAGGGATGCGAAAACTGAAAATCGTTCGTTCCCAGCATCAGGATTACAAGCGATAGAGGCGAATGCATCTCAATCAGTTGGGCCAAACCATCCAAGCCATTGCGGCCCGGTTTGAACGGATCTTCCCAAACTGTACGCCTGCCATTGAGACAATCTTCGGTTATTCGCAAGCGGTGGCCCAGACCGGTCAGCTTGTTCTCCAGGACACCGGGCCAACGCTGGTCGAAAGGCAGCCGCTGGCGCGTGTTCGGAATAATTCCCCAGGTAAGCGAATCAGCGTAAACGAAGACGTGATGCAACGGGATCCTCACCAAACAGTTTACGCCTGAGCAGCTTTGCGGGCGCTCTTTCACCTCGCCCGCGTGACGCAGGGCTTACAGGGTAAACTCATTACAGATCGTATGCAGACTGTTTCACTAACCACCGCGGCCATTCTCGAGGACAAAATCAAGACCCGTGCCGCCCGCGTCGGAATCATCGGGCTGGGCTATGTCGGATTGCCGCTCGCCATGGAATTCGCCAAGGCGGGATTCTCGGTCACCGGAATCGACGTGCTGGAAGACAAAGTTGGGAAGCTGAATCGCGGCGAATCCTATGTGCAGGATGTCCCGGGTGAAACTCTCCGGTCCATGGTGGAAAACAAGAAGTTTCGCGCGACTACCGATTTTTCGGTGGTGGCCGACCTGGACACGATCAATATCGCCGTTCCCACTCCGCTGCGCAAGACCAAAGATCCGGACATGAGCTTCATCGTCTCGGCCACTCAGGAGACAGCCAAATATTTCGGCCCCGGAAAGCTGGTTATTCTCGAATCCACCACCTATCCGGGAACCACCGATGAGCTGGTTCTGCCGATGCTGGAACGGCCAGATTTGAAAGTGGGCGAACATTTCTTTCTGTGTTTTTCTCCGGAGCGCGTCGATCCGGGGAACCCCAAGTACCAGACCGCCAATATTCCCAAAGTGGTCGGCGGAATCACGCCGGCTTGTACCAAACTAGGCGCGCTATTTTACTCGCAGGCGCTTCAGACTGTGGTTCCGGTCAGTTCCACCAGCGTAGCCGAAATGGTAAAGCTGCTGGAGAATACTTTTCGCATGATCAACATCGGCTTGGTCAACGAAATGGCTCTGATGTGCGATCGGATGGGCATCAATGTCTGGGAAGTGATCGATGCCGCAGCGACCAAGCCTTTCGGCTACATGCCGTTTTATCCTGGGCCGGGCCTGGGTGGTCACTGCATTCCCATCGATCCGTTCTATCTGTCGTGGAAAACCAAGCAGGCCGGGATCGAAGCGCGGTTCATCGAACTGGCCGGCTATATCAACGGGCAAATGCCGCACTTCGTGGTCGACAAAATCCAGAATGCGCTCAACGATCACAGCAAGCCGGTAAAGGGCTCGCATATTCATATTCTGGGCGTGGCTTACAAACGCGACATCGATGATGTCCGGGAGTCACCGGCGCTGGACATTATTCTTCTGCTCGAACGGCGCGGCGCGCGCGTCACTTACAGCGATCCTTTCGTTCCGAAAATCCGTTTGGACGGCCACGAACTGACTGCAGCAGATCCCAATGCCATGGCCGCCGAGGCCGATTGCGTGGTGGTGGTGACCGACCATGCGAAGTTCGACTACCCGGCGATCGTGAAGAATGCGCGTTTGATTGTGGACACGCGTAACGCGCTGAAGAAATACCCATCGCCGAAAGTTGTGCGATTGTAGGCTTATTTTTCGCGCAGGGCCTTCAGCGCGAGATAGCCGACCATGCCCGAGGGATTCGAAGCCAGCGCCTCGCCCAGCGATTTCTGCGCCTCCCCTTCGCGACCGACCGCGCGCAGCAGCATCCCCTGCGAATAAAGCAAGGTTGAACGATCCACGCTGCTAGGGAGCGCACTCCGAACTTGCTCCAGCGCCATATCGATCCGCGCCCTCACCTCCGCGGGCGACTCGGTTTTGGCAGCGGCGAGAATCGGGACTACGAAATCCGGATCGGATACATCTTTAGAAGATTTGGCCAGCTTCGCCCAAGTTTTTTTCGCGTCCTTCTCACGCCCGCACTGGGCTTCCAATCCAGCCAGCTCGTACTGGACACGCAATGCTTTTAGAATCGGCCCGAAACCGTGGAAGGTGAACGGCAGGTTCGGATCTTCATCGCCCAAATGGTCTTCGGCGGTTATCGCATCCGTGCATTTCTTGCCGCGGGCCAGGGTCGCAATTCGCTGCACTTGAATCTCGATGTAGGTTTCACGAACGAATTGATCCTGCTTCTCGCCGGGGAAGTTCGACGCTTGAAACACGGCGGCTGCGTCTTCAAGATGCCCATCGCCCAACAGTCCCAGCGCGTACCTGGCGGCTGCCTGCGGAGAGGAAAGGCCGGGCTTGACGCTGGTGTTCGGTCCCGCGGCGGGTGTCGCGACAGAAATTGAACCAGTCACGAAGGTATAGACACCCTGGAGCCCTTTTTGCAATTCAGGATCAGCGGAGGCGATCTTCAATCCTTCCTGATAGACCTGCATTGCTGATTTGGTGTCCTTTTTCAGGTCCAACAACGCGCGGCCCAGATCGCGATAAAGCTCCGGCCGGTGACATCCTAAGTTTCGCGCCTGCTGCCACGCGCCGATGGCTTGGTCGACGTCCTCGGACGCCAGATAAAGTTCGCCGAGCAAAAAGAGCGCCGTCGCGTCGGAAGGATTCTGCTGAAGCGCATAGCGCAAGACCGGAAATGTCGAAGGCCGGCTGGGGAAAACGTACTCGGTGAGGTCAGCCGAAGCCTCATCCAGGTCTTTGGATGGAGCGAGGCCTAGCTTCATCCTGCAGTAAGCGCGGTAGTAGGCGACAAGCGGATAATTCTGCGGCAACACCGCTCCCGGTTCTGACGCAAGGATATCCACCGGAGCTGGATATTTGCGGCTCAGCAAAGCCAGCGCGTCGTCGTAGAAACCCAGGTGCAAATATCCGACCGCCAGGTTCAGGACGCGTTCCGGATCGGCGCCCAGATGCCGCCATAGAGATGGATCGTCTTGTCCGAGCCTGGCCTGTTCGTAGCGCAACGCCGAATTGGTCGGGTCCATCGACCACAACACCGCCAGCCGCTGTCGCGCCTTCTCTGGTTGGCCGAGCCGGCGCAGCAATGCCACTTCCATCTCAGCCGCTCGCAACATATCAGGACGGGCCGCTAGAAGACTCTCTATAAGCTTCAACGCGCCGGCATGATCTTGAGCGCGAGCCAACAGGCCGGCCAAAGCCTCGGTATCGGCCGCATGCAATGGCTGTAGTGGGCTGACAGATTCGAACTCCGCGCGAGCCTTGGTATCGTCGCCAAGGGCCGCGTACGCTAGGCCCAGATAATAGTGAATGTCGCCATCATCCGCGGCGCCTCTTTTCACGCGGGTCAGCTCCTTCAGTGCATCTTCCCAGCGGTTCTCGGCCAAATCGAGCCGCCCCAACGCTCGATTCAGGTCCGCGTCGTCCGGAAAACGCTGGAGCCCCTTCTGGTAGGCTGAGCGGGCGAATACCGGATGGCCCTGCCGTTCATTAAACTGTCCCAGCTTCAAGAAATCGGATGCGTTATTCAGATCTTCCTGCTTCGGATTGGAGCTTGACTGCGCTCCCAGCTTCACGTCCTTCGGCGAGAGAGCGTCATATTGATTCTCGGTGTGCGTGAACCGAAGATGTCCTGCTTCGTCCGACAACTGGAAGGTGTATTGCGGGGCTGGAGCCAGGCCTTTCACGATCTTGGTGAACGTCACAGCCGGGTCGAGGTTCGCGCTCTCTTCGAACACCGCGGTGGCGCCGTCCAGGATTCGCAGCTTGGCGGCCGGGATTTTGTGATTCGCATTGAACTCTATGGCAAGCTGGACGCGCCCCCCGGGTTCGAGGCTTCGCGCCAGGTTTAACACGCCTTCCAGGTTGGCTCGTGAGACTCCACCCAACTCTCGAACCGGCATCCAGTATTCGGTGAACTTTCGCGTTTCGCCTGCTTCCAAGAATCCATAGGTCTCTTGATTTTCGAAAACGCCGGCCTGCATTTCGAGGTAACTGGCGTTGTCATCGGACAACTCGGCCCCGACCCATTTGTCGCCTTCACGTCCCCACGACCATACCTTCTTGCCCGGCACTTGTTTGGCATCGGCGTAATGCACAGTCCCAGTGCGCAGAGACGGATGGTAGATGGCCATGAAAGGCTCATGAGATTCGTATGCAAACAAAGCCACGCCGCCATTTTTGTGATTGCCCACTACACTCATATCCACCCCGGCCGAGTTGACCGGCCAAGTGTCGATCTCGGTGCGGCCGTGCGTAGCGACCAGATGAGTCGGATAAATGAATCGCGTCTTGTCGTCCACTCGCGGGATTCCGGCGTTGTTCCACCAGTAGTATCGATGCGGGATTTCACCGCGGTTATCGAAGTACACATTCTGCTCCAGTACCGCGGAGCCCGGACGCAGTAAGAACTCTACTCGCCACTGCATTTCATCCACGCGATCGATGTCTCCCACCCAAATCGACGCGCTGCCATCGGGATTCTGGATCGTGGCGAAGTCGACGGGCGAGACCGCGGTCCAGGTATGCCCCACCGGGAAATTCATCTCGATGCCCATGGCTACCCAGGAACCCCGGATGCCAACAGCGGCTTTCTTCACCGACGGGTTGGCGTGGAACATCTCCCGGCCACTTAACTTGTCTTTGCAGGAGTAAAGGCGACCGCCCAAATCCGGCAGCACGGTGCAGCTCAGATATTCATTTTCCAGACGCAACGCCCGCCATTCATGATCGACGCGCTTCTTCGTGAATCCGGTCCGCATAGTGTACGGATACACTTGCGGATCACCAGGTGAAAATACCGGGAACGGCGGAATTGTGTCGGGAAAAGATTCCTCATACGTCGGCAGCGAAAGGATGTCCTGGCGGACGCTCACCTGACCTATCGCCGGCAGCGCGAGACAAAGCACGAGTGAGTACAGCGCCGAGCGGCACTCATATGCTCCCATTCGCGTGCATCCCGCTGTCGGGAAAATGAACTCTTTTATGGTAGCATCGGTGAAATGAGGAAGCCGGTTTGCTCGATTTCCTGAAGCCGCCCGTCGCAGCTCTTGGAGATTTCTATATTCTGGCCGGGCGGGCTATCGGAAACGTATTCCGCTCTCCTCACTATGCCGACGACATCGCTCTCCAGATGGATAATATCGGCGTCGGAAGCTTGCCCATCGTCATCCTGACCGGGTTTTTCAGCGGCCTGGTAATCACTATGCAAATGTCGCGGGCGCTTGCGCAATACGGTGCTACCGATCAAGTCGGACAGATCGTCTCCATCACCCTGGTGCGGGAGCTGGGCCCGGTGCTGACGGCACTGCTGGTGGCCGGCCGCAATGCCTCCGGCATCGCCAGCGAGCTTGGCTCCATGCGGGTCACCGAGCAGATTGACGCCATGCGCGCTCTGGGCACTGACCCGATTCAGAAGCTGGTGACTCCCCGCATGATCGCCACCTGTGTCATGCTGCCCCTGCTCACCATCATCGCGGACTTTGTGGGGATCTTCGGTGGCTACGTGATCGCCAAACTCTCGATAGGGCTGACGACTTCCCAATACTGGACCAGCGCCTATCAAATTCTCGAGTACAACGACATTGTCCAGGGCCTCCTCAAACCTTTCGTCTTCGCCTTCGTCATTTCGGTGGTTGGCTGTTTTTACGGGCTCAATACCACGGGTGGCACACAAGGCGTAGGCTTGTCCACCACGAAAGCAGTGGTCATCGCTTCGGTGTGGATATTCGTTATTACAGCAGTGTTAACTCGAATCTTTGTGAATCTGCAGTGATGGGCACGGATCCCCGCACTTCCGCCGCCGACGATCTGTTGCGCGTTGAAAACGTCAGCGTTCGTTTCGATGAGGTAGTGGCTTTGGAGGGAATCTCCTTCCAGATGAGCGCCGGGGAGACGCGCGTCGTGCTGGGTGCAGCGGGCAGCGGCAAGACCACGCTGCTAAAGGCCTGCCTGGGCCTGATCAAGCACGACTCAGGGCACATTTATTTATTCGGCCGCGATATCACGGGATTGGGGGAACGCGAACTCATCGAAATCCGCAGCCAGGTGGGTGTGCTGTTTCAGGAGGGCGGTCTCTTCGATTCGATTACAGTCGCCGAGAATGTAGCTTATCCACTGGTCAACAGGCGAGTACACGATATTCCATTGAGTGAGATAGATACTAAGGTGGAGGATGCGCTTCGTTTCGTTGAATTGGAGCACACTCTCGACAAGTTTCCCAGCGAACTCTCAGGTGGAATGCGCCGGCGCGTCGGAATCGCGCGAGCGGTGGTCAGCGAGCCTCCGTTGGTTTTTTATGATTCTCCCACCGCTGGACTGGACCCCATCACCGCCAATACGATTATGGCTTTGATCGCCAAGGAGCGAGATTCCAAGAACAGCGCGAGCTTAATTGTCACGCAACGTTACCAGGACGGGCAGCTAATGGCCAATTTTCGCTACAATCGCAGCCATGGACAATTGGAGCCGGTTTCCGGAAACGGGGCTGGGAACCAGGATGGCTCAAATCCGACCCACACCACCTTTATGGTCATGAAAGAGGGACGTCTTATTTTTGAGGGCGTCCAAGCCGACTTAGAGGCCTCGCGCGACTCCTATATCTCCAAGTTCGTGCCCAAACATTCGGTATCTCATGGCGATTCAGACTAAGGCCAAGTGGGCGCGGCTCAAGGCGGGCCTTCTGGCCATCGCATCAATGAGCATCCTGGCGATCCTGATTTTTCTGCTCACGGGTCAGACCAACTTCTTCGAATCCAAGGCTGTCCTTTACACCTATCTGTCGGACGCCGCAGCTTTGACCATCGGCGCTCCCGTCAACCTGGATGGCATCCCGATCGGCAAAGTCAAGCAGATCATCCTCTCGGGCGCCAAGGATCCTCAACGGCTGGTGCGCATCGAAATGGAAATCCCGGAGCACTCCTTGAAAAATATTCCGGTCGATTCGGTATCCTCTATCAGCGCCGCCAACATTCTGGGCACAAAATACATCAACATCAAGTCCGGCATGAGCGACATGACGATTCGCGCCGGCCAGGAAATCCCCAGCCTCAATACCGCGGAATTCGAGAACGTGGTGCAGCAAGGCTACGCCGTGTTGACGGCTTTACAGGGCACGGTCGAGAAGGTGAACACGATTGTCGAGCGCCTGGACCGAATCACCGGTCTGGTTGAATCAGGCAAGGGGAGCATTGGGAAGTTGTTAGTGGATGAAACGCTGTACAATCATTTCCTGGCGATCGTCGATGAGGTTAAGCAGCTTGCCGATGCTTTGAACAGTGACCAGGGCACGCTCGGAAAACTGCTTTATAGTCCGGACGCGTACAACGATTTCCGCAGGTCGCTGGCCCGGGTCGACAGCTTGCTGCAGGATCTGCAGGACGGCAAGGGCGCGGCGGGCAAGTTCCTGAAAGATCCCGCGGTCTACAATGAGCTGCACAAAACCATCGCCGACACCGACAAGATCATCCAGGACCTGAATGCTGGACAAGGCACGGCCGGAAAGCTGCTGAAGAGCGACGAGCTCCACAAACAACTGGTAGACACCATCGGCAAGTTGGACCTGATCATCGACAAGGTCAACTCCGGACAAGGTACGCTCGGACAACTCCTGGTCAACCCGCAGTTGTACGACAATCTGAGTGGCGCCACGCGGGAGATGCACGGGCTCATGCAAGATTTCAGGGCCAACCCAAAGAAGTTTCTGCGCATCAAGCTCGGCCTGTTTTGAAATACCTCATCACGAACGCCGATGACTTCGGCTTTACGCGCGATGTCAACGAGGGCATTGTGCACGCGCATCGGCAGGGGATTCTTACCGCTACGACGTTGATGGCGACCGGCGCGGCGTTCGAGCACGCGGTCGGGTTGGCGCGCGAAAATCCGGAGCTGGACGTAGGAGTCCATCTGGTGCTTGTGGGGAGCGAAGGGTATCCCGCAACGGTGGCGCGTCTGGTGGCGTCGCTGGGGAGCATCCGGATCTACGATGAACTCGCCCGGCAGATCGGTAAGGTTCTGGACGCGGGCATCCGGCCCACCCATCTGGATACGCACAAGCATACCCATGTGTTGCCGCCGGTTCTGGCAGCCGTCGCTCGCCTGGCCGAGGAGTTCAAAATCCCCTGGGTCCGACGGCCGCTGGCGAACCCTTTGCAGGGAGTGCTGACGCGCCACGGCTGCCGCACCACCGACCATTTCGCGGGCTTTGCGATCACCGGCCGCTACGATGCCGCTCGACTCGCGAAGCTGATTCGCCGTCTTCCGGAAGGGCTGACCGAATTCATGTGTCATCCCGGATTCTGCACTGCTGAACTGGAGCGCGCTCATACGCGTCTGAAGGCCAGCCGGCGACGGGAACTCGATGCCCTCACGAGCCCGGAAGTCCGGGCGGCGCTCTTAGAATCGAACGTGACGCTAACGCGCTTCGCCGCCTTTAATTAGGGACAGTGCACTCTGCACTCAAATACCGGTTTTCTCATTTCGGCCGACAGTGGGATATAGCCGCCCCTGCAAGGATGCCGATTTTCGCGAAGGAAGGTTACTAAGCGCGTAAATAGGTATTTGAGTGCACTGTCCCTAATTTTTGGGAATGGACCAACATAAGAGGAGCCTGAATCGTTTAACAGAATATGAACGGACAATACACGGCCGGTGCTCTTCCAGCCGTCGCATTTGGCGAACCGGCTGAGAGACTGACGGCCTTGTTCGATGTTCATTACGCGCGTCTCTACCGATTGGCTAGACGACTCGCACCTAGTACCGATGATGCTCTCGACCTGGTGCAGGAAACGTTTCTAAGAGCAGCCCAATTCCCGAAGTCTCTACCCGCCGGCGCGAAAAATGAGGAGGCCTGGCTGGTAAGGGTGCTCATCAATATCCGACGTGACCAGTGGCGTAAGAAGTCCGTTTGTGACCGACACAATAAAGCAGCATTCGCAAACAGCCGGCTAGCGAGCATCGAAAACCCCGAAGAGGCACTGATTGCCAGGACGGCGGTATGGCAAGCACTCGATATTCTGCCTCCTCGCCGCCGGGCCATCATCGTCATGTATGAATTAGAGGGCTTGCCGATTCCGGCCATTGCCTCCCTCCTGGGCATTACCGCAATCACGGTCCGCTGGCACCTGTCGAAAGGTCGGCGCGAATTGACTGGCGTACTTAAGGCTTATTTAGGGGATACCAATGACAAAGATTAATGACCTGTTGCGAGACGCAGACCCGCTTCGACACGAACCAATGTGTCCATCGGACCAGCAAAATCTTCGCCGGGCGGCTGTTCGTGCGGCGGCTTCCGGCGCCAGTGAGCCCAGCCGGGTTGGATCGTGGCCGCGGACATCTGTCTTCGCTACTTTTGTCTTGGCGGTGATCGTCACTACGTTCTTCGGCTCGCGCGTGTGGTCTGTGTTTGTTGGCGACCTGAATGCGGCTGCCATTCGCTTTGAAGTAAGGTTAGCCGAAGACAGACCTGCTCGTGGCCTGCGTGAGGCGAAGGTTTCAGGCTCGGACCGATCGATTTACCTTCACGATGAGGTGATCGTTACCAATAGCGATATAGCTGTAGCGCGAGTCGCCCCTGGCCTTCGCCCATCCGAGTACAACGTGGTCATAGAGTTCAATTCATCCGGGGCTGAGAAAATGAGTGCCGCTACGGCCAACCACATCGGGAAGCCTATCGCCATCCTCCTCGATGGCCGAGTCGTTATGGCTCCTGTACTCCGGACACTCATTAGCGCATCAGCCAGGATCACCGGCAACTTCACGCGCACTCAAGCCGAAAGGCTCGTCAAGGGAATTGAAATTCATTGAGCACGCAGCAGCTCGTCCAAGATCCGCTGCGCTGTCTCTTTACCCCGCTCGCCCACTTCCCCCACCGGTCCCACGCAAGCCGGACACCCGGCTTCGCAACTGCACGACCGCAGCACATCGATTGCGCCCGCCAGCAATTTCGACGTCAGCTTGAAGAGCGGCTGGCTCTGCCCGATCCCGCCCGGATAATTGTCGAACAGAAACAGATCCGGCTCGAAGCTCCGCGCACCTTTCGAGATGTCCTCGGCGATCGCGATCCCCAGATCGTGCGGATCGCACATCAGCAGCAATGCTGCGACG
>Ga0210386_10000307_pt1 | contig 44753 bp, 57 predicted proteins | sample IncBWH32OmetaG_FD_160091 | JGI IMG/M metagenome (GOLD analysis project Ga0210386, IMG submission 160091) | Forest soil microbial communities from Barre Woods Harvard Forest LTER site, Petersham, Massachusetts, United States - Inc-BW-H-32-O ...
CCGGGCGACAACATTTCGCTTGAGATCGAGCTGCACACTCCGGTAGCGATGGAGAAGGGCCTGAGGTTCGCGATCCGCGAAGGCGGACGCACCGTTGGCGCTGGCACCATCACCGACATCATCCAGTAGCAGCTGCGCGCACGGCGGAACGCGCCTTGCGGCGCATAGAGAGTAAGCGGGCGGGGGAAGAAATCCTCGGCTCGCAGAAAGATTGAATAACGATGGTTGGACAAAGAATACGCATTCGGCTGAAAGCCTATGACTATCGGGTGTTGGACACTTCGACGGGCGAGATTGTAGATACGGCAAAGCGAACCGGAGCACAGGTTGCGGGTCCGATTCCCTTGCCCACGGTGAAGAACAAGTATTGCGTGCTGCGTTCGCCGCACGTCGACAAAAAATCGCGCGAGGCATTTGAGATCCGCACGCACAAGCGGCTGATCGACATCCTCGAACCCACCCAGCAAACCGTAGACGCGCTGATGAAGCTCGATCTGCCGGCCGGTGTGGACGTGGAAATCAAGGCGTTCGAGAAATGACGCTGGCCGCGTGGGGCGGCGACGCCCTTCGGGTGTAGAGACAACGACAACCCGGCAGTGCGCCTGCATTCACGGCGCATGATGAGGAAAGGAAGACATGGCAGTTACAGGAATTCTGGGCAAGAAGATCGGCATGACGCAGGTATTCGATGAGAAGGGTGACGTTCACCCCATCACTGTGCTGCAGGCCGGGCCGTGCGTGATTACGCAGTTGAAGACGGCTGCGAAGGATGGCTACGATGCCGCGCAGATTGGTCTCGTCGAGTTTGTGAAGGCCTCGAAGGTGACCAAGCCGCAGGCCGGTCACTTTGCCAAGCACGATGTTCCGCCGGTGCGGATGATTCGCGAAGTCGGGGTTGAGACCGCCAAGAGCAACGCTGACGGTGAATCGAATGGCAGCGTGAAAGCGGGCGACAAGATTCTGGTCGACATCTTCTCAGATGACAAGTACGTGGACGTCATCGGAACGAGCAAGGGCCGAGGGTTTGCGGGCGTGATTCGCCGCCATCATTTCGGTGGCGGTCCCAAGTCGCACGGACACATGTTCCAGGTGCAGGGCTCGATTGGCGCTTCGTCGTTCCCTTCGCGCGTGCTTCCGAATACGCGCATGCCCGGTCATATGGGAGTAGATCGCGTCACCGTTCGCAACCTGCGCATTCGTGGCATTGATCTGGACGACAATCTCATCATGGTCGAAGGGGCGGTTCCGGGTCCTCGCGATGGATATGTGCTGATTTCGAAGGCCAAGGCTCCGCCGCGCGAGCGTCGTGGCTTTGCCGGTGGCGGCACGGTCGATCCGCTGAAGGCTTCGAAGAAGGCTGCGGGCAAGAAAAAGTAACAGCCGGGACTGGTCCTCCAGGCACACGCGCCTTGTGGCGCATAAGATGCAGAGCCGGGCAAGCGTTCCGGGCTTGAAAGAGAAAACGATGGCAAACATTGACGTAAAGAATCTGAGCGGCGACATAGTGGGTTCGCTCGAGCTGGCCGATGAGGTTTTCGGCCAGCAGAACGAGGCGCTTCTGTGGGAAGCGGTGAAGCATTATCGCGCCGCGCTCCGCCAGGGCACCGCTGCGACGAAGAACCGCAAGCTGGTCTCCGGCTCGGGCAAGAAGCTGTGGAAGCAGAAGGGCACGGGCCGCGCACGCGTCGGTTCGGTGCGTTCGCCTCTGTGGCGGCATGGCGGAACGGTTCACGGGCCTCAGCCCCGTTCCTATGACTATGCGTTTCCGCGCAAGAAGCTGCTCGGCGCGCTGCGCTCCGCGCTGGCTGCGAAACTGGCCGACGGCAAGCTGATCGTGGTCGATAGCCTCGATCTGAAAGAGCCCAAGGCAAAGCTGTATCGTCAGGCTCTGAATAAGCTCGAAGCCAAGCGGACAACACTCCTGGTCGAGAACGGCAAGGAAGTCAGCCAGTCCTTGATACTGGGTTCGCGCAACCTGTCCGGTGTCGAGCTGATGCTGAACAACGAAGTTCATCCTTATGATTTGCTGCGCTACGAACGGGCGATTTTCTCGCGGCCGGCGATCGAGAGCCTGCAGGAATCGCTCAAGAAAACAGTATCCAAACGCAGGAAAGCGGAGGTGGCCTAAATGCCGACGACCTACACGGTAATTCGCCGTCCCCTGATCACGGAAAAGGGTTTGACCGCCAAGGAAGCCGAGGGAACGCTGGTCTTCGAAGTGGATCCCAAGGCTACCAAGACGGAAGTGAAGCAGGCCGTTGAGCTGCTCTTCAAGGTAAAGGTTGCCGGAGTTCGCACTTCGAACCTCGTTGGCAAGGAGCGTCGCAGGGGCAAGTTTTCCGGCTTTCGCCCCGACTGGAAGAAGGCGTATGTGCGCCTGAAGTCGGGCGAGAAGATGCCGGACTACGTGAACAATCTCTAAGCCCAGGGAATAGGGATTAGAGAACAGGGGATTAGTAAGTGATTCAGCGCCTCGGTGAAGTTGCCGGGCGAACGCGAGCGAAAGCGGCTTGCGGTAGAGAGAAGATACGATGCCGATTAAAACATATCGACCGATCACACCAACGTTGCGGTTCCAGACCACGCTGGTCAATGACGAAATCACGACGGATAAGCCTTATAAGCCACTTCTGGTTGTGAAGCAGCGCACCGGCGGCCGTCGCAATTCCGGTGACATGACCATTCGCCATCACGGCGGCGGTCACAAGCAGAAGCTGCGCCTGATCGACTTCAAGCGCGACAAGTTCGGCGTTCCCGGACGGGTGGCGACGATCGAATACGATCCCAACCGTTCTTCGCGTATTGCGTTGATCAGCTATAAGGACGGCGAGAAGCGCTACATCCTGCAGCCCGTTGGCCTCAAGGTCGGCCAGGAAATCATGAGTGGGCCGGAGGCCGATATTCTCATCGGCAACGCGCTGCCGCTCAAGAACATTCCCGCCGGCACCACGGTGCATAACGTCGAGCTTCGCCCCGGCAAGGGCGCGCAGATGGTTCGCTCGGCTGGCTCTTCGGCGCAGTTGGTTGCCAAGGAAGGCGACTACGCGCTGTTGAAGCTGCCCTCCGGCGAGACGCGCAAGGTGCTGGTGGATTGCATGGCGACGATCGGGCAGGTCGGCAATACAGACCACGAGAACGTTTCGATCGGCAAGGCGGGACGCAACCGCTGGAAGGGCATTCGCCCGACTAACCGCGGTGTCTCGATGAACCCGGTGGATCACCCGCATGGCGGCGGCGAGGGTAAGACCTCGGGCGGACGCCATCCCGTGACCCCCTGGGGCCAGCCGACGCGTGGATACAAGACACGCAACAATAAGCGGACCGATGCGTTCATCGTTAGCCGCTGGAAGAAGAAGTAAGAGCAGGGATTAGCGATTAGGGATTAGAAAGTCCGATCCCGCGAGTATGGTGAACAGGCGCGTTGGGCGCAGTTGTTTAGGAGATATATGGCAAGGTCGACAAAAAAGGGTCCCTTCATCGACGGGCATCTGATGGTCAAGATTGAGGTGTTGAACCAGGCGAATGACAAGAAGGTTGTCCGCACCTGGTCGCGCCGGTCCACCATCCACCCGGACATGGTGGGTCATACGATTGCGGTGCACAACGGCAAGAAGTTTGTGCCGGTGTACGTGACGGAAAACATGGTAGGCCACAAGCTGGGCGAGTTCGCGGCGACGCGCACCTTCAAGGGGCACTCGGCCAAGGCTGCGGAGAGCTCGGCGAAGCCGAGGTAAGAAGACGAACGAGTGAATTGCCGAACTCGCGCCGTTGGGCGCGAGTAAGGCAAGAGGGGCGAAGTGATGTATCACGAAGCTCTCGGATAAAGGATTAAGCCAATGCAAGTGGAAACACGGGAATTCAAGGCTCAAGCGCGCTTCCAGCGGGTATCGCCGCAGAAGGCGCGGCTGGTGCTGGAGCTGATCAAGGGCCGCAGCGTGGAAGAGGCACTGAATACGGTGACCTTCACGAAGAAGTCTGTCGCCCCCATGGTGGAGAAGGTTCTGCGGTCGGCGTTGCAGAATGCCAACTATCTGAGCCAGGAGCGAGGGCTCGACGTGGATGTGGACAACCTCTACGTGAAGACAGCCATCGCGAACGAAGGCCCGCGCATGAAGCGCATCCGCCCCGCTCCGATGGGCCGCGCATACCGCTACCAGCGGAGGCTGTCGCACATCGTGATCGCCGTGGCGGAACGCGGTGACAACAGCCGCTCGAGCCTGGTAACGACCGTGGGCGACGATGAGGCGACGCCAAAGGCGAAGAAGGCTGCGGCGAAGAAGGCCCCGGCTAAGAAAGCGGCCGCGAAGAAGACAGTAGCAAAGAAACCGGCAGCAAAGAAGAAAGCTGCGAAGTAGGTTAAGGGCGCAAGGAAGGTTTAGAGGAAATTATGGGACAGAAAGTCCATCCTTACGGATTTCGGCTCGGTGTGAATAAGCCATGGCGTTCGCGCTGGTTCGTCGAGCGCGACTACGACAAGCTGCTCATCGAAGACGTTCAGCTGAAGAAGGAACTCAAGGAGAAGCTCAAGGCGGCCGGCGTCAGCTCGGTCGAGATCGAGCGTCCGGGCAACAAGCTCAGGATCATCATCCGCACCGCGCGTCCGGGCATCATCATCGGCCGCAAAGGCGCCGAGATCGATAAGCTCAAGCTCGACCTGCAGAAGCGCACCAATCGCGATGTCTTCATCGATATTCTCGAGGTGAACAAGCCAGAGCTCGATGCGCAGCTGGTGGCCGAGGGCATCGCCCTTCAGCTCGAGAAGCGAGTGGGCTTCCGGCGCGCCATGCGCAAGTCGGTCGATTCGGCTCTTCGCTTCGGCTGCAAGGGTATCAAGGTTCGCGTGTCGGGCCGCCTGAACGGCAATGAAATCGCTCGCTCCGAGTGGTATCTGCAGGGTCGTCTGCCGCTGCACACGCTGCGCGCGGACATCGATTACGGTTTTGCCGAGGCGCACACCACGTACGGGATCATCGGCGTCAAGACGTGGATCTATCGCGGAGATATTTACCAGCAGAAGCGGCGCGAACCGCAGGCTGCGGTGGGGACGTCGGTTTTCTAAGCAGCTTTTAGCTGTTAGCTCCTAGCTTCTAGCGGTCGATAGCCGGTCTGAAGTTACGAGCGCGAAGCAGGGAGTTAGTAGGTCAACGGATTAGCTGAAAGCTAGTAGCTAGAAGCTGTTTTGAGGGTTTTCATTATGTTGATGCCAAAGAAGGTCAAGTTTCGCAAGCAGCAACGCGGACGCATGCGCGGCAAGGCGTGGCGCGGGAGCGATCTTTCGTTCGGCGATTTCGGCCTTAAGGTCATGGAGTGCGGTTACATCACCGACCGGCAGATTGAAGCCAGCCGTGTTGCGATGACCCGCTTCATCAAACGCGGCGGCAAGATCTGGCTGCGCCTTTTCCCCGATAAGCCGGTCACCAAGAAACCGGCCGAAACCCGTATGGGCAAGGGCAAGGGCGCTCCCGATCACTGGGTCGCGGTGGTTCGCCCCGGCAAGGTGCTCTTCGAGATGGAGGGCGTGAGTGTGGAAATGGCGCAGGAAGCTATGCGTCTGGCTTCGCACAAGCTTCCGCTGAAGACGCGCTTTGTGCAGCGTCACGACGCCAAAATTGTCGCGGCTGCGAAGTAAGAGGGTTGAGATTCAAGGGATACGCGGGATCGCATGAGATCTCAAGTCTATTCCGTTAGGTTCTGGAGAGAAGAAAAGAAATGGAACTCGAAAAGATTCGTAACCTGAGCGATGGCGAGCTCGTCACGGAAGAGAAGAAGGCGGCCGAACAGTTGTTCCGCCTGCGCTTCCAGATGAAGCTCGGCCAGAACGAGGGCGTAAAGAAGCTCCGCGAGCTCAGGAAAGATGTCGCGCGCATCAAGACGATTGCGCGTGAGCGCGAGTTGGGCCTGCACGGCGAGAAGCCCCAGGCTGAGTCGAGCGCGCCGAAGGCCGCCACGAAGGCGAAGAAGACCAGCCCGAAGAAGAAGGAGGCTCGCTAAGTGATGAGTGAAGCCGTACAGACCGGAACAGAAACCGCCGCGCAGTCACGCCGCAACGAGAAGGTCGGCCAGGTTGTTTCGACCAAAATGCAGAAGACCATCGTGGTGGAAGTTGAGATGCGCAAGGCGCACCCCAAGTACAAGCGCGTGATGAAGACCAACAAGAAGTTCTACGCGCACGATGAGCAGAACACTGCTCGCGTAGGCGATGTGGTTCGCATCCGCGAGACGCGTCCGCTGAGCAAGCTGAAGCGCTGGAACCTGGAAGAGATTGTCCGCCGCTCTGCGCTTGCGCAAGTGGAAGCGGCCGTCGCCGAGAATTAGGCGAAAGAAGAGATTGAGGAGATTGCGCTATGGCAGTGCAGATGAGAACCATGCTCGAGGTCGCCGATAACTCCGGCGCCCGCAAGTTGCAGATGATTCTTCCCCTGGGCGGAGCAAGCGGCAAGAAGGCCGGCCTGGGAGATATCGTCACGGCAGCGGTGAAGGAAGCTTCGCCCGACGGCCAGGTAAAGAAGGGCAAGGTTGTGAAGGCCGTCATCGTGCGCACCCGCAAGGAGTATCGCCGCCGTGACGGAACCTATATTCGTTTCGATTCGAACGCCGCCGTGCTCATCAACGATGTCGGCGAGCCGGTCGGAACGCGCGTCTTCGGGCCGGTTGCCCGCGAGCTGCGTGAGAAGAAGTTTTTGAAGATCGTATCGCTTGCTCCCGAAGTTCTTTAAGTGGGTCGAGCTGCAGAGGAAAGATTATGAGTCTGGACATACAGCGCAACGACAAGGTTGAGGTCATCTCCGGCGCCTACCGCGGTAAGCAGGGACGGGTGTTGAGCGTGATCCCGGAGAAGAACCGCATCCTCGTCGAGCATGTGCGGATGGTGAAGAAGAATGTTCGCCCCAATCCGCAGAAGAACATCAAGGGCGGCATCGCCGAGCAGGAAGCTCCCATTCACGTATCGAATGTGCTGCTGGTTTGCCCTAACTGCGGTCCTACCCGCATCGGTCACAAGTTTGAAGGCGACGTTAAGGTGCGCGTCTGCAAGAAGTGCGGCAATACGATTGCCGCGAAGTCGAAGAAAAAATAACCAAGCCTGAGGGCCCTTGCGCCGCAAGGCGCGATTGCCGGACGGCAAGTTCCTCCGTAACGGTATACGGCAAACGCCACCCCGAGACCGGAGAGAAAGAACAAAGACATGGCAGCAAGACTGAAAGAGAAGTATCACAAGGAAATCAAGCCGGCGCTCCAGAAAGAACTGGGCCTTGAGAACACGATGGCTGTGCCGCGCCTGGACAAGATTGTCGTGAACATGGGACTGGGCGAGGCGACGCAGAATTCGAAGATGCTCGATCCGCTGGTGGCCGACCTGGCTGCGATTGCCGGTCAGAAGCCGGTGACTACTCGCGCCAAGAAGTCCATCGCCGCTTTCAAGGTTCGCGAAGGCATGCCGATCGGGGCGATGGTCACGTTGCGCGGCGATTCCATGTACGAGTTTCTCGACCGCCTGATCTCGATCGCTCTGCCCCGCGTGCGCGACTTTCGCGGAGTATCTACGAAGAGCTTCGACGGACGCGGCAACTACACGCTCGGCGTTCGTGATCAGCTGATCTTTCCGGAGATCGATTACTCGAAGGTCGACAAGCTGAAGGGCATGAACATCACGATTGTGACTACGGCCCAGGACGACAACTCGGCGCGCGCGCTGCTCAAGCAGTTTGGCATGCCTTTCCGCACCGCTGCATAACGGTTTCGTAATTAAGGACTGAACAAGATATGGCAACTACTGCAAAACGAGTGAAGGACGCCCGCAAGCCCAAGTTCAAGAGCCGGCAGCACAACCGCTGCAAGCTCTGCGGACGCCCCCGCGCTTATCTGCGCAAGTTCGGCGTTTGCCGCCTGTGCTTCCGCTCTCTGGCGCTCAAGGGAGAGATTCCCGGCGTCGTCAAGTCGAGCTGGTAGGACTGCGCACGTCACACCCGTGCTGATGCGCGCATAACAAGATTGATCCGAAGCGAAAGCTGACGATCTTAACCATTCCCGCAGGTTCTCTTCCGCAAGGCAGAGCGAACGGGGGATGAAGGAGAAACGATGAGTTTGACGGATCCAGTAGCAGATTTTCTGACCCGCGTTCGCAATTCGATTCGCGCGCGTCACCAGAAGCTGGATGTTCCGGCCTCCAAGCTGAAGACCGAGATCGCCCGCATCCTGAAAGAAGAGGGCTACATCGCGAACTATAAGCCGGTGGAAGAAAATGGCCGCACCATCCTTCGCGTCTACCTCAAGTATGGCGCGAACAACGAAGCTGCGATCCGCGACCTCTCCCGCGTTTCCCGTCCCGGCTGCCGCGTCTATGTCGGCCGCGATGAGATCAAGCGCGTGCAGGGCGGACTTGGCATCAGCATCCTAACCACGCCCCGCGGCGTGATGACCGGACGCCAGGCGCGCCGCGAAGGCCTCGGCGGCGAGATCCTCTGCGAAGTCTGGTAGTGCTTCGCGCACGGCGAAACGCGCGCTGATGCGCGCCAGTCGCGCCGGTGCAAAGAGTTGTAGCCACGCCGATGGCGTGGGTTAAGTTAAGAAGTAGGGTGGAAGATTTGCCCTGGCTGCAGTGGAACGATGATTCGAGAAAGACATCGGGACTCGCAAGCCACAGAAGGGTTTAGCATGTCGCGTATAGGAAAGAAACCGATTCCGTTGCCAACCGGTGTGAAGTACACCGTCGAAGGCAACACCATTGTTGTTGAAGGGCCCAAGGGCAAGGTGCAGCAAACGATTCCCTCTGGCATCAAGCTTGAGACGAAAGACGGATTTGTTCATGCGGTTCGCGAGAACGATTCGCAGGCTGCGGTGCACGGCCTCACCCGCGCGCTCGTATTCAATGCCATCGAGGGCGTGACCAAGGGCTGGTCGAAGGATCTCGACATCGTCGGCATCGGCTACCGTGCCGAGTTGAAGGGCAAGAATACCGTAGTGCTTACGCTGGGTTATTCGCACCAGATCGAGTTTCCGCTACCGACCGGTATTACCGCAGTCGTCGATCCCAAGCAGACCCGCGTGACCATCTCCGGCATCGATCGCCAGAAGGTGGGACAGGTCGCGGCCGATATGCGTTCCTTGCGCAAGCCCGATCCGTACAAGAACAAGGGCGTTCGTTATTCGGACGAGAAGCTAAAGAAGAAGGTTGGCAAAACCGGAGCGAAATAGCCGTTAGTTTTTAGCTAAGAGCTAGAAGCGAATAGCTGCATTTAACCGAACGGGGTCGCAGGGCGGCTCCGCTATTAGGAAGGAAGAAAAGAAGATGATTGCGCAGAGAAAAAGGAATGCAATTCGCCAGCGAATCCATGACCGCATTCGCGCAAAGATGCAGGGCACGCCGGAGCGTCCGCGGCTCAATGTCTACCGCTCGCTCAACCACATCTACGTGCAGGTGATCGACGACACGCAGGGTGCGACGCTGGTGTCGGCCTCGACAGTCTCGTCAAAGATTAAGACCGGCGGCAATGTGGCCGCAGCGAAAGAAGTGGGCAAGCTGGTCGCCGAGCGCGCGCAGGAAAAGGGCATCAAGAAGGTGGTCTTCGATCGCGGCGGGTATCTCTATCATGGCCGCATCAAGGCGTTGGCGGACGCCGCTCGCGAAGCGGGTCTCGAGTTTTAAGGTTTAGTTCCAGCAGCATCAGGCGCGGCATTGCTGCGCAGAAGGAATCAGGAAACGAATGGCAACAATGAAAAGAAAGCTCGATGCCGGTCAGTACAACCTGAAGGACCAGGTTGTCGCCATCAACCGCGTCACCAAGGTTGTCAAGGGCGGTAAGAATATGTCGTTTGCCGCGCTGGTTGTGGTGGGCGATCCAGGTGCAGGCGTGGTTGGCTACGGTTCGGGCAAGGCGAAGGAAGTGCCGCAGGCAATCCGTAAGGGCATTGAGTCGGCCAAGAAGAATCTGGTCCGCATCAATCTCACGGAGACCACCATTCCGCACCAGGTACTGGGCCGCTTCGGCTCGGGTCAGGTGATGTTGAAGCCGGCTCCGGAAGGTACGGGCGTTATCGCCGGTGGTGCAGTGCGTGCAGTGATGACTTCGGCTGGAGTGCAGAATGTGTTCAGCAAGAGTCTCGGTTCACCAAACCCGCATAACGTGATCAAGGCAACGTTCGATGCGCTGGTCCAGTTGCGCGATCGTGCGGAGGTTGCCGCCATGCGCGGCAAGCAGCTTCAGGAGCTATAAGTCATGGCAGAAAATCAGGCAGTCATAAAGATTCAGTACTTCCGTTCGATGATCCAGGCGCCGGTAAAGCACAAGAGGGTCGTCAAGGGCCTGGGCTTCACACGGTTGAATCAGGTCGTCGAGCGGGAGGATACCCCGTCGATTCGTGGCATGGTGAAGACCATTCCGCACTTAGTACGAATCGTAGAGTAGCTTTTAGCTCCTAGCCTTTAGCTTCTAGCTAAGGGCGGCCAAGCGAGAGCAAATCTCCGAATCGGTTGAATGAAAATCTAAAAGCTAGCGGCTAGAAGCTAGCACCTGAATAAATGCGAGTCGGCTGAGCAAGGGTTCAACCGGCGTTGAGCGAGGAAAATCATGAATTTATCAAATCTAAGAGCACCGAAGAGCGCCAACCGCAATAAGAAGCGTGTTGGACGTGGCATGGGCTCCGGCACCGGCAAGACTTCAGCCCGCGGGCACAAAGGACAGCGCTCTCGTTCCGGTTCGAGCATGATGCGCGGCTTTGAAGGCGGCCAGATGCCGCTGCACCGCCGTCTGCCCAAGCGCGGATTCACCAACATCTTCCGCACCGAATATACGGTGCTGAACCTCGACCGCCTGGCTGAACTGGGTGAAACCGAGCTGACCATCGAGGCTTTCGTCGCGAAGGGCTTCCTCAGGAAGCGCAACGAGCTGTTGAAGATCCTCGGCAACGGTGAGATCAACGTCGCGTTGACTGTGCATGCGCACAAGTTTTCGAAGGCCGCGCAGGAAAAGATCGAGAAGGCCGGCGGCAAGGCAGTTTTGATCGGCTAAAGCTTCGCGAATGCTCTGCCCGGTGCCAGACCTCGGGCAAAGCATTATGATTGGAATCACCACCCATGTTTGAGAAATTCGCGAATATCTTCCGTATCCCCGACCTGCGCAAGCGTGTACTGTTCACCTTGGCCATGCTGGCCATTTACCGGTTGGGCGGTCACATCCCTACACCCGGCGTCAACACTACCGCGCTCGAACAGTTCTTCAATCAGCAGAGCGGCTCATCACTGGGGCTGGTCGATATGTTCAGCGGCGGCAACTTGCGCCGTCTTACTGTTTTTGCTCTGGGCATCATGCCCTACATCACGGCGTCGATCATCTTTCAATTACTCACCGTGGTTTATGAGCCCCTGGCTCGTCTGCAAAAAGAAGGTGAACTGGGCCGCCGCAAGATTACGCAGTGGACTCGTTACCTCACCGTCATTCTGGGCGTCGTCCAGTCCATGACGATTGCCATCGCCCTTTCCCACGCTTCGGGTGGCATGGTGCTGAACCCGGGTCCCGAATTCATCATCATGACCGTCCTCACCCTGACCGCTGGCACTGCCTTCATCATGTGGTTGGGTGAGCAAATCACGGATCGCGGCATCGGCAACGGCATGAGCTTGCTGATCTTCGCAGGGATTGTAGTTGGCCTGCCCCGCGCCATCGCGGAACTGGTCGATACTGCGAAAACCGAGAAGTTTGGAGCCTTCACGGTTCCGGCGCTCATCCTCCTGGTCGCACTCATGATCGCGGTGGTCGCATTCATCGTTTTCGTGGAGCGCAGCGAACGCCGCATTCCTGTGCAATACGCCAAGCGCATCGTGGGACGCCGGCTGATGGGCGGTCAATCGACCCACCTGCCCCTCAAGGTGAACTCCGGGGGCGTAATGCCGGTCATCTTCGCAGCTTCGGTACTCTCGGCTCCGCTTCTCTTTTCGCAGGCGGCCATTGTGCGTAACAGTGCGGGTCTCACGCGAATTTTCGAAGCGCTGCGTCCGGGCGAGCCGTGGTACGAGCTCATCTACATGGCCGCGATCGTCTTTTTTGCCTACTTCTATATTTCCATCGTTTTCCGTCCCGACGACATTGCCGACAACATGCGCAAGTACGGAGGATTTATCCCCGGCATTCGCCCCGGCAAGCGTACTTCCGACTTCATCAATGACATCCTGACGCGCATTACCCTGGTGGGCGCGCTCTACCTGATCATCATCTCCATCATTCCACAGTTGTTGATTAGTGGTATTCACCTGAATCACCTGCCGCTTGTCGGAGGGTTCTTCGAGCATCTGCCGCTCTGGGTCACCAACGGTCTTGGCTTCAACTTCTACTTCGGGGGCACCTCTCTGCTGATCGTGGTCGGAGTTGCCATGGATACCGTCAACCAGGTGGAGTCGCAACTCATCATGCGCCACTATGAAGGCTTTTCGCCGCGCAGTGGGCGCATCCGCGGAAGGCGGGCCTGGTAAGTGGCATCGTCTGTCGCCGCACATTCCCCGACCCAGGGATCTAAGAAATTCGCTCCCGGCCCAATTCTTTTGCTCGGAGCACCCGGCGTAGGCAAGGGCACGCAGGCAAAAGAGCTGGTGGCCGCCTGGGGCATTCCCCAGATATCGACTGGTGACTTGCTCCGCGCCAACGTGGGCGGCGGTACTACGCTCGGAAAACAGGCCAAAGCCATCATGGATCGCGGCGAGCTCGTCTCGGACGATCTGGTCAACCAGATGGTGGCCGAGAGGTTGAAGGAGCCGGACACAACCTCCGGCTACATCCTCGACGGATTTCCGCGCACGCTGGGTCAGGCTGACTGGCTGGACCAGCATCTGGGGGCGACGTCCGGCTCGCTGCCGGTGATTGCCGTCAGCATCCAGGTCAGTTATAATCAATTACTGCGCCGTATTACCGGACGGCGCATTTGTCCTGTCTGCAAGAGTAGCTACAACATCTACTTGCAGCCGGCCAAGGTCGATGAGTTGTGCGACCTTGACGGGACGCCCCTGACGCGGCGATCAGACGACACGGAAGAAGTATTCGAGGAGCGGATGCGGGCTTATAACTCGCTGACGGCTCCGGTCGTGGAGCATTATCGCGCGCTGGGCCGCTTCGAACAGGTGAATGGGGAGCAGCCGGTGAGCGCGGTGACGGCCGAAGTGATGCAGGCTGTTTTGCGTTTGAGGAGCTAACTGTCGCATGCCAATCATGATCAAGACGCCGCAGGAGATAGAGAAGATGCGGCGCAGCGGCCAGGTGGTTCGCGAGGTGCTCGAGCATGTCCGGCAGTTTGTGAAGCCCGGCGCTTCGACGCAGGACCTCGAGAACGCTGCCGTCGAGAAGATTAAGGAGCTGGGCGCGAAAGCGGCATTCAAAGGCTACCGTGGATACCCCTGCGTGCTGTGCACCTCCGTGAATGAAGAAGTGGTTCACGGAATTCCGTCATCGGAGCGGGTGCTTCGTGACGGCGACATTGTTTCGATCGACACGGGCGTAATCCTGGACGGCTACTACGGCGATTCGGCGATTACGGTGGCGGTGGGACAAAAGGTTGCACTACGCACTCAGCGCCTGTTGGCGGTAACGAAGGCTTCGCTCGAGCGCGGCATCGAGGCCATCAAGCCCGGAGCGACCCTAGGCGACGTGGGAGCCGCGGTACAGGAAGTAGTGGAAGCCGAAGGCTTCAGCGTGGTCCGCGAATTTGTGGGTCACGGAATTGGTACACGCCTGCATGAGGATCCGCAGGTTCCGAACTACGGCCGGCGCGGGCAGGGCCAGAAGCTGCGCGAAGGCATGGTGATCGCGATCGAGCCCATGGTGAACGCCGGCAAGCCGGATGTTCAGGTGTTGAGCGACGGCTGGACAGCGGTCACGCAGGATGGAAGCTTGAGCGCACACTTCGAGCATACGGTAGCGGTTACTGCCGAAGGCGCAGTGATTTTGACGCAGTAAGCTGTTCGAGCAGAGCCGGCCGGAGGGCTGGCGGAATCGGGATAAGGTTTGTCGAAGGAAGACGCGATTGAAGTAATGGCAACGGTCGTAGAGACGTTGCCAAATGCCATGTTCAAGGTGGAACTGGAAAACAAGCACCAGGTTCTGGCGCATGTTTCAGGCCGCATGCGGAAGAATTTTATCCGCATTCTTCCCGGTGATCGCGTAGCGGTGGAACTGAGCCCGTACGATTTGACCCGCGGGCGGATTGTCTACCGGTACAAATAGGGATTAGGAGAAGTCATGAAGGTTCGTGCGTCGGTAAAGAAGATTTGTGACAAGTGCAAGGTCATCCACCGCCGTGGGGTGGTGCGTGTGATCTGCGAGAACTCGAAGCACAAGCAGCGCCAGGGTTAATCTGGCGACGCTTTGCTGCGTAAGACAGAGTCGGCCTGTTCAAAAGGGCAGGGGCTAGTTAGCCGAAGTCAAGGCTTGCGATGAACCCCGACTAAATCACCGCCAGCGTCAAATTAATGACATTGGCATAACCGCTTCCGGCGGCGAAGCTTCCGGCTAGCAAATATGAAGGACAAAGCATGGCACGAATTGCTGGCGTCGATCTGCCCCGCAACAAGCAGGCTCGGATCGCGCTCACTTACATCTTCGGGATCGGAATCCCGCGTGCGCTGCGCATCCTCGGATCGGCGAATGTTGACCCATTCAAGAAGGTCCAGGATCTCGGCGAAGACGAGGTAAACCGCATCCGCCAGGTTATCGAGAACGAGGGAGACGTCGAGGGCGATCTCCGCAAGGACGTCTCGATGCACATCAAGCGCCTCATCGACATTCAGTCCTACCGTGGACTGCGCCACCGCCGCAGCTTGCCTACGCGCGGACAGCGCACGCACACCAATGCGCGCACCCGCAAGGGCCCCCGTAAGGGCACGGTAGCAGGCAAGAAGAAAGCGACGGCGAAGACCTAATGGCAAAAGCACAGCAGGGCGCTGCCGGAAAGGCCGCCAAGAACAAGAAGTTCAAGAAGCGCGAGCGCAAGAATGTACCCTACGGTCTGGTCTACATTCAGGCGACGTTCAACAACACCATCGTGACCATCACCGACGGCCAGGGTAACACCATTTCCTGGAAGAGCTCAGGCTCGCTCGGCTTCCGCGGGTCGCGTAAGGGCACTCCGTTTGCTGCGCAGCAGGCCGCCGTGAACGCCGCCAACCAGGCGCGCGATCATGGTCTGCGTTCGGTCGATGTGCGTGTGAGCGGTCCGGGTTCCGGCCGTGAGTCGGCTGTACGTGCGCTGGCTTCCGCAGGTATCGAGGTGCGCTCGATTCGTGACGTCACCCCGATTCCGCACAACGGCTGCCGTCCGCCCAAGCGGCGCAGGGTATAAGGCAGCTTTTGGCCTTTAGCTCTTAGCTACTTGCTGGAGTTATGGCTCTAGACGCTGTAAAATAAACGGGATGGAGCGGTTATCGCCGCTTCATCCCTGAAAATGAAAAGCTAATAGCTAAAAGCTAGCAGCTAAGGGCTATTCGGACTGGGACGAAGGATTGCCATCCGTAAACCAGTCGGCCTCTGAAGAGAACAGTCCGGGTTTAAGTCCGGACGCAGGAGAATGAAGTGGCACGTTATACGGGAGCAGTCTGCCGCCTTTGCCGTCGCGAAGGCATGAAGCTTTTTTTGAAGGGCGCTAGGTGTTTCAGCGACAAGTGCGCGATTGAGAAGCGCAACTTCGCCCCTGGCCAGCACGGTCGCGACCGAAAGGCGAAGATCGTTGGCTACGGCCTCCAGCTGCGCGAAAAGCAGAAGGCCAAGCGCATCTACTTCGCGCTGGAAGGCCAGTTCCGCGCCTACTACGAGAAGGCCTCCCGCACCCCTGGCGTCACCGGTGAGTTGCTTCTGCAGCAGCTTGAGCGCCGCCTGGATAACGTTGCTTTCCGTCTCGGATTTGCAAGCTCGCGTCGTCAGGCTCGTCAGATCGTTCGTCACGGGCACGTCGAAGTGAATGGCCGGAAGGTGAACATCCCGTCCTTCCAGGTTGGTGTTGGTGACGAGATCAAGATCCGTCCAAACAGCCAGAAGCTTACCGTGGTCGAGGGCGCGAACGAATTCGCGAGCCATCAGCCGGCTCCGGCATGGCTGTCGGTCGATCGTACTGGTCTATCCGGCAAGGTGCTCGCGCTGCCGAAGCGCGAAGACGTCAACCTGCCCGTCAACGAGCAGCTGATCGTCGAACTGTACTCGAAGTAAGAGTGGTTGCAGGTCCCTCCGCTTCGCGCGCGATTGGGCGCGCTTCGGTCGGGATGACAAGTTTGTAAGTAGCAGTAAGTGCAGTTCCCGCCATCAGCGGGTTACATTTCAACGAAGGAGAAACAGGCGCAGCCGTTGCAGAATGCTTCGCGGCGTTCGCTGCGCATGAGAGGCGAATCGATATGCTTTGGAGAGGATTTCAAAAACCCAAGCGTCTGGCGGTAGAAGCAGAGACGCTTACAGAGAAATACGGGAAGTTCAGCGCTCAGCCCTTTGAGCGTGGCTTCGGTACCACCATTGGCAACGCGCTGCGGCGCACGCTGCTCTCTTCGATCGAAGGCGCAGCCGTCACCGCGGTCAAGATGGAAGGCGTACTGCACGAATTCCAGTCCATCACTGGAGTTGTCGAGGACGCGACCGACATTATCCTCAACCTCAAGCAGATTCCCTTCAAGTTGAGCGGCGAGGGTCCCAAGGCGCTGTATCTGCGCGCTGACCAGCCGGGTGTCGTGACTTCGGGCATGATCGAAGCCGATGGAGACGTCGAAATCCTCGACAAGGATGTCTATATCGCCACCGTCAGCGAAGGCGGCAAGCTGGACATGGAAATGCGCCTCAAGCGCGGCCGTGGCTACATCTCCGCTGACAAGAACTTCGACTCCGACCTCGGCATTGGCTTCATCCCAGTGGATTCGGTTCACTCGCCGGTCCGCAAGGTCAACTACGCCGTCGATGCTGCCCGTCTTGGTCAGATCACCGACTACGACAAGCTCACGCTCGAAGTCTGGAGCAACGGTTCGGTGCTTCCCGCCGATGCCGTCGGTCTGGCTGCAAAGCTGCTCAAGGATCACATGAGCATCTTCATCAACTTCGAGGAAGAGGTCGAAGCCGAGAGCCACTCCGAAGAAGGACGTATGCAGTTGCGCAACGAAAACCTGAACCGCTCGGTTGAAGAGCTGGAGCTCAGCGTGCGCAGCTACAACTGCCTGAAGAATGCGAATATCCAGACCATCGGCGAGCTCGTGCAGAAGACCGAAGCCGAAATGCTCAAAACCAAGAACTTCGGCCGCAAGTCGCTCAACGAGATTAAGGAAATCCTTGCTCAGATGGGCCTGTCGCTGGGCATGAAGATCGACGAGCATGGCAACGCTGTGCCCGGACCGACCAGCGTGCTTCCGGCTGCGACCCTGGCCGCCAGCTACAGCCACTTCGACGACGATGACGAGGAAGAAGACGAGCTCGACGACGACCTCGCCCTGCAGAACGAAACCGAGAACTTCTAAGGGATTGGGGAACAGGGATCAGGGATTAGAAGACCTGGTCCCACCTCATCCGGGAAATTTCAGATCAAGAGAGAAACGCCATGCGTCACCGCAATGCAGGATACAAACTCGGACGAAACACCAGCCATCGCCGCGCGTTGCTGCGCAACCTGGTGACCTCCATTTTTCTTGAGGATCGCGTCCACACCACCATCACCAAGGCCAAGGCCGTGCGCCCGCACGTCGAAAAGCTCATCACTCTCGGCAAGAAGGGTGACGTGCATTCCCGGCGTCAAGCCCTCGCTTTCCTGCAGACGCGTGAAGCCGTCACGCGCCTCTTTGACACGGTCGCGCCTCGCTACGGCGATCGCAACGGCGGCTACCTGCGCATCGTCCGCACCGGTTTTCAGAAGGGCGACGGAGCCGAGAAGGCTTTCATCGAACTGCTCGGAGCCGAGCAGGTTCTCGACGAGAAGCGCCAGAAGCGCGCCGACGCGCGCGCCAAGCGCCGCGAGGAGTTGCAGAAGCAGATGGCTGAGCAGCAGCCTGCCGAAGGCGAAGAGCCCCAAGCCTAGCCGCAACCAATTTGACCAATGAGCGCGCCTCCCACGGGTGCGCTCTGTTTTTTCTGGGAACAATTTTTCTAGGCCATCCCTTGCCATCCTGATATCTTGGGACCTGCGATTCGACGCCCGAAAATGTCCAACATTCGCCCAAGCAGGATAACCCTCGCTGGCCTTCTGCGATTTCAGCTCATACTGCTACTGATTGCCATCGGTGTGCGCGGGCTCTTCTGGGCTCTTCATTCCGAAGCCAGTACGCTCCGGATTCTGATCTACACATTCGTCGTGGGCAACGTTGCGAACGCGATTATTCTTGCCAGCCGTTCGCTGTTTGAGCGGCGCGCGCGTCCGTGGAATTGGATTGGCTTTATCCTGCTCCTGGCCTGCACCGCTGTAGTAGCCAACGTCCTGGCAGAGCTGCCGATTTACGTTTTCTTCATTTCGCACGCCATTAGCTTTCGGCACGTTCTGATGGACGATGCGCCCCTCGGACTCATTATTACCCTTACCGTCGGCATTCTGGTCTTCGCCTTTGACGACAGCCAGTCACACCTCAAGGAGCAGAATGAGCGCTTGCAGAGTCAGGTTCAGATCGGGCTAACCGAAAAGCTGACCCATCAGTCTGACCTTCAGCAGGCGCACGAGATCCAAATGCACCTGCTGCCCCGCGAGACGCCTCAGCTTCCCGGTTTTCAGATTGCCTGCGCATGGCAGCCGGCACGCAGCGTCAGCGGCGACTACTTCGATGTGCTCGCTCTCGGGAAAGACAAACTCGGCCTTTGCCTTGCGGATGTCTCCGGCAAAGGCATGGCTGCTGCTCTGCTGATGGCGAACCTGCAGGCCTCGGTCAAAGCGTTCACCCAGGACGGCGGCAACCTGCCTGTTGAATCTCCCGCGGCGCTGTGCGCCAAGCTCAACAGTGTCCTCTGCGACAACATCGCACCCGGACGCTTCATCACCTTTTTCTACGGAATCCTCGACCGCGCCACGCGCAAGTTCGCCTATGAGAACGCCGGACACTGCTTGCCTCTTCTCGCCCATGCTGATGGCGCCATCGAATTTCCCGCGGCTTATAGCGGAGTGCTTGGCCTTTTCTCGCACTGGACTTACAGCGATCGCGAAGTGCAATTGGCATCCGGCGACGTATTGGTGCTCATGACTGACGGCGTCCTCGAAGCATGGGACAAGGACGAAGAGGAATTTGGCTATCAGCGGCTGATCGCATCCGTGCTGGCCAGCCGCAGCCAGGGAGTCCACGGCATTCGCAAGCGCGTTCTGGAAGATGTTTCCGCCTTCTGCTCGAACCAGTTCCAGGACGACGCTTCTCTGATCGTAGTCAGGGTCGACTAACTATTTCGGCTGGACCTCGATCGCGTCTTTGATCGCGAAATCTTTTGCGTGCGGCGGTACCGTTACCTTCAAACCCTTGGCAAGATAGTGCGCGATCACTTCGGGACGCGCCCAGTCCAGCACCCAGCCGTCTTCGATGGCCACCACCGTGTAATCGCCCGGAACTGCCTGCCGCAGGGAAAAGCTGCCGTCTGAGTCGCTCTGATCGCGGCGAAACATCTCGCGGTCCGCTCCCGGATTCTTTGGCGCGAGCAGAACCATCGCACCCTCTGCAGGCTTGCCATCGCGTTTGGCAAAACCCGTTACCGTTGTCGACCCTTCCGCGAGCGTTGCGCTAATCGCGACCGGCTGGCTGCCGACTTTCAGCATGTGTCCCTCTGTGGCCGCTCCCGTCGAGGTCATCTGGATCACGGCCACGGAAACCCCCTGCGCATTCGCCCACACTTCATAGCTCCCCGGAGGAATCCCATGTAGCGAAAAGGATCCATCTGCACCCACCTGCTCTCCACCGAGATTGCGACGACCGTCGGAAGACCGCAGTGAGATATTCAGGCGGTCGGGAAGTTTCTCTCCGCCGGCCATCACGACCTTCCCGGATACATCGGCCATCGCCCCAGCCTGCGACAGGTCGATCCTTGTATCGCTTGCCGCGTCGATGCTGGCCGAGTGGCTTGCATCACCGCCACCGCGCGATTCCAGGGAGTAATGTCCGGGAGCGACACCCTCGAATTCCATCGTCATCTCCCCATCGCCTCCCTGGCCACCTCTCATGACAGACGCCTGCACTCGGTCTGTCGTACCAAAAATATCCTGATCAAGTTGGGGCATGGCGAATCCCCGTCCCGACGGAGCGGGTATCTGCACTGAGAGGTGTATGGCCGGCACAGCGTGCATGGTGAAATTCACCTGAACCTGATCCCCTGCCTTGACCGGAATCGGCGTCGCCGAATCGGAATCAGTCACATCCGCATAGAATGTGACCGGATACGCAACATCCAACGGCGAACGCTGGTCATTGGGAGTCAGGTTGCCCTCGGCGTCTCTCCCTTCCTGCGGTCGAGTTGCGTACCAGGGGTTGGCACTCACCGCGACGAAGTAATTCCCAGCCTCCAGGCGAGCGAACTCATACGCGCCGGTGTCATCCGTAACCGTCATCGCTGCGCGCACGATGTTTCCCAGGCCGTTGCCCAGGTTCTGACGGTAGAGAGAAACCCTCGCCTGTTGCACCTGATCGCCTGCCTCGTCGGTCACCGTCCCTTTGATCACCGCCCGTGGCGGCAGCCGAAACACGAGTCCGTCAGCCGTCAGTCCTTCGCCGGTCACAATCGCGGTTGAAAATCCCTCATGCTCTTCGTACGCTGCAGTAAGGTAGCCACGCCGCGAAGCCAGCAGCGAATATTTCCCGGCCGCGAGATGTTCGAATACGAACCGTCCATCCTGCCCAGTTGTCGTTTCGGCGACCTGTGTTCCTCGATTGGACGTCTGCAAGGTCACATCTGCGCGATCCAACGGCTGTCCCGTAGCCGCGCTCACCACCACGCCACGGATAGAGTACTTGCCCGAGCTTTGCGGAGCTGGTTGCGCCAGCGCGAACCGCAGCGGCAGAAAGACCGCGAGCCATGCCAGCGCAAGCAGCGATCGTTTCATCACTCGGCGTCCGTGTTGGTGATGTGGATTACATCCAACTGTGCACTGGCCGAGCCGCCTGCTTCCACGGTTACCGTCTCGCCTTCACCGGCGTATTTCGCCAATCCTTCCGGCGTGTGGAAGTCGATCTCCTGCGGCGAGTCGAACGCGACCACGCGATAAGATCCCGGCGCCAGCCCCGAGATCGTGGTTTGTCCCGTCGCCTGCATTCCGCCCATCTTGATTTGTTCCGACGATGCAAACAATGGGATCGCATAGACATAGATTTGCTGTTGTTCACCAAGAGCGGCTGCCCCCGTTTGCTGACCAATTGCGCCATTGGAGAGTTGCGCCGAAATCGTCCCGGTATCGTTGCGAAGAGTGACGTCGATGGGAGCCGAACTGCCGCCCGGTCCGACTACCAGCGGGTCTCGCGCCAGATCCACTCCACCGCTGGTGATGGAACTCACGTACCCCTCGAATGGAGTCGTCTCCACCCAGTACCGCCCCGGAGTTACATTTTCGATCTCGAAAGAACTTCCGTCACTCGTGCCGTCCACGCTGCGCATGTTGCCGCCGCCCGGTTGGCCGAAGAATTCCTCGGCCGCTGTCAGCACGATATTCAGCCCTGCGCTCCCCGGACTGTTCCCTTCGCTTGAGCCGGAATAGCCTGTTGACCCTGAGGTGTTCGCGGTAAGTACCTTACGTACGGTGACTGGAACGGCATGCTGCGGCAGCAGCGTCATGTTCAAACCCGTCAGAGGCGCGCCGACAACGGTGAATTCTACCCTGCCGTAGAGCTGCGCTTCGCCTCTGCGCCTTCCTTCAAGGAAGTAGCTGCCATTCGGTACATTCATCTCTGCGGTTCCCTGCATCGCATTCCACCGGACGGGGAAGCTCATCTGACGGCCGCTGAGGTCGTGTACCTGAAGGTTCATCCCGCCCCCGCCTTCCCGGTTCGCAATCGTCACGGTCACGTAATAGAACTCCTGGCGCGTCAGTGTGAAATCGGCCTCAGCATGCTGCCCCGGGGTCAATGTCAGCAAGCCGGCAGCCGACATATCCGCAACGCCTGGATAGTAGGCCGCCGGATATCCATAGATCGCGGTCCCCCGGGATGCAGAGCCGTCGCCATCCCGCGTTGGCTGGGTATACAGCAGATAGGACCCAGGCTGGAGTCCGGCGATTCGGAAGACGCCCTCGCTGTTTGTTGTCGCTCCGCCCTGCATCATCCACGTCTCACGGCCGCCGTTGATCCGCCTGCGATAGGCCATCACCCGGATGCCGTCGGCAGCATCGGCTGTCGAGAGCATCACCTGGCCGGTAATCAGTGCCTCCGGCGTCAGGTAGAAGGTTAGCGCCGGCATGTTGGCGCCTACCTGGACTGAGTGGTTGGTGGCTCGTCCGCGGGCCCCGTATCCTGGCCGGCGCACGGAGATCTGCGTTCCGCCCGCAGGCAGGCTCAATTCAAAGCGCCCGTCATTGTCGGTGAGAACAGCAGCCTCGTGCGCGTCCACAAGGGCTCGCGCAATCGGCTGGTGCGTCACGCTGCTGAGAACAACGCCTTTGACTGGATAGACCGGGCCCGCGCTGTCCGAACTCTCCTGCCCGGCACCTGGCAGCGCGGCAAACGTCATCGCGGCGAACCCCAGCACGCAAGCGAGTGCGACGTTCTGCGATGTCCGACTCCTGTTCAGAACAAAGAGCACTGGAGAAGACCTATCCCGCCATTCTCAGCGATCTACCGCGAAAAGAAAATGCGGCAGATGCAATTTCACAGCGGCGCAAAGGTTGGACGGAATTGTCAGGGGAGTTGTAACGGCGAAGTCCGGATATATAGCATGCGGGCAAAGGATTGATTCTTGCCCGCCTCGTCGCAGGCCATCACCAACTCGTCGGCTTCAGAACGGTCTTCTGCCGGGATGCTCGCGTTGATCGGTCCCGACTCGAAGAATCGTTCCACCACACCGAGGATCGTCTCGCCCGTCTTCGATTCGTAGATCGACTTGCGCAGCGCAGCGCCGCCCGGCACACCATGTGTGAACCACGACGCGAATTGCTTCATCTTACCCTGCGCCTCCGGAAAGTCAGCCTCGAGCAGCATCTCGAAGTAAAGGCGAATCATGCGGTAGCGATCGAGATTCGTCGGCTCATCATAACGGCCCGTGCCCGTGTACTGAGCGATCTGCCGAAAGATCCACGGATTGGCCGGCGCGGCGCGACCGATCATCACCGCATCGCAGCCCGTCTCTGCCACCAGCGCGCAGGCATCCTCGGGAGTTCGCACATCGCCATTGCCGATCACCGGAATTCCCACCGCCGCCTTCACCGCGGCAATCCACTCCCACCGGGCCTGCCCGGAGTAGCCCTGCTCCCGCGTACGCGCATGCAGCGCGACGGCGTTCAGGCCGCACTGCTCCGCCAGCCGCGCCAACTCGACGCAGACGATGTGGTCGTCGTTCCAGCCCATGCGAAACTTCACGGTGAAGGGAATCGACACCGCCGATCGAACCGCTTCGAAAATCTTTTCGATCAGCGGCAGATCGCGCAGCAATCCGCTGCCGCCGTTGCACGCCACAACGCGCTTTGCCGGGCAGCCCAGGTTCAGATCCACCATGTCGAAGCCCGTGTCCTCGACAATCTTTGCGGCGTCGGCCAGCGTTGCTGGATTCGACCCGAAGAGCTGCGCCGAGATCGGATGCTCGTCGTCGTAGAAGGTCAGATAGCGCTTGCGCTTCGACTCCCGCATGCGCGCGAGACCGTCGGCGGAGGTGAACTCCGTCATGATGAGGCCGCAGCCCGACTGCTGATTCGTGACCTCGGTCTCGACCGAAGCGCTCGCATCGGCGTCAGTACTGAACACGCTGGCATTGCGAATGAACCGCCGGAAGACCGTGTCCGTCACACCAGCCATCGGAGCCAGCACCGTCGCCGGAGCAACCGTGACCGCGCCGATCTGGACAGACGCCGGCACCCGCGCCTCACCAGGCATCGAGTGCTCCACCGGATTGTCCCAGTTCTTCTTCATTAACAGGTCTTGATTGCCGAGGCTCAATTCATATCCGGATTTCTATGTCCGGACGAACCCGCTTGAGGAGTCGACTTTCGATGATTCCAAGCTTGCAGGCGTTTTACTCGAAAACGCTCAGGAACGATCAATAACTCAGCAACGGGGGACTCATCGCCCCTGTTCGTAATTCCAATAAGCCCAAGTCTGCCGATGCCGTCTGGAGAGAAAAGGTCCAGGGGAGCTAATTCGCTCAATACTTGATCCTTGGGTTTCACTCGGCATTGAGAGATACCTGTAGTGCGCCGGCAAAGACATGAGTTGGCTGTGAATCTGCTTCACCTTCTTTCGCAGATTCAGCAGCCACGCATTCTGCAGTTGATTCAGTTCCCTTGTATTTGCAGGCTTACTGCTAGTCTTTACGCTGAAGTCCGCTCCCAACTTAATTTCAACAGCGTGCAGGTCTCCTGACCCACCCCGGTCAACAGCCAGGACATCCGCAGCAATGATGGACGAAGGCGGTTCTAAATAGATATTGGGGACATATAGCATCTTGCGCAGGAAATCGGCCACCGCATTTACAGCGCGCCCTTCGCGCAGCCTTGCGACTGGCTTCGAGATTTGACTTCCAGCTACTGCCATACTCGATCTCCTTATGCCAGAATTCGCTCGGCCCAAATCTCTCTGCAGAAGGGAAAGGCGCTTGGCTCGCTCGCTATCAATTAGGCTATCGCCATACGAATATCCGTCTTCGCATTTAGCAGATTTCCTAGATGAGTGATTCCGTTGCCGTCAATCCTAGCCTTATTGCATGCTTTCGTGATTAACCTAATCGTTTGCCTGTGATCTTCGTGCCGAGGCCTCTTGCCTTCGAGGTACACCAGCACAGCATCGCTATAGGAAATACCGCTATGCACCGCCAGCAACGCAGCGGCAGAGGCATATGCCGACAAGTCATCCTGGCACAGCCTCATGGCATTGGCCAATTGCACGGCGCGATCGTAATATACCCTGAGGCCTTCTGCGTTCATGCGATAGAAATCGGTGCCTTAACAAAAAGCCTCCGCAATGCGGAGGCTTTGTCGATCGTGCTTGGCAGCCTGTTACTTCGCTGCAGTTTCTGCCTTCGCGTACTTGCGGCGGAAGCGCTCGACGCGGCCTGCGGTGTCCACCAGCTTCTGCTTGCCCGTGAAGAACGGGTGACAGCTTGAACAGATTTCTACGTGGATGTCGCCTTTGTGGGTTGAGCGGGTGGAAAAACTTGAGCCACAGGCGCACATAACCCTGATTTCGTTGTAGTTCGGATGAATCCCTGTCTTAGGCATGACTTGTCTGGAACCTTTCCTGCAATCCTCTTAGTTTATGCGGTTTTGGGGCGTTTTGCAACGCTGCTGCGCGACGCACTCGACATCCTTCCCTGCCCGTGTTTTAGTGGAAGGCGCATAGCAATCGTCTCTGCTGGATATCAAATGTGTCGATCCGGATTCTTTGCCGCCATCTGCCTCACCGTCTCCGTTGCCCAGGCGCAAACCACGGCCCAAACCGCTCCCAATACCGATTCGAGTTACATCGATCCGAGTGGAACCGCGCACATCACCCGAGTGATTCCCGTGCCGAAGACCATCAGTCCGGAGGCACAGGCAATGCTCGCGCAGCCCGCCTCTGACGCTGCCCACCCACAAAGCATTGCCGAGCGCCGCAGCGGTACCGACGCCTGGCAGGCCCGAGCGGGAGCCGCCAGCAAAGCCGTCTATCCGGTGAACATCAGCGATAGCGCCTTCGCCGGAGTGCCGGTGCGGATCGTCACGCCGCTGACGGTTCCGCCGGCGAACAGCAACCAGGTGCTCATTTGCGTTCACGGCGGGGGATTCAACGCCGACTCGGGTTCGCTGACCGAGACGATTCCGATCGCCAATCTCACGCAGTCGAAGGTGGTCGCGATCCTCTACCGCCTTGCGCCCGAGCATCCCTTCCCGGCTGCAGTCGACGACACGGTCGCGGTCTACAAGGAGCTGCTCAAGAGCTACAAGCCGAAGAACATCGCTCTCTACGGAACCTCCGCCGGAGCTATCCTCACTGCCGAGACAACCGTCCGACTGAAGCAGCTTGGTCTTCCGCTGCCCGGAGCCCTCGGCATCTTCTCCGGCCTGGGCGACTTCACCCGGTTCGGTGACTCGCAGGCCATGTACGCGCTCAACGGCCTCTCCGGTCATCTTGACCCGCCTAATCCGGACACGCGCGACGCCGAATATGTGGGTTCGACTGATCCGAAAGACCCCGTCCTCTCGCCGTTATTTGCGGATGTGAAGGGATTTCCGCCGACGCTTTTCATCACCAGCGGACGCGACATCCTGTTGAGCGGGACGACCATTCTGCATCGGAAATTCCTCGAATCGGGCGTTGACGCCAACCTCGTCGTTTTCGAAGCCCTGCCGCATTCCTTCTGGAACGATGTCAGTCTGCCCGAGTCCCGCGAGGCCTACCAGATCATGGCGGGCTTCTTCAATTCGCGTTTGGGCAAATAGCCGCTGGTTTTACGCAAGATACCCCGCGATATACACAGCCTCGCGCCTGCCATACTCTAAATTCATGCCCCAACCCTGCCCCAAATGCGACGGAATTGGAATGCGCATCGTCCGCCGCCCGGATGGATCGCAGGTCGCCGAGCCGTGTGATTGCCAGCATGAATTGCGAGTCGCCGCCTTGCTGAAACGTGCCCGCATTCCCCCTCGCTACAAACATTGCAATCTGCAGAGCTTCGATACAACGTTTAGTGGTGCTGATGATTCGCTGCGTCGCGCGTTTCTTCGGGCCGACCAATTTGTCACGGCTTATCCCTTCGACACAGGGGGTAAGGGGCTGCTTTTCACGGGTACGATGGGGGTCGGTAAGACGCATTTGGCTATCGGTTTGTTGCTGGCACTCATCACTGAAAGGGGTGCTCAAGCGCTTTTCTGTGATTACCGAGAGTTGCTCAAACAAATTCAGGAATCGTATAACGCTGCAACTCAAGTCACCGAGCTCCAGGTACTTCGCCCTGTTTTCCAGGTGGAAGTGCTTCTGATTGATGACCTTGGATACATTAAACCGACCGAGTGGGTTTGGGATACGGTAGCACTGATTCTGAATGCACGGTATAACGCAAATAAAACCACGATCATCACCACCAACTATCCAAACCTCGCCGCTAAATCTCTCCGGTCTCAGGAAGAGCCAAAGATTTCGCGTCAGCAGCGACAAGCCGAGGAAGCTATGCGAGAAGAGACACTTGGAGATCGAATCGGAGATCGCATGTGGTCTCGATTGGCTGAAATGTGTATCGAGGTTAGGCTTGAAGGAACTGATCTCCGACAAACCGTGAAACGCGCCAGATTCGGCTGAGCTTTCTCCTCTCGCGCCAGGCAAATCAGCAAGGTTGCTGTTTGCGCGTGACTTTCATCGTATGTGCGGCCATCGCATGTGCAGGTCTGCTCTAAACTCTCTGTACCGGCATTCGCTTTCCATCCCAATGAGAGAAAGTTCCAAAACGCATGCAACATGATCAGGCGATCACGGAGAGCTTTGGCCCCAGGGCCGATGCCTATCTCACCAGTACTGTGCACTCCAACGGCGCCGATCTGAATCTCCTAGCTGACATGATTTGTGCCACAGGCCGACCGCGTGTCCTGGACCTCGGCTGCGGTGCCGGGCATGCCAGCTTCGCCGTCGCGCCCTTCGCTTTCGAGGTCGTCGCGTATGACCTCACCGAGTCCATGCTGAGCATCGTCTCCGCTGCGGCCAGCGAGCGCGGCCTCTCCAACATCCGTACACAATTAGGCTCCGTCGAATCGCTTCCTTATCGGACGGGCGAATTCGATTGGGTGATCAGCCGCTATAGTGCGCATCACTGGCGGGATATACCGCGCGCACTGCGCGAAATCAGGCGCGTGATCAGACCCGGAGGCCAGATTTGCTTCATCGATGTCGCCGGCGGCCCTGAACCCCTGCTCGATACGCATCTTCAGGCCGTCGAGCTGTTGAGAGACCCCTCTCACGTGCGCAACCACACGTCCGACGAGTGGCTGGACCTCTTCGGAGAATATTTTTCTCAGCCAGAGATCAACTTTCGCTGGCGCCTGCCTATCGAATTTTCTTCATGGATTGCGCGCATCGAAACACCGGCCGAGCGCGTTGCCGCGCTGGAATCGCTCTGGTCGGCTGCTCCCGCCGAAGTCCGCGCCTATTACATGCTCCAGGAGGATCTCTCCTTCGAGCTCGACGTGCTCATGATTTCGGCTCGGGGCGCATAGCGCATTTGCTTGAACGGTCCGTCCTACTCCAGCACAATTTCGGCTTCGGTCCTGCCTGTCATCGTCAGCACGACGGCGGCGGCGATGATGAGCCCTCCACCCACCCACGCCCCCGGGCCAAGTCTGTCTCCCAGCAACTCGACGCCAAGAATCGATCCCATAGCAGGTTCGATATTCAGAAACACGCCCGCACGCGACGCTGGCACATGATGAATGCCCCAGTTCCACAAAAAAGTAGTGGTGGCGGTGCAGAGCAATCCACTCGCCGCCAGAGCAAACCACACCTTCGGGCTCACTCCATGCACTGGCGGCGGACCATCCACCAGCGCCACCCAGAACGTCAGCATGGCCAGTCCGCTCAGTAATCCATAGCCTGTGACCACGACCGCAGAGTGGCCCTGCACCAGGTGACGATTCAGCAGAATCCACCCCAAGGCGATCACCAGCGACAGGATGACAAGCATGTCACCTAAGAGTGTCGGACCGCCCGCCGTGCGCACTTGAGTCCGGCTCATTGTGATCAGAGCGACACCGCCCGTCGAGCCGGCCATTGCCAACCAGCCCTTCCAATCGAGCCGTTCGTGCGTGAAAAGAGTTGCGCCGATGGCCAAAATCACCGGCATCGTCCCCACCATGAGCGAAGCATGGCTCACCGTGGTGAGCGACAGGCCATAGAACTGAATCAGGAACTGCAGAGGAATGCCCAGAAACGATGCAGTGAGCAGCAGCAGCCATTCCCTGCGGTTCAAGCCTGGCCTGCGCAGCATCGGCAGAAATCCCAGGCAGGCAAACAGGAATCGGTAGAAAACCATGTGCCCAACGCTCAGCTCAGTAAGCGCGATCTTTCCGAAGTAGAAGCCCGTTCCCCACAGCGTGCCCGCCAGGGCGCAGGCCCCGTAGCCCAGCGTTTTCGTCATCGCGGCCGATCTTTGTGAGGAATGAACAGACATTTCTATAGCCTCGCACACTCGGTGCCAGCCTCTATCCGCGACTGGTTTGGGAAGGTGAGTTTTACGGCGTCATGCAAATCGTTGAAACGGAGCAAACAGGGCGAGTTGCACAGTGTGCCCTCGGGCGAAGAGAATACTGGCGATGGTTTTCCGCGGACAATGCGTGCGCCTAAGCGTGACCATGCTCGCTCTCTTCGCGGCTGCCGCACCTGCCTGCCGGGGTGAATCCAAGCGCAAGCCGGATCCCGACCCCGGGCCGCCCCCAACTGTGCGGATTGAGGTTGGGCATCTGGGTTATGTTGCGCCCAGCAGGGCGTATCTCAGCTATCGCTACTCCGCCACAACGCTCGACTTCATCGATGACGATCACCTGCTCTTCACCTTTCGCGACGCCGCCCTGATGCATCGCATTCCTGACGACCCGCCGGACGATGAGGATCAGACGATTCGCGCCGAGGTACTTGACATCGCCACCGGCAAGGAAGTAGAGGAGAGCCAATGGCGGATGCACGATCGCCAGCGCTATCTGTGGCCGCTGCGTCACGGCAAGTTCATGGTGCGGCAGAGAAATTCGCTCTACCTTACCGACAGCCACCTGGAATTGCGCCCGTACCTTCAATTTGACACGCCATTGCAACTGGTGCAGATCTCCCCCGATCGCAACCTCATGGTGATCGAGGTGCAGAAGATCGTCTCTCCCGCTCCCGATGCGGAGAAAGCCGCAGGCCTCGACTCGTTTTTCGGGCCGGCTCCGAAACCAAAGCGAACCAGAATGGTCCTGGTGCATCCCGGCGACAATACCGTCCTTGCCGAGAGCGAAACCCGGCATCCCGTCGATGTGCCCATGGTCGAAAACGGCTACCTCAATCTGCTCGAAGGCAAGGATCCCGGCAAGTGGGTGATGCAGCGAGAGATTCTTAGCGGCGATCCGCAGATCGTCGCCGAGGTCAAGTCATCATGCGCGCCCACGCTCATGACCCTCAGCGACAGCGTCGCGCTGACTGTTGCTTGCCCGCCCAAAGGGGGGAACGACCACCTCGTGAGCGCGATCTCCCTCAAAGGTGATGTGTTATGGCAGGACCGCTGGAAGCAGCGTTACATCTGGCCAACGTTCGACTATGCCGAAGACGGGAGCCGCTTCGCATACGGATCGCTGCAGATCAACCGCGACATCGGATCGATGGATTTCTTCGGTCAAGAGGATGTCGTCGCGCAGATGGTTGGAGTCTTCGATACCCAGTCTGGCAAGCTGGAGCTGGCAAAAGATGCCTCGCCGGTGTTGAGCGCCGGCCACAACTATGCGCTCTCTTCCAATGGCAGACGCTTCGCCATCCTCCGCGAAGGCGCGATCGAGATTTACGATCTTCCGCCGGTCGCAGCCGCTTCGCCATCGAATGTAGCGGCGAAATAGCTTACGCAGGCAGCTTTTCCGCTTCCCTCGAAGGCCGTCTCTCGAGAGCCATCCCAATTCGGCGGTTGTTCCATTTCGAAGATCGGGGCCATCGATGCGCTGAATTCGCCGGTTGACCCGATCCGCCGTCGCAAATAAAATTAAAAAGGAATGCCCTACCCTTTCGGCGGAAATTCCTTCTGCTATAAGGGGTGCGGGTTGGCGGAGTCCATGGCTTCCGATCTTCGAATCAGCCCGCGCGAGCGGCTGGTGCTAACGACAATTATCGAAAACTACATCGCAACGGGTGAACCCGTTGCATCGCAGGCCCTTGCCCGCCAGTTAGGCAACAAAGACGGCATGAGCGCCGCGACCATTCGCAACATCATGGCTTCTCTCGACGAAGCGGGACTTCTCGACCAGCCGCACACTTCCGCTGGCCGCATTCCTACCGCCCAGGCATTCCGGTTTTACGTGGAACAGTTGGCGGCTCCGGCGCGTTCTAGCCTGCTCACGCCTGAACGCCGCGAACAGATCGAAGACACCTTCGCGGGCGTCGGTTCCAGTCAGCAGTTTCTTGAACGCACTTCGCACGTTCTCGCTCTCATCTCCAGCGGAGTCGGCGTGGCGCTCGCATCAGCACGGGAAGCTCAGGCTCTCGAACATATTCATTTCTCATGTCTTACGCGTGGACGCGTTCTGGCCGTCGTCGTTACCACATCCGGAGTCGTGCAGGACCGCGTACTCATGCTTGACCGCGATCTGTCTCTCTCGGAACTCGAAGCAGCTGCGCGATTCATGAACGAGAATTTTCATGGCTGGTCGATCGATCGTATTCGCATTGAGCTTGGGCGCCGCATCGAGGCCGAACGAAGCGAATACGACCGGCTGATGAGTTCGGTCGAAGAGCTTTGCCGCAAGGGAGCGCTCCAGGGGGATGTGGGCATGGGGCCCACCATCTTCGTCGAGGGCGTGGCCAATCTTCTCGCGGGCGAGATCGACCGCGAGCGGCTTCGCCTGATGTTGAGCGCGCTCGAGGCTAAGCAGAGGCTGATCGAGCTGTTGAATGCTTACGTCGACGCGCGCCAGCAGTCCGTGCGTGTCGTTGTTGGACTGGAAGAGGCGATCCCCGGCATGCACAATCTGGTATTGATCGGAGCCCCGGCGCGTCTCGGTGCGGAAAGCCTGGGCACAGTTGCCGTTATCGCGCCCACCCGGATTCAGTATCAGGAAACAATCAATGCAGTTTCATACATTGCGCAGCTTTCCGACAGGATTTTCCAGCCTCCACAGTAGATTGCGCCCTCTGGCGTGCGCCAGCATCCAAAAGGTGGGTTTCTAAGCACGATAAACTTGAACTACTAATGATCAGGTTCATATGAGCCGAAGGAATGTTTTAAATAATCGAATGACTGAAGAAACGCTTGAAGCAACACCCAACATCGACATTCCGCCCGAGTCCCCGGCCAGCGCCGCCTCCGAGGCTGCGGCTCTCCCGGAGTCGGCGACCCTTACACAGGAAGAATTTGACCGTCTCAAGTCTGAGCGAGACTCTCTTCTCGACAGAATTGCCCGCCTCCAGGCCGAGTTTGAGAACGCCCGTAAACGCGAAACCCGCGAACGCAACGAGTTTCGCGATTATGCCGTTGCCGGCGCCGTCGAGCAGTTTCTGCCGGTGCTCGACAACTTTCAACTTGCGCTCAAATCGACCGGCTCGGCCGAACAACTGCGCACCGGCGTCGAGCTGATTGTGAAGCAGATGGAAGAGGCTTTGCGCTCGCTCAATGTTCAAACCGTCGAAACGGTTGGCGCCGAGTTTGATCCTCGCGTCCATGAAGCGCTGGAGATGGTCGAGAAACCGGAATTACCAGACCACCAGGTCTTTGATGAAGTGCGTCGCGGCTATCGCATCAAGGAGCGCCTGCTCCGTCCCGCTCTCGTCCGCGTCGCCAGCAATCCGCAACAGAAGGAAGCATGAGTCGAACCGAAAACGTGATTAAAGCCGATTACTACGAAGTTTTGGGTGTGTCGCGCAGCGCCTCTGACCAGGAGCTCAAGACCGCCTATCGCAAGCTTGCCATGCAGTACCATCCGGATCGTAATCCGGACAACGCCGAAGCGGAAGACAAATTCAAGCAGTGCAGCGAAGCCTACCAGGTGCTGGCCGATGCGGAGAAGCGCGCAGCTTACGACCGTTATGGCCACGCAGGTGTTTCCGGAGTGGCCGGCAACGGCGGCAACCCCTTCGCGGGCATGCCGGACCTGGGTGACATATTCGGTGATCTCTTTGGTTTCAACGTCGGTGGTAGCCGCAAACCGTCCCGTGTGCAAAAGGGCCGCGACGTGCGCTTCGATAAGACGATCGAATTCGACGAGGCGGTCTTCGGCAAGGAGATGGAAGTCTCGATTCGCCGCATGGAGGCCTGCCCCGACTGCCGCGGCCTGGGTTCAGCCGATGGACGCGGACCGTCGACCTGTCAGCAATGCCAGGGCCATGGACAAGTTCGATATCAGCAGGGTTTCTTCTCCATTGCCCGTACCTGCAACGTCTGCGGAGGCACAGGTTCCGTTATTTCCGACCCCTGCGGAACGTGCCGCGGAGACGGTCGCGTCCAACGCGAGCACAAGATCAACGTCAGCATTCCGGCCGGAGTCGAAGAGGGAACGCGCATTCGTTATCAGGGCGAGGGCGATGCCGGTCGCTTCGGTGGACCCTCCGGGGATCTATACATCGCGCTCTCGGTGAAGCCGCATCAGTTCTTCGAGCGAGATGGCAATGACCTCCACTGCGTTCTGCCCATTTCTTTCCCACAGGCTGCGCTTGGCGCTGAGGTGGAGATACCGACGCTCGAAGGCGCAACCATGCTGAAGATTCTCGAAGGCACGCAAAGCGGCAAGGAATTTCGTCTTCGCAGCAAGGGCGTGCCCTATCTCAACGAGCGCGGACGCGGCGATCTCATCGTGCAGGTAGCCATCCAGACGCCCAAAAAGCTCACGCGCATTCAGAAAGAACTGCTGCGTCAGCTCGGAGAAACGCTTACTGTCGAGAACACCCCCACCTCCCGCCGCCTGTTCGACAAGGTGAAGGAGATGTTCTCTTAGGGGCGCAAGCAGGTTGGCAGATCCAGAGCGGTGAGATAGAACGATGGACTTGAGTCGCTCTGCGTGATTCGCACAACTGCGCGTGATGGGCGCGTTGGCTTGACGCGGCAATTCTCTCATTCGTAAAGGTGATGGAGAGGTACTTTTCCCCGTGGGACGGTTACCACTTGTATGGGCTACTGTTACCGAAGGGCTATTCCAAATTTCCTGCCATCGGCAATAATAACTTGCAGGCTGAAGTGTAGCCTGACGCGTTCTGGACCGGCCCGAGTAATGTTGTTAACTCACCCAGGCGTTGTACTCATCGTTTCATTCACTCCCCCCCAGATGCGACCCATCTGGCAACTCAACCAGTTAAACGGTACCAGTAGCCGGTAACGCTGGAGCACTGGGTTCGGAACACGCAGGCATCATCGTCGAAACGCGGAAGAGTCCCAGTGAGTTTCCGCTGATTGCCGTCGATACCGGAGTGTTCTCAACGCCGAAACCAAATGGAAAGAGAGCGTGAACATTGAGAAAGCTTTTTAAGTATTCATTCTTGGTATTTGCCTTGACTCTTGGAGTGAGCACCCTTGCTTATGCCAATCCGAGGCACGACCATGATAGGGATCGAAAGCCGAAAGCCTACGAGGCTCCCGAAGTCGATCCGACCCTCGCAATTGGCGGATTCTCGCTGCTTGCAGGAACACTCACCGTTCTCCGCGCGCGGCGCCGCAAGTAGGCGGAGAAAATACTGAGTATCCTCTACAATCGCGCCTTGACTGGAAACGACGACCATTCCCAGTCAAGGCCATTTTTTTCCCTGCCTCGTCATCTGCTCGGGCGCTTGTATCTCTTCGCCGCGTTCTTGACGATTGAATGCTTGCTGCTCGCTGGCATTCCTCACAGCGGACCACTCCTGGGTCCTCTGGCTCCATCCGGCATTGTTGCTCTTGCAGTTTTCATGGCCCTCGGCCACTCCACGCTTAAAACGCAACGGGACGATATTGCGTTCAGCGGCTCAGTATTCGCCGCGCACTTGGTCTGTATTGCCGCAGTTTGCTCCGGCAACCTGGCGGCACTGCATGGATTCAGCTTTTTAACTTCCTCCCGCGCCGAGCATGATACGTTGAGCGCGGTGCTGTTCCTGGGAGTTGCACTGCTCGCCCTGGCCTGCCTCCCGCTCCGCATTTGGATCAGAACCATTCGCACCACCCACCCATTGTGGTTGTTTGCCTTGCTCGCAGGCGTGTGCGCATTGGCGCTGCGCCACCCCCTTCAACTGCTCTGGGGCACATCTATTGCCTCTCGCGGACGTCTTCTGCAGATCGCGGCTTTCCGTTCAGTCTACGCAGTGCTTCATCCTTTTCTACCTGATCTCACCGCCGATCCATCTACCTGGGTGATTGGAACGCCGCGCTTCGCCGTCGGTATCGGAGAGCCGTGTTCGGGAATGGAAGGTCTCAGCCTGGTTCTTGTGTTCACCGTCATTTGGCTTTGCTATTTCCGCAAAGAGGGCCGTTTCCCACAGGCGCTCCTGCTCGTGCCCGGGGCTCTGGCATGCGTGTGGCTGCTGAACATCGCTCGCATCTGCGTCATCATCCTTATCGGCAATGCCGGTGCTCCCGACATCGCGATCGTTGGCTTTCACTCCCAGGCAGGATGGATCGCCTTCACCGCTGTGGCAGTGGCTTTTTCTATTGCTACCCGAAGACTCTCCTGGGTACGACGAGATTCCATCTGCGCTGCAGGCTCAGCTGACTCTGCAATCGTTGGCGGAATGGCAGGCGAATCGAAAGTCATCACGGTAAAAGCCGGAGAGTCTCCGGCGACCGCCGCGTATCTGGTTCCTTTTCTGGCCATCCTGGCAGCATCGTTTATTTCCAAAGCCGCCTCTGGATACTTCGAATGGCTTTACCCTTTGCGCTTCATCGCCGCGGCGATCGCCATCTGGCATTTCCGGTCGGAATACAGGAAGCTCAACTGGCGCTTTGGATGGCTCGCGCCTGTGACCGGCGCGGTTGTCTTCCTGATCTGGATTGCTCCTGCATTGTGGACGAATGATCACCGCGTAACTTCGCTGGGTGCCGAACTGGCAGCGCTTTCGCCCACCGCTCGCCTGGCCTGGATACTCTTTCGCATCGCGGCCGCGGTCGTCACTGTGCCCATTGCCGAAGAGCTGGCGTTTCGCGGCTACCTGTCGCGTCGACTGATCAGCCGCGATTTTGATGGAGTGCCATTCTCCCGCATGACCGTACTCTCCCTGGGCGTTTCCTCCGTGGCCTTTGGCCTGATGCATGGCCAGCACTGGATGGTCGGCATTCTCGCCGGCCTGGCTTATGCCGCAGTGCTCAAATGGCGAGGACGCATGGGCGATGCCATCGTCGCTCATGTCACCAGCAATCTGCTTCTGGCAGCCTGGGTGCTACTGCGCGGGGATTGGGCGCAGTGGTAGGACTGCCACTTTCCCCGGCACAAATCCTGCGCGTTAGGTAACGAAACTGTGCGGTGCCCCCCCATCCGGATCTTCGGATGGGTTTCTGTTCTCTGAGCCTTATTCCAGCAGCGCCGCCACAACCGCCATCGCCGTAATCGCGGCAGTCTCCGCGCGCAGAATGCGCGGACCGAGACTCACCGGCTTCCAGCCCTCGCTATCGAAGAGCGCTTCTTCCTCGGCGACCCATCCGCCTTCCGGTCCCACTGCCACTCGAATTGCAGGCAAGTCATCGCCCGCAGCAGCCAGCGCTTCTTCAACCGCGCGACGCAATGTCCTCGTGCGTTCCTGTTCTGCGAGCAGCAGGCGCACCGCCTCGCCTTCGCGGCGTGCGGCTGTCTTCAGTGCGATAGCATCTTCGATCACTGGCAAATCCGAACGGCGCGATTGTTGAGCCGCCTCTCTCGCAATGCGCCGCCAACGCGCCACCCGGTTTTGCGCCGACTGCGCGAGATGCTTGTCGCTGCGCCGAGCAATGACCGGAACGATGCGCTCCACTCCCAATTCGGTTGCTTTCTCAATCGCCCACTCCATGCGGTCGAACTTGAAGATCGACAGGAGCAGCATGAGGGGCAGTGCCGGATCGGCTTCCACTTCGGCGATCAGGTTGAATCGCACGGAATCTCCGCTGATGCCGGCGATCACTCCGTGCCACACGCGATCCCCGGCGACAATATCGAACTCCATGCCGGCCTGCGCGCGCAGCACGCGGATCAGGTGCGATGCCTGATCGCCGGTAAGCGATGCGGTGGCTTCGTCCCAGCTATCGGCAATCCAGCGTCGACGCGTCATGCATTTGATTCTCGCTCATTCACGGTCGTAGCCCGCAAACACGAAGGGGAACGCTTTACGCGTCCCCCTTCTGTGTTGCCTGTTTCTACTGCTTACTTCTTCTTGGCTGCCTTCTTCGCTGGTTTCTTGGCTGCCTTCTTTGCTGCCTTTTTTACTGCCATGGTTTCTATTCTCCCTTTTCGATGTGACATCGAGTCTGCAACATCAACTTGCAGTTAACGAATGTATAGAAGTCTAAAAAAAAAGTGTCAAGAAAAAAATAGCATTTCATCGCATTCAATTTCTCGAATTGAATCGCATGCGTCAACCTTTGATCGTTTCCGAGCACAAATTGCGCAAAGTAATTCTCAAATTGCGTGGAGATGTTTCACGATCGCAAGTGCAATTCCAGTGAACGAGTCATGCCACGCATGCGCCATTATTCCTGTGCGCAGATTCTTCCGCTGAATCGTCAGCGCGCAAAACATCGCGCCGTACGCGACGATGGCGATCATCGAGCCGATGCCTTCATACCCATGTGCAGCCCCGAACAACAGTGAGGACGCGAGCACTCCGAGCCACAGTCTTCCGCCGATTGCCGCAAACTGCTGCAGCAGATAGCCGCGAAAAACAAACTCTTCCACGATGCCCGCCGCGATCGAGAGCGCAACCCACAGCGCAGCTTCCCATGCACCCTGGGGCGCCAGCGCGACCACGGTTTTCTGTACATGCATCAGGTGGAGCAGTCGCAGCACCGTCGAAATTGCCGCAAGCACGATCACCGCCATCACCCAGAAGATCAACGCCGCGCCGAAATCTGTGAACCAGGCCTTCGCGCCGGCGCGCCGCTCGCCAAGCACTTGCCTTAGTGGAACGCGGCGCATTCTGATTCCCCACCACACCAGCGCGGCCAGCACGCACTCCCACGCCATGGTTACGGCGTAAAACTTCAGATGGTGATGGCTAAGGCCGGAGGTCTTCCCGTGCACGCTGCCCAGCACCGAAGCGCCAAGAATCATCGCAATCACAAGCGCCGTGTGCCACCACGGCGCGATTGGCTGCGGTGGAACCGGCCACGGACGGTGATCGACCTGTGTCGGTGCGGATAGTCCTTCGCCGATCTCTGGTATCCTCATCGGTTCCATTCTTGAGTTTAACGGGTGCGCTCGCGCATCTAATATCGAAGTGAGGCAGTCATGCAGGAAGCAGAAGATATCGTCATCGTCGCAGCCGTACGTACGCCCGTCGGAAAATTCCAGGGAGCTTTCTCCGATCTTTCCGCCACGCAGCTCGGAGCCATCGCCGTGCGCGAAGCCGTCAAGCGCGCCAATCTCGATCCGGCGCAAATCGACGAATGCATCATGGGCAACGTCGTCTCCGCCGGTCTTGGCCAGAACCCTGCGCGGCAGGCAGCGCTCAACGGCGGTCTTCCGCCGGGGGTCAGCGCTCTCACCATCAACAAAGTCTGTGGCTCGGGATTGAAGGCCGTTGCGCTCGCCGCGCAGGCCATCCAGACGGGCAACGCAGGGATCGTCGTGGCCGGTGGCATGGAGTCGATGACCAACGCGCCGTATTTGCTGCCGCAGGGCCGCAGCGGCTTCCGCATGGGCAACGCTGTCGCAGTCGATTCCATGGTCAACGACGGCCTATGGGATGCTTTCAACGACTACCACATGGGCGTCACAGGTGAGAACGTCGCCGAGAAGTACAACATCACCCGTCAGGAACAGGACGAGTACGCGCTCAACTCACATCGCAAGGCCGCCGCCGCGTGGAAGGAATGCCGCTTCGCCTCGCAGGTCGTGGGCGTCGAAGTTCCCGCGAAGAAGAAAGGCCAGCCGCCGGTCATCGTTCAGCGCGACGAATCGATCCGCGAAGACGCAACCCTCGAAGCCCTCAGCGCCCTCAAGCCCGCATTCAAGAAGGATGGTACGGTTACTGCCGGTAACGCACCCGGCGTCAATGACGCAGCTGCCGCGCTCGTCGTCATGTCCGCGACGAAGGCAGCGGAGCTCGGTCTCAAGCCGCTCGTCCGCATCCGCGCGCAAGCCACCAGCGGAGTAGATCCCAAGTGGGTGATGATGGCGCCGGTCACCGGCGTGCAGAAAGTGCTCGCCAAAGCTGGATGGACCGCCGACAGCGTCGATCTGTACGAGCTCAACGAGGCCTTCGCCGTTCAGGCCATTGCCGTCACCCGCGAGCTCGGCATCCCCTTCGACAAGGTCAACGTCAACGGCGGAGCCGTCGCCATCGGTCATCCCATCGGCGCCAGCGGCGCGCGCGTCCTCGTCACGCTGATCTACGAGATGATTCGCCGCAACGCGCATCGCAGCGTTGCCGCACTCTGCCTCGGCGGGGGCAACTCCGTTGCGCTGGCTGTCGAGAGATAGCCTTGGCCTCTCTAAATCCCACCAGCAGATTCACCGGCCGCGTCGAGAGCTACCGTCTGCATCGCCCCGGCTATCCTGCTGCCATTGTCGATCTGCTCGCGCGCGAATCTGCCCTGAGCAGTGACTCTCTCATCGCGGACATCGCCGCGGGCACCGGTCTGCTGGCGGAGATCTTCCTCGAGCGAGGCTACCGGGTCACCGCGATCGAGCCGAACCCGGAGATGCGCGCCACATGTGCCACGCTAACCTCGCGCTATCCGCGGCTGCAATGCGCAGACGGAAGCGCGGAGACAACCGGCCTCATCGACCGTTCGATCGATCTGATTACCGTCGGCCAGGCGATGCACTGGTTCGACCTCGAACGCACACGTAGCGAATTCGTACGCGTGCTGCGTCTTAGAGGATCGTGTGCCATCATCTACAATAACCGCCGCTTGAGCGGGGATCCCTTTCACGAAGGCTACGAGAGAATCCTGGTCGAATTCGGAAACGACTATGAGACGGTGAAGCATAGCCACATGACCAAAGATCGCCTCGCCGCCTTCTTCGCGCCCAACGCAATGAGAAGCGCCAGCTTTGAAAATTCTCAGCAGTTGGATCTCGACGCTCTCATCGGCCGCATTCTCTCTTCGTCGTACATGCCGCAGCCGGGCCATCGGCGCTACGAAGAAATGTCTGGTGCGATTGCAGACCTGTTCGCGCAGAAGGAAAGCAACGGCCACGTCCGTATAGAGTACGACTGCGTTGTCTGCTACGGCCAGCTCAGCTGAAGTCTGAAACGTTGCCTGGACGGCCAGTCCTCAGCACTCAATAATGTTCAGGGCCAGCCCCGCCAGCGATGTCTCCTTGTAGCGAGACTGCATATCGAGGCCGGTGAGATACATCGTCTGGATCACCTGGTCGAGTGACACCTTGTGCTCTTCAAGCTCATTCATCGAAATCCTGCACGCATGCACCGCCTTCACCGCTCCCATCGCATTGCGCTCGATGCACGGAATCTGCACAAGCCCGCCAATGGGATCGCACGTCATCCCCAGGTTGTGTTCCATCGCGATCTCCGCCGCGTGTTCCACCTCGCCATTCGTGCCGCCGAGCGCTGCCGCCAGTCCACCCGCCGCCATCGAGCATGCCACGCCTACCTCGCCCTGGCAGCCGACTTCAGCGCCGCTGATCGAAGCATTTTCTTTGTAAAGCACGCCGATCGCCGCCGACGTCAGAAAGTAGCGCAGGATGCCGGCTTCATCCGCGTCCTCTACAAATCTCGCGTAGTAGCGCGCCACCGCCGGAATCACTCCCGCCGCTCCGTTGGTCGGTGCTGTGACCACTCGGCCGCCTGCGGCATTCTCCTCATTCACGGCCATCGCATACACTGTCACCCAATCGAGGGGCGCCAGCGGATCGCCCGTGCCCTTGCCGCTGTGTTCTTTTTCCAGCAGCCTCTGCGACAACCGCGGAGCCCTCCGCCGCACCTGCAACCCGCCTGGCAGAATTCCCTCCGTCACCATGCCCCTGTCGATGCAAGCCTGCATCGCCTGCCAGATATGCAGAGTCCCCGCACGCACTTCCGCTTCGCTTCGCAGCGTGCATTCGTTTCTAAGCATGATTTGCCAGATGGCCAGGTTCTCCCGCGCAGCCATCTGCAGCAACTCCGCTGCGCTTTGAAACGGATAGGGCAGCGAAGCCGTGCTCATCACAGGCGCATTCCCCGCGCCCTCTGAGTCCGCAACAATAAATCCGCCGCCGATCGAAAAGAAGGTTCCGTTGAGCAACACATCTCCGCCCACATCGAAGGCAGTGAAGCGAATGCCGTTCGGATGCTGGGTGATCGCGTCCGGCGGATACATGTGGTCGCGATGAAACAATAGATCGTTCGCCTCGCGGAAGGGAATTACTCGCCTGCCCAACAGCGACAACCTTTCCGTTTCCCGGATCTCCGCCAGCTTCGGCTCAATCGTCGCCGGATCGATGGTGCTGGCTTCCTCGCCGCTCAGTCCAAGCAGCACGGCGCGGTCTGTACCATGGCCCACTCCGGTCAGCGCGAGCGATCCGTATAATTCACCGCGCACGCTTGCGACTCGGTCCAGCACTCCGGCCTCCTCAAGCTCCAGCGCAAACCGTCGCGCCGCGCGCATTGGCCCCATGGTATGCGAGCTCGAAGGGCCCACGCCGACTTTATAGAGATCAAAGAGGCTAGTTTTCACAACAGGTCATTCTATTCTTCCGGCTGCCTCACATTACCAACGCTACCCACCTGGAACGCATTCCTTGTCGTGGTCAACAATCTCGCCGTGTATACTCCACGCACCAACCCTGACTTTTGTGCTTTTCAAAGCTCTCAGCGCGGCTGCCTACGGCATCGACGCAAATGTCATGGACGTCGGAGTCGACTTCTCCGGAATCAAGACCGACCAGGACCACTTTCACACCGTGGGCCTGCCCGACGCTGCCGTGCGCGAAAGCCGCGACCGTGTGCGTGCTGCCGTCAAGAACTCCGCCTTCGACGTACCGTCCACTCACATCACCATCAATCTTGCCCCTGCCGACATCAAGAAAGAGGGCTCGGGCTTCGACCTGCCTATGGCCATTGGCATCCTTGGCGCATACGGAGCCCTCAACCTCACCGACGTCAGCCAGTTCCTGCTGGCGAGCTCGGTCTCGACGGAAGCCTCCGCGCCGTCTCCGGAATGCTGCCCGTCGCTGCGCGTGCGCGTGGCATTAAGAATCTGGTAATCCCAAACGCCAGAAGATCCCAATCAGATGAAGATGCCCAATCCTGGGGCACATGTCCGAGAAGTCGCCAACGAGGTTTCCCTCTTGACCGGATCCCACGGTGCTAATCTGAATGCGATTGTTGAGCACTTCACGTCGAGCGTTCGGTCCTTGTCCTCCGAGGATGAAGATCATGACATCAGAGACGACTGGCAAAGTGCCCCTCATTATTACCTGGTTTCTCAGAGTCCTATTGGGCTTAGCCTTGAAGGCACGATGGAGTGAAGCATGAGCAAGCCAGATCGTAGCAGTGTTATCCGTTCTGCCGAAGCTCAAGCAGGTATCCCAGGCCTCGCGGGCGAACGCGCCGTCACGCTCCTGCAGCGTGGCACTCTTGACGTAGCCTTTGGCCTCCCTCAGCGCCCGAGCCAGCAGACGCCGCACGCACAGGACGAGATTTACTTCGTCATTCGCGGCCGCGGAGTGCTCATTCACGATAACAAGCGGGACCCATTCGAGTCAGGCGATCTCCTGTTCGTGGCCGCGGGGATCGAGCATCAATTCGAGGACATTACCGAGGGTCTCGCCCTGTGGCGTGTATTCTACGGCCCCCACGGTGGCGAGGTCCCAGCCTAGAGCGTGGCGCTGGCCGAGAAAGTCAAACTGAGACACTACCTCGAAATGGGTGGTGGGTCAGTTTGAACCCAAAGCTTCGAACAGCCAAACATCGAGACCTTTGGTTTGTGAAGGGAAATTCAGCGCCAAAGCACACAAAACCAGCCAACTAAAACCAATTGAATCAACAGCAGCCTACACCTTGAGAAGTACCGATTTGGGTGGTTTTGGTTCAAGTTTCCGGACACTGAACTTTGCGGAAGCTTCCGGAAAGTTGCCGTGAAGTTCCGGGAAGTTCCGTGAAGTTCCGCGAGCTTCATGGAAAATTTCGTCTCCCAAGAAAACACCTTGCTATCACTACTCCCATTCGCCTAGGGTGCCCGGTCCACTTCTCCCTGTCCCGCTCGCAGTTGTCCCGGACCCCCGGTCGGCGGGATGGCATCAACGCCTCCTGCGCTCTCATCATCCGGAACGCCAGACAGGGGCGCATGCAGTTTGGCGTGTTGTCGCGGTTACGAAGCGAGGCAAGTGTCCGATATGGCGACTTAACATCCAAGTGGCTACTACTGGCATGGTCCGCCGCCTAGACCCCTGGAGGGTGTAGAGGTGTAGACAGGAGGCATCCCATGGAGATTCACACGATCGGCATTGATTTGGCAAAGACCATTTTTCACCTCGTAGGTGTTAACGCACGCGGCGAAGTGGTGGTGGTGCGCAAGAAGTGTTCGCGCAATCATCTGCTGTGCTTCACATCGAATCTGCGCGTGTCCCTGATCGGCATGGAGGCCTGCGGAGGGTCCCACTTCCTGGGCCGGGCTCTACGAGAACAGGGGCATGATGTACGCCTGATGCCGGGCCCAGTATGTAAAGCCGTACGTAAAGACGAACAAGAACGACTACATTGATGCGGAAGCCATCGCCGAAGCCGTGGACGCCCAAGTATGCGCTTCGTACCGATCAAGACGGACGTCAGCTGGATCTGCAGTCGCTGCACCGGGTGCGCGAGCGCTGGGTGGGGCGTCGTACCGCGGTGATCAACCAGATTCGTGGAATGATGCTCGAGCGCGGCATCACGGTGCGGAAGGGACGCCACTATTTAGAAGAATCACTGCCCGGGATTCTGGAAGACCCCGAGAACACGTTGTCGGGCGCAATGCGGGTGCTGCTGGCACAACTGCAGCTGGAAATGCAGTACCTGCAGAGGCAGATCGAAGAATCCGACAAGCTAATCCTGCGCATCGCCAGCGAACTTGAACCCTGCAGGCGGCTGGTCGCGATCCCCGGAATTGGACCGGTGATCGCCACTGCCACCACCGCAGCGACCGCGGCGCCTGCGGCTTCGTTCTCATTGCCAATGCTGACGTTACTCCGAATTGTTGCACTCCAGACTTCCTTTGATGGAACCACAGGATTCGTCGCGAATTGAATTAACCTACAAACACGGTCCCAAACGCGATCGCAGAGTTTCTTCCGTTAGAATTGGCCGCTTCATCCTCTTGACCAGGCAATGGCCAATTTCAGGAGGTGCGCCAGTGACGATTGACCTGCACGGGTATCACCCTAGAGAGATTGTGCGATGTGACGTCCTCAGGCGGATTCTCCAAGAAGCATGGGAAATGGGCGAAGCAGACATTTGGCTCATACACGGACACGGCCGCAATAGAGGCTTGACTCCGGGATTCGTTAACACAAATACCGGATTCTTTGGGCTCGAAATTCGACGAGCACTTAGGAATGACAAAAACCTACGCACCTGGATTCACCATACAACTCTGGATTGCAGTGATATGGGAGTGACCGGAGTTCGACTCAAGCGAAACCCGTCTCCGACCCGCACGGCGCTCGATGCCGATCTGATTCCGGACGCCGTAGTCTCCTATCTGCGGGGGTAGGAGTCTGGCCGGACTACAAGTACGGCAACGCCTTTCGCGCAACAGCTCGCATTGCGGGTTTTACCAATCCGACATTGACCGGCGAAGGAAAAGAAAAGGAAGGGTAGCCGACTACAATGAGCTGATTTTGCTCCGAAGGTTGGAGGATTTCATGTCGGCGGCTTTACTTACAAAAACGCAACACTT
>Ga0210386_10000308_pt1 | contig 44708 bp, 35 predicted proteins | sample IncBWH32OmetaG_FD_160091 | JGI IMG/M metagenome (GOLD analysis project Ga0210386, IMG submission 160091) | Forest soil microbial communities from Barre Woods Harvard Forest LTER site, Petersham, Massachusetts, United States - Inc-BW-H-32-O ...
GTCTGATATTACATGGTAATCTTGAGATGAGCGCATTTTCTTGTACTTTTCGACATATTGTGTTAGTATTTCCAATCAATAGAAATCCTTTTCGAAGACACTCACCATATAGGGCTAGAAGCCGGGTCGGCGCGGAAGCGACTCGGAAATGGCGCCGCAACCAATTGAAAAGGCTCGATTGCGACTCCGAAATTGCAAGGCGCCCTTGGGCCACGTCTTCGACGTGGTTCGGCTATGATGGAGAAGGAAAAGGTCCAAGGGTAGACGCCCGGGCTCGAACCCGTTCCATTGGTCAGCTCGCCAATTCGATGGCGGCGCTCAGAAGATTGGCGGCATCCGCGCTTTGGCCGACATGGATTTCAAACCGTCCCGGCTCCAGGACGCGGTCGAGGCTTTGGCCAACGAACGACAGATCCGCAACCGGGAGCCGCCACATCACATCCTTGCGCTCACCGGCCTTAAGAACGACCTTCTGCACCCCCTTAAGCTCCAACAGCGGTCGAGCGATACTCGCGACTGGATCGCGCACAAACAGGAACACCGTCGCCTCTCCGTCCAAAGCGCTCTCGTTATGGACCGCTACGGACACATCAATCGTGTCATCCCCTTCCACGCGGGTCGGCTCGCAGTGAAGATCGAAGAGCGCAAAGCGGCTGTAGGACAGGCCGTGTCCGAAAGGAAATTGCGGCGTCGGCGGCGCATCGAGATATGTGCTCGAGTAGTGCACTCCGGGCGCAAAGGGTCGGCCGGAAGGAAGCTCATTGTAAAATATTGGGACCTGCCCCACGTGGCGCGGCCAGCTCACCGGCAACCTTCCCGTCGGATTGAATTTTCCGGTCACAACGTCGGCGATTGCGCGACCAGCCTCTTGTCCAAGAAACCACGTCGCGAGCACTGCGCCGGCCCGCTCGAACAGCCACGGGAGGGTGAGCGGCCGGCCAGAGGAGAGGGTTACGACGACCGGTTTGCCAAGGCCAAGGACCGCTTCGGCAAGCGCGCGCTGGCGACCAGGCAAGCCGAGATCGACTCGGCTTGCGGCCTCTCCACTCATCGCCGCGCTCTCCCCAAGGCACAGCACAACGGTTTCGGCCGCGGCACACAGACCGACGGCGGCCGGTATCCCGTCCGTGTCTTGTCCCGCTATGTCCACGCCAGCGGCGTGATCGATCCGGCATTGCGGTAGAGCTGTCTTCAGACCCTCCAGAATGGACACAGCGTCGTCCGGACGGCCCGCCGAAGCCCATGACCCCAGCATCTCGCGCGGCGCCGCGGCCAGCGGGCCAATGACGGCAATGCGCCGGATCTCGGGAGAGAGAGGCAAAACTTCAGTGCGATTCGACAAGAGCACGATCGCCCGTCGTCCTGCGTCTCGCGCCAGTTCGCGGCGTTCCACCGCTGACGCTGCCTTAGGCGGGACCGATCCGCGTCGATACGGGTCATCGAAGAGGTCGAGGCGCTCCTTCAGCTTGAGCACGCGCCGTACGCTGGCGTCGATCGCGCTCATCGTTATAAGACCGCGCTCCAGCGCCTCGGGCAGGCACTGCATGTAAGCGCCGCTCGTCATGTCGATGTCGACGCCGGCGTTGAGAGCGAGCGCCGCGGCCTCAACGAGGTCGGCCGCCACGCCATGTTTGAGGAGCTCCGCGACGGCATTGTAGTCGCTGATTAAGACCCCGTCGAAGCCGATGACTCCCCTGAGCCAACCCTGCAGCAGCTTGGCGTTCGCAGTCATCGCCGCGCCGGCGACATCGATGAATGCGGGCATGATCGCCGCGACCCCCGCAGCCACGGCGGCTGCGAACGGCGGCAGATAAATCTCCTGCAACGTTCTCTCGGACACGTCAGCCGAGGCATATTCGCGGCCGGCGGTCACCGCGCCATAGGCGCAGAGATGCTTGGCCGTGGCGGCGAGGCTATCCCGAGCCCCGAGGTCTCGTCCCTGGAAGCCCCGCGTCTTGGCCGCCGCCATCTGCGAGGCGACCCAAGTGTCCTCCCCGGGACTTTCGATAATGCGTCCCCAGCGGGGATCGCGCGCCACGTCGAGCATCGGCGCAAAGGTCAAGGCGACGCCGTCCTCTGTCGCCTCTTCGGCCGCGACGCGCGCTGTTTTCTCCCAAAGGGCAGGGGCGAACTGGCAGGCTTCCGCCAGGGAGACGGGAAAAATCGTGCGGTGGCCATGGATGACGTCGAGGCCCATGAGCAAGGGGACGCCGAGGCGGGATTGTTCCACCGCGAGACGCTGGACAGCGCGCGTTTCGTCTGCGCCCCAGAGATTGAGCAGGTTTCCGATCCGCCCCGCCCGAATCCCTTCGTGCAGGTCGTGAAGCTCGCCGGGGCCGGTGACCACGCCCGACGAAGCGACCATATTGAGCTGCCCGATCTTTTCCGCGACCGTCATCGTCGCGAGCAACGTATCGATGCGTCCCATGCTCTTGCCTTATCCTGAGCCGCCAGCTGATGATTCCGATCCGCGATCTTCTTTAGATCGGAGACAGACTTCGCAAGCAGCGTCCTCCGATGCAACAGTTAGCCCCTGGGCCCCGCACTACCGCCAAGACGGCGAGGCCGGATCATGCGAAAATGAGCGGCGGGAGAGCGAATTCGATGGCGGAACAATCCAAGGAACCAGCAAAGGGCGCGGAAAACTCGGACAGCCCGTCACTAAAAAGTCTATTCTCCGACTTCGTTTGGATGGCTTCGGCCTTTTGGGCTTCGCAACAGCGCAACAGACTTTTGGCGCTGGCAGGCGCGTTGATCGTGGTCGTCGGGACGACCGCCTACATGCAGATCAGGCTGAATTCCTGGAACCGTCCGTTTTACAATGCCCTGACCAACAAGGATATGCCCGCCTTCCTGTCGCAGCTCGTCGTCTTCGGCGAGCTGGCGGGGATACTGCTCGTCCTCAACGTCGCGCAGATGTGGCTCAATCAGAGCTCCAAGGTCGTCTTGCGCCAAGGCCTGGTGAACGATCTCCTAGGCGAGTGGCTCAAGCCGAAGCGCGCCTTCCGCCTGTCGAATTCGGGCCCGCTAGGCGCCAACCCGGACCAGCGCCTTCAGGCGGACGCACAGCATCTGACCGATCTGTCTACCGACTTGGGCATCGGCCTTCTGCAATCGAGCCTTCTCCTGCTCCTGTTTGTCGGCGTGCTCTGGGGGCTCTCGCGGGGCCAGTTTCTGCCGATCGCCGGCCGCGACTTCGCCCCGCCCGGCTATCTCGTTTGGTGCGCGCTATTCTACGCCGGAGCCGCGTCGTATTTGAGTTGGCGCGTCGGCCGCCCGCTGATCAATCTCAATGCCGAGCACTATGCGAGAGAGGCGGATTTTCGTTTCGCCCTCGTGCGGGTAAACGAGCAAATTGACGGCATTACCCTTTATGGCGGCGAAGCTGATGAGAGGGAGCGCCTGAACGGAGTGTTCGCCACCGTCCTCGACATTTCACGGCAGATTGTCACCGCCGTGACGCGGCTGACCTGGGTTACCGCTGGCTATGGCTGGTTTACGATCATCGCGCCGATTCTGGTCGCGGCCCCGGCCTATTTCCGGAGCAACATAAGCTTCGGCGAACTGATGGTGATCGTCGGCGCCTTCAACCAGGTGCAAACGGCCCTTCGATGGTTCGTTGACAATTTCTCCAACCTTGCGGACTGGCGGGCGACGCTATTACGCGTGGCCCGGTTCCGGAAAGCGATCTTGGGCATGGATGACCTCGGCCAGGCGGCGAGCCGGATCAATTTCGCTGAGGCGGACGATCCGTCGATAAAGATCGACGATCTTCGGGTCGCCTCACCAGTGGGCTGCGTCATGCTGAGCGAAGCGCATACGGACATCGACGCCAAGGAACGTGTCCTCATCGCTGGCGAAAACGGAGAAGAAAAGGCCATATTGTTTCGCGCCATCGGCGGCCTTTGGCCGTGGGGGAGCGGCCGGATCACCCACCCGGCGCGCAACACGATCATGTTCATGCCGGTCCGAGCCTATATCCCACCCGGCTCGCTCCGCGAGATCATCGCCTATCCGCACCCGACCGATTCCTTTGACCATCCGGCAATCGTCAATGCGCTCACCGGGGTTGGACTGGGGCACCTCGAGCCGCACCTCGACAAGGTGGACCGATGGGACCGGGAATTGACCGACGACGAGAAGCAATGCCTCGCCTTCGCCCGCGTCGTCCTGCAAAGGCCCGGCTGGGTCGTGGTCAATGATGCGCTCGACGTACTCGATCCGAAGTCGCGCCAGCTTGTCCGGACGCTCTTCTCGCAAGAATTGGCTGAAGTCGGCCTAATCAACATCGGGCACGACCAGCCAGAAATTGGTTTCTACCCCCGCAAACTGCATCTCGTCATGGATCCAAGCGGGCAGAAGTTCGAGCCGGAACGCGAGCACGGAATCCCTGAACCACCAAAACCCGCCACTGAATCTCTTCCCACCGAATAGACAGGACGTCGATGCCACACTCCACCAAAACCAAGTCGCACCACAAGGAAGTCAAGCGCCGAGAGAAGCTATCCGACGAGCATTTACTTGACCTCGTCCAACGCCAGACCTTTCTCTTTTTCTGGGATGGAGCGCAGCCGGCGAGCGGGCTGGCGCGCGATCGGACCGGGCGGCTGGCCGACCCGGCGGACGACATCGTCGCCACGGGCGGCTCCGGGTTTGGCGCGATGGCCTTGATCGTAGCCTGCGAGCGCGGATGGGTGACGCGAGATGAGGCGCACGCTCGCCTGTCGAAGTCGCTCGACTGCCTCGAGACGGCGACCTGCTATCACGGCCTCTACCCCCATTTTCTGCACGGCGACACCGGCGCGACGAAGCCGTTCAGCCGCAAGGACGACGGCGCCGATCTGGTCGAGACCGCATTCCTGTTCCAGGGGCTCCTATGCGCGCGCGCCTATTTCGACCGCGACACGCCACAGGAAAAGCGCATTCGCGACCGCATCACCTACCTGTGGCAGGAGGCCGAATGGGATTGGTACACTCAGGGCAGCCGAACTGCGCTGACCTGGCACTGGAGTCCGACCAACGGCTTCGCGCTGAACCATCCTGTTCGCGGCTGGAACGAGTGCCTTATCGCTTACGTGCTAGCCGCGTCCTCGCCGCGCTATTCGATTGCGGCCGAAGCCTATCACGAAGGCTGGGCCCAGAGCCGTCAGTTCCTCAATCGGCTCAGTTTCGAGGACGTCGAGCTTCCGCTCGGACCCGACTGGGGCGGACCACTCTTTTTCACCCACTATTCCTTCTGCGGTATCGATCCGCGCGGACTGACCGATGCCTATGCCGACTACTGGCGGCAGAACATCGCTCACACTCGCATCAACTATGCCTACTGCGTCCGCAATCCGCGTGGGTACAAGGGCTACGGACCAAACTGCTGGGGCTTGACCGCCGGCGACTCGATCAATGGCTATGACGCGCATTCACCGAGCAACGACAAGAGCGTCATCACTCCAAGCGCCGCGCTTGCGAGCTTCCCCTATGCGCCGACGGAGGCGATGGCCGCGCTGCGGCACTTTCACGACAATCTCGGCGACAAGATTTGGGGACGGTTCGGCTTCATCGACGGTTTCAGCGAGCAACATGACTGGTACGCTGATAGTTACCTTGCGATCAGTCAGGGGCCGATCGTCGTCATGATCGAGAACTACCGTAGCGGCCTTATCTGGAAGCTGTTCATGGGCGTTCCCGAAATCCGGGAGGGCTTGAAAAGGCTCGGTTTCCGCAGTCCCCATTTCGCTTTGCTGGGATCGTGACTGCGCTCGACGACTGGATAGACGACGAAGCGCGCTTCGCCGCGGGCGCGATGTTGCGCGCCATCTCGGCCACCGATCTCATCAAGGATCGCCCCGGCTTTGGGCAGCGTGTCGTCCCGCGGCCAGGATCGGTGCTGGCCTCGCCGGTCCTCGCCGCTTACGACCCCGACCCCGACTATTTCTTTCACTGGTTCCGGGATTCGGCGATCGTCATCGACGCATTACGCGTGGCTGAGGCCGAGGGACTTGACCGGCGAACCGCTGTCGACCGTCTGCGAGAGTTTGTCGAATTCAGCCGATCGGTCCGCGGCCTGGACGGGCGAGAGCTTCTTCGCCACGGGCGTTTCCGAGAAGAGATTCAGCCGTCCTTCCTGCAATATGTTCGGCCTGACGCCGAGATCGCCGCGGTCTTCGCCGATGCGGTGCGAGCTGAAGCCCGCGTCAATCCGGACGGAACGCTCGATTTCACCCGTTGGGCGCGCCCCCAAGGTGATGGGCCGGCGCTTCGAATCCTAGCGCTCACGCGCTGGCGGGACGCCCAGCCGGGCTTGGACGAGGCCCTCCGAGCCGCGATGCTGGAACTCGTCGTCGGCGATTTGAACTTCATCATGTCGCACGCGAGCGAGCGTTCGTTCGACATCTGGGAGGAGGAGAGCGGGTATCATTATTACACGCAGCTCGTGCAGGCCGAGGCGCTGGCTCGCGGCGGCGAATGGCTTGAGGAAACGGGCGACGCGGCCCGAGCCCGCTCCTGCCGTTCCGCTACGGCGCAACTGGCTCCGAGCCTCGACGCCCATTGGAGCGCGGCCGACGGTTATTACCGCTCAAGGACTGGCGTCATCGGCGGCGTCCCGGAAAAGGCTCTCGACATCGCGGTCATACTGGGGGTGCTTCATGCCGGCCGAGCGAAAGGAGCGCACAGCGTGCAGGATCCGAGAACTCAGGCCACACTGATCGCGCTCGAAGACATGTTCGACGCAGAATACGCCATCAACCGTGTGCGCCCGCCTGCCCGCGGCCCAGCAATGGGGCGCTACGCGAATGACGCCTATTTCGGCGGCAACCCCTGGTACTTGGCGACGCTTGCCGCAGCCGAGTTCTATTTCAGATTGTCGATTGCGCTGCTGTCAGGCGCCGAGATGGCCGTCGCTAAAGAGAACGCGCGCTTTCGGCGCAGCCTCGTCGCTGCCGCTGCAGCGCAGGAGCGCCCGGCCTTCGCGGCGGCTGCTATCGAACGCGGCGACACGTTCATGCGAACCGTGGAGGCGTTCACTCCGGCGAACGGCCATCTTTCCGAGCAGTTCGACCGCACGAGGGGCGCTCAGACCTCGGCCAAACACCTGGCCTGGAGCTATGCCGCTTTTATCACCGCCGCCGCGAGCCGCCGCCGGGCCTGCCAAGCCATGCGAGGGTGAGGTCCTTGCGCAACTTTCTCAAGCCCGGCCTCACGATTCGCTTACCGAATTGGCGTTGCAGCCCGAACGCATGGCGAATGAGCATGTTGGTGTAGAGGCCGGGTCCGCTCGAATAGACGCGCCAGCCGCCATCGACGGCGATCGAGTTCGCTTTGACGCGCGCCCATTCGTCGCTGGCCTGATAGCGGTCTTGGAAGGCCGCATCGCTGCTGCTGAAATAAGCGTTGCGCTGCCTCAGCGACGCGTGCGGAAGCTCATCCGTCACGGCGATTGGGTTGGCGACCAGTAGCGCCTCCCACAAAGCGGAGAATTCGCCGATGTCGCTCATCGCCTCGCCGTAGCGCAGATGCGAATGCGTATACATGAGTCCGATTTCGCGGCCGAAGAAGGCGGCCGATTCCGCCCGCTGAAAGAACGTCTCCGGGCCGCCGTGATAGGCGATCGGCTTGTCCATTAGTCGCGCGCCGTCGGAGAATAGGAGGCGCTTGCGGATGAGACTTAAGTGCCGGCGCGCCTGGGCCTGGGTGAACAGGCCTCCGATCATGCTCTGCGTCATCGGTAAGAGCGAAAAAGCGAGCCCCGTTTGTTTATCGCTTGGATGCAGCAATAGCTCGGGCTCGCCGCCTTCCGGCCGGAACACGCCATAGCCGGCCACAACTCCGTCGCGAATGAGATAAGTGTTGAAGTCCCTGCGCATCGCTGCGGCAAGCGCGTCGAGCTCCTTTGCCAGCTTTGGCGGGCGCTTCGCCTGACGAAGGATTTCGGCGTAGCGGCGAAGCTGCTCGTAGAGCAGAACGACCGTCCAGGCGCTCGTCATCCAGTCGCGCTTCGTCGGATCGACCGGTCGCAGGGAATCGTTCCAGTCGCCGTTCCCATACCGAACGAGACTCGTGCCGGGGATGAAGCGCGCGCACACCGTCTCGATTAGCTTGTCAATGTGGCCGGTGACCGGATCGGCGTGCGCGGTCTTGTCGAAATTGTCCTCGCGGCGCCAGGCGATCGTCTCATCGAGAAAAGCAAAATCGCCGGTGGCCTCAATGTAGTCGCAGAGCGCTTTGAGCGGCCAGACGATGATGTCGCCATGCGACTCCTTATCCTGCACCACGGAATAGGGTTCGAGCATGAACCATTGCGGCCAGTCGCCACTCTCTGAGTATTGCTGGGCGAAGAGGATGCGCAGAATCTCTTTGACTGGCTGATCATGCTCGAGCGCCAGCAGGAGTTCGATCGAGCCCTGGCAGACGTCGCGCGTGCCCCACGCGCCGCCGGTATATTGTTCGAGACCGTGCGGCGCGGTGAGATGGATCATTGCGTCGTGCGCAAGCCAGGGGAAGATCGTGTCGACGGCGAGCGCGTCGGCGGAATTCTTGGCGCTCATCACCCGCACGCCGCGTGTGAGATTGCGCCAGAAGCGGTCGCTGGGCTTGAGCATCGAAGCTTCATCGACCGGCTTCGAGTATTTTGACGTCAGCGCATCGGCCTGCTTTGTGTCGGTCATCGAGCCCACGACCGCGAAAGCGAACTCGTTCGTTGGGCGCGTCCGGATCGCAACGTATGCCCCGCTGCGACGCTTGCCGTCGGCATACAGCAGTTCGTCGCCCCCAACTGCTTCGACGCGCCCGGGCGTGCTTGTCACCAAACGATAAACGGCCTCAGGATATTGCTGGCCCCAGCGATCATTGAGATCCGGCCGGAAAGTGAAGCGCTTTCGCCGCGAGTCGATCTCGATGCGGCCGGCATGTGCAAACTCCTGCTCGCCTAGGACGAGGTGGCCGAATACAAGAAAGCGGCACTTTGACCCTTCCACGGTGACGCGCCACTGCATGGCGGGCTCGTCGCCGCAAACGGTTGCCGAGGCCGTAATGGTGCGCTCGTCCAGCTGATAAACCCAGCGGCAATCGCTGAGCCCCATCTCGAACGCGGACGGGACAGTCAGCAACCGCCATCCGTCCTTCGTCTCCATCAGCATGCGCAGTCCGCTGGCGCGGGTGATGTTGTAGGGATCGCGCGAGACGGAAAAGAGCTTGTGGAATGACGTATTGCCGATGGTGAGTTGCGCCCCGAACACGCCGTGCATCCATGCGGTCGCGCACAAAATAGCTTCATCAGGCAACATCTCCTGGCCGCTGCGCACCAAGGAACCGTGGCGGCGCGCCACAATGTGCTCCTTGTCGCGCACGACGACGTGGCGACTGTGCGTTCTTCCGGGAACAAAGAAAGACATAAGTTGGCCGCCAGCTCGCTCGACGTGGGTGCGCCGCCGGTATCGCGCTCTGATCGCTTTATCGTCGAGCGCCTCCGCGACGGCGGAGCGAGCGTCATGGAGCAGACTTCGCGGCGGCTCGGACAGCGAGACATCGCGCGGCGCCCAGTCCTTGATTGCGGCTTCGACAATCTCGATCTTACTCAGATCGGAGTCGCTCGACGCAGTGGGATGATCGGGCTCGTAGAAGCCAAAAAACGTCCAGGACGTCTCTCCGCCAGGCTCAAGCGTCACCGCATTCGACTGTAGAGCCGCGCACGCAGTCTCGTACTGAAGACGTCCCGACGGCAGGCTCGTCCCGAATGGAACGCCGAGTTGATCGGCGTCGCGGTAGGCGGGCCCCATCAACTGGCGAAAATCGGTCGCGAACCCCGCGGCGCCTTCTAGGCAGCCATGCGCAGCCCACGGATACGCTCCGCCCTGCGACAGATTTTGCCTTCCCATCAGAACATGGTTCAGGCGCGGATGATGCGCGACATGATGGTCGAGATACTGACTGGCGTAGGCCTCGTTGTTCATCAGGAAGCCTTGATCACCGAGCCCCAGATCCTGAATAAAGACGGCGTCGCAGGAGAACTCCTCATCGCGGCGATTAGCGACCTCGGCCCGCCAGAACCACGCGTTCAAGCGCGGGTGCAGCCAGAGGGTGACCCGATGGCTGGCGCCGCTGCCCTCTCCTTCCCACACATAGCGATCGTCCGAAGCGCCAACGCGAAGCCTTGGCTCGGGGCCCATCACGGGCAGAATCGCCCGCTGAGGTCCGCCCAGGCGCAAATAAAGGCGCCCCATGCCGTTGGCGATCGGCAAGGCGAGCGTCTGATTGATCATGATGCGACGGTTGGCTTGCGTGTGCTCAATGGCGAAGATCGCCCCGCTTGGCAGGACACTGATCGAAAGCCCTGTGTCGTTAGCGATCCGCAGAAGGCCGAGATCGTCTCGGCGCGGCGTCGTCAGGATCTCGATTGACGAATGCAACATTCCCCTCCCCGTTGCGCGTTACCTAACCAGCATCTGCCGGCCAGCAGCGTCTGTAAATGGCGCCGCAATCGCCTCTCGGAGGCGCTGGGCGGCCCTAAGACCATATTTGAACCGGACGACGCGCCCGGCGCCGGGTGAATGCCGGCCGGAATTGCGCTATTGAGGGTCGACGGTCTGGATCAAACCGGTCGGGTGAGGCGATGGAAACAAAATTTCCGAGCTATTGGATGTGGTCGGAGGCTTTCGAGATGCTCGCCCGCGCGGAGCGCATGCATCGGCAATTCTTTCAGCCGTCCGGCTCGCGCTCCCCGGTCGCCTGGGAGCCCCCGGTTGACATCTTGGAGACCGAACGTGCGGTTTTGGTGCTGGTCGCTCTGCCGGGGGTCGACTTCAACGAGGTCAAAGCGGTCATCAATCAAGGCGAATTGCTGATCTCGGGATGTCGGACCTATCCGGAGGAGATGCGGACCGCGATCATCCACCGTCTCGAACTGCCACAAGGCCGGTTTGAACGCCGTATCCCTCTGCCTGCAGGCCGCTACAGCGCCATTCATCGGTCGGACTCCAACGGCCACCTGCTCATTACTCTGCAGAAATCGGAGGCCTCAAATGGCTGACGCCGCGACGGGCTCCGAAGAGACCCTTGGCGCCGCGGCTTCGCCGCCATTGCCGCCTGACGCCCTGATTATCGTGCCGGTGCGCGGCCTGGTGCTGTTTCCCGGAACGGTGTTGCCGATCACCCTTGGCCGGCCCCGTTCAGTGCTCGCGGCGCAGAGAGCGGTGAGGGAACAAAAGCCGGTCGGCATCGTGATGCAGCGTAGCGCCGAGGTCGCCGATCCCCTTCCAATCGACCTGCATCGGATGGGGACGGTCGCCAATATCGTTCGCTACATTACCGCGCCGGACGGTTCGAATCATCTCGTTTGCCAGGGAGAGCAACGGTTCCGGGTCGACGACTATCTGACCGGCTGGCCGTTCTTCGTCGCCAGGACGGAAAGGATTCCGGAGCCCAGTCCATCGTCAAACGAGATCGAAGCCCGGTTCGTTCATCTCAAAGGCCAAGCGATCGAGGCGATCCAGCTCCTGCCGCAAGCGCCCAACGAATTACTGGCGACCATCCAGGGCATCGATTCGCCGGGCGCGCTCGCCGATTTGGTGGCGACCTTCATGGACGCGACGCCCGACGAGAAGCAGGAGATTCTCGAGACGGTAGACATCGGCGCCCGAATGGAGCGGGTTTCGCGGCTGCTCGCGCACCGGATCGAAGTGCTTAGGCTGTCGCAGGAGATCGGCCGGGAGACCAAGGCCTCGCTCGACGCGCGCAACCGTGAGGTCCTGCTGCGGGAGCAGATGGCGGCGATTCAGCGCCAGCTTGGCGAAGCGGACGAGGGAAAGTCAGCCGAGATCGCCGAACTCGAGAAGGCGATCACCAACGCGCATATGCCGAAGGAGGTCGACGACCAGGCGCGCAAGGAGTTGCGTCGGCTGCAGCGTATGCCGGAGGCTGCGGGCGAGTACGGGATGGTGCGGACCTACCTCGATTGGCTGGTGGACCTGCCGTGGGCGCTTCCCGAAGAGGCGCCTATCGACATCACTGCGGCGCGCCGAATCCTCGACGAGGATCACTTCGGCCTGGAAAAGATCAAGCGCAGGATCATCGAATATCTCGCCGTTCGCAAGCTGGCGCCGGACGGCAAGGCGCCGATCCTTTGCTTCGTTGGGCCTCCTGGCGTCGGCAAGACGTCGCTCGGTCAGTCGATCGCGCGGGCCATGAACCGCAAGTTTGTCCGGGTCAGTCTCGGCGGCGTGCATGACGAAGCGGAGATCCGCGGCCATCGGCGAACCTATATCGGCGCTCTTCCCGGCAACATCATTCAGGCGATCCGCAAGGCCGGCGCCCGCAACTGCGTCATGATGCTCGATGAAATCGACAAGCTCGGCGCCGGCATTCAAGGCGACCCGGCCTCCGCGATGTTGGAGGTGCTGGACCCTGAGCAAAACAACACCTTCCGCGACAATTACCTCGCCGTGCCGTTCGACCTCAGCCGCGTCGTGTTCATCGCCACGGCGAACATGCTCGACACCGTTCCCGGCCCGCTTCGCGACCGCATGGAGATCATCAGTCTCTCCGGCTACACGGCGAGCGAGAAGTTGCAGATCGCACGCCGCTATCTTGTTCGTCGCCAATTGAATGCGAACGGCCTCAAGCCGGACCAAGTCGAGATTACCGATGACGCCCTCAGGGGCATCATTGAGCGCTACACGCGGGAGGCTGGCGTTCGTAGCCTGGAGCGCGAGATCGGCAGGGTGCTGCGCCAAGCCGCCATGCGAGTCGCGGAGGGCGAGAGCGGTCCGATCACGATCGCAGATGGTGACCTCTTAGGCATTTTGGGGCCGCCGTTATTTGAGGACGAGGTCGCAATGCGCACCAGCATCCCTGGCGTCGCGACGGGGCTCGCCTGGACGCCGGTCGGCGGCGACATTCTGTTTATCGAGGCAACCGCGACCCCAGGCGCTGGACGGCTGATCCTCACCGGTCAGCTGGGCGACGTGATGAAAGAAAGCGCGCAAGCCGCGCTCAGCATCGTCAAGAACCGCGCTGCCTCTTACGGAATCGACCCGGCGCGGTTCGAAAGGACCGACATTCACGTCCATGTGCCGGCGGGCGCTACGCCAAAAGACGGCCCGAGCGCCGGGGTGGCGATGTTCATGGCGCTCGTCTCGCTCATGACCGATCGCACGGTGCGCAGCGACACCGCGATGACCGGAGAGATCAGCCTCCGGGGCCTGGTGCTTCCGGTCGGCGGCATCAAGGAGAAAATTGTCGCCGCGCACAGGGCCGGACTCAGGCGCATCATGCTGCCGGCGCGCAACCGGAAAGACTTCGACGACATACCCGAAGAGGTGCGCCAGCAATTGACATTCATATGGCTCGAGCGGGTAGACGATGCGGTCGACTCCGCCCTCGAGCCGGTCAAGCCGACCAAGGCGGCGGATGAGTCATCCGCCGATCGTGAGACCGTGTCTCTTTGACGTCAGGGCGGCGACGTCCGTGGCCTCGCCGCCGATACGTCCGCGGTCGAAATCGCGTCCGGGTAGGCGTTGCCGAAATGCGTGCGCACATAATTGATGACGTCGGCGACTTGCGCGTCGCTCATCATGTCTCCGACCGGCGGCATGCCCTTCAGCCCACGAAACAGCACCGTCAGCATGAACCCGGTCGAGACGAGTTTCTTGTCCGCGGTGAGCGGAGGATAGGCCCCGGCGCCGACCGCGCCCTTCGCGTCGGGCTGATGACAGGCGGCGCAAACATCGCCGAAGAGCTCCGCTCCGCCCTGTTCGCTGAATTCCCAACCGTGGCTCATGGCGGCGCTGTTCGCCGGAGCGTCATCGGCCAGCGACGGCGCGTTAACGGTCGCCGAAACGACTAGCGCGACCGCGCGCAGCGCCACAAGTCTCATGACGCGACCACGCGCTTATGGAGGCGCTGGATCGCGTCCAACGCGGAGAGGACGGCTCCCTCCTGCCAAGCCGGAATGTAGGAGGCATGTTCGCCGGCCAGAACGATCCGGCCGTCGATCTCGCATAGGTCATTGTAATGGGCTTTTCTCGCTTCATCCGACCAGTCGCCCGCGCAGCCAAGGGTGAACGGTACGCGATGCCAGGCGACGGAAACGCCGTTCTCGAACTCGCTCAGATATTGCGGGTGGATCTGGGCGCCGAACGCGACCGCGCGCTTCACTCGCTCGGCTGGCGGCATCGCCGTGAACTCGTAAGAGTTCGCTCCATCGAACGTATATCCGCCGAGCAGCACGCCCTTGCCGCCCGCGTTGAAATTCGTGCTGGGATAGGAAATCTGCCGAATCGGCAGATCGGTGTAGGTGATCCCGCCAAAAATGTGCTCGTCCTCCTCCCAGAACCGACGTGAGAACTGCAGCCCGAACTTCACTGCGGACGCATAAGGAACAGCGTCGATCGCCGCCTTCATCCTCGCGGACACGTTGATCGGGATCTGGCTCAGGATGCTCAGCGGAATCGCGCACACGCACCAGTCGGCCCGCGCTTCCCGGACCATCCCGCCGGCGGCAAGGTCCTCGAACTCGACTGCGACGCCGCTGTCATTCTGTCGGATGGCGACGACTTTCGCGCCATATCGAATTCGAGCCGGGATCTGCCGCGCAAACGCTTCGCCGATCCTGCCCATGCCGCCGACAGGTTGAAACATGGTGGTTTGAAAGTCGTAGAGTAGGAAACTCTGCAAACCCCGCCACAGGCGCGAAGTCAGAATATCGTGCAGCCCGACCGGATCGCCCGCAATCGGCTCCGCGCTAAGTCCGCCCCCCGCATGCTTCGCATAGCCTCGATGAGCTGCTGAATTGTCGCCGGCCCGATAGCGAAAGTCCTTATCGAGCGCGCCCAGCGACCGCAGCGCCTCGAGCAGGATTTCCCGATCCTCAGTCGACACGGCCTCGTCGAGCGCACCCTTCTTCGTTGCTTTGGCGAGAAGTTCGGCGACGCCGCCGTCGAAATCGGCCTTGATGTCGCGAATGCGCTGGGGCTTGCCGTCGAACGCGTTGGCTGAATGCAAATAGGCGTTATGGTTGAGCTGGATGAAGGGCTCGAGCGTCACCCCGAAACGGCGGCAATAGTCCAGGATCGCGTAATGGTGATACGGAATGCGCCATGGCCCGGGATTGAGATAGAGGCCGGGGTCGAACTCGCACCTTTGCGTCGCGCCGCCGAGCTCCGTGTAGACGTCGCCGCCTCTGAGCGTCCAGTTTCGTCCGCCAGGGCGGAGGTTGTACTCGAGTACGCTAACCTTGTAGCCGGCGTGCTCGAGCTCGATCGCCGCAGTCATTCCGGCGAGCCCGGCGCCTAGAACGATGACCGAGGCGCCTTTGGGATCGCCGTCGAGCATGATCGGACCGCGGTATGGCGATTCCTCCGCATGCCCAAGGCGAGTCATCGCCTGGTAGGCGGCCGCTCCGCCAACGCTCGCGCCAATGATCTCAAACAATCTTCGCCGGCTAAGCGCCGGCACCATGGCGTCACTCATCCTTCCGTTCCATGTCCCGTCAGGGGAACGGCATTGTCGCATCGTCGAATGAGGCGCGCAAAGCGGCGAAAGTCAGGCGCTACGACCGACCCTCAAACGCGGCGAGAATCGTAGCGACTGGCTGAGCGTGGGCCAGCACAAAATCGGCCGTGGCGGCGACGTCGTCGATCGACGCATGCGGAAGCCCGCTGGACGGCTCGGCGGCGTCGCTGATCAGCGCGACGATGTTCCGGTCGTCGGGATAAAGCGGCGGCTTGCCGTTGGCGGTGCGAAACACCTCAATCTTTGGCAAGAGGTCGCGCTTGAAGCCCTCGACCAGGACAAGGTCGACGGCCTTGAGCAGCCGCAAGAGTTCGGCCAACGATGGCTCGGGCGCTCCGCGCAATTCCCGCATCAGAGCGACCCGATTGGCGGACGCAACCAGCACTTCTTCCGCGCCCGCGGCGCGATGCTCGTAAGAATCCTTGCCCGGCTGGTCGAGGTCGAAATTGTGGTGGGCGTGTTTGATCGTCGAGACGCTCAAGCCTCGACGGTTGAGCTCGAGTATAAGCTTGACGATGAGCGTCGTCTTGCCCGCGCCGCTCCATCCGGCGAAGCCGATTACCCGCATGACCGGTCCTCGTATTCCGCGCCCCACTCGTTATGTAGTGATCTGCGACGCCGAGCGCGAACAAAACTGTCGAAAATGGAGGGTCACGCGTCGTCGCGCCGACGACCTCATTTGACAACATAGGCAAAACGCCTTTCCCGAGAATAAGATCGCCCGACCGCCTCGGGCCTGCGCGCGAGTTTAGGATTCGCCTCCGGGAGCCACACATGACAGACGCCACCGACATATTCGCCGCGTTCCGCTGCGAGGTCGTGTCGCAAACGCCGCTCAGGACCGCGATCACCGCCGCCTACCGGGTCCCCGAGCCGCAGTGCGTGCCGCCGCTGCTTAAGCTCGCAGCCGCGAACGCGGACGAAGCGAACCGCATCCGGACGCTCGCCCGCACTCTCGTCGCAAAGCTCAGGGCGAAAACGCGAGCGAGCGGGGTTGAGGGGTTGATCCATGAATATTCGCTGTCGAGCCAGGAGGGCGTAGCGCTGATGTGCCTGGCCGAGGCTCTTTTGCGCATCCCCGACACCGCAACGCGGGACGCGCTGATCCGCGACAAGCTCGCGCCCGGCGATTGGCGCGCGCATATCGGCCACAGTCCGTCGCTGTTCGTCAACGCCGCCACCTGGGGCCTGGTGCTGACCGGCCGCCTGGTGACAACAACCAGCGAGCAGAGCCTGTCGGCGGCGCTGACTCGCCTTATCGCACGGAGGGGCGAGCCGATCATCCGCGCCGGCGTCGACGTCGCCATGCGGCTCATGGGCGAGCAGTTCGTCACCGGCCGCACGATCGAGGAAGCGATCGGAAACAGCCGAGATCGTGAGGCGCGCGGCTTCACGTTCTCCTATGACATGCTGGGCGAAGCGGCGACCACCGCCGAGGACGCGGCGCGCTATCTCGACGAATACGAACGCGCCGTCCACGCCATCGGCCGGGCCTCGCATCGCCGCGGCATTTATGAAGGGGCTGGCATTTCGATCAAGCTTTCGGCGCTCCATCCGCGCTACCAACGCATCAAGCGGGCGCGGGTGATGAAGGAGCTGCTGCCGCGCGCGAAAGGGCTGGCGGCGCTAGCCAAATCCTATGACATCGGCTTCAACATCGACGCCGAGGAAGCGGACCGACTCGATCTGTCGCTCGACATTCTTGAGGCTCTGTCCCTCGACCCGGATCTGAAGGGGTGGAACGGCCTCGGCTTTGTCATTCAGGCCTATGGCAAGCGTTGTTCGGCGGTCGTCGACTGGCTGATCGATCTCGCGCGCCGCTCGGGCCGCCGACTGATGATCCGGCTGGTCAAAGGCGCTTATTGGGATTCAGAGATCAAGCGCGCCCAGGTCGATGGCCTCGACGGCTTTCCGGTCTTCACCCGCAAGCTCTACACCGACGTGAGCTACCTCGCCTGCGCACGCAAATTGCTGGCGGCGCCGGACGCGGTCTACCCGCAATTCGCTACCCACAACGCGCAGACGCTCGCGTCCGTCCTCATCTTCGCTGGGCCCGATTTCTACCGCGGCCAGTACGAATTCCAATGCCTGCATGGGATGGGCGAGCCGCTCTATGAGGAGGTGGTCGGCCGCGACCAGCTCAATCGCCCGTGCCGGGTCTATGCGCCGGTTGGCTCGCACGAGACCCTACTCGCCTATCTCGTTCGCCGGCTGCTTGAGAACGGCGCCAACACCTCGTTCGTTAACCGCATCGCGGACGCGAGCGTGTCCATGGATGACCTGGTCGCGGATCCGGCCGAGGCCGCGCGCTCAATCCAGCCGATCGGGGCGCCGCACGAGAAGATTGCGGCGCCGCGCAACCTTTATGCGCCCGATCGCGTCAACTCGCGCGGGCTCGATCTCTCCGACGAAAGCCGCCTCGCCAAGCTCGACAGCGGACTGAACGCGAGCGCTGAGATGGCTTGGCGCGCCTTTCCGCCGGGCGCTGCGGAAGACGAACCGGGCGAGCCGGTGCTCAACCCTGCCAACCGAAGCGACATTGTCGGCTTCACCCGCCATGCACGCGCCGACGAGATCGCCGCCGCGCTCGACATCGGCGACCGCGCAGCTCCCGCCTTCGCCGCGAGCCCGCCCGCTGAGCGCGCCATCTTCCTGCGCCGCGCCGCCGACAGTCTCGAAGCGCGGAACGACCTGCTCGTTGGCCTCATCGTCCGCGAGGCCGGCAAGTCGTACGCCAATGCGGTCGCGGAAGTCCGCGAGGCTGCCGACTTCCTGCGCTACTACGCCCATGAGGCCGCGCGCACCCTACTTCCCGGCTCCCCAGCCCCGCTGGGCCTCGTCGTCTGCATCAGTCCGTGGAACTTTCCGCTGGCGATCTTCACTGGCCAAGTCGCCGCGGCGCTCGCGGCGGGAAATTCCGTTATCGCTAAGGCGGCAGAAGAGACGCCACTCATTGCTACCGAAGCCGTACGCTTGCTGCATAAAGCAGGCGTCCCGCCTGAAGCGTTGCAGCTCATTCCGGGGGCTGGCGAGGTTGGCGCGGCGCTGGTCGCCGATCCACGCGTCCAGGGGGTCGTCTTCACCGGTTCGACTCCTGTTGCGCGACTGATCGAAAAAGAGCTTGCCGGCCGCCTTACGCGTTGCGGCGCGCCCTTAGGCCTGATCGCCGAAACCGGCGGCCTCAACGCGATGGTCGTCGATTCCTCCGCGCTCGCGGAGCAAGTCGTCGTCGACGTCCTGTCATCGGCCTTCGATTCAGCCGGCCAGCGCTGTTCGGCGCTGCGCATCCTCTGCCTCCAGGACGATGTCGCGGACCGCATGCTCACGATGGTGAAAGGCGCGATGGCTGAGCTCGAGGTGGGCGATCCGCGCAAGCTCTCGGTCGATGTCGGCCCGGTCATCACCGCGGAGGCGCGCGCCGCAATCGTGACCCACATCGAGATCATGTCGCGTCGCGGCCACAAAGTGACCCAAACTCCGCTCAGCGAGGCCGCCGCTCGCGGCACATTTGTCCCGCCGACCCTCATCGAGGTGAACAAGATCGCCGACGTCGAGCGCGAGGTGTTCGGGCCGGTGCTGCATGTGCTGCGCTACAGGCGCGACGCGCTCGACAAGTTGATCGACGACATCAACGCCGCCGGCTATGGCCTTACCTTCGGTCTGCACACCCGCATCGATGAGACGATCGCACGCGTTGTGGAGCGTATCGAAGCCGGCAACATCTATGTCAACCGCAACATTATCGGCGCGACGGTTGGCGTGCAGCCGTTCGGCGGCTCGAGGCTGTCGGGCACGGGGCCGAAGGCGGGCGGCCCTCTCTATCTTTCGCGGCTGATTGCGGAGCCCGCGCCGGGCGCATTGGACGGTCTGGAGGGAGGCGACGCCGCGATTGCCCGTATCCGCGCCTACGGCGATTGGCTCGCCGCCAATGGCCACGCTGTGGAGGCCGAGCGATGCGTGGGAATGATGGCGCGCTCACCCATCGGCGCGCGCGTCGAGCTTAGAGGCCCGGTCGGCGAGCGCAACGTCTACACGCTTCGGCGGCGCGGCCGAATTGCGGCAGTTGCGGCGAGCGAAGCCGGCCTTCTCACCCAAATTGGTGCGATCCTGGCGACCGGCAACGACGCTGTGGTTAGCGCCTCGTTTGCCGAGACCCTTGCGGGGTTGCCGGCCGACCTCGCCCATCGGATCTCTCGTGTCGAGGATCCATTGGGCGCGCTTGCCCTCGCCTTCGTCCTTCTCGAAGGCGACGAGGCGGTGACGTCAGAGGCCTTGCGCAAGCTTGCGAGCCGCGCCGGGCCAATCGTGCGGCTGCAGGCGCTGTCCAGGGCGCGGCTTGCCGCCGGCGAGGATTACGACCTTACGGACCTCGTCGAGGAATGCGCGACCGCCACGAACACGGCCGCCGCCGGCGGCAATGCGAGCCTGATGACAATCGGCTAAGATGCGGAGCAGAATCGGAGGCGCCGAAATGTCAGATGATTTGACGGACTCGCAGATCTCGCTGCTCTGCGACATCGAAGAGCATGATCCCGCCAAGTCGTCCAGCGACGCGAAACGCGATCTGGAGCTGCTAATCGCCGAGCGCTACGTGCAGCCGACGTCGGACCATCCAGGCTCGGCCTATGAGCTCACGGCCAAGGCTATCGCGTTTCTCGGCGAGCGCGGCGCCGGGCTGAACGAGGCGTAGCGTCACTCGAGCCGTTGCGACGCGGCGCGTAGGGGCCGCTGCCGATCTTGCCATCAGCGTGCGCGCATCTCGCTCAGGTAGCCGCGAACCATGGCGCGCATGTGCATCCGGATTGTCTCCTTGTCGGCGGCGTACTCGATGAATGCGGCCTGCAACATCGAGGTGCAGGCCATGACGAGAAAGACGGCCAGCGGTTCGACGTCGACGGCCCCAATCTCGGAGCAGCTTCTCAGGAGATCAGCGACGAGCGAGGCGCCTCTGGCCGCCGACGCGCGCGCAAGCTCGGCGCCGCCGACCTCGACCAAGGGCTCGTGCATCGCACGCGAGACTTCCAGCCGCCGCCACTTCGCCGCGATCATGGCGTCGACCAACCCCCTCGCGATTTCGTCGAGCGAGCGCCCTCTGAGCGTTTGGCAATCCGCTTGGATCGAAGCGGACATCTCCATGAGATAGCGCTCCAGAACCGCACGGATCAGCGCCTGCCGGTTGGGGAAATATTGATAGAGCGTGCCGACCGACACGCCTGCCCGTTCGGCGACGCGGGTGGTCGTGAGCTTGCGGTAACCGATCGACAGCAGAACCTGAATGCTCGCTTCGTGGATCGCGAGCACGGTCGTTTCGGACCGGGCCTGAACTGGCTGTTTCCTGGGCTTTAGCGGGACTTGTGCGATTGCGGTCACGAAAGCGAATTCCCTGAAGCTGAAGGAACCTTCATACTAGTCGGGAACCGAGAAGCGGCAAACCTATAAGGTTCGCGATGCAACCTGATCCCGCTCTAAAATGGATTGTCGTCACCGGCGCGAGCGCAGGAATCGGCAAGGCGCTCGTCGAACGCCTCGCGAGGGAAGGGCACAACGTGATCGCGGCGGCGCGCGATCCGACTCGTGCGAATGTCCCGAACGGACCGGGCCGCGTCGAGGTCGTGCGGCTTGATTTCGACGATCCGGTGGGCGTGGAGACGGCAGCGCGAGACATTACTGGGATCGCCCGCGCGGCTGGGCTCGCGGCCCTTGTGAACATGGCGGGCATCATTATCGAGGGCCCGCTCGAAGCGATCCCGACGCCGGCGCTCCGCCGCCAGTTTGAAGTCAATGTGATCGGTCCTGTTGCGTTGACCCAGGCGTTGCTGCCGCTGCTCGCCAAGACGCGGGGCACGGTGGTCAATATCGGTGCCGTTTCGGCTCATCTGACGCCGCCCTTCTATGGCCCCATCGCCGCTTCGAAGGCGGCTCTCGCCTCGTTCAACGACGCAATGAGGCAGGAGTTCGCGCCGCTTGGAGTCAAAGTCTTTCTCATTGAACCGGGCGCAATGAAGACCGGCATTTTCGCTGCGTCGAGGGCGACGCGCGACGCGTGGCTTACGCGACGCCCTGACGTCGAGCGTCGCTACCGGCCTGCGCTCGCCGCGATGGAACGCGCCTTCGAGAAGGCGAGCGCCGACGATCCCGAGGTCGTTGTCAAGGCGGTCGTGGCGGCGCTCTCGGGTCGCCGGGCCAAGCCCAGAGCCGTGGTCGGCAAGGGCGCGGGCGCGTTCGTGCTGATGTCGCGGCTCCCCATTCGCCTGCGCGATCGGTTGGTAAGGTCGGCGCTCGGGCTGAGCGAGGCGCTTAAGCCCGGCAATTGAAAGGAGATCGCCCCGAATCTGAACCTGACAGGCGAGGACCACGAGGAACTTGGCGCCCAAACGTCGCGCTCGTATGACGAGCGTCGACCCCCCGCAATCGCTCAAATGAATCAACGGTGATCCAAGGTGCCTTTCAGCGTCGATCGCTTTCTGACCACGCACACCGGAAGTCTGCCGCGCCCGGACGACCTCGTTCAAATGATGTACGGCAAGGAAGAGGGCAAAGAGGTCGACATCGCGGCCTTGCATAAGCGCACGACAACCGCCGTGCGCGAGGTCGTCGACAAACAGCGACAAGCGGGCCTGGACATCGTCAACGACGGAGAAATGTCGAAGCCGAGCTACGCGACCTACGCCAGTCTCGAACTGTCCGAGTTCCGCAAGCGCGCTGCCGAACAAGTCGAGGCGCTGAACGTAGCGTTGGAAAACATTCCCCCCTGACCGGACGCGGATGCACTTGTGCTGGGGCAATTATGAAGGGCCGCATCACTGCGACGTCCCTCTGGTCGACATCGTCGACATCGTGCTCAAGGCGCGACCCGCGATGTTGTCCCTGGAAGCTGCCAACCCTCGCCACGCCCATGAATTCGCCGTGTTCGAAAAGGTGAAGTTGCCCGAAGGCAAGGCGCTGATTCCGGGCGTGATCGAGTCGAAGTCGAATTTTATCGAACACCCCGCAGTGATCGCGAACCGGATCTCCAATTACGCCAGGCTGGTTGGCCGCGAGAACGTCATCGCCGGAAGCGATTGCGGTTACGGTACCTGGGTCGGTCAGGCCGCTGTGGATCCGGACATTGTCTGGGCGAAACTCGCTGCGCTCACGGAGGGCGCCCGCCTGGCGAGCCAGAGATTCTGGCCCTAAGCGATGGGGCGGAGCCACCACGGGGGCCAGATCGCAGCCTATCTCGCCAAGCGTATCGTCGCGGTTTAGGCTGCTACGCCGGCGTATGGAGGCCACACGAGATGCGGGCGATCGGATATCGCAGGGCGAGCCCTGAGCTCGATCATCTCGAGGCGTTCGACATCCCGAAGCCTTCACCCGAAGGTCGCGATCTCCTCGTCGAGGTGTGCGCGGTCTCGGTCAACCCCGTCGACTACAAGGTCGCGAGTGGCGGGGGCCCGGGCGGCGCGGCTTCCGACGCGGGCGCAATCAAAGTCGTCGGCTACGACGCCGCCGGGGTGGTCGTGGAAATCGGGCGCGAGGCGCAGCTGTTCAAGCCTGGCGATGAAGTGTTCTACGCCGGCAGCGTCGGCCGACTGGGCGCGAACATGGAGTTTCATCTCGTCGACGAACGGATCGTCGGCCGCAAGCCGCGTACGCTCGATTTCGCCGCCGCTGCCGCGTTACCCTTGACCTCGATCACCGCCTGGGAGGCCATGTTCGACCGGCTCGATGTCGCGAAACCCGTTCCCGGCGCGGCGCGCGCGATCCTGATTCTTGGCGGCGCAGGCGGCGTCGGTTCGATCGCTATTCAGCTTGCGCGGCAATTGACCGACCTTACCATCGTGGCGACCGCCTCTAGGCCTGAGACGGTGCAATGGGCGAAAGACATGGGCGCGCATCATGTCGTCGACCACAGGAAGCGGCTTGCACCACAGATCGCGGCGCTTGGCATGGGTAGTCCCGCATTCATCTTCGCGACGTCGCCGATTGGCGGTGTCATCGCTGACCTCGCCGAATTGATTGCGCCGCAGGGACGGATTGCTCTCATCAATGGAGAAGAAGCCGATCTTTTCGTCTTCAGGCCGAAGAGCGTGTCCATTCACTTTGAGCTGATGTTCACGCGACCCTTGCTTCAGACCGCCGACATCGAGGCCCAGCACAGGCTGTTGAACGACGTCGCCGATCTCGTCGATTCGGGGCGAGTTCGCTCAACCATGCGGGAGAACTACGGACGCATCGACGCGGCCAATCTTATGCGGGCGATGGCCTTCCTCAAGTCGGGCCGCGCCATCGGCAAGGTCGTGCTCGCGGGGTTCTAGTTGCGGGTCCTCACGCCGGCTCGAGCGCCAAGCCATGCGCGGCTTTGGCGATGCGCAGCCGCCCGCCGCGCACGAGGATGTTCACATGCGCGAGCGCCTCGCTGAAGGCGAAGACGAGCTGGTGCGGATCGTCAATATTGCGCCCGAAAACGACCGGCACGAGCTCGGCGACCGTCTGTGGCCCCTGTTTGCAGGCTTCGAGAATGGCCATGCAGCGCGCCTCGTGGTGGGCGATGAGCTCGTCAGCGCGCGCGTGCAAGCCCACGAACGGCAGCCTGTGCCCCGGCAAAACCAGCACATCCTCCGGCAGCCTCGCCTTGAGCCTTTCGAGCGAGCGCAGGTAGGCGCCGAGCGGATTCCCTTCCGGATCCATCGCTTCGACGCTGACATTGGGCGAGATCTTGGCCAGCACTTGATCTGCGATGAGAACGAAATTGTCGGCTTTCGAGTAGAGCATGACCTGCTCGGGCGAATGGCCTGCACCGGTGATCACTTCGAATTCACGGCCGCCGATCTTGATCCGCTCCTCGGCGATGAGACGCAGAAACGTTTTCGGAGGCGGGGAGACCATTCTCAAGTACTGCAGCCCGTTGCCGAGCAGAAGCTCAGTGCTCTCCTCGGTCAGCCCATGCGAACGGTAGAAACTGCGATATGGCTCCGATCTGAGCCCCTGTGGATCGAGGCGAATGTTGAGCGCGATCAGATATTCCGCCTCGCTCATTGCAAGCTGCAGTCCGAAGCGCTCGCAGAGCCACCCGGCGAGGCCCACATGGTCGGGGTGGAAATGGGTGGCGATGACCCGCGTCAGTTTTCGGCCCCGAAGCGGCCCAACCAGCAGCGCCTCCCACGTCGCGCGCGATTGCGAATCGTCGATTCCCGTATCGACGACCGCCAGCCCGTCGCCGTCTTCGATCAGGTAGATGTTGACGTGATCGAGCCGAAACGGAAGGGGAAAGCGCGCCCACAAGACGCCAGGACGAACCTCGATCGTCTCGCCTGGTTTCGGTGGGTCGGGGTTCGGAAACACCAGCGACTCGGGCATCGCGCGATTCAACATCGTCTGGTTTCGTCCCTTCCTATCCCGCCGCGAGTCGGCTCAGCGGAGCGGCAGGAACCGCGGCGCGCTGGCCGCCTCCAGCTCGCCGTCTGGTCCACACCTGTAGACGCCTCGCGCCGCATTGTGCGGATGGGTCGCAGCCTCTGCAAGGCTCAGCATTGGGGCAAAGCACGCATCGCTGCCCTCGAGCAGCGCGCGCCAATGCGCGCTCGGCTGGCTTAGGAACAGCGCGCGCAACCGCGCTTTGAGCGCCGGCCAAGCGGCGCGGTCGTATTGCGCCTTTGGGTCGACGTCCGCAAGGCCGAGCTTGTGGAGCAACAGCGTGTAGAATTGCGGCTCGAGCGCGCCGACGGAGACATACCGGCCGTCGGCGCAAGCGTAGAGGTCGTAAAACGGCGAGTCGTGGAATGGGCTCGGGCTTGGCGCGTCCAGCATTCCTGCCGCGCGGGCCGCGAGCGCGATGCCGCCCAAGCTCGCTGCGACATCGACGATCGAACAGTCGATCACGCAGCCCTTGCCGCTGCGCCCGGCAGCGAACAGGGCTGCCACCACCCCGAAGGCGAGCCCGAGCGCGCCGCCTCCGTCGCCGAGAACCGTCGGCGGGACGCCTGGCGCCTGCCCATCGCGGGCGGCGAGCGACAAGACGCCGCTCAGCGCCAGATAGTTGAGGTCATGGGCCGCGACTTGAGCGAGCGGACCGTCCTGCCCCCAGCCCGTCATGCGGCCGTAGACCAGCCTCGGATTGCGTTTAGCGCAGTCGGCGGGACCGAGCCCAAGACGCTCCATAACGCCTGGCCGATTGCCCTCGATCAGCGAGTCGGCCGTCTCGATCAGCGCCAGTGCCTCCGCGACCGCTCCAGGGTGCTTGAGATCGAGCGGGACGATCCGCTTGCCGCGCCGCAGAGGACCCTCGGAGAGCGGTTTATCCGGATCGCCGAGCTTGGCCTTATCCGGACGAACGACGGCGACCACATCGGCGCCGAGGTCGGCCAGCATGCGGCCGGCAAGGGGGCCGGGACCGATGCCCTCGAACTCGATGACGCTCAAGCCCGCAAGCGGAAGTATCATGAGGGCGCCCTCCGCGCCGAGTCTTAGGCTGCAAGGCGCGACCGATAAAGAGCATCATCACAATGTATTTATAGGCATCCAAGCCAAAATCCAATCGGGCAGCGATACAGCTTTGCCGGGTCATTCGGTATCAAGCAGCCCGGAACGGACGGCGATCCAATGATCAACGCTCAGCCGTCCTGGTCCAGAGGAAATCAACCAGAGAAAGATTATGATGTACATGACTTCTGGCAAATACAGGAAGTCGTCAAGCCAGTCGACAACCGACAGCCCTTTGGCGATAGTCGCCAACTGAACAGTGGTGATTGCGACGATCATGTCGATGATGAAGGCTATGCAACATAAGATCGAAAGCAGGCCGATGATGAGCAGGCAACCACAAACGAACTCCACCGACGAAACGAAATACGTCATGAACTGCGGAAAAGGAATTCCAGCACCGACGATCGTTTCGTACATCATCTTGTGTTGACTAGCAACGAAAAGCTTGTTTCCTCCGGAGATAGCAAAGAATACTCCAAGCGAGATCCGGGCGAGGAGAACCGCGAATTCTTCTAGAGAGCGGTTACCCAAAAATATGAAGCGTTTCAGCACATCAGTTTTCACCACTTCCTCCTCGGCCGGATCGGCTCTGTCGCTAATCGGATCGGACGGCTGGATATGGAGGTCACCGATCTGGGCCAGGTCGAGCTCAAGAACATCGAAAGGCCAATCCGGGTCTATTCGCTTCAGGTCGGCGTTCGGGCCACCACGATCCGGGAGGCACGCGCAATCTTCGACTAGCCTCGTTCGGGAAACAGCGCTTTCAGCCCCTCATGCGACGCTTCCGCGACGCCGCGCTCGGTGATGAGCCCAGTCACCAGCCGCGCGGGAGTGACGTCGAACGCCGGATTGGCGGCGCGCCCGCCTTCCGGCGCGATCCTGACGCGCGTGATCGCGCCGTCGTCGCTTCGGCCCTGAACGAAGTTGACTTCATCGGCGCTGCGCTCCTCGATGGGAATTTCCCTCACGCCATCGCGAACCGTCCAGTCGATGGTCGGCGACGGCAGCGCGACATAGAACGGCACCGAGTTGTCGCGGGCAGCGAGCGCCTTCAGGTAGGTGCCGATCTTATTGCAGACGTCGCCATCGGCGGTAGTGCGATCGGTGCCAACGATCACCACGTCGACGAGGCCATGCTGCATCAGATGACCGCCGGCGTTGTCGACGATGAGCGTATGAGGAGCTCCATGATGAGCAAGCTCCCACGCGGTCAGCGAGGCACCCTGATTGCGCGGGCGCGTTTCGTCGACATAGACGTGGACTCTCACGCCTTCCTCCATCGCCATGTAGATCGGTGCGGTCGCGGTCCCATAGTCGACGGTGGCCAGCCACCCGGCGTTGCAATGGGTGAGGATGTTGACCGGTTCGCCGGGCTTCTTGTCCGCTGCCACGCGACGAAGAATCTCGAGGCCGTGGGCGCCGATCGCGCGGTTGATACTGACATCTTCGTCGGCGATTCGCTTGGCCTCCGTATAAGCGGTGGCGGCCCGCGCCGGCGGAGCGAGCGGGACAAGAAGCTTGCGAACCGCGTCCAGAGCCCAGCGCAGGTTGATCGCTGTCGGCCGAGTGGCGGCAAGCTTGTCGTGCGCGGCGTCGAGCGCGGCGTCGCTCGGATTCTCGCGCATGGCGAGCGCGAGCCCATAGGCCGCCGTCGCGCCGATCAGAGGCGCTCCGCGCACCCACATGTCGCGGATCGCCGTCGCCGCCTCGGCGACGCTGCGCAGAGTCGCGACCTTAAACTCATGCGGCAGCCAGCGCTGATCGATGACGTCGACGCTTGAACCGTCTTGGTTGAGCCAGATCGTTCGGTACGGGCGTCCGTCGACCTTCACGCCGCGATCTCCTTTTCTCGCCTCGACCTGATGTTCAGGGTCGCGGCGTCGATATCACAGTCGGCGGGCGCGCGGAATTGCGCGAACACTGCGCTTGACGTCATGATGGAAGCGGGCATTGTCGCGTTCGTGAAGGATGTCGACGCCTGCATCGAGGCCAGGGAGCGCGCGGAGTCCGCATTCGCATGACGCGGCGGTTCAGTCTCGAGGAGGCGACCGATCTCGCCGCGCGCGCGGTCCACGCCGCCGGCGCAAGCGAGGAGGCGGCGCTGTCGTTGGCGCGAGCGACGGTCTCCGCAAACGCGCACGGAAAAGGTTCGAGCGGTTTCTCCCATCTCATGGACTATCTGACCGCCTTGCGCGCGGGGCGAATAGTCGGCGACGCTGAGCCGCTCGTGACTTCGCCAGCCCCGGCCGCAATCCATTGCGACGCCAGAGGCGGGATTGCGCAACTCGGCTTCGACCAAGCTTTCGACGATCTTCGCCGCCGCGCCGAAGCCTTTGGGCTCGCGCTGTTCGCCCAGAATGGGAGCTACACCACCGGTGAACTTGGCTACTATCCGCGTCGCCTGGTCGAGACCGGCCTAGTCGCCTTCGCCGCGACAAGCGGACCGGCGCTGATGACGGTGGCCGGGGCCAAGACGCCCGTCTACTGCACCAATCCGCTGGCGTTCGCTGCACCGCTCGATGATGGGCCGCCGCTGCTTATCGACCAGGCGTCAAGCGCGACCGCCTTTGTCGAGCTCAGGCGCTACGCGGAGCGCAGCGAGACGCTGCCGCCGGGCTGGGCAGTGGACGCCGGTGGACAACCGACCACCGATCCGAACGCGGCGTTGCGCGGGGCGCTGTTGGCGTTCGGCGGCGCGCGCGGCGCCAATATCGCGCTGATGGTCGAGGTGCTGGCGGCCGGGCTTGCCGGCGCGAACTGGGCCCTCGATGCACCCTCATTCATTTCGGGCGACCGCTCGCCCGGCGCTGGCCTCCTCGTCATAGCCATCACGCCGGCGCTGCTGGCGCCAGACTTTCCGCAGCGCCTCAGATTCCAGCTCGACCGGCTCGCCAAACTTGGCGTGCATATTCCCGGACGACGCGCAGCCGCGGCCGAAATCGAACTGCCCGACGCGCTCGCCGCCGAGATCGAGCGCGCCGGGGCGCCTTGAAACGGCTCCGAGTGAAGGGCTAGAGACCGATCCGCCCGGCGGGCCAAGGAGTGAGAAATGGCGAAGCGGCTGAGTCGAAGGCGCCTGCTTGGGACATTGGCGGGACTTCCATTTCTGAACAGCCTAGCGCGCGGCGCCTCGGCTGCGGCCCAGCCACAAGCGCGCGTCCGCCTCGGCGATCCTGCATGGCCGTCGGAGGCGAGCTGGGATCAACTCGATCGCGACGTGGGAGGTCGCCTCATCAAGGTGCGCTCGCCGCTCGCTGACTGCGTCAGCGGATCGTTCGACCCGAACTGCGAGCAAATCTTCAAGGAGCTCAAGAATCCCTACTACCTCGGCGACGAGGTCGGGCTCACCCAGTCGCTGGGCTGGGTCGGAGCCTGGACGTCGGAACCAAGTGTCTACGCCGTCGCCGTGAAGACGACTCAAGATGTCGTCGCCGCGGTTAATTTCGCGCGGACAAACAATCTGCGGCTGGTGGTGAAAGGCGGCGGCCACAGCTACCAGGGATCGTCCAACGCCCCCGACTCGCTGCTCATCTGGACCCGCCACATGAACGCCGTGACGCTGCATGATGCGTTCGTCGGCGCCGGCTGCGCGGGAAACGCGGAGCCTCAGCCCGCCGTGTCGGTCGAGGCCGGCGCAATCTGGGGACACGTCTACAACGAAGTCGCCGTCAAAGGGGGCCGCTATGTGCAGGGTGGCGGTTGCCTGACGGTCGGCGTCGCCGGCATCGTCCTTGGCGGCGGCTTCAGCATGTTCTCGAAGGCGCACGGAACGGCCGCCGCGAACCTCATCGAGGCCGAGGTCGTGACCGCCGACGGCGAGGTCAGGATCGCTAACGCCTGCACGAATCCCGACCTATTCTGGGCGCTGAAAGGCGGCGGCGGCGGGTTCGGCATCGTCACCCGCGTCACCCTTCGCACCCCCCCGCTGCCCGAATTTTTCGGCGCGGTGACCGCGGGCGTCCACGCGACCTCCGACGACGCCTATCGTCGACTCATCGGCAAAATCGTCGAATTCTATGCTGAAGCGCTTTTCAACCCGCAATGGGGCAACGAGATCCGGATCGGCCGCGGCTATGTCTTAATCTCCATGCTCTCCCAGGGACTCACTGAGCATGAGGCGCAAGCGGTATGGCGTCCGTTCTTCGATTGGGTCGCCGCCTCGCCGCAGGATTTCACCATCGTGAAGGCGCCGAAGATTGTCGCCTTCAACGCGCGGAAATTCTGGGACCCGTCGTTGCTCAAGTCCGTTCCCGGCGTCGTGATCGCGGACGATCGCCCGGACGCGCCCGCGGACAACGTCTTCTTTGCCGACAACCTGGGCGAAGCGGGCGCGGTCTGGTACGCCTACCAATCCGCCTGGCTGCCGGCTTCTCTGCTCGAAGCCGACCAGCGCCAGCGCCTCGCCGACGCGTTGTTTGCGGCGGCGCAGCATCAGGGCGTCGCCCTGCATTGCAACAAGGGGCTTGCGGGTGGGAACGCGGAGGCGATCGCCGCAACCAAGGACACGGCGATGAATCCGGCGGTGACGGACGCTTTTACGCTGGTGATCACCGGGGCCTTCGGACAGCCCGCCTATCCCGGCGTTCCCGGACATGAGCCGGACGCGGCGGCCGCGCGGACCCAGGCTGCGGCCGTGGACAAGTCGATGGACCCAATCCGCAAGCTCCTGCCACGCGTCGGCTCCTATGTATGGGAGACCGATTACTTTCAGGAGAATTGGCAGGACGCCTTCTGGGGCGAGAACTACGCGCGGCTTCGCGCGGTCAAGGACAAATATGATCCCGACGGTCTCTTCTTCCTCCACCATGGCGTCGGCAGCGAAGACTGGAGCGCGGACGGATTTGTGCGCATGAACTGACGGCCCTCATCGCTCTCGCCGACAACGCCCCGCACATCTCGACGCAATCGCACGACCGAGGAAACGTATGCGCCAGTCTGCGGAGCTTGGCGCCTAGCGAGACGAGGTGAGCATGGCTGGCTTATCGGTCCAATCGTTTGCCCTCGCGCTCTTGATCGCGGTATCAGCCGCTTGCGCGGCCTATGCGGGCTCGATCACGACGAAAGACCCTCCGGTGGCGACGCTGGCCGACGGACGGACTGGCACCATCGCCTTCGAAGCCCTTACGCCCAGAAATTCGCGCGAGCTTGTCAGCGGGAAAGCAGCCGAAAAATCAGTAATCGCCGGCATGCTGACTTTGCCCGATTCCGCTAACGCGGCGGGGGCGACCAACGCCAAGGTTCCGGCCATGGTTGTGGTCCACGGCAGCAGCGGCGTCCTGCAAAACGATTGGGAATGGGCGAAGCGCTTGAATGAAATGGGAATCGCCACCTTCGTCATCGACAACTTTACCGGTCGCGGAATCGTGGAAACCGCGACCGATCGATCGCGCCTGTCGGCAATGGCGGACGCGGCCGGCGCATTGGCGGCGCTACGCCTGCTCGCCACTCATCCGGCGATCGACCCCAAGCGGATCGGCGTGATCGGGTTTTCGCGCGGGGGGTCTGTCGCCATCGATTCAGCGCTGGAGCCGATCCGGCGCGCCGTCATTGACGGTGATCTCCGCTTCGCAGCCCACATTGCCGTCTATCCCGGGTGCTCGGTCACGCAGCTCTCCGCCCATCTCGATGGCTCGCCGATATTGATGCTGCTCGGCGGCAAGGATGACTATACCCCAGCCCCCGCCTGCCTCGCCCACGCCGACGTGCTGCGCGCCAAGGGCGCCACGGTTTCCGTGGTGGTCTATCCCAACGCCTATCACGGCTTCGACTCCAAAGCCCCGCCGCACTTCAGTCCGCGGCGCACGACGCTTCGCCACTGCCAGGGCGCGACTGACCTGGATGAGGGCGTCTTCACGATGCAGAAGGACGGACAAACGGTGACGGGCGCAGACGCCGCCACTGAGTTCAAGGCCTGCGCCGAACGCGGCGTCACGCTGGGCGGCGACCCGGAAGCGCGCGAGAAAGCCCCGCGTGCGGTCGCCGATTTCCTCAAGCCGATTTTCGCGCTTGCCCAGTAACGCCACTTCGGGTGAACTGCCGCATTTTCCGAAAGGGAGGAACGACATGCCGAAGCGCCCGCGCATCGGAGTCATCGGCTCGACCAATATGGATCTTACCACCACGGTCGCGCGCATGCCCATTTGGGGCGAGACGGTCCTCGCCTCACATTTCGAGACGAGTTTCGGCGGCAAGGGGGCCAACCAGGCGGTCGCCGCGGCCAAGCTCAGCGCTGAAGTCGTCATGGTCACGAATCTCGGCGACGACACACTGGGCGACAGCGCGCTCAAGAATTTCCAGAGCTACGGAATCGAGACGAGCCACGTCCGGCGGATTCCGAACCAGTCGACCGGGACGGCGACGATCCTGGTCGACGAGAAGTCGGGCGACAATGCGATCCTCATCGTCGCCGGCGCGAACGGCGACCTGAGCGCAGCCGACGTCGACGCCGCGACCGAAACGCTCAAGGGTTGCGATCTCATCCTGCTACAGCTCGAGATCCAGCTTGAAACCGCCTACGCGGCGATTCGCTTCGCTCGCAAGAACGGCGTCAGGACCGTGCTCAACCCGGCGCCCGCCCGCCGCAACCTCGACATGGGCGTCGTGACGCAGGCGAGCTTCCTCATCCCCAACGAGACCGAACTCGCCATCCTGACCGACATGCCGGTCGAGTCGGACGAGGAGGTTTCAGCCGCCGCGCAAAGCCTCGTCAAACAGGGCGTCGAGACGGTCATCGTGACGCTTGGCGCGCGCGGTTCGCTGCTCGCGACGCGAGGTGGCTCGCAACGCATCGCCCCGGTCAAGGTTCAGGCCGTCGACACCACCGGCGCCGGCGACGCGTTCATCGGCAGCTTCGGCCGCTATTTGGCCGGTGGCCTTTCGCTTGAGGCCGCGCTCACTGAGGCGACGCGCTATTCCGCCTTCTCGGTCACCCGCCACGGGGCGCAAAAATCCTTCGCGACCGAGGCCGAGTTCGCAGCGTTCGGCGCCAAGGAAGGGCGCTCGGGATAGCGCTCCAAGGCGTCGGCGGGCCCCTATTGTCCGCTTTGCTTATTTGCGCGCGGCGTGTTTGACTGATCGCGGCAGTCGCGTGGGCGGACGGCGGCCGTTTGCTCCGTCCGGCGACGGCCAGACCTCGTTTGGGCAATGAAACTGCGCCGCACGTCGCTCTTGGCTGAACGATCCCAACCGGCCTCCGGGACGGCCCGCCGAACCGCCGGAGCGAAGCCGCCATGCGCTTAGTAGTGCTCGGCGGCGGCGTGGTCGGCGTCACCACGGCCTATCAGTTGCAGCGGGACGGCCATGACGTCGTGATCCTCGAACGCAACGGCGACGTCGCCGCTGGCGCCAGCTGGGGCAACGCCGGGATGATCGCGCCTGGCCACTCCTTCGTCTGGTCCTCGCCCCGCGCGCCGATCATTCTGGCCAAGTCGCTCGTGCTTAGAGACCAGGCTTTGCGCTTCAGGCTGTCGGCGGATCCGCGGCTATACGCCTGGACTTGGGGTTTCCTCAAGGAATGCACAGCCGCCAAGGCGCGCCGCAACACGCTGCTCAAGCACCGTCTCGCCGCCTATTCGCAGACCGTGCTCGACAGCGTCGTCGCCGAAGAGGCGATCGATTACGACCGCAACACTCGCGGCATCCTCTATATGCATCGCAGCCAGCGGGCGCTCGACGCCGGCGTCGAGCACATGAGGCTGCTCGAGTCGGACGGGCAAATCATCAAGACGCTCGACCGCAACCAGGTGATCGCGCTCGAGCCGGGGCTGGCGCACGCAAAAGAGCAGATCGCCGGGGCGATCCTTTGTCCGACCGACGAGACCGGGGACTGCGCCAAATTTACTCGCGCCCTTGCCGCGAAGGTCGTCGAGCGCGGCGGCGAGATCGTAACCGGCGCGACTGTCCGGGGGTTCAAGACCGACGGCGACAGGGTCGCGGGCGCGATCACCGACCGTGGATCGTTCGCCGGCGACGGCTATGTGCTGGCGCTCGGCGCGGAGAGTCCCATTCTGGCGCGGAGTCTGGGCATCTCTCTCCCAATCTATCCGATCAAGGGTTATTCGCTGACGATCCCTGTCGGGACATCCAAGTCTCCGCCGACGATCGGCTGCCTCGACGAACACAACCTCGTCGCCATTTCGCGGTTTGGCGACCGATTGCGGGTCACCGCGACCGCCGAGTTCGCCGGCTACGACGCGAGCCACAAGCCGTCTGACTTTGCCTTCATGAAGCGGGTGACGCAGGAGCTTTTTCCCGAGGGCGCCGAATACGACCGGGCGGAAATGTGGGCGGGCTTGCGGCCGATGACGCCAACCAATCTGCCGCTCATCGGCCAACGGCGGTTCTCGAACCTGTTCCTCAATTGCGGCCACGGCCACATCGGTTGGACGATGTCGCACGGCTCAGCCCGGATCGCCGCCGATCTCATCGCTGGCCGCAAGCCAGCCATTCCGATGGATGGCCTGATGGCCGCCTGAAAGAAACGAGCGTAAGCCATGTCCCCCGATCTTGCCGATCTCATCCCCTCGACCATCGATCTCGGCGTCCTGCCGTCCGAGCTCGACGAGGGGATTGCATCGCGCGCCGCGATTGGCCTCGTGGTGCTGGCCACTGACCAGACGATGGAGCACGAGTTTCGCGCCCTGCTTCGTCTGCCCGGCGTCGCTGTCTATAAGTCGCGCGTCTTCAACGACGCCGAGATCCGGCCCGACACCTTGCGCGCCATTGGGCCAAGGATCGCGCCGAGCGTCGCGCTCATCCTGCCGGGGATTCCGCTCGACGTCGTCGCCTTCGGCTGCACGTCGGCGACGATGACCCTCGGCGAAGAGGCGGTGTTCGCCGAAATCCGCAAATCCCGCCCGGACGTCGCCTGCACGACTCCGGTCACCGCCGCGCTCGCCGCCTTTCGCGCGTTTGGCGCAAGGTCGATCGGCCTCCTCACCCCGTATGCGCCCGAGATCAACGCTTCGCTCGTCGCCTCTTTCCGCGCCCGCGGCGTCGCCGTCGCCGCCGTCGCGACTTTCGACCGTCGTGACGACCGCGACGCCGCGCGCATCTCGGTCGCCTCGATCGAAGCGGCGGTCAAGCGCCTTGCCGCGGCGCCGGGGGTCGAAGCGATCTTCGTCTCCTGCACCAGCCTGCGGGTGGCCGAATCCGCCGCCAGTTTTGAGCGTCTCGCCGGCGTTCCTGTCACCTCCAGCAACCACGCCATGGCCTGGCACTGCCTGCGCCTCGCCGGCGTCGCCGACCCGCTGCCTGCGGCCGGCAGGTTGTTCGAACTTCAGCCCGTCTGAGAAGCTCTTCTCGCGCTTCCCGGAGAGCGCGCGCCCTCGTTCAGCCGCCGACCAACGATTTTTCGCCGGACTCGTAGATGCCGTCGATGACTTTCTTGGCATCGGCGTCGGAGGCGCCCTTGGCGTCGTATGTGCCGACCCATTTCAAGGAGGAGCCCTTCGGATCGGGCGAGACGCTGATCGTCGAATGATAGTTCGCGACCGGCAGGGGGCCGGAGATGATCGTATAGGTGTAAGCATGAACGGCGTCATCGAGGTTCTCGAGCGCCTCAACGATCGTCCCGCCACCTTTGAGCGAGAGCGTACGCTGTTTGCCGTCGGCGCTCAGAACGCATTTCTCGATCGCCGGATGCCAATCGGCGACGCCGCAAAAATCGCCGATCTTCTTCCACAGGGCCTCAGGCGATATTGAGGACGTCGTTGTCACGCTCGACTCAAGCCCAAACGCTGGTCCGATCAAGACCAGAAACGCTGCTACGGCAACAGAAATCTTGGCGACGCGCATCTTGTGCTCCCTCCTTGGCTTTCATTCTCCGCGATTTTGCCTCGCGATGGACTGCACCCTAGATGTTTTGTCCCGCTCGGCAATCCCTTCTGTTGCTCGCCGGGCCCGCGCCTTGCCCGCGCCGCGCCATCGTCTTAGGGATGCGACGGCAACCACAACCGGGGAGCTCGCGATGACCGAGGCAGTCATGGAGAAGGTCCGCCTGGGCCGTACCGATCTCATGATCACGTCCATCTGCTTTGGCACCTCGGGCCTCGGCGACATGCCCGACACCTACGGTTACGGCGTTGACGAAGCGCGCGCCAAGGCGACGTTGCACGCGATTTTCGACGGCCCCGCCAATTTCATCGACACGTCGCGCATCTATGGGTTTGGCCGCAGCGAGGAGCGGATCGGCGACGCCATTCGCGAGCGCGGCGGCCTGCCCCAGGGCTTCATCGTCTCGACCAAGCTCGATCGCGACCCCGAGACCAACCGCTTCGACGCCGCGCAAGCGCGCCGCTCGATCGAGCAAAGCCTGAAGACGCTGGGGCTCGAACGGGTCGACCTTCTGCATCTGCACGATCCCGAACATACCCGTTCCTTCGAGGAGGCGACCGGCCGCTACGGCGCCCTCGGCGAACTGTTCCGCATCAAGGAGGAAGGCCTCGCGAGAGCGGTGGGGCTCGCGGCCGGAACGGTCTCCATGATGACGCCCCTCTTGCGCGACTGGGATTTCGACACCCTGATCACCCACAATCGCTTTACCCTCGCCAACCGCAACGCCGACGCGATGCTCGATCTCGCTGCAGCTAAGGGAATCGCCGTCCTCAACGCGGCTCCTTATGCGAGCGGCGTCCTGGCCAAGGGATCGATCGCCTACCCGCGCTATGCCTATCAGGAAGCTTCGGAGGAAATGCTCGATCCAATCCGCAAGATCGAGGCGATCTGCATGCTGCACGGCGTGCCGCCGGGAGCGGCGGCGCTGCAGTTCTCGATGCGCGACCCACGCATCGCCTCGACCATCTGCGGCGTGACCAAGCCTGAGCGGGTCAAGCAGACGGTCAATTGGGCCCGCTTTCCTATCCCTGAGGAAGCATGGGCTGAACTGATGGCGCTGACCTATTCGACCGACGATCCCGAGGCGACGCGCGACTACAAACTCGGATAAGCGCGCCGGAACACGCGAAGGCAGCGGCCCGGCGTTTCTCAGTAGAGAAGGCGGCCGGGCTTCACGTATCGAGTTGATGAATGGTCCGGTTGGCGGTTCGTAGCCGGCCGCTCAATTCGCGGGCGATCGACGCCAAAAGCCGGATTGCGACGCCCGGAGATGTCGCGGAGAGATCTGCGAAGTCTGACCTCGTCAACGTGCGGCATGCGAGCTCCTTGTCGGCGATGACCGTTGCTGAGCGCACGCCTTTGTCAAGGATAGCAAGCTCTCCAAAAATAGTGCCTGGGGCGAAAGTGGCCAAGCGTATATTTGCGTCGGGCGTTTGCAGATAGGCGCTGGCGGTCCCTCTGATAACGATCAGCACTTGGTCGCCGGCCTCGTTCTCCCGAAAGACGACGGCTCCAGCTGGATAGGAGGCGCGTTTCAGATAAGGTTCAATAGTTTTTAGGTCAATCGCATCGAACCCCGCGAACACTCCGACCTGGGCCAGCTGCATCTCCGAGTCAAGAAGCCGAGGTTGCGTTCGCAACAGGTCGTCCTCCGCCCGCTGGATGCCACGGTCAACGTCCAGAACGAGATTGGCGTCGCCGATTGACGATAAGACGCCGAAATTCTCTAGTCTCTCCACCGCTATCGTCTTCCCTGGCACGGCCAGCAGCAATTCGATATTCCGTTGCGTCAGGTTCGCTTTCAGCTCAAGCAAAACCTTGGCGCCGGTGCTGTCGATCTCGGTGAGACGACGGAGGTCGAGGATTACGCACGAGGTTTCGCGCCCCAGCTCGGTCTCGATCTCGCTCAGCATCTTCTCGCCTGTACCGAAGAACAGCGCTCCCTGCAGTTCCATCACGAGGATGGCGTCGCCCAAGCGCTCGAGACAGGCCCGATCCGACGCCGTGCGCGACGTCCGCGAATGGATTGTCCCGCAGCGGTAGCTGCGCCGGATAATCGAGCGGCTCATTCGAAACACGAACAGTATGACTGCGATCGCCAAGCCTATGAATACCGCCGGGACGATGTTGATGGCGATGGAAAGCACCGCGACCGCCACCACAACCGCAAGATCGATAGCGACGTTGAAGCGGTAAGCGCCGGGCCCGCGCCGCAATCCGCGCGCCAGCCGTAGGCTCCAAACATCGAAATGTTGAACGGCGATGACCATGATCACCGCTGACAGAGCCACACGCGGCATCTGGCCAAGGAGCGGGAAAAGAAGAGTGCCGGCTAACAGAAGCGCCACAGCGTTGACCAACACGGACAGCGACGTACGAGCGCCAAATGCCCGATTAGCGATGCTGGGGCCGATATTGATGCCGCTGGTGATGCCGCCGACGCAGGCGGCGGCAAGATTGCCTGCTCCAAGACGGATCAGGAGCCTATCGCCGTCCTGGCGTATCTCGCCGGGCGCCGTTACGAGCTTGGCGCACAACAGCGCGTCGATCGAGGCGATAAAGGCGAGCGCCAACGCGCCGCCAAGGATCGTCGATAAAAGTGCCATGAGATTACTCTCGCGCACGAGAGCGGTAAAATAGGGAAACGCCGTCGGACCGATCGGCGCGCGCGGCCCGCTCGCAATGACCGGGCCGAGATAGCTCCCGAGCCCAGCAAGCTCTGCACCATAATAGAGAATGCAGCCCAGACCGATGCCGACGAGGATTGGCGGAACCTTGGGCGCCAGCTTTTTTGCGTTCCACATCGCAGCGAAAGTGATCGCCGCGATGGCCAGACTGAGCGGCTTGACCGAGTCCAGATATTGCGGCGCCTGGGTGAAAGGGACCGTACGGTCAAAGCCGCAGACGTTACCAAGTTGGACGAGAAACAGCAGCGCCGCCGCGGCATTCTGGAAGCCGGCCATTACAGGTTGCGGTGTGAATTTGATCAATGTGCCAAGCTTGATGACGCCGAACAGCGATTCGAAAGCGCCCGCGAGCAGGACGATCGAAAACGCGATCGCCAGCACCAGCGGAGCCCCGCCGGCGCGGATTGCCGGCTCGTCCGAATGTGCGAGGCCGAAGATCAAAAGGCCGAGGAAGAAGGTGCTGGTGATTCGCGGGGCGTAGACTGTCGTCGTCTTGTCGCCGAACGCTACACAGGCGACGGCGACCACAACTGCACTGGCTATCCCGGCCAGTGCGCCGTCTGCAAAGTAATCTTCGCCCAGCGCGGCGAACGCGAACATGCCGTAGCCCATCGCCAGCGGAATGGCGACGGCGGCCGACACCAAGCCGCCGAGAACGTCATTGGCGGGCAACGACCGTTTCATCGCGATGTTGTTTGCGCTGGGGCCCCGGACAAACCTCGATCCGGCGCGTATCCTAGTGGCTTTCTGGATTGCCAGGAAGCCCGAACATCGTGCAAGAGACTGCGGAATCCGCGCCTCGCGGCCTTGGAGCGAGCTCGCATTCGTCTGCGACGCGCGGGAGAGGAGCACTTGAAAGTTTCGCGCCTCGAGACGACGATGGTCGGACGTCGTCCACCGCGTGACGCGAGCCACGCTGTCGGGATCAACAGACTGCCATCAGGCTTTCGGCGGCCCGCATAGCGATCTGCATGATTGTCAGCGTCGGATTGGCGCTGCCGGACGAGGGAAACACCGCCGCGCTGGCGACGAAGATGTTGGGGACCGCGTGACAGGCCAGGCGCGGATTGACGACCGATGTGCGCGGATCGACGCCCATGCGAGCCGTTCCGGCAGGATGGCGGGTGTCCGTCGTTTCCTCAATCAGGTTCTCCTGGTCCGGATCGACTGACCAGGCGATAGGGCTCGTAGCGTGAAGAAAAGTGGACTGCCAAAACCGACGCGCACGCAGCAAAACCGACCGCAGGGTGTGGTTGTCGAGAGCCGTCTTCCGCCAGCCCATCTGCAACATCGGCGCGCCAAGCCCGTCTCGCTGCTTGGAGAGCGTAAGGCGTGAACGCGAGCTTGGCGTTTGCTCGATCCGCGCGTCGACGAAAAGCTCCATAGCTGGGCTAAAGTACATTTGTTTGTATCGAACTCTCCAATAGAAGGCCGGACCCACGCTCCCCAGATCCTTCGCCACCCCGTATTTCGGCACAAGCTCGAGGAACCGCCGAGCCTGAATCGACTTCCCGAGATTGCGCACATAATGATGGATCGAGAGCGGCGGAAACTCGGCGCGTATGGTAACGTAGCCGCTCCCAGCTTGGTCTTCGCGCTGAGCGGCGGCGCTGGTTTCCACGTGGACGCTTCGGCGGGTCGAGCCGCCGATGTGATAGCCGAAGGCGAGATTGGTTTGCCTGCTGTCGAGTGGCTTCACGCGCCCGGCCTCAATCTTAAGATGGTCGTTGAAATATCGACCGAGCGCGTCGCACTCTGAGAACGCACGACCGTCGGTCAGCTCGTCAAGCTGAAGCAAGAGCCTTGTTGTTTCGAAAGTACCGGCGGCCAGCACGAACCAATCGGCCAAGACAGTCAGGCGCCTCCCATTGATGCTCCTGGCCTCGACTCCGGTGAGGCGGCCGGCGGCGGCGTCGAAAAGCACGTCGCATACGGTCGCATTGAGCCAGATCTCGGCGTCGCGCTTGATCACGACCATGTCTCGAAGAAGATGAGCGACATTGCGCCGACGGAAGGTCGGCCACTTCGACCATCTGGGGATCATATGCGGGCGACCGCCAGCCAATGAGTCATTCGGATTCAGCGGCGAGGCGGGCAGTTCTTCGTACGAGCTTTGATCCAACCGAAACAGACGTTCGATTTCCGGGACGTAGCGGTCGAGATCGGCCCGTTCGATCGGCCAACCGCTCAAACCGAGATAATCCCTCGGAGCCATGTCATGAGGCGCAAGCGGCATTATTCGCCCGCCCCAGGTGTTCGAGGTCCCGCCAAGCGCGCGCACCCGGCCGGTGACGGCGGTCCGGTAGGTTTCTCCCACTTGCTCAACCGCGTTGAAGGCGTCGAGTCGATCAAGCGGCTTCCGATCGCCGCTTTCGAGAACAATGACGCGGCGTCCCGATGCGCTGAGACGCGAGGCGGCGATCAACCCCGCAATGCCGCCGCCAACGACGCACACGGAGCATTTCGCGGTTAGTCGAGAGTCGTCCGAAGTGCTGAGGTCGCGAAGCATTCGAGCCCCGATGAAACCGACCGGACGGGAACAAGCCTGAATGCTAGTCGCGAGTGGGTTCGAGCGCCAATCGCCAAATTGGCGGATCGACGCCTCGCGCTTGTGCTTGCGGGTGCCCCAGCGGTTCGCGCGATCACTTGACCTTACCTCTCCGTTTCGCGCACCAAGGTCCTCGCGCCGGGCGGGTTCGGCGCGAATGGCCCTCTCGGGATCAACCATGTTCGAAACCACTGTCGCCGGCAGCCTGCCCAAGCCCCTCTGGCTTGCTGAAACGGAAAAACTATGGCCCGCCTGGAGGCTGGAGGGCGACGCGCTCGCGGCGGGCAAGATCGACGCCACCATCCTCGCGGTGAAGCGTCAGGAGGACGCCGGCATCGACATCGTCAGCGACGGTGAGCAGGCGCGCATCCATTTCGTCCACGGCTTTCTCGCCAATCTCGACGGCATCGACTTCAACCGCCGGCAGACGATCGGCATCCGCGCCGATCGCTACAAGGCCGAGGTCCCAACCGTGACCGGGCCCATCCGCCGCAAGGGGCCCGTCCACAAGCTCGAGGCGAGCGCCGCGCGCGCCCACACGAAGCGCAAGCTCAAGTTCACTTTGCCCGGCCCCATGACCATCGCCGACACGATCGCGGATGAGCATTACCGCGATCGCCCCGCCCTCGCTCACGCCTTCGCCGCGGCGCTGAACGAGGAAGCGCGCGAGCTCGAAACGCTCGGCGTCGACGTGGTGCAATTCGACGAGCCCGCCTTCAACGTCTACATGCGCGACGTCAAGGATTGGGGCGTGGCGGTGCTCGAGCGCGCCGCGCAGGGCCTCAAATGCACGACTGCCGTCCACATCTGTTACGGCTACGGCATCAAGGCCAACACCGACTGGAAAGCGACGCTCGGCGAGCATTGGCGCCAATATGAGGAGACCTTTCCCGCGCTGGCGGCGAGCCGGATCGATCAGGTCTCGCTCGAATGCCGCAATTCGCGCGTGCCGATCGAACTGATCGGGCTCATCAAGGGCAAGGACGTGCTGGTCGGCTGCATCGATGTCGCCTCGAATGTCGTCGAGACACCGCAGGAAGTCGCAGAAACCATCCGCGCCGCCCTCGACCATGTCCCGCCGGACCGGCTCTATCCTTGCACCAATTGCGGAATGGCGCCGATGTCGTTGGAGATCGCCTACGCTAAACTTGCAGCGCTAACGGCAGGCGCCGAGCTTGCCCGCAAGGCGGTGCAATAGCGCCCGTCCTTCAATCCGCCCGCAATTCCCTTCCGCGCGTTTCCGGCAGCGCGAGAGCGGCGAGAATCACTATGGCGTACGCAATCGCCGCAAAAATGCCGATCGCTGGGCCAAGCCCCGTAGAGGCTGACACGACCCCGACCAGCACAGGAAAAAATGCGCCCAAGCCGCGGCCGAAATTGTAGCAGAAGCCCTGGCCCGCCCCGCGCACGCTCGTCGGAAAGAGCTCCGTGAAAACTGGACCCATGCCGCTGAAAATGCCTGACGCGAAGAAGCCGAGCGGAAATCCCAGCGCCAGCATCATCGGGTCTGAAATCTGCATTTCCGTGTAGGCGACCGCGATCACCAAAGAGCCGATCGCGAAGATAAAGAAATTCTTCCGCCGGCCGATCATGTCGCTCCAATAGGCGCTGGCGATATAGCCACACCACGAGCCGATGATGATGATCGCGAGATAGAAGCCGGAGCCGAGCACTGTGAGGTGGCGCTCGGTTCGCAGGAATGTCGGCAGGAAGGTGGTAATCGCGTAATAGCCGCCCTGGGCTCCGGCGGAAAGCGCGGCGCCGAGGATCGTGGTCGGCAAAAGTTCGCGCTGGAATATGGCCCACGGCCCGGGCCGGTCCGCCTTTTCAATCGCCGCTTTGAAGATTGCGGGCTCGCGCACTTTGGTGCGGATGTAGAACACCAGCAACGCAGGCAGAATGCCGACAAAGAACAACGAGCGCCACGCTATCCCCTGGGGGAAAAGCTGGAAGATCACCGTGGCCAGAATTGCCGCCGCGCCCCACCCTAACGCCCACGCGCTCTGCACCGTGCCCACCGCCTTGCCGCGATCGGCGCCGCGAATCACTTCGCCCATCAGCACCGAGCCTGCGGCCCATTCGCCTCCGAAGCCAAAACCCTGGAGGCCGCGCACGACAAGCAATTGCTCGAAACTCTGGGTGAAGCCGGACAGAAAGGTGAAGAACGCGAACCACGCGATCATGATGCTGAGCAGTCGCGCCCGGCCGACGCGGTCGGCGAGCACGCCCGCGATCCAGCCTCCCAAGGCGGAAATCACCAATGCGCTGGTCGCCAGCAATCCGGCCTGCGCCTTGGTGATTTGCCAGACCGCAATCAATGCGGGGATGGCGAAGGTGTAAATCTGCACATCGAGCGCATCGACCGCCCAGCCGCCGAAGCACGCCCAGAACGTTCGGCGCTCGTCCGCTCCAAGTTGGCGGTACCAATCGAGCATGGCTCAGTATGGATGGATTCGCGGTTGGATCAAACCGGGCCGGCAGAATCGTCATCGCGAGCCATAGGGCGTCGAAAGACGCCCGTCTCTCGACGGGCTATCGCGAAGCGATCCAGGAATGAAGAGCCGGAGCGGCTGCTCTGGATCGCCGCGTCCCTCGCTCACGCTCGGTCCTCGCGATGACGATTCTCTCCAAAGGCGCCCCGCCCTCACTTGCCCTTGAGCCGATCGCGGATGGCTTGGGCCCCGGACAGTTGCTCCTGATAGCGCGGGCGGGAAAACGCAGCGCATGCTTGAGCCCGACACACTGCCGCGAACCGACACAGCCTAACGGCGCTGCGAGGCTTGTTCCAGGCCAGCGCGTGCTACGATGGCCCACCATCGAGCGTGCTGATCAAGGAGGCTTGGCATGGAAGACCCAGACATTCGGACGGCTCTGGATCGGCACTGGGCCGCGTCCGACGCGGACGACTTCGAGGCGGAGCACCAGATCTACCAGGAAGACGCGGTGCTCGAATATCCGCAATCGGGCGAGCGCATCCGCGGGCGCCGCAACATTCAGGCGTCGCGCACGGTGCAGCCGAACAAAAAGCGCTTTTCGGTGCGGCGGATCGTCGGCGCGGGCGATCTTTGGGTCACCGAATTTGTCCTGACCTATGACGGGCGGCCGTCCTATACGGTGAGCATCATGGAGTTTCGCGACGGCAAAGTGGCCCGCGAGACGCAGTATTTCGGCGATCCCTTCGAGCCGGGGCCTTCGCGCGCGCATTTGGTTGAGCGGATGACTTGAAGCGAGTTCCCAAGCGGCAAGGTCATACGCCACTTGCCCGTGCGGAGCTGCCGGTCGATACCGCCGCGCTCGCCCGCACTCTCATCGGCAAGCTCTTGGTGCGCGAGTTGCCTGAAGGCGTGGCCAGCGGCCGCATTGTCGAGACCGAGGCCTATGTCATCGGCGACGCCGCAGGCCACGCCTACATAGGGATGACGCCGCGCAATCGCTCGCTGTTTCTCGAGCGCGGACATGCGTACGTTTATCTCGCTTACGGCGTCTCTTTCATGCTCAATGTGTCGAGCGAGGCGTCCGGAACCGGCGCCGGCGTGCTCATTCGGGCGCTCGAGCCGGTCGAAGGCGTGTCGATCATGCGCCAAAATCGAGGCGTCGAGCGCTTACGCGATCTGGCGCGAGGTCCGGGCAGGCTCGCCCAGGCGCTCAGGATCGATCGTTCGCTCGATGGGCTC
>Ga0210386_10000311_pt1 | contig 44534 bp, 43 predicted proteins | sample IncBWH32OmetaG_FD_160091 | JGI IMG/M metagenome (GOLD analysis project Ga0210386, IMG submission 160091) | Forest soil microbial communities from Barre Woods Harvard Forest LTER site, Petersham, Massachusetts, United States - Inc-BW-H-32-O ...
CCAACCCTACGGGCGATCGGAACTGATGGGGCCTTCGCTGAGTTGCCGCTCAAAGCCGGCAACTCAAAGCAACGCATCGGCCCCTTTCTCTGCAAAATTACTGGTTCAACGACCCAATTTGAAGAATCGGCGTTCTGCAACAGCCTTTAGCTAAGATCGGTGGTAGGAAGATAAAACTGTGCAGGGCGAGCAGAACTCCTCAATTCGAAGAGGGCCGATTCATCGAGTGACGCCTGGCAGCTATCGATTTCGCCAAACCTTCCGTTACGTGCTTAACGCATTTCTTCTTTCTTTGGCATGGATAGTTCCCGCAGGTGCGCAGAGCATCTCTCTCTACGATCAGGGAAAAGCCGCCTTTTATGCTCACAAATGGGAAGATGCGGCTGTGCTCATGGCGCGCGCAGAAGAACAACAGCCGGACAAGACCGATGCTTTGCTCTTCGGAGGGAAAGCGCTGGCCAATCTTAAACGCTTCAACGATGCGGATGCCGCTCTAACCCGCTACTCGAAGCTTCATCCCGATTCCGCCGAAGCGCTCTTCGTGCTCGGGTTTGTCCAGCACCGCGAGAATAAACCTGGCGACTCGCTGGCAAGCTACACGGCAGCGGCTCGGCTGGCAACGCCGCGCGGCGACGATCTGAGGATTGTCGGGCTCGACTACGTTCTGCTCGACGACTACCCTGACGCAATCCACTGGCTCGAGAAGGCCGTGACATTCGACCCCAACGATGCGGAAGCGTGGTACAGCCTGGCACGGTGCTATTACACGCAAAGCAGTTTTCAGAAGGCTGAGCAGGCCTTTCAGAAGACGCTCTCGCTCGATCCAAAGAGTGTGAAGGCCGCTGAAAATCTCGCGCTTACCTTCGCGGCGGAGAATCGGGTAAGCGACGCGGATGAGTCCTTTCGTCTCGCCATCTCACTCGCGCACGATGACCCGCATACCAACGAGTGGCCCTATCTGAACTATGGCAGCTTCCTGCTGGATCATGATCGCGCTGCCGAAGCGGTTCCCTTGCTGCAGGAAGCCGTCGCCCGTGCTCCCAGGTGCGCTGCATGCCACGAAAAGCTGGGACGCGCGCTCAACGGAAGCGGCGCGACGAAGCAAGGGATCACCGAGCTCGAGCAGGCTGTCGCGCTTAGCCCGGACGAAGCCCACCTTCACTATGAACTGGGCCTCGCTTATCGCGCAGCGGGAATGCAGGATCGCGCGAAAGTAGAGTTTGCGACCAGCGCGAAGCTCTACGGGACAAAGTCCGAGAAAGAGCAAAAATAGAGGTCCCGCTCACATCAGTAGAAATGTTGCTAGTGCTTGTGCAGGGTGATCACCGTTATGCTCTCATGCGGAAAAGCGTGCGCCAGAGCGCCGTCTGAAACCCTGGCTGAGCCTGCCTGTGGAATCACGTTCTCCGGGTCTGTCTCGTCGTTTCGCTCGTAGATGCTGTCTGCACGCAGCGTCTGAATTTCGGCGTCACCACGAGCCGTAAATCCCTTGAGACGAATCGCTGTGTCAAGATCTCTGGTCAGGTGACGATTCACGCAGAACAATGTCAGCGTATCTCCCGAGTCATTCAATGCCGCAACAACGTCAAGATAGGGCACATCTGCAATTTCAGGTAACCGTGTAATGCCGTCTTGCACCGAGTATTCGCCGGATTTGGTCACGACCGCTACGGGCCGCGTTGCGTCCGAGTTCGAGTACATGCGGAAGGCATAGTACGCGGGTGCGGCATAAACCTGACTCCGCTTCTTCCATATCCCGGCAAATTCCAGAATGCCGGTCATGTCCGAGACCGGCACGATATCGGCGTGTCGCATCAGCATATTGAAGAAGCCGGCTGCGCCAATTGCGCCTCCCATATTTACGAAAGTCGGACCTCTGTCGGGGCGGCCGACATACAGCCATTCAGTGAAAGCGATGTGCGCTTTTCCTGAGAAGGCAGGATTGCCATCGATCTGGATCTGCATCTCGCGCAGTTTTCGGCCAAGCTCGATGGGGAGGGCAAACGTAGCTGCAGCGATGAAATCCGGTGTCGGACGGGGAAGGCGGGTCTGGTCTACCGTGACGACAAAGTGGGTTGAGAGATAGTCGAAGGTTCCTCCGGGGTTGGTAAGTTGAGCCGCGTTCCATACCTTGTAGACGTCAGGATCCTGGCCGGTCGCTATCAGGCATGCGTTGGGGTCTATCTGGCGAACTGCATCGCTCACAGCCTTGGTGCGTGGCGGAAGCTGGTCGAGCGTGGGCCAGCCAAGATTCCAGGTCCCCCAAAGTTCGTTGCCCAACTCCCAGGTGAGTCCGCCGGTCTTGTTGCTCCAACGATCGTTAATGTAGCGAACCCAGTCCGCGGCCTCCGGTGGTGAGCCGCTTCCAAGGTTCAAAGCGACCTGCGGTTCAGAGCCGATTAACTCACAGAAACGCAGGAACTCGTCTGTGCCGAACGTGTTGTATTCGGGTATTCCCCATGCAATATTCAACATGCTGACGCGCTTGTCAGCCGGGCCTACGCCATCGCGCCAGTGATAGCCCGAGGTAAAGTTGCCGCCAAATCGAACCAGCGGTGTCTTCATCGCTTTCGCCATTGCAACGACGTCAGGATCGAGCCCATCGACGGCATCCCCTGGCACCAGGGAAAGCTGATCGAGAAGCACGCTCTCATCCCCTGAGACCTGCACAACAAAGTCGGCGGGATCGAGTCTGCCTAGAGCGCCTGCGGGAACAGTGAGACTGAATTCGTATTTGTGCCAGTCGCCTGCGGTGGCATCAACTTGCGCGGATGCGAGTACTTCCGTTGTGTTCCGACGGCAAAGTCCGACCGTCAGCTGAGTCGGCCCACTCACATGCTTCGCATACAAACTCCCGGTGTAGTGGAGAACGCGATGCACCGGCAAATAGACTTTTTGCCGGATGCCAGTTGGGTGGCCGGGCACACCGATGACCAGGAGAGAGCGCCAGGAATTGGCAGCATCGCCCCAGCGCGGCTCGTACCGATTTCCCTGCGTGGCATCCAAAGGCTCCCACGGTAGGGGAAGGCCTAATTGCGATGCGCGGGAGAGTGAAGGCTCATCACGTACCATCGCTGCTATATGTTCTGTGTCCCAGAGGTTCTCTTCGAGACTGGGATTCTGCAGTATCTCAGCCCACAACCCGTTGTAGGTGGAATTGCCGATCGGCTCGAGAAAGCTCCCATAGATCGTGCGCGGGATGCGATAACTGGCAACCTGCGCCGCGTCCACGTCCACTGTGACCTTCGCTGGGACCGGCTGTGTGACCGTGATCTGGGCGAGTCCGCTAACTGCTAGAAACAGAGGCAGAGCGTAAAGAAGCCTCTTCGGGAAAATAAAAGACGGAATTTTTATCATCGCAACTGATTTGCTCCGTTTGACTGTGTGGTAAGCGTGCGGATGAGCTCCGTTTCGTGCGGCCGGTATGGCTTGCCGTCAGGGTAGAAGACATCGTGGAACCAGACGGTCGGTTGTACGAGGGTGTACGGGCGATACCAGGAATCCCACGGCAACCAGGTCTGCGTTTTCCCCGCGACCAGACCCCAGTTGATCGCAGCGACACGATGTTTTTGCGCAATAGGCAGCGTGTTATCGAAGGTGCTGCCCGCGCCGCGCGCCATGTATTCGGTGCAGATAAGGGGGCGGTGATATTGTTCCAGCAATTCGACGCGCTGTTCGAAGTCCTCAGGCCAGCCGTAGTTGTGGAAGGAGATGATGTCAGAGTTTTCGATCTGAATGCGGCTCATGGGATTGAGGGTGGCGGCAGATGACCAATCGCCCTGCCAGATGCCGCTGGTGAGGGGCTGTATGGGGTGCTCTTCGCGGGCCCATGAGAAGACCTGGGGCAGAAGGTCGAGGACAAGCTGCGTTTTGTTCTTTGGATCTTTCTTGCTGTACGAACTGTTGTTGCCATTGTCGGGCTCATTCCACACATCCCAGGCAAGAATGCGATCATCCTGCGCGAAGGCTCCGACTACACCCTGAACATAGGCTTTGAGCCGTGGATATTGGGACGAATCCTCCAGTGCGGCCGCGCCCGGGCTCTGTACCCATCCGGAGTTATGCACCCCGGGGATTGGCGGGCGTTGCGGGCCAAGCTTTGGAGCAGGATCCCAGCAGGAATCGAACAGGACCAGGACCGGGCGGATGTGATGGCGCGAGGCGATCGCAAGGAAAGTGTCAATGCGGCTGGTGAACCCTTTTGCGTCCTGTTGCCAAAGCAGGTCGTGAAGAAAGACTCGCATGGTGTTCATGCCGATGGCCTGGGCCCACCCGAGTTCCTTATCTATTTCCTGTGGGTCGAAGGTATCGCCTTGCCACATTTCAAGCTGATTGATGGCGTTGGAGGGAATGAAATTGCTGCCGACCAGCCAGGGCTGTTTCGCATACCAGTCATTTGCCTTCTGCTGTGACCAGCGTGAGTCCTGTTGTTGGGCGCTGCCGATCAGCGCCGGAAAAAGCAACAAGAACGCAATCAATCTCTTCACGAAAAACCCCTCCAGTGTCACAAGTGCAATCGGTCACATCGAGCCCGATGCGGGCTGCGCAGAATCCCTAATCGAGACTGGATAGTAACAAACTCAAGAGCTGCCCCACATGGTTCATTACGCCCATATCCGGCAGTAAAAGCGGCGTTAGAATATTGAGTGTGGCGGACAAGCTTATAGCAGTCGGATGCCTCCTTCTGCTTCCACTCTGCATCGTTGGACAATCGGACTGACATCCAGTCCCTTGCGGACCTGGGAAACAGTTACGCGGTTGTACGCGAGATGCGGGCGCTGCCTTTTTTCCTCGACGATGTCAAGACGCTTGTGTTTGCGACAGCCGCGCCTTTCCTCCCGCTTTTGCTTACCATTATGCCGCTTGAGGAGTTGTTGAGCCGACTCGTCAAGATCATCTTTTGAGAAAGAGCCCTCGGACAATAAGGTTAGAGTGGCAGTATTCCTGGTTGGGGAAACCACGGTAGTCTGGCTCATCACCCTTGAAAGCCGCGCGACAACTCGCATTGCTGGCCTTGTTGGTGGCAGGGAGTGGCCAGGCGCTCGGTCAGGCAACGCCGGGCGGAGCATCCATCAAGACGGCTACCGTATCCGCGCAGCCCTGGGAATACAATCTGACGGTCGATGGATACATCGTACCGGACGGGACGTCCTATATAAATCCGGTGTTCACAGCCGACCACAATTGGCTGCACCTGGAAGCGCGCTACAACTATGAGGACCTGCGGACGGGGTCGTTGTGGGCGGGATACAACTTCGGCCGCGGAGATGTCGACGAAGGCGACAAGTGGGAGTTCGACGTTACGCCCATGATCGGTGGTGTTTTCGGACGAACCAACGGGATTGCACCGGGCTGCGAAGTATCGCTTAACTACAAGAAAAAGTTCGAGGCATCGATCAACAATGAGTATGTTTTTGATACCACGAGCAAATCGGGAAACTTTTACTATGCGTGGCCGCAACTTACATTCTCGCCGGTGAAATGGTTGCAGGTGGGTGGGGTGGCCCAACATACTGTGGCCTACCACACTCCGCTCAGCATCCAGCGGGGATTCCTGGTGGGCTTCTCACACAATAAGTGGGAATTTGTCACCTATGTGCTGAATCCCGGATTTGCGGGCACGACGGTAGTGTTGGAGTCCGGGGTGAGCTTTTGAGGTAGTTCATTTAACGTCCAAGAGGATCGGCCTGGCTGCAAGCGTCGTTTGAGAAAGTCAACTGCCGTAGCAGTGGCGAAAGCGAGATCGCTGATCCTCCTCGACGATCGACAGCTCTCTTGCGCCGTTTGCTTGTGTTGTTGGAGCTCCTTCGGATAGAGCCCTTGCGCGTTCTGACCTTCCGATGGCTACAAATGCTGATACTTGGCATTCTGGTCATTTACCGTGAGATGTTTGCTCACACCGTTCACGAGCGTATTGGCGACGTGGTTTGTGCCGTCCAGGTTAGAACAGAAATTGTGGGAGAATCGCCAGAAAGAGGCTCACAAATCCTCAACTCGCTGAACCCATTGGGTACGACAGGCCGGAGCCTCGAAGGGATCCGCGAAATACTGTGTCTCATGCACGACCTTACCGTTGCGGAACTCCATAATGCTCACCGTATATGCTGGTCGCCCCTGGTAAGTGATTGTGTATTCCGTTACCCAGAGATCACCTCGTCCGAGGACTCGCTTGACGTTGAAGCCGGACGGCTTGCCGGGATGATGACTCCGCAAGGCCTGCAAATTGCTTCGCCCGAGGATTCGCTCACCTGACTGAGGATAATCACAGATGGCATCGTCAGCGTAAATGTCGTGTTCCGCGTTTGCATCGCCGGCTGCCGACGCGGCCCAGTGCTTATTCAGTGCTTCACGTATTTCTTCCTCTTGCATGGAGTGCTCCTGGGTGCGGTTCGCGTTTCATGTTTATCTACCTTGTGGAATGAAACCCGGGCTGCCGGTTTTCACCACTTCATTCAGCCGCTGTCTAGTCTGAATTCGATTGATTTCGTCAAGCGCGTCTTCCGGCAGGGCGGAGATGTTGAGATTCTCTCTCGCGCGGGCCGCAGTCTTGGGAGTGGTAAGCAAAGCCGTGCCGCGCTGCACCGCCCAGGCCAGCAGCACCTGTGCCGGCGTCTTTCCAACTCGTGCGGCGATTGCCGAAATGACTTGATCTTCGAGCGGCCCCGGCCTCATTCCGTGACCCAATGGCGCGAAAGCCAAAAGCACAATGCCCTTCTCCTTGCAGAATTCCAGAAGCTCCGTCTCCGGCAGATAGGGGTGTGACTCGACCTGGACAACGGCCGGCTTGATTCTCGCCGATTCATAGATGGGCGACAATTGATTCAAGCCGACGTCAGACAGTCCGATGGCCCGGCACCTGCCATGGTCCACGAGACTTTCCATTGCCCGCCAGGTGTCGAGCAAGGTAACGCTGTGGTCGTAAATGACATTGCCGTTTTGATCCCGCGGATCCTGCTCGTCTCCAGGCTGAAATGGAAACGGTGTGTGAATCAGGTAGAGATCCAGATAGTTGAGCCGGAGTCTGTCCAGGCTCGCCTCGAAGGCCGGTCCGACGCGCTCAGGCCGGTGATTGGAGTTCCACAACTTTGTGGTGACAAAGATGTCCTCGCGCGCGATCCCTCCAGCGGCAAGTCCGGCTTCTAGCGCCTCGCCTACCTCACGTTCGTTCCGATATCGTTCCGCGCAATCGAAATGTCGAAAGCCGGCTTCCAGCGCGTCTCTGGTAGCGCTTATCGTCACGGCTGCATCGGGAATCAGGGTGCCAAACCCGAGTACGGGTATATGGCCGACTCCGTGGCTGAGCCGTATTCTCGTATTCCGAAAATCAGAAGATTCGATCATGAGGACGCCTCGGCATGATGTCGCGTTCAGCAGATTGATTTTTTGCCTCGGCAGTGGTGAGGTCCGAAGCTGCGGTCTGAACAAGTCTAAAGGCTAATTGTTGGAGGGCGGCAAAGAAACTGAGGTAATGGTCGCCGTTGACGGCCGCGTCAAGGTGCTGGATTTTTTTGGCGTGGCGAAAGAAGTGCGTCGTCGGCAACCCGGCTTGCCGGAGGTGACCTCCTGGCTGGTACCATGCAAGCCATGAATAAACTTGCCCCATTCCTCTGGTTCAATGACAACGCCGAAGAAGCCGCCGAGTTCTACCTGGGCGTCTTCCCGCACGCGCGCCGGCTCAATGAGGTGCGTTCCAAAGGCGTCGGTCCCTGGCCCGTGGGCAAGATCGCCACCATCACGATCGAGCTTGAAGGGCAGCAGATGGTCTTTCTCAACGGCGGCCCCGCGCACCAGCTCAACCCCGCCTTCTCGTTCTTCATCCGTTGCGACTCCCAGCAGGAGATCGACAGCTACTGGGACAAGTTGATCGAAGGCGGCAAACCCATGGCCTGCGGATGGCTCACAGACCGCTTCGGCCTGTGCTGGCAGATTGTGCCGCGCAACATCGGCGAGCTGATCAGTCACCCCAAAGCCATGGAAGCCATGATGGGGATGATTAAGATGGACCTGCCCGCGCTGGAAGCCGCCGCACGCGAGAACTGAAAGCTTTCTTTACTGTCCTGAGTCTAAAATTCGTTAAAAAACAAAGCTGTCATCCTGAGCGCAATTCGGAGCGTTTTGTGCTCCAAACGGAGTCGAAGGACCTGCTTTTCGAGATGCTGAAAGACCACTTCACTCCGGATCGAGTTCATCCAAGCGCGTTTTCGGTAGCTATGTGCACCTCGCTAGAATGAAGCTTCGCTGGCAACCGCGCCATCTGATGATTGAAAGGACAACATGCTTGACCATGTCTTTCTCATAGTGAGCGATATCGAACGCTCGACATTGTTCTACGAACAGGCACTGGCTCCTCTCGGCATCAATGAGCGCTTTGATTACGACGGCAAGAATGGGCCACCAGGCCATCCTGACCTCAAAGGGTTCGGTGCGAACGGACGCTTGTACTTGTGGCTACGTGAGGGTGCGGCGGATAGCCATGCCGCGCATGTCGGCTTTGTCGCCAACAGTCAGAATCAGGTGGAAGCGGCCTATGCCGCCGCGATTGCGGCAGGAGCAACGGACAATGGCGTACCCGGTGTTCGCCTCTACTATGACCCGCGTTACTATGCTGCAAACGTATTGGACCCTGACGGTTACAGCATCGAATTCGTTTACAAGAGCTGGCAGCACTGACGGCGAGTGGCGGGTGGTCAGTTAAACGCTGAAGATTCACTCGCCTAACAGTCGGAAGTAGCTATGATTCTAAGTTGGATAAGTTCCGAAGTCTTTGCTGGATTTGGGCAGAAGTCTCGCCCATTGTGAGGTAATTGTGCCGTTTCATGATCGTGGTTCTCTTTGGGGACGGTGGGATTTGCATTTCGCCACGCCTACGTCGTTCGACTACCAGAACGGATCCGTCACGAATGACCAGATTGTTGAAGGGCTGAAGAAGGCAGACATCAAAGTCGTCGCAATCACCGATCACCATGTGATCGATGTGCCGCGCTTGCACGAGTTGCAAAAGCTCGCGGGTGACGACCTGACCGTACTTCCCGTCATCGAGTTCCGGACGGAGCTTGGGGGTAAGGAGAAGGTGCACCTGATCGGCATCTTCCGGAGGATGCCAACCTTGACGAGCTGTGGACGAAGCTGAGCGGAAAGCTCGAGATCACGCCGGAGGACGTCAAGAAGAAGAAGGATGACGCAATTTATGTCGACTTCAAGGAGGCTGCGGGGCTGATCCGGGACCTCGGCGGGATCGTCACCACCCACGCTGGCGGCAAGAGCAATTCCATCGAGAATATTGGCAACAACACAGCCTTCAAGATGGCGTTGAAAACCGACTTGGCGCGTGAGTAGGAAAAACGGTGTCCTCGTAGCCCTTGCGGTCCGCCAGCCTCCTAACCTCGTAGATGTCGACGCATACCATCGGAAAAACCCTGCCGCTGATAATGGGCTCGGACAATCACGACATCACACAATATGAAATAAAGGCGTCGGGCTGGATCAAGGGTGATCCGAGCTTCAGAACGTTCCAACAGCTTATCAGCGACCCCCAACGCGCCTTTCTGGGCGAGACGCCTGTGGAGACCGTGCGCATCGACGGCAATCCGACGAAGTACGTGTCGGAGGTTCAGTTCTTGAAGAATGCCGGATCGACCCTCGACGAAGACTGGTTTTCCGGCACGTTGATCTTTTACCTGTTGATCGACCGTCGCGACGTTCCGCTGATCATCGACCAGCCAGAGGACAATCTGGATAACCCGACGGTCTATGACATGCTGGTGGCATGCCTGCGGGAGGCGCGAAAGCGCCGTCAGGTAATCATCGTGACGCACAACCCAAATCTGGCGGTGGTGAGCGATGCTGACCAGATAATTCACTCCCACATCGACAAACAACATAAGAACAAGGTGACCTATACGACCGGTTCACTGGAGAATCCGAAGACCAATGCGCTCAGCATCCGTCCGGTGCTCGAAGGTACCCGTCCGGCATTCGTGCTGCGCGACCGCAAGTATCACGAGGAGGCCTAGAACCTACACCCTGCCCCTAAACCTCTCCTCACCTTGGCCGAGAATTTTCCCAAAACCGATACAATAGAAATAGAACAACAAGAAGCCCGGCCGCATCGCAGCCGGGCTTTTCATTTGGGCGGACGAGCATTCCCAAAACGGGAATACCTTCCGGCTAACCCGTTTAGTATCTATTAATTATATGTAAGTGCCATGGAATGAACTAATTACGAGCTAACCCGTACTTTAACTTCAACAGAATGAATTAAGTAGTTGAAATGGAGAGGGATATGGGGTAGGTAGGTAGGTAGTAACGTTACTCCAGCCGAACGGAAGCTTGTCCCTTAGTGCACCACTCCCAGATCGTCCGCAGGCCAGTAGACGAACGCAGCTTTCCCGTAGATCAGATTCCGGTCGACTGGACCGAAGTCGCGGCTGTCGCTGGAGATCGAGCGGTGATCTCCCATCACGAAGTACTCCCCCTGCGGAATGACCATCTCCGGCATGGAGCGCACATCGCGGTAGGGACGCGGCACGTAATCCTCATCGATACGCTGGCCGTTGACGTACACCCGCCCCCCGTCAATCCGGAGCGAGTTTCCCGGCAGCGCGATTATGCGCTTGATGTAGCTCTTCTCCGGGTCGCGCGGATAGTGGAAGACCACGATATCCCCGCGAGAAATGCTTCCGAAGCGGTAGACGAATTTGTTGATGAAGAGCCGGTCCTGATCCCGCAGCTGTGGCTGCATCGAAGTGCCTTCGACGCGCACCGGCTGATAGAGGAAGGTAATAATCATGAACGACGCCGCCACCGAAATGAGCACATCGCGCACCCACAGACGCAAATGCGTCGGGGCTGCTCCCTGCCTTCCAGGTTCGGGCTGTGCCGGTGGTTGTTGAGTCTCGTGAATCATTGTTCGAATCTGCCTGTCTCCTCTATTTTACTGGCATCCGAGGCTTCCGAGTGGACAAAGAACCCGTGGATGTGGGACTGGCTTCGGCATAGGCTGCAGCTGCTGGCCTGTTGGAACAAACCCCGAAGCGTTTGCCGCGGTAAGGTTTGCTTCCTCGAGCATAAGTGGCCGCTGCAGAACCATCTCGATGGTCGAGCCCTGCTCGAGCATAATCTCATTACCACGCGTGAAGAGGGTGTAAAGTATGCCGCCGACTGCCCCACCCAGCGCTCCATAGCCGACGCCCTCCCCAGCATGATCGGAAGCTGCCCCGATGATGCCTCCCAAGCCCGCGCCGGCAGCCGCGCCGGTGGCAATGGCGCCGACGTCTTTGCCCTTGGTGCCCTCTTGCTCGATGGTGCCTTCGCTGCCCTTCACTCTGGGTCCGTTGGATCCGGGCACGCTATTGACGGTACCCGGGATGCTGACAACAGAGCCATTCGGAAAGATCATGGTGGTGAAGTGCATTGTGACCTGCGCGCGGCCCTTTACGTGGCCTGGGCGCACAACCGTGTCGATCACTCCCTGGACATAGACTCCGGAGGGAATGACTACGTGGCCATCTGCCACTACCGGGAAACTGGAGGAGAGATACACTCCGTCGCCCGGCTGAGCAGTCTTGGTGTTTACGCCGCTGTGCAATGAGAGGAGGACCTTGGTGCCGGCCGGGACCTCAATCGTCTTCACCGTGGGCGTAGCTGGTGGAGTTGCAGATACCGATGTGGTCGCGGGCGCCGCTGCGTCCGGTAGTGGGGGTGTTGCAGCCTGCGCCGGAGGAACCTCAGCCGCAGCCTGCGTTGGTGAGGGGGCAGGCGTTGGCGACGACGCCTGTCCGCTGGCGATGGAACCAAGGAACGCCGTACACGCCACGAAGCCGAACAGTTTCCTCATAGTTTGCTCCACTCCCCGTTATTCTCTCGCAAAGACGCGCTCGTGGCACTGAATTAATAGACGAAAGCAATTCGGATCGAGTTAGCGAGGAGCCCATGCATCTACGATCTTCTTCGCCAGCTTCCGCCATCACACTTCGGTCGGCGTGAAACCATATTTGCCTCTTGGTCATCTTTACCAATTCCGCCATGTCGGCTTTCCGACACACCTCTGGAAAAGTTCGCCGGACACACTGCATTAGAGGCAACAACAATCGGAGAAATGACTTAATATAAGCAAACTTCCATGCCGCCGCCGACCTCCATTCCCGAGACTGCATTAGACGGCCGCAAGCGCTTCCGCGCGGCGCACGAGTTACTGGAGCGCGCAGTTTCCGAGCGCGCTTTCCCGGGAGTCGCGTACGGTGTTTTACTCGACGGCAGTGTCGTGGCACTCGATGCAGTGGGGCGATTCACCTATGATCCGACCGCCCCCGAGGTCACGCCCGGAACGGTCTTCGACCTTGCCAGCATTACCAAGGTGATGGCGACCACAGCCATGGCCATGTTCCTCTATGATCGAGGCCGCTCTCGCGGCGGGGATCGCGGCCGCGCCCGCAGCGGGGATAGCGGCGTCCTCGATCTCGACGCGTGTCTGGGAGATCTTCTTCCCGGGTTTGTCATCGGCATGGAGCCGGGCTCGCACAAAGAACGCGTAACCCTGCGCATGCTGCTCGCGCACTCGTCGGGATTGCCGGGTTACGGGCGGCTCTTCGAGGACCACCGCACACCGGAGGCATTGCTGCGCGCGGCCTTGCGCATTCCTCTCGAAGCTGCTCCCGGTACACGTGCGGAGTACTCAGACATCGGATTTATCCTGCTCGGCAAAGCGCTGGAGCTTCTCTCCGGCGATCTGACAGGGCGCTTCTTCTGGCGCGAAATTGCGACACCGCTAGGCCTGGAGACCGCGCGCTTCTGTCCTCCTCAGGATTGGCGGGAGCAGATTCCTCCCACGGAAGACGACAGGGTTTACCGGCGTCGCGTGATTCAAGGTGAGGCGCAGGACGAAAACTGCCACGCACTGGGCGGAGTTGCCGGCCACGCCGGGCTTTTCTCAAACGCTCTCGATGTGCTGCGCTTCGCCGCGTGCATTCTCGCCGAAGGTCGGACGACTGCGGGGCGGCAACTCTTTCAACCCGATACGGTCAAGCTTTTCGCGACACGGCAAGCCGAACCTTCAGGCACGACCCGCGCCCTGGGATGGGACACACCCAGCGAGCCATCGTCCTCGGGCAACTACTTCAGCAAAAACTCCATCGGACACCTTGGGTACGCGGGAACTTCGCTGTGGATCGATTTGGAACGTAAACTGGCGGCGGTTCTGCTCACGAATCGCACCTGGCCTGATCGAGCAAGCAAGGAGATTCAGGCGGTACGGCCCGCGTTCCATGATGCCGTCGTATCCGAATTGCACTAATGATCTGCGAGCACACACGAATTCAGATGCAAGAGGCATGAGTTGGCGTTAGAATTAGGCAGCACACGTTTGGGAAACACACACAACTATGGCCACTTTGACGCACCCGCAGGCTGATATCAAAAGTTCAAATCATAAGCCCACCAATTCCACTTCGAACCTGCACGACCTGATGACGGAGAGCCCCAACGACGCATCGCAGGGCTTTGATACCAAGTCGGCTTTAGAGATCGCGCGCATCATCAACCACGAGGATTCGAAGGTAGCCGCCGCCGTAAAAAAAGCACTGCCGGAGATCGCACAGGTTATCGACTCAGTGGCACGCAGTCTCCGCGAAGGCGGGCGGCTGATTTACATTGGCGCCGGATCGAGCGGCCGCATCGCTTCGCTCGATGCCTGCGAATGTCCTCCCTATTTCTCGACCACACCGCAAACGGTCCAGTACATCATGGCCGGCGGACCCAAGGCGCTCGCATCGCCGGTTGAGGTCAACGAAGACTCCGAGGAACTGGGCCAGCGTGACATCGCGCGCCGCCGCCCCACCCGCAAAGATATGATTATTGGTCTTTCGGCCAGCGGACGCACTCCCTATGTCGTCGCCGCGATCGCCTATGCGCGTGCGCGCGGAGCAAAGACCGCCTGCATCACCTGCAACCAGAACGCACCCTTGGCTGCGGCGGCAGACATCGCCATTATTGCCGACGTGGGACCGGAAGTGATCTCGGGATCTACGCGCATGAAAGCCGCCACAGCGCAGAAGATGATCACCAACATGATCACGACCGGCGCTATGACACGTCTCGGGTATGTGTACGAAAACCTCATGGTCAACGTACACATGCAGAACTCGAAGTTGGTTGAGCGCGGTATCGGCATCCTCATGCGCGCCTGCCATATCGGCCGCGACAAGGCGGTCGACGTCATCAAGTCCGCGGGCCGCAGCGTGCCCGTCGCCCTGGTCATGCTCAAAGCCGGAGTCGACAAGCCCGAAGCCGTTCGCCGCCTGGCCAAATCCGACGGCAACGTGCGACTGGCCATCGAAGATACAACGATGGAACTCTGAGCCAAGAGCAGTCAACTCACAAAGCCCGCCATACAGTCACGGCGGGTTTTCTTTTTCTTTAAATATTGACTCCGCTCCTCCATTATAATCAATGTTATAACTTAGTTGAGGGAGCCATCCATGACCACTACTGTCAAAGTCACGACCGTTGGGAACTCCGTCGGCATCGTCCTGCCCAAGGACATGCTCACGCGGCTGAATATCCAGAAGGGCGACACGCTCTACGTCACAGAAACGCCGGATGGAGTGCAGCTCACGCCTTATAACGCGGAATTCGATGCGACCATGAAGGCCGCCCGTGAAATCATGCGCCGGTATCGCGACACTTTGAAGAAGCTGGCTGAGTAATTGATGCTCCACTGGCTCACAAAACAAGAGGTGCTCGCCATGCATACTCTCCAGATCACGCACTTCGGCGGAGCATCTGGGGTGCGCGACGAAGGACTTCTCGAGTCGGCACTGGCGCGCGCCCAGAACATCGCCGCCTATGCCGAGTCGACTCCGTCGCTCGCCCAACTCGCTGCCGCTTACGGTGCCGGCATCGTAAGGAATCATCCCTTTGTCGATGGGAACAAGCGCACGGGCCTGATGGCGGCGTTCGTCTTCATTGAACGCAGTGGATCGCGCGTAACCGCTTCGCAGGAAGAGGCCTATTTCGCCTTCTACGACCTCGCAGCAGGCAAGCTCTCCGAGGACGGCCTGGCGCAGTGGATCCAAGCGAACTCGGAACCGGTTTCCAATTAAACACGTGCTCCCCTCTCCCACAGCCCGCGCGTTTACACTACTGTAAACAGGAACCAGCTAGGGCTAAACAAGAATCATGGACAAACTCGTAATTCGCGGGGGCAATCCCCTGCTCGGCACCGTTCGCGTCAGCGGCGCGAAAAACTCGGCGCTTCCCTGCATGGCCGCAGCCATCCTCACTGAAGATGAGGTCGTTCTCGAAAACATCCCACACGTATGCGACATTGAAACCGAGCGCAAGCTCCTCGTTTCCATGGGCGGCGAAGTTGAGTTGGGCTACGGCCGCGCGCAGCATCGCACCACCATAAGTTGCCGCGTGCTTTCCGATCCCGTCGCGAAATACGAAATCGTCAAGACCATGCGCGCTTCGTCGCTGGTTCTCGGCCCTCTGGTCGCCCGCACCGGTCTTGCACGCGTCGCCATGCCCGGCGGCTGCGCTATCGGAGGCCGCCCTATTGATCTGCATATCAAGGGTCTGGAAACGATGGGTGCCACCATCACCTATGAGCACGGCTACATTGAAGCGCGCGCCGAGCGGCTAAACGGCGCTCACATTAATTTTGACAAGATCACAGTCACGGGCACCGAAGACCTGCTGATGGCTGCCGTTCTCGCCGAAGGCGAGACCGTGCTCGAAAACTGCGCGCGTGAGCCTGAGGTCACCGACCTCGCCGCACTGCTTACCGCCATGGGCGCGAAGATCGAAGGCGCAGGCACGTCCATCATTCGGGTGCAGGGCGTGGACAAGCTGCACGGTGCGCGTCATCGCATCAACCCCGACCGCATCGAGGCCGGAACCTTCCTCATTGCCGGAGCCATCACCGGCGGAGATCTCTGCGTCGCCAACTGCAATCCGGCCCACCTGAGCGCCGTCATCGGCAAGCTCGAAGAGGCCGGCGCGCGCATCGACATCTTCGGTAAGGACTCGATCCGCATCCGCAGCGAAGGCAACCTGAAAGCCGCCGATGTTTCGACCGAAGAATATCCAGGCTTCCCTACCGACTTGCAGGCGCAGTACATGGCCCTGGCCACGCAGGCCGAAGGCACGTCCGTAGTGACCGAAAATATCTTCGAAAACCGCTTCATGCATGTGCAGGAGCTGGTCCGCATGGGTGCGAACATCAAGGTAGACGGGCGCACCGCGACCATTCGCGGCAAGTCGCCGCTTTCTTCCGCTGCGGTCATGTGCTCCGACCTGCGCGCTTCGGCATCTCTGGTGCTGGCTGCCATGGTCGCCGACGGCGAGTCGATTCTCGACCGCGTCTACCATATGGACCGGGGCTATGAACACATCGAGGAGAAGCTGCGTGGCGTTGGCGCTCAGATTCGCCGCATGGGCAACGTTTTCGCTGATAAACGTGAGCTCGCCGCTGCGCAGGCGAACTGAATTTGGCGGCAACGCATCAATGAATTGTCTTCCGGCGGATCGTTCCTTCTCTTTCCAGCATCCCATCGTTTGAGGAGAGATAAATGCCCACGGATGACCGAGTTTTACGCGATCACCTTCTGGAATTTATGCGCGGCGGGAGCGCGCATGTAGATCTGGCCACTGTTCTCGATGATTTTCCGGAGAAGCTGCAAGGCAGCAAGCCCGAGAACGCGCCCTTTACTCCCTGGCAGCTTCTTGAACACATGCGGTTCACAATTAACGATCTGCTGCTCTTCTCCACGGATCCCAAGTACACTGCGCCGAAGTGGCCCGACGAGTACTGGGCGGCAAAAGATGCCCCGGGCTCAGCGAGTGATTGGCGGAATTCGGTAAGAGCTCTCAAGGCTGACCTTGCCGCCTTTGAAGAGTTGCTTCAGGACCCGCATACGAATCTCTCCTCGAAAATTCCCTGGGGCGAAGGACAGACGCTGTTGCGGGAGATCATGCTTGCGTGCGATCACACCAGCTATCACCTGGGCGAAATGGTGCTCCTGAGAAGGCAGCTAGGAGCTTGGAAAAAATAGTGGACGAGCTCTTCACTTCCAGCTGACGGCCAGCTGCCAGCGGAGATTGTGCAAAGCTGTTTTTCGCAAGACGCGCTCGTACTCCTCAAGGTCATTCACAACCAGAAGAGTCTCTGTTCCGAGGGTGGTCGGTGCATCCTTAAGAAAGTCATGCAGCGTTGAGATCGTGGCCAGGCCGTCTTCGGGCGAAAACCACTGCGGAGGCGGCAACGTCTTGGCCCACTCCGGATCGCCCGCGCCTTCTTCCAGCAGCAGGGCCATGGAGTTCTGATCGGCGGAGAAGAACTCGAGCAGCGGTTTCACCCCCAGCCGGACTGCAAGCTTTTCCAGCGCGTCCTCATTGCGCGCCAATGCGTGTCCGTTGACGAAGATATCGTAGCCCGGATCCTCGCCTTCGACGACGATGTACATGGACGCGCTCATCGCCGGTCTGCTTTCCTCCTCGCTATCTGACGAAGCCAAATCATCATTGATCTGATCGTACTTCAGATTCGGATGCCATTGATGCATCAAAGCTATGGTTTGTTATCCGAAGAGTTACGCCTTCCTCGCTGACCTCGCTATCTCCGCGCAACAGCCAGGCCGTTGCGCCAAGGACAATTCCCGCCCCGGCCCATGTTTCCATAGAAAGTTTTGCGCGCAGGAACCAGGCTGCCTCCGCAACAGCAACCAGTGTCGCGATCCACTGCAGTGCAGCGACCTGCCACGTCTCCAGCTTCGTCAACAACCAATAGACCAGCGGCAGGGTTGCCCCACTCACAACCATGCCCAAGATCAACAGCGAGACAACGAGCTGTTCGCTCCACACTATGGATTTTCTGGGCTCGGTCGCCAGGCTAAGCGCGCCAACCAGAATCGCTGTAACGGCGAATTGAATTGCGACCGATGCGGTCAGATTAACCTGCCCCATACGTTTTCTTGCGTAGTTCAGCGAAAATGCGCCCAGTCCCACAGCGCCGGCAATCAGAAGCGCACCTTTGAGTTGCGCCGTCGAAGTCGACAACCCTTGTGCGACAAGGAGAGCCACGCCGCCGACGCCGGTAACGACAATCGGGATCGCCTTGCTCGCACCGTCCTTGCTCAGCAGGAGAGCCGCCAGCGGCATGAAGGCAAACAGTGTCGCCACCACTCCCGGTGACACTGTCCCGGCCGCCCACACCGTTAGCGCGTAGGGCAGCGAGACCATCGTCACACCAAGAACAAGTGAGGGGGCGAGAACAGGGGCCAGTTTTTTTCTTGATTGCCTCGAGCTTCGAAGATGCGCCATCAACGCAAGAAGCGTGGCGAAAGCCGCGGCAACGGCAAAGCGCATCGCGCCTGCATAGAGTCCGGGGACTTGTGGAAGCACAAGTGAAGTGGCAATCCACGCGCTGCCCCAGATAACTCCAACCGCCACGAACGCCGATGCAGTCCGCCAGTTCATCGGCTTCTTGTCATACGGCAGGGCAAAAAAAGGGCCGCGCTTAATGCGCAGCCCCTTTGGCATCTCTTACTGCGGTCCGCGACCGCCGCCACCGCCGCCCGGTCCGCGGCCACGGCCACGGCGGCGACGACGCTGTCCACCACCACCTTGTCCCGGTCCACCCGGACGGCGCTCACCGCTGGATGCAACCGCAACCGGCACGCCATCGGCACGGTTAAAGTTGATTTCTTCTCCGCCATCCTCGCCACCCGCATTATCGAAGTCGTCGCCGCCTTCAATAGTAATCGTGCTGGCATTGGACGAAGGCTGCCGTTCGGCAGGCTCCGGCCGCGGCTGACGCCGTGAACGGTCGTCGGAAGAAGCAGATTCGCCTCCCGATGCCGAGATATCGCCAACCGAGCCACCTTGTGCACCCGGCGCGGGAAGGCCCAGCTTCTCACGCTGCTCTCTGAGCAGAGCCTTGCGCGAGAGCTTGATGCGGTTGCCTTCGACGCCCAGGACCTTGACCAGCACCTGATCGCCTTCGCGCAACTCGTCCTTCACTTCCTTCACGCGATGCTCCGCGATCTCGCTCACGTGCAGCAGACCGTCCGTCCCCGGGAAGATCTCGACGAATGCGCCGAACTCTGCCAGGCGAACCACCTTGCCGAGATACGTCTTGCCGATCTCCGGCACAGCCGTCAGGTCGTTGATCATGGCGAGCGCTCTCTTCAAGCCCTCTTCGTCGCTCGATGCCACATTCACGCGGCCCGTATCGTCGACGTCGATCTTGACCTGGGTGGCCTCGATGATGCCGCGAATCGTCTTGCCGCCCGGCCCGATCAGGTCGCGAATCTTGTCCGTCGGAATCTGCAGCGTGCGAATCTGCGGCGCATACTTTGACTTGATGTCGCGCGATCCGCTCAGGGTCGCGTCCATCGTGTCCAGCAGAAAGAGCCGGCCGCGCCGCGCCTGTTCGAGCGCCTCACGCATAATCTGGCCGGTGATGCCGCTGATCTTGATGTCCATCTGGAGCGCGGTAATCCCCTTCCGAGTACCCGCAACCTTGAAATCCATATCGCCATAATGATCTTCCGCGCCGGCAATATCGGTCAGGATGGCGTACTCTTCGCCCTCCTTCACCAGGCCCATTGCGATGCCCGCGACCGACGCCTTCAGCGGAATACCCGCATCCATCAGCGCCAGGCTGGCTCCGCAAACCGAGGCCATCGACGAAGAACCGTTTGACTCCAGAATGTCGGAGACCACACGCAGCGAATATGGCGACTCGTCTTCACCGGGCAGTACCGCGCTCACCGCGCGCTCCGCCAGTGCTCCGTGACCCACTTCGCGGCGTCCAACGCCCGTCATGCGGCCCACTTCACCCACCGAAAATGGCGGGAAATTGTAGTGCAGCATGAAGCGCTTCTTCTGCTCGCCCTCGAACGTCTCCAAACGCTGCGAGTCATCACCGGTGCCCGGCGTTGCTGTTACCAGCGCCTGTGTTTCACCACGTGTGAAAAGCGCCGAGCCGTGCGTGCGGGGCAGAACGCCAACTTCAATCGTGATGGGGCGAATCTGATCGAAGGCGCGGCGGTCAGGCCGGATGCGTTCCTTTGTAACCTGCTCGCGGAAGATGTTCTCGCGCAGAGCCTCGTAGTACTTCGCCAGCTTCTTCTTGGCCGCCGCAGCGTCCTCGCCCTCAGAGACTTCCTTGGCCAGCTCATCCTTGATCTGTTTCACCAGCGCGTAGCTTTCCGCCTTGGGATGGGCGCTCGTATCAAGAGCATTCTTCAGGCGATCGCCAATTTTCGCGGTCAGCGCAGAGTAATAAGCGGTGTCGAACTCAGGAGCAGTAACCTCGCGCTTCGTCTTGCCCGCCAGCGAGACCAGTTGCTCGATCCCGGCGACAATTTTCTTGATTTGTTCGTGACCGAACTCGATCGCGCCGATCACCGTCTCTTCCGAGACCTCACTCGACCCGCTCTCTACCATAACAATGCCGTGCTTGGTTGCGACCACGGTGATGTTGATCGAGCTCTCGCGCCGCTCAGTGTAGGTCGGGTTCGCGACGAACGCGCCGTTAACCTGGCCTACACGCACCGCTCCAACCGGACCCGCAAAGGGGATGTCCGAAAGAGACAGAGCCGCGCTCGCGGCGTTAATGCCGACCACATCGGGATCGTTCTCTTTGTCAGCCGAGAAGACCAACACGATTACCTGCGTCTCATTGCGAAATCCTTCTGGGAACAGCGGACGAATGGGGCGATCGATCTGACGGCAGGTCAAAATCTCACGCTCGCTCGGCCGGCCTTCGCGCTTGATGAAGCCGCCGGGAATGCGTCCGCCCGCATAGGCGTACTCGCGATAATCAACAGTGAGTGGGAAGAAGTCGATGCCTTCCTTTGGATCTGGTGAGGCGACGGCGGTGCCCAGCACCACCGATTCACCCTGGGTGACGAGCGCGGCGCCCGGCGCCTGCTTGGCCATACGGCCTGTTTCAAAATGCAGCTGCTTGCCGCCGGCAAGCTCAACTGTTACGTCGTGCTTCATAAATCCTCATTTCTTAATAGCAATTGGCGATCGCGCCCCGCATTGTGGGCAGTCCGCTGCCGGCCGTTGCCGCTCCATACGGCACAACGTCAAAATGGAAGGCCAGATTTGGACCTGAAAGGCGAATCGCGGGTGGGAAATTCTTAGGTGGGAAAGACGGCGGAAATAGCTTTTGGTCAGAACGGCTGCTGCGTTACCTGCCCGACTTTCCCGGGACGGCACGCACGTGGGAGCCGCGGAAAGCGTTCGCATCACAGCGAGACTCTCCCGCGCCGGCGATGCGTGCCATACGGGCCGCACACTGCCTGCAGCGAATACACCTGGGCCCGTTGCCGAGCCCGCGCATTCCATTCTGAATTCGATTTCCGTCGCGTCTGCTTGAGGGACAATGGAATCGTTGCGGCTACTTGCGTATGCCGAGCTTGCCGATGACTTCGCGATAGCGGTCGGAGTCGTTCGTCTTGAGGTAGTCAAGCAGGCGGCGGCGCTTGCTCACCAGCATCAACAGGCCGCGGCGCGAAGCATGATCCTTCGCGTGGGTCTTGAAGTGCTCGGTCAGCTCGCCAATGCGCTCGCTGAGGATCGCGATCTGCACTTCAGGACTGCCGGTGTCGGAGTCATGCGTGCGAAAACGGGTAATAATGTCGGTTTTTTTCGTAGGTGCCAGCACGGTAGGTGCGATACTCCTGTTTCTTGTGTTCTCTACACTTCCTAAGTGTCTGCATCAAGAATAACATGGAGCGGTTCCGAACTACAAAGAAAAGCGCTCATTAGAACCGGCGAAAAGCAGTAACGGACACTGTGCTCCCCTCATCCTTAATTGCTCGCCACCGTCACATCCGCGCTCACCGGCGTGTCGGCGGCAACGAAAGCGGTCAGGCGCGCTCCCTGTTCGATGACAGCCTCGCCGCCACGCACGAATACGCCGCCCGCTGGCACAATATCGAGCAGGCCTGCCTTTTTGTAGCTGCTGGCTCCTTCCATCTTCTCGAAGCCCTTCAGCGGCAACGTGGCGCCGTCGGCCAGTTGCACGGATTCAACCTCGAACTGAATCACGCCAGGAAATCCCTGGATGCCGGCCTTGTCTATCTGAAAGACGCTGACCACCGCCGGCGCTCCTTTGGCGACCATGACCACACCACCCACTCTCAGATCTTCTGCCAGGACCACCGGTAGACGATCGCCGATCTTCACATCTTTCTATGTCACAAGCGCGGCAAAAAATCAACGGGACTGCTGTTCCCTTATGCAATAACGAGGAACTCAAATCCGTCGTCGCAGGCTCCGGCACAGCCGGCGATGCGGGCAACATATAAACCTCGCTCTTCACCATGCTCCGTGAGTAATACGGACTCACGGCAATGGCTTGCAGGGTCGTGCTCTGCGTAATCCGGACAGGGCCGCGATAAAGATTCGACGCCTGCGTCGGCGTCCACCCATTGGTGGTGTAGTAGATCGCCGAGCCGCGCGAGCGAGCGAGCCTCGATCTTCACGGTCATCAGCCCCAGATACTGGCCTGCCTTCACAGAAAACTTTGGCGTCCTCGCCGGAGGGAGGCGCCCATCGTCATTTGCTTGTTGCGCAATCTGCTGCTGTTGCTGGATGCTCTGCTGGGCCTACTGCTGTGCCATTTGCGCTGTTGCTGGGCCTGCTGCTGTGCCATTTGCATTTGCATTTGTGCCGCATCCTGCGCGCACAAACTGTTGCAAGACAGCAGCGAAGAGAACGATAACGCTGAATCGAGGAACCAGGGCAGCAGGCATACGCAATCTCGCAATCAGGTACCACTGCCTGAGTAGACGTTCCACGTGGCTGTTTAGCCGCCTGATTTCATCTTCACCGAGCACTAGTCAACCCCAGCGGCCAGCCTTTCAGACCCAGCCCCTGCCTTTCACTGCTCTTCCACCAACTCCGGCGGCGCAGGCACAATCCCGAGCTGGATATAGATCGGCCGGATTAGGTCGCGAATCTCCTTGCGCCGCGACCAAAACCATGCTGCGCCCAGAATGCAGCACGATCCCGTCACCATCACCGTCCGGGGCGCCCCGATCCAGTGTGCCAGCGCGCCTGCCAGCAGACTGCCAAAGGGAGCCATACCGACAAAAGCCGCTGTGTAGTAGCTCATCACCCGGCCACGCATTTGTTCATCGACCAGTGTCTGAATGATAGTGTTGCTCGCCGTAAGTCCCTGCATCATGCCGAAGCCCACCACAACCATCAGCGTCAGTGAAAGCCACAGCACGTGCGACATCCCGAAGCAGACCAGTCCCACCCCGAACATGCTCGCCGCGATCGGAAGCATCTTCACCAATCCGCGCACCGATTTGCGCAGCACCAGCGACAGAGCCGAAATCAGCGCCCCTGCGCCCGCAGCGCCTGTCAGGAAGCCCAAAGTGTGTGCTCCTCCATGCAGTACCTGCGCCGCGAAGACCGGCATCAGCACCATGAAGGGCATGCCCATCAGGCTGACCAGCGCAAACAGCAACAGAATGTTCCGCACCGGCACAAACGTGGAGACGTATTGCCACCCCTCGCGCATCTGCTCGAACATGGATGTTGCCGCGCGCTTCACCTCCGGCACATGCACCCGCATCAGCAGCAGAGAAATGATCACCGCAATGTAGCTCACGCCATCGATCAGAAAGCACCAGCCCTCGTTCGTCGCGGCAATCACCAACCCTGCCAGCGACGGACCAACCAGCCGGGCCAGATTTACCATCGAGGAGTTGATCGCAATCGCATTCGACAAATCAGCGCGATCCTCCACCATCTGCACCATGAAGGACTGCCGTCCGGGCATGTCGAAGGCGTTGATAACGCCCTGAATGACGCTCAGCGCCAGCACGTCATGGATCGTGACCCGGTGAGTCAGCGTCAGTGCCGCGAGCGCCAGCGATTGCAGCATTGCCAGAGCCTGTGTCCAGATCAGCACCTGCCGACGGTCCAGACGATCGACCAGTACACCCGCGAACGGAGCCAGCAGAAAGGTGGGAAACTGCCCCGCAAAGCTCACAGTGCCGAGCAGCAGCGCCGACTTCGTGAGCCGGTAGACAAGCCACGCAGTCGCGATGCGCGTCATCCACGTGCCAATCAGCGAAATGCTCTGCCCACCGAAAAACAACCGGAAATTCCGGTACCTCAACGCCCGCCATGCATGCGAGTAATCCCGTCGCGGCGGCGTCTGGCCTGCGTTGGCGATCTTCCCTTGTTCAGTTGATCTCTCGGAGAAACTTTCGGCCATCGGCACCCAGTTGGATGCACGCAGCTTCGATCAGATTCGCTCTCCCGATCCCCACCACACCCTTGGCGGGCGTTCTTCGATGCTCATTGGGGTCGCGCTGATTTGGCTGCACTAATGCGCTGCAATCTCGCCGCTGCCCCCACCCGCGTGCGGATGATTCTTTTTTAGCAGGAACGACAGCGGAACCATCAACATGGCGGCGCCACACAGGACATAGAACACATCCACGTAGGCCAGTGTCTGCGACTGCTGGATGAGTTGGTTATAGATACGGCCCTGCGCGAGGCCGCCCGCATTCGGAGGACCGCTGCGACCATCGAAATATCCCGTCAACGACTGCACCTGCTGCTGGAAATTCGCATTTACCGGTGTCAGATATTTCAAAAGCTGGTCCTGGTGGAACTGCCCCCGCTCCACCACCAATGCGTTAGTGAGTGAAATCAGGATGCTGCCGCCGATATTCCTTACAAAGTTGATCAGTCCTGCCACCTGGTTGTTCTTCTCGCGAGGCATGCCGAAGTATGCAGCCGTCGTCACCGAGATGAACACCAGCGGAATCGCGCACACCTGCATCACGCGCAGCCACGAGGACTCGCCGAAGCTTAATCCCAGGTTGAGCCTCCTTGCCGTTATAAAGTAAGCCACGGTAAAGCAGAAGAAGCCGAAGGCAATAATATTGCGCGCTGGAAAATGTGTTACGGCTTGCCCGGCAATTGGCACAACGAGCAGCAGGACCAGGCCGCCTCCGGAGAGCGCCAGTCCGGCCAGAGTCGCTGTGTAGCCCAGTTCGCTCTGCATAAACTGAGGCTGCAGGACGGTCGTCGCATTCAGAAAACCGCCGGTCAGCAGCATGAGGAAGCAGCACACTGCAAAATTTCTAATCTTGAATAGCTTCAGATCCATGAGCGGATTCTTCGCGAACCACTCCCACGCAATCAGGGCGATGAACGAAATCAAAAAAGTAATTGCGAACCCAACAATGAAGTGCGAACCGAACCAGTCGTTCTCCTCGCCCTTGTCAAGCATGATCTGGAGCGCGCCCATGGAAACCACCAGAAGGCTCAACCCCACATAATCCAGCTTGAAAAAGTTCTTCCTATCCGGCACATTCCACGGCGGATCCTCAACCAGTCGGTTCGTCAACACCAGGGCCAGCACGCCAACCGGAATATTGATATAGAAAATCCAGTTCCAGCTGTAATTGTCCGTGATCCACCCGCCCAGAGTAGGTCCGATCGAAGGAGCAAGCACCGCGACGATGCCGTAAAGCGCAAACGCCAGACCGCGCTTCGCGGGTTCGAAGGAATCGGCCATGATCGCCTGCGCCATCGGCTGCAAGCCCCCGCCGCCCGTTCCCTGCAACACACGGAATAGCAGCAGCAGCGGCAATGACGACGCAATGCCGCAAAGAAAAGAGCTAATCGTAAAAATCACGATACAGCTCATAAAGAATCTCTTCCGCCCGATAATGCTCGCCATCCATCCGCCCATCGGCAGCACGACCGCGTTCGATACCAGATAGGCCGTCAGCACCCAGGTACTTTCGTCCTGGCTGGCGCCCAGACTGCCCGCTATATGCGGCAGCGCCACGTTGGCAATCGAGGTGTCCAGCACCTCCATGAATGCGGCCACCGCTACCACGGCGGCAATCAACCAGGGATTGGCCTTGGGCCGCCAATTCTCCTGCGCGACAAGTTTGGGCTCCGCCGCTGCAGCCGTTGCCGCCATTCGTCTCCCGTGTGCCTTTCAGGTTTTTTGCGACGCGCGGACAACACGCGCGCCGTCTGCTATGTCCAGTGTTAGAGGGTAGATGCGCCTGAGGCCTGAAAGGACGCCAAATCTGCCGACGGGAAACCCTGCACACTTTCGCGCTTTCAGCGAATACTGCGTGCCTCTTTCCGCCTTACGTCAGATACTTCTTCAGAAATGCCAGCGACCGCTCCCGCGCGAGCTTCGCCGATTCGACGTCAAAACTCGAACGCGCATTGCAATTGAAGCCATGACCCGCGTTATACCAATAGATCTCTACCTCAGGATGCGCCACCGCGACCTTATCCACCTCTTCCTTCGGGATGTGCTGATCTTCCTTGCCGAAATGCAGCATCACGGACGCCTCCGGCTCTTCCGCGGCAAACGACGCGATGCCGCCGCCGTAGTATCCCACAGCCACATCGGCCTTCAGGCGGGTCGCAGCCAGCCACGCGATAGTGCCGCCGAAGCAGTAACCGATCACGCCGCACTTCTTCCCTGTCTCCCTGCGAACATAATCAAGAGCCGCCGCCGTATCCAGCACCGCGGCGTTCACATCGAGCTTTGAGACAAAAGACCTTGCCTTCTGCATCTCTTCGTCCTCGTAACCCAGTTCGACCCCGCGCTCGTAGCGATCGAACAACGCCGGAGCCACGGCGAGAAATCCATCCTTCGCATAGCCGTCCCCGACCGACCGTATGTGAGCATTTACACCAAAGATCTCCTGCACCACGACCAGTCCCGCGATCGGCTCGCCTGCCGGTCGCGCCACATAGCCGTCGAGTTCATGTCCGTCTTGAGCCTTCAGTTTCACGTGTTCACTCATGATCTTCCCCTTCAAGGCTTTCCCGATGCGTCGCTCGGAGTGCTGGGTGGAGAGGTTTTAGGGACATCTGCCGCCGCATCGTTCACCGCCCAGTAACTGCCCCGCGCCACCACTCGCGCTCGGTAGTCTTGAGTCAGAGAAACCTGAATCGTATGCAGCCCCGGTGTCAGATCGGTTGGGCGAAAGCTTAGCATGTAACGATTGCGCGAATGGTTCGCTACCTCCGCCACGCGATTCTCGAAGCCTTTCTCTTTCGTAAATGGCGCATACTCGCCCCCGCTCATTGCGGCCAGCGTCTTGGGAGTATTCTTGCGCATCGCGTTGATCGTCATCACCAGCGGCGCCAGCAGATTCAGCTCAGTGCCGCCATCGGTGTTGCCTCTGCCCCAGTCGATCAACTCCGCCTTCGACGGCGAAAACGCCAGGCTCAACACCAGCGTGTTGGTCGTTCCAATACGCTCCACAAGTTCGGGAATCGTCACATGCCGGCTGCCATGGTCACGTGACTCGCTGATCAGCAGCAGTACGCGTCGATGGTCCTGCGGCCGACTCTCAAGCAGCTCCACCGAATATCCCACCGCATCAAGAATCGCCGCACCTCCGTCACCCTCAGGAAGCTGCTGCAGGTCGCGCTCGATATAGGTCGTGTCTTTTTCGAAGCCCTCCAGGTAAACCGGCTTCGAATCGAAAACCACCAGCCCTACCTCGCCGCGCCCCTCACCGGTGAATAGCTCGAGCAGCGGCCCCAGCCGAGCGAATGTGTCGTACTCGAGTGCCGCATCGCGTCCCCGCTGAAGGCAGATCACCAGCGACACGGGATCCGTATCCAGATCCTCCTCTACGCGTACTTTTTGCTGCACGCCATTGTCCATCAGCTTGAAATCTTCCGGCTTCAATCCGTAAACCACCGTGCCCCCGGACTTCTCCACCAGCGTCGGCACCAGCACCACGCTGGTGTTCACGCGAATCGTCGGCACCGCATACTCCTCGGCGGAAACAGGCGGAGGCAGCGTCGGCACGGGCGGCGCTTGTGGAGGCTGCTGCGCTGGTTGTTGCGAAGGCGGCTCGCCCGGAAACGGCTCCTGCGCCGCGCATAAACCGGACATCGCCGCGAAAAGGAATATCACACTGGATGTCTTGAGAATCTGGTTCAGCAAGAAGAAAACCCCACAGCTCCCATCACATCAGATACGGACTGCTCTGCCAAGTCTGTCCGCTTTTACCCTTTCGGGCGGCGACTATCCACAGCATCGCGCAGAGCGAAGAACGCCGGCGCAGGCTGATAGTCTGCGTCAAACGGCAGGCATCTCTGCGGCTGGCCGTCAGGACGTTCATATTTCGGTGCATCCAGCCACGTGTAGCGATCTGTGATCCCCCACGTCAGCACTGCACTCACATTTGGCTCTGCAACCATCATGGTTACGTAATTCTTGTAGACCCTCGCCACCTCTGCATCCCGATCAGAGACCGGGCCCTCCAGCGTGCGCTCATTTACGTCCAATTCCGTCACGACCACCTGCAACTTCATGCGCTCCAACTCGCGCACAAAATCGCGCAGTCCCGCACCCGGGAGCGGATCACTCGCCGAGAGATGGCTCTGCACCCCCACCGCATCGATCGGCACGCCGCGCTTCTTCATCCCTTGCACCAGCAGCAGCACCCGTTCCCGCTTGGCCGTCTGCTCCGCCGACTCTTCTTCAATGCCGTAATCGTTATAGGTCAGCAACGCCACCGGGTCAGCCTCGCGCGCCGTGCGAAACGCCACGTCGATATAGTCCGGGCCAACCAACTCAAGCCACGGAGACTTTCGCAACCCATCCGGATGCCCGCTTTTCATATCGATCGCTTCATTCACGACATCCCAGGAGTGCAGCTTCCCCGCATAGCGTCCGGCCACAGTCCTGATGTGTTCGGTTAATATCTGCCGCGCGTTGTCTTTCGTCACCGTGCCGTCGAACCAGTCTGGCAGCGCCTCGTGCCAGCACAGATTGTGTCCACGCACCTTCTGGCCGTGGCTCGAAGCGAATGCCAGAATCGCATCCGCCCCGCGAAAATCGAACTTATCTGGCGCGGGCCGCAGCGCCTTCCACTTCATCGCATTCTCTGCCACCAGAATGTTCGCCTGCGCAGCGACCAGGTCAGCATAATCCCGCTCGCCATCAAGCCTCCCGGGAACAGCGGCGCAGCCCACCAGCAGCCCGCGAGCCTCGGCATGAGCGCGCAGAGACTTCGCCCCGCTCACGTCGACGTGCGCATCTGTCGGGGCGGGCGTCCCGGTCTGCAGCGCTTGAACATTTTCGCTCGAAGCCCATCTCACTTCCCTGCCTAACGAACCCGCAGCCGCTACCACGGCGGCCAACTGAACGAACTCCCGCCGTGTTCGCATCGTTCCCCTATTCCCTGTTTTCTGCTTTTTCCAGCTCGCCTGTCCACCTCAGGAAGTGCAACAGGTTCCATTTCTCGCGCCAGGCAAAGCGTGCCATATCTTTCGGTTTGATCTCGTCGGCCTTCATGCCGGAATAGGTTTCGATCCGCCACTTCAGATATTCACTCCGCCATGGACGCAGCCGATTGCCGCGCGTCGCATTCCAGACGAATCGTATTGCCGCTATCAACCGGATTCAACCTCACTCATGAGTATAGGAGGTATGCGAGAACGAAGGATGGGAGTATTTTTTTTGGGCCGCGGCAGCGACTACTTCCCGTCAGGATTCACGGATGCCGCAGCCTGCGGCCTGTCATCGGCCGTCCGAGAATCATTCAAGGTGTAGATGACCTCGCCCGGCCGCGCATAGTGGAGACGCTCACGCGCTTCGTGCTCAATCGCATCCGGGTCGCTCTTCAGCCGGTCTACGTGCTCTTTCAACCTATCGTTCTCCTGCTGCAGAGCTTCAATCTGTTTGTGCAGTTCACGATCTTCAACGCGCTTCTGCTCGTAGATGTTCACGCCGTTGCGGCCTACCATGACGTGATAGCCAAGAAACACTGCCAGCATCACCGCCAGGCCCGTCGCAATACGCCGGCGCACGCGGTAGAGAGACTCCGTGGCACGTGCCCTCATCGGCGGTCTCGACTCGGTCGACTTAGGCCCCATGGAACCGCGTTCGGCAGCCACAACTTGTTCCCCCAGTTCTATCATCGTCGCGAATCCCCATCATCGAATGCATACTCCGTAGAAAATAACACCAGGGGAATCTAGTCCGGCACCAGTCATCGATTAAGATATCTTCCAACGGTTCCCAAACCAGCTTTCCGAATCGAGACAATGGCTCCGAATCCTACACCTTCCGCCCGGCTCGTGCTTTCAACCGCCGGTTCGCGGGACGAAGCCGAGAAAATCGCCAGAACCGTTGTCGAGCGTCGACTCGCCGGCTGCGTCAACCTCATTCCAAACTTGACGTCGGTATACAGTTGGCAGGGCGCGATCGAAACGGCTCATGAAGTCCTGATGGTCATCAAGACCTCAGGGGAAAGACTCCCTGAACTAGAGGCTGCCCTGCGCGAGATGCATTCGTACGAGGTCCCCGAGTTCGTTGTCATAGCGCTGGAATCGGGAAACCAGGCATACCTCGACTGGCTCTTCGCGGCTGTGGCGCCCTCGAGCCCATAGGCCGCAGGGGCAACTGGAATCGCGCATGGATGGCAGATCGCGATGGGCTTTGTTATCCTTGACCTTGGGTTTCCATGAGTCTTCTGTATGCTGTCTTCGTCCTGAGCCTGGTGGCGCTTGTCTGGACCATCCTTGCGGTTACGCGCCACATCCACAATCACGACACTGAAACCCGAGACCCGCTCAAGTTAACCAGTAGCAACGACGACCCGCTCCACCACCTCGAATAATCAGGTTTAGAGAAGGCCAATATGGATCAGACGCAAGTCATAGGTTCCGGAAGCGTTGCACGCCCCGCATCAATCTCGCCAGCCATTTCCAGAATGTTCGCCGTCGTCGCTGGCAGCGTACTCGTCGCCCTCTGCGCCCGTGTGTCGGTTCCGTTGCTGTTCACGCCCGTACCGCTGACGCTGCAGACCTTTGCTGTATTGCTTCTGGGCTTAACACTCGAACCTGCTGCTGCCTTCGCCTCGCTCGCCCTCTACCTCGTCGAAGGAGCCGGAGGCCTGCCTGTCTTCAGCCCGCATGGTCCCGGCGGAGCGCTGCAGCTTATGGGTCCCACCGGTGGATACCTACTCTCCTATCCTTTTGCAGCGGCTGTCACCGCCTTCCTCGCCCGACGCATCCGGCCCGTTTCCTTCAACTCCTGCGCCTTCTCCGGCGTCATTGGCAGCCTCTTGATCCTCACCGTCGGCGCATCCTGGTTTGCGCTGATCACTCATCAATCACTCGGCACGGCGCTCAGAATGACCGTGTGGCCCTTCCTGCCCGGCGACGCTCTCAAGATCTGCGCGTCGGCTACTGTGGCTATAGGACTGCTCAAGCTTCGCAACAGATTTCGCGGTCCTTTCGCCAGCCTCGATGGAGGAGCAGGGCTTTAGGGCGCTGCTCAGATAACTCATCTGTCTTCGAGCCCGTCCGGCTCTTCTCATTAGTTGAAAGGACAAGGAACCCGCAGTGAGCGCAACGCCTTCCATCCCCATCGATTCACCAGCGTCTTCCTCGCACATTCGCGAGATCACCATCGCCCACAGTCCGGACTCCGATGACGCCTTCATGTTCTACGGCCTCGCCACCAACAAGGTTCGCGTTCCCGGCTTCAAGTTCACACACAGCCTCACCGATATCGAAACGCTGAACCAGAAGGCCATCCACGAAGCCTTTTACGACGTGACCGCGATTTCCTTTCACGCCTATCCCTACCTTCAGGAAAATTACGCGCTGATGGCCTGCGGCGGATCGGTGGGTGAAGGATACGGCCCAATGATCGTAGCCAGCCGTCCTTTCACCCTTGACGCGATCAAGCGCGTTCGCATTGCTATACCGGGCACACTCACCACCGCCGCCCTCGCTCTCCAGCTCTTTGCCCCCGAGATCGAGACCGCAGTCGTCCCTTTCGATCGAATCATCCCCGAAGTGCGCGCCGGCAACTTCGAGGCCGGACTCATTATTCACGAAGGTCAGCTGACCTATTCACACAGCGGCCTGCACAAGGTGCTCGATCTGGGACAGTGGTGGCGCGAAGAAACTCGGTTGCCCCTGCCGCTTGGCGGCAACGCCATCCGCCGTTTGCTCGGCGATGAAACCATGCGCATCGTGACCCAGGCGCTGCGTGACAGCATTCAGCATGGACTGGACCATCGCGACGAGGCTCTGGCCTACGCCATGCAGTTTGCGCGGGACCTCGACCAGGACCTGGCGAACAAGTTCGTCGGCATGTACGTCAACGAGCGCACTCTGAACTACGGCGAAGACGGCCGCGAAGCCATCCGCCGCCTGCTGGCGCTGGGATACGAGCGCGGTATCATTCCGCATCCCGTCAAGGTCGATTTCGTCGGATAGAGTAATCACTCCTCGCGCAGCAGCATCATGGGATCGACCGATAGAGCGCGCTGCGCCGGAATCCAAGTCGCCACCAGCCCTAGCAGCAACATGACCAGAACGACGCCAGCCAATACCAAGGGGTCGCGGGGAGTCGCCTGATACACGATGGAAGCCAACACCCGGCTAGCCAGAATTCCGAGAACCAATCCCGCTGCCGAACCAAATGCCAGCAATTTGACTGCACGTCCCAGCGCGGCTTGCAAAACTTCCTTGCGCTGCGCGCCCAGGGCAACGCGAATTCCCAACTCCCGCAGCCGTTTGCTCACCGAGTACGCAGCCATGCCAAAGATGCCCGTGATCGACAGCATGGCGCCCATCATGCCCAACACACCAAGCGACACCGTCGCCATACGCGAGGCGAGTAGAGCCCCGTCCAGTTCCTGGTTCCATGTTTGGATGTCAGCGGGCAACCCGGCATCCAGATTCCGCAATGTGCTTGTTAAGGCTGCCGCCAGTTGCTGCGGATCGCGCTTCGAGCGTACCACCAGAACCGTCCCGTTCGATGGCGACTGCTGCAGGATGGACAAGAACATGGCTGGCTGTGGGTTTTCGGTGAGGCTTCCATATTTTCCGTCTTCGACAACGCCCACCACTTGTATGCGCGTGCCATCCAGCCTCTTGAAATATCCGCCCATAGCGCTGGTTACAGAGCCAAAGATTTTGCCGGCAAACTCCCGATTGATTAGGGCTACGCGTGGCGAGTTTTTGTCGTCATGCCATGAGAGAGTCCTGCCCGCCAATAAGCGTGTCTGGGCAGCATCGAAGTATCCGGGAGTTATGTTGTACACCACGGCTTCAAAAGCGGCATTCGATGGCCTCGGATCTGCCGTTTTGTCAGTATAGATATTCGTGGCGTTCGCGCCGTAATACAACGGCGGCCGATCCACCAAGCCCACGGACTCTACGCCGGGAACAGCCTCCACCGCATCGATCATGCGCTTTTGCATTGCAGGCACCTGGTCGCCGCCGTAGCCAGCCATAAACAGGTTTGTGCCGACGAGCATCGCGTTCCGCGGCTCGAAACCGAAATTACTGTGCAGCGAGCGCCACAGTCCGCGCACTGCCACCATTGAGGAAGTGACCAGCACCGCACAGAGGGCAATTTGCACCACAAGCAACAGGTCTCTGACACTAATCCGCCTGCCAATCTTGGCCGTTGATCCCGACTTGACGACCTCATATGGATTTGTGCGGAGGATCTGCCTCACTGGGACCGCGCCAAAGAGGAATCCACTGGCTAAAGCCAAAGCCAAAGCCACCAGATAGACTTTCGCATCCGGGTTTACGGGCACATGGAGGTCGACCCCTGAAAGTGGCCGCCACACGCTCAGCCCGTGCAGCAGGAAGACGCTAGCCGATATCCCGACCGAGCCTCCGACGAGTGAAATCAGCACGGCTTCAGTAAATACCTGCCGCAGAATGCGTCTACGGCTCGATCCGAGTGCGAGCCGCAGAGCAACTTCCCGGGACCGGTCCGCGGCGCGTGCGGCAAACAGGCTGCCCAGGTTGGCGCACGCCGCCAACAGAATCAACCCCGCCAGCAACATCAACCCCGTAAGAAATCCCTGCATCGGACCGCCCAACCAGTCGCCGGCAAGACCTGGACGAGTCAGGTAAAAGTTCATTCGTCCATCATCTTTTGGATAGGTCTTTTCGAGCCACGCCCCAATCGAGTTCAGATCAGAAATCGCCTGTACACGGGTGACTCCTGCCTTCAGATGCCCAAATACCATCAAAATGCCGCGGTTCCCACGCTGGTTCAGGACATTCAAACCCTCCACCTGCTCCTGGTTAACGATCGGCACCCAGAAATCGGGAAAGAGAAAGGTCAAAGTCCCTTTGAACTCAGGTGGTGCTACGCCGAGGATGATGAAAGGATGCTTGTTGAGCCGAACTGTGCGGCCCACCACCCCGCGATCGTCCTGGAAGTGGCTGTGCCAAAACGCATAGGTAAGCACAATATATGGCGCGCTGTTCGGGCCACCCTCATCGGAGCCGTGAAAGTAGCGGCCAAGATACGGCTGAACCCTGAGCACGTCGAAGTAGTTCCCGGTCACCTCAAATATCCATGCGCCTGATGGATTGTCGCCCGTATCCAGCCCCACCGCAGCGACGTTATAGGCAGCGAGACCATCGAAGCTGCGATTGCGATCGCGCAGATCGAGATAGTCGGGATAAGAATGATTAATAGCCTTATCCCTCCCGCGTTCGATTGCGTAGAGGCTGTCCGCCTGAGGCACATTCGCCTGCCGCAGGATCAGCGCATTCATGACACTGAAAACCACCGCATTTGCGCCAATGGCCAAAGCCAGCGTCAAAACGGCGGCGATGGCGAATCCCGGAGACTTGCGCAACATGCGAAGGCTGAAGCGAAGGTCCTGCACAAAGGTCTCGAGAAAATTGCCGCCAAGCGCTTCGTGGGATTCCTCCCGATATCGCTCATAGCCCCCAAACTCGATCCGCGCACGCCGTTCTGCCTCTGCACGATCGAGGCCGGAGCGTTCAAGATCATCCGCGCGGAGCAAAAGGTGTGAGCGAAGCTCAGCCTCCATCTCATCCGCAACCTGAGAACGACGAAAAAACTTAGCCGCTACGGAACGAATCCAGGCTAGAAGCTTCATACTTCCTCCGGTTGCGGAGCCAGTGCAGACCCGATGGCAGTCGCGAGCCGATTCCAGCTGTCGGTCTCCTCACGCAGTCGCTTGCGGCCAGCCGTGGTGAGTTCGTAAAATTTGGCGCGGCGATTGTTTTCCGACGTTCCCCAGCTCGCTTTGAGTAGACCCTGACGAACGAGGCGAAACAGGCCGGGATAGAGCGCGCCCTGTTCAATTAGCAGAGCATTGCCGGAGATCTGTCCGATGCGCAGGAGAACGCCGTACCCATGCAGTGGGCCGAGCGAGACGGCCCTCAGAATGAGCAGGTCGAGAGTTCCCGGCAGAAGCTGGGCCTGGTCAGTCATGCGCCCTCCTAAGATGATCAGGAGAGTAGCGCAGTCTCTCCTAAGCTGTCAAGGAGAATCGCCCTGAATCAGCGGAAGCCGCCGATGGCTCTGGTGATTTGCAGCTACTCGGCGGCAAATATACTACGTGTTCTCTGATTTGCCGGGACTTCCGTCGGCCCGTTCTTTGGCGTAAATGGTGTGAGTGACTCGGGGGGGCTCCTCGCCATGGTGAAGGCCTGCGACGCGATCGCTGATGGTCCGGTCGGACGCAGTGAAGCGCTCACGCTGGCGAAGGTAGTCAATCCAGGACTCCATAAGGAAGGTCTCAATCAGATGGCGGGGATCATCGGCGTTCTGAAAGATGCCCCATCGCATCGCGCCATCGCGCAACCGCACATCTTTCAGCTGATGAATCGCCCGCACGAAGGCGTTGTAATCCTCCGGGTCGACTTCGTAGTCGATCACAACGCGTACGGGGCCATCGGACATTTCCGGTTCGATTGCGAGCTGCAGGGGCAGAAATTTTGAACGGAATGGGCTGAAGTCGGGCAAATCGCCGCGCAGCACGTGCAGCCGGTTGCTCAAAGGCATCGTGATCAGCAGGCCACCCGCCGCGGTTGCGAGCGAAACCGGTGTCGATATGTGTTCGGCGACCCATCCCCAGATGACGCTTCCGGTAGCCATGCCTCCGGCGAAGACCATCTGGTAGGTGCCGAGAGCACGAGCCTGGACCCAGTTCGGTACTGAAACCTGCACGGCGAGATTGAGCGTAGACATCGTGCTGGTCCAGGCAAAACCTGCGCACAAAAGCATCGGGATGATGACCGGCGGATAGTGGACGAAAGCGAGGATCAGCAGTGTCCCGATAAAGACGCCGGACGAGACAGCGATGATTACATCGGCGGAGAACCTGCGGCGAACACGCGGCAGGGCCGTAGCGCCAATGACGGCGCCGAGACCCATGCTGCCGTTCAGGATGCCGTAACCGAGCGCACCCTGGTGCAGGTCGCGGGCGGCGACGACGGCGAGCAGCGACCAGACCGCGCTGACAAAAATCGTGAAGAGGAATGCCCGCGCAAGCGCGGCCTTCAACAGCGGAGCGTACTTGACATAGCGAAGACCGGCGCGCATGGAGCCGTATATCCGTTCAGCGGGCAGCGCGCTTTTGAACAGCGGCTTCCGCTTCCACTGGTAGAGGACAAGGATGACCCCAACAAAGGAGAGCGAGTTGAGCAGGAAGGTGGAGGCCGCGCCGGTGTCCGCATGAACAAAAGCAGCGATCGCCAGGCCGCCAAGAGCCGGCCCGAGGGCACGGGCGAGATTGAATCCCGCGCTGTTCAACGACACCGCCTCCGGGAGCTGTTCGCGCGGTACCAGCTCGGGCATGATCGCCTGCCAGGCGGGGCTGTTCATCGCCGTGCCCACATTGAGCAGGAAGGTGAGGATGAGCAGCACCCACGGCGAAATGATGTTGAAGAAGGTGAGCACGCTCAGCAATGCGACCGCGGCGAGCATCCAGGCTTGCCAGAAGAGCAGCAGGCGGCGGCGGTCGAAGATGTCCGCAGTCGCGCCGGCCACCAAGCCCAACATCACAACCGGCAGGCTGGCTGCGGTTTGCATCAGCGCAATGAGAAGCGGAGACGGGGTCAGCAGCGTCATCAGCCAGGTTCCAGCGGTGTCTTGCATCCAGCCGCCGAGGTTCGAGATCGTAGAGGCGATCCACAGATTGCGATAGAGTTGCGACCGCAATGGTTCAAAGCCGGTGGCCTGCCTTTCAATTACTGCATCCAGTGCAGAAGCAGGCGGCGGATTGGGGGTAGGGGAAAACGGCATAACCAATGGTTTGAGCGGAGTCGTCGACCAGCAACTCCTCCCATGATACGAGGCAATTGATGTATTTTCGTCTTTCAGCAGGGCGCCGCTACTCCAGCGATTGTGTTTCGATGGAGAAGTTTCCGGGCTCGAATGTGAATCGATAGTTGGCCAACTGTTTCCGGCGCATAAATAATGGAAGTAGGAACAAATAGGCCGGTCTGCAGCAGGGCTTTTTCCGTTCGAGGAGCCAATGTACCACCGCTATGGACTGCAACCCACTCTGAATCAGTACTTGTCAAAGAAACCTATGGAAAGGGGGTAACCGTGGTGGTTCTCGCTCGGAAAGACGGGGAACGATCGTCTCTAGGCGCCCGTGCCGCGGACGATCACTTCTGCGGTCCGGATAAGGATCTTCAGATCCAGCCAGAAGCTCCAGTTTTCGACGTAGGCGGTGTCGAGCGCGATGTATTTCGCAAATGAGGAGTCCTGGCGTGCCTGGATCTGCCACAGGCCTGTGAGACCGGGCAACACCTCCAGGCGGCGAAAGTGCTCAAGATCATACTTCTCGACCTCGCTCGCGATAGGAGGGCGGGGACCGACGATGCTCATTTCCCCCCGCAGCACATTGAAGAATTGCGGAAGCTCATCCAGGCTGTACTTGCGCAGGAAGCGGCCCACGGACGTGACCCGAGGATCGTTGCTTACCTTGAAAAGAATGCCGTCGCGTTCGTTCATGGCGGCCAGGTTGGTTTTAAGCTGCTCAGCGTCCTTGACCATGGTGCGGAATTTGAAGCAGGGGAAGACACGGCCGCGTTTACCGATGCGTTCCGAGACGAAGAAGATTGGCCCTTCGCTGTTCATCCGGATGGCCAAGGCAATGATCAGCATCAACGGGAAAACAGCAATCAGCGCCAGCAGTGACAAGGCGATGTCGAAGCTCTTCTTCAGGCGCAGGGCGATGATGCGCGGATCGCGGCGATGCAGTGATACGACGGGGAAAACACCCAGGTATTCAATAGGCGTATTCGCCGTGAGCTCTCCGTAGTACCCAGAGATCGAACGGATATCGATATCCAGCTCGCGCGCTTCCTCTACCAGACGGATGGCCTGCTCAGTCGCGCAAGGCTCCGCAATCACGATCTCGTCGATAAAATGCAGCCGGGTAAGCTGTCGGATGCGATCGATACCACCCAGGATCTGGTCTTCCGGCACCTCACGGCTTGCCGTGGACTCCGGTGCCAGAAGAAAACCACGTAATTTGTAACCAAGCCGGTAATCTTTGGCGATATGCTGACCCAGCGCATGGCTCAGGTGATTTGTACCCAGAATGACAACATTTTTCGTTTCCAGTCCTCGTTCATAATGTCGATAACGCGCCAGCCTCCAGGTCACGCGGCGGATCGAAAGTGACACGATTGTGCTCGCAATGAGCAGCACCACCAACGCCCTGGAGATGCTCAAGCTGTTCGTCATATAGAGTCCACCGCAGAGCAAAAGACCTGCATTTAGGCAGGCTTGAACCGTAAGACGAAGCTCGTGCGTCCCCGTAGAAAGGGGGATGGGCGAATACAGGCCGTAGCGGCGCGCGGCGAGGATGAACGCCAGAATGAACCAGACAAGATAGACCGCTCCCAAAGGAGCGCTGGTCACGTCGTGTGGAACGCCGGAGAATCGAGCGGCCTTGCCAAAAAGAATGGCGCGCAACACCAGCGCCGTGCCGAATGCTAGCAGGATCACCAGACTATCATTCAGCATCATGAGCAGCGACGAAACCATCGAGGGCCCTACAACGCTGCGAGCCCGAAATCCCTTACGTGCGGGCAAACCTAAGACCGGCTGATCGTTGGCACTCGTTTTCCTTATGAATTCCGAAGTAGCCATTATCGTCTCAAAAAAACCAGCAGTTCAGAAACTTATCCATGGCCTGGGGTACTTCCAACGAACATGAACAAAAGCACGGCGCAGGTGAGGAGCTTGAAATACGACAGGAAATTCAACTCCAGCCCCGTAGACTGATGGAAGAAACACCGCTACGGCATCCTGGTTTCTGTGCAAAAAAGATAATGCCTATGATAACTTGCGGAGAATCACATGGGTCTTTGCGAATGCAGCGGACCCGATTTATGTCTAATATAGCATGATCGAGAAATCGTGCCGCATTTTCTCATCGTTAATAGCTGGAGAAATCTATGGAGGGTTTTGTCCCGAAATTGAATTTGCACAACGTTTACTCCTGCGCCTCCGCGTTGCCTGTCGTGTAGGAAGCAAAAACAACCGCTTCCGATGCCCGAAGAACAATTAACGATAACAACTGCCACCGTCATTGTGTCAAATATAGTTTCTTCATTTGGCATCACTTTCGGCTCAAATTCCCAAAACAGTGCTTCGCTTCATTCATGTTTCACCTGCCACACGCAGTCTGCGGTCTCATTTGGAATAGACTGAGCACATGCCTGCGGATTTTCGCTCTTCGATTGCCGACATCATCGAACGCGAGGCGCGCCCGGTCGACAAATATGGTCATCAGCCGCGACTTTATGCGTTAACTCAAGCGATTGGCGAAGGTCTGACCTACGACGATGATGTCGTACACGCCTCTGCCTGGCTCCACGACATTGGAGTCTTTGTGGGGAACCGCCCTGACGACCTCAACGACCTTCGCCGCTGGGATCACGTCAATTACGCCTGCGATCGCGCCGCGGTTGTCCTCTCCCAGGCAGAATTCCCACCGGAAAAGATTCCCGCTGTCCTGGATGCGATTCGCACGCACCAGCCGCAGGATGACCCACTCACCATCGAAGCCACGATCCTGCGAGACGCCGACATCCTCGAGCAGTTAGGTGCGATCGGCATTCTGCGAGCGGTTTCGAAAGTGGGCCGTGACACTCGCTACAGCCGTTTCAGCGACATCACTCCGGTCCTAAGGAAAGCCCTGGCCGAACTCCCCCCGAAGCTGCGCTTAAAACGAGCGCGTGAGCTAGCCGCTCCAAAGCTCAGCGTGCTCGCTGGCTTTCTTCAGGCCGTGGACGCTGAAGCCTCTGGTCTGCTCTTCTAGTCACTTAGAACTATATCCCCAAGCACCATAGCAACCAGAACAAGAGAGGGGACAAGGTGGAAGAATTTTCGAGAATCAAGCGGCTGCCGGCCTACGTATTCAACATCACGAGCGAGTTAAAGGCAGCCGCCCGGCGTCGCGGCGAAGACATCGTCGACTTCGGCATGGGCAATCCGGATGGGGCCACACCACAACACATCGTCGACAAGATGATAGAGGCTGCTCGCAAATCGAATACACACCGGTATTCGCTCTCCCGAGGCATTCCCCGTTTACGAAAAGCCATTGTCAACTGGTACGAACGCCGTTACAACATCCAACTCGATCCGGAGACCGAAGCCATCATCACTATCGGCTCGAAGGAAGGTATCGCGCACCTCTGCCTCGCCACGCTCGACCAGGGCGACGTGGTGCTGGTGCCCAATCCCAGCTACCCCATTCACATCTATGGCCCGGTGATCGCTGGCGCCAATATTCGCAGTGTCGCGATCCATAACACCGACAGCTTTCTCGCGGAACTTGAGCAGAGCATTCCCCTCATGTACCCGAAGCCAAAAATGCTGATCCTGAATTTCCCGGCGAATCCCACAACGCAATGTGTCGATCTGGCCTTCTTTGAGCGCGTCGTCGATCTGTGCCTGCAACATGGCATTTACCTGGTTCACGATCTCGCCTACGCCGACATCGTCTTCGACGGCTTCCGTGCGCCGGCGATCCTGGAAATCCCCAGAGCTCGCGAGATCGCCGTCGAATTCTTTACCCTCTCAAAGAGCTACAACATGCCCGGTTGGCGCGTTGGATTCATGGTCGGCAATAAGACACTTGTAGCGGCACTGGCGCGTCTCAAGAGCTACTTTGACTACGGGACATTCACGCCGATTCAGGTTGCATCGATCCTGGCGCTCGAAGGGCCGCAGGAATGCGTGACCGAGATATGCGACAACTATCGCAGACGCCGGGACGTTCTCGTCCATGGGTTGAACAAGCTTGGATGGCAGGTAACCTTGCCTAAGGCCACGATGTTCGTCTGGGCGCCCATACCCGAGCCCTACCGGCATCTCGGCTCGCTCGAGTTTTCAACGCTACTGCTCAAGGAAGCAAAGGTTGCCGTGAGCCCTGGAATCGGTTTCGGAGAATACGGCGATGGCCATGTTCGCTTCTCGCTCATCGAAAATGAAGAACGCACCCGCCAGGCCCTGCGCTGCATTCGCCAGATGTTTCAGAAGAACGGAGTGGCGCTGCAAACGGCCGCTCAGTGAAGAGCCGGTGCAGTCGCTTTGGCAATAAGCCTTGTAGTGCTGAAACCCTCAACAATCGGGACGATCTTCACGCGTCCTCCCCAGGAACGAACTTCTTTGGCGCCCACCACGGTCTCCTCCTTGTAGTCGCCCCCTTTCACAATCACGTCGGGGCGTAAGGCCTCGATCAGTTGCAACGGCGTAGGTTCGTCAAAAATGACGACGGCATCGACGGCGGCGAGCGCAGCAAGAACGTAGGCTCGTTCGCGCTGACCAACCATCGGACGAGTAGGACCCTTCAACCGGCTAACCGATGCGTCGCTGTTAACGCCGACGATGAGCCGGTCGCCCTGCCGGCGCGCATCTTCGAGCATCGTAATGTGACCGAGATGAAGCAAGTCAAAACAGCCATTTGTGAATACCACGCTCTCACCGCTCGATCGCCACGCAGAAACGCGCGTCTTCAAGCGATCCGCCGGCAAAACCTTCTCTCGCGCCTGCAGTTCGATCTCGGGCATAAGGCTTGTGAGAAGCTCGTCCCGCATGATCGGAACGGTGCCGACCTTGCTGACCACGATGCCGGCGGCAACATTCGCCAACTGGATCGCCGTTTCCATCTCCAGTCCGCTGGCCATAGCCAATGCGAGCGTGGCGATGACGGTGTCGCCTGCGCCGGATACATCGAAGACCTGCCGCGCAACTGCCGGAGAAATGGTTTTTGTATCCGGGCGTAGCAGCGCAATGCCTTTTTCGCTGAGAGTAACTGTCAGGCAATCAAGACCTAGTTCGGAAATAATTGTCTGACCGGCACTCAGAATTGTGTTCAGATCTTTCGCCGTCACGTTGGTCGCAACGGACAGTTCGTTTAGATTGGGGCAAATCGTTGTCGCCCCGCGATATCGCGTAAGGCTTTGCTGTTTAGGATCGACCAATACCGGAATTCCCTGCTCTCGCGCTTTCTCTATCACGCGCTGGCACACATTCTCCGAAAGCACGCCCTTCGCATAATCGGAAAGCACGATCGCATCGGCGGAAAGAATGCCGGCCTCTACTTTAGCGATTAAGTCTTCGTAGGCCTCCGCGGAGTATTCCTCGGTCCTCTCCGTGTCAAGGCGCAGCATCTGCTGTTGGCCTGCCACAATCCTCAGCTTTGTGGTTGTGGGATGAGTTTCTACGGAGGTCATGTGCGCGCTCACGTCTGCCTTTTCCAGGCAAACCTGCAGCGATTCTCCGTCAGCATCTTGCCCGCAGAACCCGAAGAGACTCGCCTTGGCGCCCAGCCCGGCGAGGTTCATGGCTACATTGGCTGCACCGCCCGGCCGTTCGGTCCGGTGCACTGCTCGAACGATCGGGACAGGCGCTTCAGGAGACACGCGCTCGACGTCACCCCAAATGTAGCGATCGAGCATGATGTCACCGATCACCAGAACGTGGGTGTTGCGCCACTCGCCTTCGATCAACTGCATTACCCGGTGCAGATCCTGGATCATCGCGAGATTGTTTCACTTTCGACTACTGGGCATTCGCAGATGCTCAGCTCAACCCAATCACAAAGTATGTGGCCGCAAAGTATGTGAGCTTCCTGGATGCGCGCCGCATCCTTCGAGGCGACATACAAGGTAGCCTCGGCAATGCTCGCAACGGCGCCGCCGTCGGCGCCTGTAAAGGCCACCGTAAACGCGCCGCCCTCGCGCGCCGCCTGCAACGCCGTGCAAACATTTCGGCTGTTTCCGGAGGTCGATATTCCCACCACAACATCGCCCTGCACGCAAAGTGCTTCCACCTGCCGTCGAAAGATATCGTCGAAGCCATAATCGTTCGCGACTGAGGTCAGAATCGACGTGTCCGTCGTCAGGGCGATGGAGGGCAGTCCGCGCCGCTCGCGCCGAAAACGTCCGACAAATTCGGCTGCAAGGTGCTGCGAATCAGCCGCACTGCCCCCGTTTCCGCACCACAGAACCTTTCTGCCTGCGATAATCGCCCGCGCCATTTCAGTGGCGATCTGCTCAAGAACAGGCTGCTGCGAGGGCAGTGAGCCGATTACAGCCAGGTGATCGGTGATGGCCTGCGCAAAAATCGTGGATAGCTTAGTCGAAGCTGACATCTTTAACCCAGGACTATCGAATGGCGGTTCACCGCAATCAAGTGTGATCGATGGTTATCATACTATTAATTACTCATGCCTACCGACGGCCTAAACACCTTCCCAATTGCCTTCCCAAACACCTTGTCTGGTATCGAATATGTCTTCCTGGATCGTGACGGAGTCATCAACCGCAAGTCAGCGGAAGGTGAATATGTTGGCCATTCGGACAGCTTTCATATCCTTCCCGGAGTCGAAGCGGCCATCGCCGCGTTGAATCAATCAGGCCAAGTCGTCATCGTAGTTACCAACCAACGCGGCATTGCGTTGGGCTACTACACAAAATCTGACGTCGATGCCATACACGAAAGGTTGCAGGAGCACCTTGCCCAACAAGGCGGTCACATTGATGCCTTCTACTTCTGCCCGCACGACAAAAACGAGTGCAACTGCCGCAAACCGAAAACAGGTCTCTTCGAACAGGCCTTTCTGGATTTTCCAAATGCATCGGCGACAAACAGCATCGTGATTGGTGATTCCCTTTCCGATATTCAGGCTGCGCGGAGCCTCGGCGCTCCGAGCATCTTCATTCATGGCGATCCGGACACCCAAAAGCCAGGCGCCGAGGAAGCTCGGTCACTCGCAAACGCAGTCTCCCGCTCATTGCTCGAGGCCGTCAAACTTCTCTTGCCCCAGAGCGAGCCCAGACTGCACGAGTAGAGTTGCCGGTGGTGTTCTTGCGGCGTGGAACGTCGGCATCCGGCTTGGGTTGGAACCAGTTTTTTCGTGGGCTGGATGCCATGGAATTACTTACTCCTCTGGCGAAGTCGTTGGCGGCTTGTTCGTCGAGGTATGGCTGGATGTCCGGGCGTTCGGCGATCTGTTTCCGGAAATGGGCGGTCCAGTATTCGCTGCTGTGTTGCTGCATCTGCTGGTCTTCCTCGTGTTCGGGGGTGCCGGCGGCGCAGTCCCGTGTGGTACGGCTCGTAGGGCGGCGGTTCGATGCCGCTGCCAAGGCTGCTGCCGCGCGGGCGGCATATTGGGCTTCGTGGCGGCGGATGGCGTCACCGAAGGGTGTATTCGGCG
>Ga0210386_10000313_pt1 | contig 44470 bp, 45 predicted proteins | sample IncBWH32OmetaG_FD_160091 | JGI IMG/M metagenome (GOLD analysis project Ga0210386, IMG submission 160091) | Forest soil microbial communities from Barre Woods Harvard Forest LTER site, Petersham, Massachusetts, United States - Inc-BW-H-32-O ...
TGCAGGACAACGTTGTTGCGCGAGGCGACGGCGCGCACTTTGTCGAAAATGCTCTCGGCTAAAGTAGAGCGGGGAACGGTGTGAATTACGACGTCGGCGTCGGGAAGAATGCGGCGAACTGCGGCCGTGGCCTCCTGCACCAACTCTTCTGTGCGCTGGAAGGTGAGCTGCCGTGAAAGCGAGAGAGTGAAGTCGGCGAAATAGCTGCCGCCGGCGCGGCGTAGACGCGCCTGGTCGACGGAAAGAACTCCATCGGTGCGCTGAAGCTCGTTGAGGACACGCCTGCGGGTTTCTCTCGGGATGGAGTCAGTGAGAGCATCGATGGTTCGCCACGCGAGCCGCCACGCGAAATGCAGGATGAGAAGGGAAACCACGATAGCTGCAATTGGATCGGCGAAGCGAAGCCATCCGATTCCAAGCTTCGCGCCAAGCGGGGAACTTCCAATCCACGACGCGCCGAGCCCGATCAGGACGGCGACGCTCGACCAGATGTCCGAGGCAAAGTGGAGTGCGTTGGCGGCGAGTGCATCGCTATGGTACCGCTCTGCGACGGTTTTCAATTGGCGCGAACGGCCATAGTCGACTGCGATCGACAGCAACAGCACAAGAAAAGGCCAGATCGAGTGATGGACAGTAACAGGTCGAATAAAGATGCGAATGATGGCTTCGGCAGTGATCCATACGCTAGAGGCCAGCATAAGAAAGGTCTCGACGAAGCCGGAAAGATTTTCTACCTTACCGTGCCCGTAAGGATGATCTTCGTCAGCGGGCTTGTCGGAGACGCGGACGGAAATCAGGGTGAGGCCCGCGCCGATGAGATCCACTCCCGAATGGGCAGCATCGGAAAGCATGCCGAGTGAGCCCGTGATAAGGCCGACCACAAGCTTGAGCGTGGTGATCACGCTGGCAGCGGCAACTGAGAGGAATGCTGCGGAGCGTTTTTCCGCGCCCGCGCTGGAGACCGGATTCTGGGTGACGACCTGGCTCATCGCAACCTTCAGCCTACACTTGGCGGAGCCGCGCGGGCTAGCGTTTGACGCCGCGATACAGTCCGGCGATTCCGAAGCTGTACGGGGTCCAGGATACTTGCGCGAAGCCGGCCCCGCGCATCAGGTCCATCATCTGGGGAGGCGGCGGAAAACGCTCCACCGAGGATGGCAAGTAAGCGTAGGCGCTGCCCATGGCCGATAGGTGCGAGCCGATGGCAGGCAGCACGCGCCGGAAGTAGAAAGCATAAAGCTTGCCGACGAGGCCGCCGGGCTCGCTGAAGTCGAGAATCCCAAGTTCGCCGCCGGAACGGAGCACACGGTGGAATTCGGCCAGGCCCGCTCCGTAGTTAGCCAGGTTGCGGAATCCGAAGGCACTGGTGATGAGATCGAGCGAGTCTGTGACAAGCGGTAGATGGAGGGCATCGGCCTCGATGGCAACAACGTTGCGGCCCTGAAATTTAGCCGCCCCGCGCGCCAGCATGGCGTGGGAAAAATCGGCAGCCAGGATAGGCAGTGCTTTTGCGGCACGGTGACGGAGTAACGCCAAAGTCATATCTCCGGTCCCGCAGCAGATATCCAGGATTGCCGATTGGGGCCGTGTGAGAATCCGGCGAAAATTGCGCGCCGCGCGCCACCACCACAGACGGTCGATATTGCACGAGAGCACATGATTCAGCAGGTCGTAGCGTGGGGCGATGCTGTCGAACATCTGCTGGACTGCAGCGGACGAACTTTGCTCGTCAGTTGCGCCGGCGGGACGCGCTCCCGAAGCACTCATCGGAGTATTCACGGGGCGGCCTCGCTGAGTAGGTTTTCAAGCGTCGAGATCATCTCTGTATCGGTTACATTTTCAACGACGACGGCTTTGCCGATGCCCGGGCAGAGGACGAAACGGCGGGTTCCTGATTTGTTCTTCTTATCGCGGCCGGCGGCGTCGAGCAATTCGGAAATGCGCGCCCGGAAACGGGGCAGCGGACCGTATGCGTGGATGGTTTTCTCGATGCGCGCAACATCTTTTTCCGGAATCATCGTGCGCATGCGGCTGATATGAAGCGCCGCGAGCATGCCCCACGCGATAGCTTCTCCGTGCAACAACTTCTTGTAGCCTGTCGCTGCTTCGATCGCATGGCCGATGGTGTGGCCGAAGTTGAGGATCATGCGCAGGCCCGATTCACGCTCATCGATACCAACAACCTCCGCCTTCATGCAAACCGATGCGGCGATGACACGCTTGAGAGCGGTGGGATCGCAGGCGAGGATCGGTTCCTGGTTGCGTTCGAGAAAGCGAAAGAGGCCGGCATCGCGGATAACACCTGCTTTGATGCTTTCGAATAGACCGGCACGAAGTTCGCGCGCTGGGAGAGTCTCGAGCACACCAACATCGGCAAAAACGGCACGCGGATGATGAAAGCTGCCGATGAGATTCTTGCCCGTGGTGAGGTTGACGCCCGTCTTGCCGCCGACAGAGGAATCGACCTGGGCGAGCAGAGTAGTAGGCATCTGGATGTAATCGATGCCCCGCATGTAAATGGCGGCGAGGAAACCTCCTACATCGCCCACGATGCCTCCGCCGAAAGCAATCAACAGCGAGGACCGGTCCGCCCCGCCGGCGGCGAGCTCGGTCGAAAGGCGCTCAACCTGGGTTAGGCGCTTGTTGCTCTCTCCCGGAGGAAGGAAGAGGACTGACGGCTGTTCAGCAGGCAGAAATGCCGTGAGAAATTGCCTTCCCCAAAGCGCCCAGACTTCCGCTGAAGTGAGGATGAAGATACGTCGCTTTGCAGTATCCTCTATTTTGCGCAGATGGTAGCCGAAATGAACAAGAAGGTTGCAGCCAACGTGCACGGGATAATTGGCAGACGCAGTTTTGACGTGAATGGTGCGCACGATCTTTTCATCGTATCGGACTGTGAACACGGAGTGTGAACCTTTTACCCCTGCAGAGTCGTCTAAAAGCGTTACAAGAGAGGTGGTAGCCTCAAACGTTATGGCCATTGCCACAGATACCGACTTTCTAATCGTGGGCGCGGGCATCGCGGGATTACGCGCTGCGATCGAGATGTCTGAGGCAGGGCGTGTGCTGGTCGTGACCAAGGAAGCGCTCGGGGAGTCGAACACCAACTACGCACAGGGTGGGATTGCCGTGGCGCTGGGCGGGGAAGAGGATATTTCGCTCCACCTGGAGGACACGGTTGACGCCGGCGACGGGCTGGTTGATCGCGATGCGGCGCGGGTGCTGGTAGAGGAAGGCCCGTTGCGTGTGGAAGAGTTGCTGCGTTGGGGTACCGGCTTCGACCGTGAAAACGGCAAGCTCATGCTGACTCGCGAAGGTGCGCACAGCCGGAATCGCATTCTGCATGCGCATGGCGATGCGACCGGCGCGGAGATCGGCCGATCTCTGCTGGTTCATGCCCGCGCACACAAAAACATCACACTGCTTGATTGGACGACCACTGCTGACTTGATTGTCGAAGCGGGGGTTGTACGTGGCGCTTTTCTTCTGGACGCAAATGGCGATTTGCATACGGTTCGCGCCCGGGCCGTGTTGCTGGCCAGTGGCGGCGCGGGACAGGTCTACAGCGATACGACGAATCCCGCGGTGGCTACAGGCGATGGGATTGCGATGGCGTATCGCGCTGGCGCTGACATCGCCGATATGGAGTTCTACCAGTTTCATCCTACGGCTCTAAGCCTGCCTGGTGTGCCTCGCTTTCTATTGTCGGAGGCCTTGCGCGGCGAGGGTGGGTATCTGCGCAATGCGCGCGGCGAACGCTTCATGGAGCGTTACCATCCGCTGCTGGAATTGGCGCCCCGGGATGTGGTGGCGCGTGCCATCACTCGCGAGAGCTTTGGCGGCAAAGATGGCGAGCAGCTGCTGGTTTTTCTGGACATGCGGCACGTCACCGGCATCGACTTGCCCAAACGTTTTCCGGGTATCTCGCGATTCCTGGACCGTCATGGGCTGCGCTTGGCTAGTGACCTGATCCCGGTGCGTCCGGCGGCTCATTATCTGATGGGCGGAGTGAAGACGGATGTAGATGGGCGCACCTCTCTGGATAGGCTCTATGCTGCGGGAGAGGCCGCATGCACGGGTGTGCACGGCGCAAACCGGCTGGCCAGCAATTCGCTGCTGGAGGGACTGGTCTTCGGCGCGCGCGCAGCGGGAGGCATGCGCGAGGTTTCGGCTAACGATGTTGGACAGATCTCCGCCGTGCCGCAATTCGCGGAAACTGCGGCAGAGAACTCCGACGCTCTCTTGAAAAATTTGCAACGACGAATGTGGCAGGATGCGGGACTGCTGCGCGATGCGAGCGGACTACGCGCAATGGAACGGGAGTTGGAACGGATGCGGGCCGAGATCGCTCCCGCAGCGGAACGTGCGTCGCTTGAACTGGCAAATTTGCACGCGGTTGCTGAGTTAATTGTGAATTCCTCACTGGTCCGCGAGGAAAGTCGCGGCGCCCACTATCGGAATGACTTTCCACGTCGCGATGACGCGCACTTCGCCCGACATTCGGTGGTTCGAAGCGGGAAAGTCACCTTCGAGGCTATGCCCCATTTGTCTTCGGCCCTACAGTAAAGTCGCTTTCGGCTCTGTGAATCGGCTGGCAAGCGTAAAGATTGCAAGCACGATCACGATAAAGGCCAGCGACCAGGTAACAGGTATCTCAAACCAGTGGCTCGTTAGCATCTTGATGCCAACGAAGGCGAGGATTACGGCCAGTCCGTAGTGAAGCAGTCGCAAACGATCGAGAGCGCTCGATAGCGCGAAGTAGAGCGACCGCAGACCAAGAATCGCGAAGATATTCGACGTGTAGACGATGAAGATGTTTCGGGAAATGGCGAGAACGGCCGGGATTGAGTCAAGCGCGAAAATGAGGTCGGTCGCTTCAACAGCCAGCACGATCATCAAGAATGGCGAAAGCGCAAGCCGCTTCTCGCCTGCCACGCTCAGACATTTGCTTTGCAGCCAGCGCACAGGCCCGGACGGAGCCGTTCCGTCCTTCTTGTGAAGCAGGAGGCGGATGGCCCCAACTAAAAGAAATGCTCCGAAGACGTACTCGACCCAGGCGAAGCGAGCCAGCAGGGATGTACCCACAAGTATGAACACGCCGCGCATGATGATAGCGCCGAGCACGCCCCAGAGCAGTACGCGACGCTGCTGCTCTGTATCCAGGCCCAGCGAACGGAACAGTAGTAGGAAGACAAAGAGATTGTCGACGCTCAGCGAACCCTCCACCAGATAGCCGGAGAGAAATTCGAGAGCCATCTGTTTGCCTTCTGTCTGAGAGAGCAACACAGCGAAACAGAAAGCGAAAGCGGCGACAACACCGGTCCAGCTCCATGCCGCGCGGATGGAAACAGTTTTGCTGTTGCGTTGAAGGACAGCGAGATCGACGACGAGCAGAATGGCGACGATCGCGTGGAAGGCGACCCAGTAGCCAATCGATGCGCCCGCGATCATTGGTTAATGTTGGTTCAATAGCCGGATAGTTTCAAGCAAAACATTCCCCACGATCGTAAGGCTCTTCGCGCTCAGCTTGTCCATCGTATCCTGCACGGTGTGGTGGTAGGAGTTCTGGGGACCGTAATCAAGGTCGATAATGTCAGCGCAAGCCACGCCGCGCTGCATAAAGGGCAGATGGTCGTCTTCGACCTGATCGTTATGCGCAAAGAAATAGGATTGGTAGCCCAGGCTGGTTGCAGCCTTCCTGACGATATCCAGCAACCAGGGTGTGGAATTAAGGTCGCGGTCGATGTCTAGGTTCTTGTCGCCGATCATATCCGCCAGCAAAAATGCTTTGATGCGCTTGAGAGTGCCGTCATTCTGCCATTTTGCCGCGAGATGGCGGCTGCCATAGAGCGAGTCTGAATGCGACCACTCCTGAACAGCTTCCTCTCCATCGAAGAACACAAGCCAGACGCTGTAGCCATCGAGAGTGCGCCCACGCAGATGGCTAGCCAGCTCAATAAGCAGCCCCGTGCTCGATCCCCCGTCGTTGGCTCCTACGAAGTTGATGTTGCGCAGGGGGTAGTTCGTCTCGTAATGCGTGGCGAGCACGATCACCCCGTCTTTTTTCCCTGCAAAGCGCACGATGAAGTTGTGCATTTCCATCGGTCCGGCAGGAGTAGTCGCGGTAAAAGTGTCTTCTTGCAATTGGTCATGCTGGAATTGCTTTCGTATGAAAGCTTCCGCCTGGGCATGGCCAGGGTTGCCATTCCAGCGAGGGCCGATGGAAACAAACTCCCGCGTGTATGCGAGCGCACGCGCGCCGTTGAAGTCAACAGTGGCCGGCGGGGAAGCATGGGCTGCAAGCGGGACAACTATCAGTAGCGCAAAGACCACGAGATGAATGCCCCGCAACTAACTCTCCTGTGCTTTTCTGCGCCTGCTGGGATGAACCATGAACGAAACGCCAATGCTGAGGAGGTAAAGAACAAGCATGGGCGTTGCAAAGACGCACATGGTAAGGACATCAGGCGTGGGCGTGATAATCGCCGCGATGATGAAAATGATAAGGATGGCGTAGCGGATGTTCTTCCACAAAAAGCGTGGACTGACGATGCCAAAGAGCGACAGAAACAGTACCAGGATTGGCAGTTCGAAGGTGATGCCCAGGCCAAGAATCACGGTCATGAAAAGGTCGGTGTACTCATTGACCTCGATCAGCGGCCGGAATTCATGGCTGAAGGTGAACAGGAAATCGAGCGAGCCAGGAAAGACCCAGCGATAGCCGAAGTAGGCTCCGGCAAGGAACAGCCCGACTGTGGCCGACATGAACGGCACAACATAGCGCTTTTCATTCTGATACAGCCCCGGAGAAATAAAGAGCCATACCTGATACAGCACAAAGGGCGCGGCGAGAATGCACCCGCCCATGAAGCTGATCTTCAGATAGAGGTTGAAGCCGTCGATCGGATTGTGAATGATCAGCTGGGTGGGAAGGTTATGCTTCTGCAGCGCGAAGGTGATCGGCTTCTGCATCAGGCTGTAGATCTTCTCGTGGAAGGCATACGCAACGCAGAAGGCTACGATGATGTAGACGACAGAGTGTATGAGGCGGCGGCGCAGCTCCTCGAGGTGTTCGAGGAGGCTCATGCCGGGCAACTCTGCGCGTTGTGTTACGGAGGACCGGGCGCGGTCGAGGATGTCATCCATGATGAAGGGGGGCATGTTCGTTCTCGGGCTCCGTGCCGCTGAGCGTCGCGACTTCAGGCACGCCCGCATGGCCATTGGAGTCGGCATCTAAGGACGCGACATCCCGGGACGATGCTTCGACGGTCGCGTGAGCCGATTCCGGCAATTCGGGCGGCGTGACAGGCGCGTAGGGCGAATCTGTGCTGACGAGTTCGCCGGTCGATGGCGGAGAAATCGACAGCGGGGAAGAGGATGGCGGCAGAATTGTGGGTTCGGTTCCGGTCTCAGGCGCGGCCAGCGCAGGCGTCTGTTCGGCCGCCGCCTCCAGCTTCTTTTGCCTCTCTTGCTGCTCCATGGCACGTAACTCGTCGTCAATCTGCATTTTGAAGTCGTTGGAGGCGCGGCGGAACTCGGCAAGGAGCTTGCCAATCTGTCGTCCAATCTCCGGCAGGCGCTTGGGTCCGAAGAGAACCAGGGCGAGCAGGAAAATCACAATGGAGTCGGCAAAATGCATTCTTTCTCATGATACCTGTGCGCTTCCCCTGTCACAAACGATATGGTCTGCGGCGAGGGGCCGGTCAGGTTCATCCAGTGAACGTGCTGGCCGGCCGATCGGATGGCTTATCCGGACATTACAGTTGTATTAAACTAATTGCATTGGCACGCCCTTACGGTCGTTCGATTTTTGCGACGAAGGTCCTTCCGGGCGCATCGATATTGATAGGTTGCAACATCCCCGTCGGTTGGGCGTCACAAGCCGCAGCGAACCGACTGCAGCCTGGATTGCTTTCAACATCCCCGTCCATCAAGGTTTCTGACCTGAGTGTGGACTGAAGGCGGAATGGTAATGAGCGTATTGGAAGAAGAAGTCGTTGTTGCGTCTCCTGTTTTTGAACAGGAGAGTTGTTCTCTCGATCACTATCTCGCCCTGCCCGACCACAGCATGGATGAGAGGATTGCCGAAGCCCGCAGCAAGCTGGGTAAGAGCACGATACTGCTCGGCCATCACTATCAGCGCGATGAAGTGATCCGTTTCGCCGATTTCACCGGCGATTCGTATAAGCTCTCCAAGATTGCGGCCGAGACCGAGGCGAAATACCTCGTCTTCTGCGGCGTACACTTCATGGCGGAAAGCGCCGATGTGCTGGGCCGTCCCGATAATCCGCCCGGAACAGGCCAGCAAGTGATTCTGCCCGACCTGAACGCCGGCTGCTCGATGGCCGATATGGCTGAGATCGGGCAGGTCGAGGATTGCTGGGATACGTTGCTGGGCGCGGGCCTCAAGCCGGGCGATATTCTCCCGCTCACCTACATGAACTCCGCGGCCGCGATCAAGGCTTTCTGCGGAGAGCGCGGAGGATTGGTCTGCACCTCCTCGAACGCCCGCAAGGCCTTTGAGTGGGCCTTCGCGCGCGCGGATAAAATTCTGTTTCTTCCCGACCAGCACCTGGGCCGCAACACCACTTTCGCGATGGGCATTCCGCTGAATGAGATGGTGGTCTTCGATCCCTGGCAAATTAACGGTGGTATTACATCCGATCGTCTGCGAGCGGCGAAAATAATCCTGTGGAAGGGGCATTGCTCGGTCCACCAGCGCTTTCTGCCGCAACACGTGGACGCGGTCCGCGCGAAGTATCCGGGTATTCACGTCATCGTTCATCCCGAGTGCCGCTGGGAGGTCTGCCAAAAGGCCGAGGCGATGGGTTCTACCGAGCGACTGATTCAGCTGGTGTCCGAAGCCCCCGAGGGCGCTATGTTCGCAATCGGAACGGAAATCCATCTGGTGAATCGCCTGGCGAAGGAATTTGCGCCGAAGGGCAAGAAGATAATCACACTGGACGACACCGGCTGTCTGTGCACTACCATGTATCGCATCAGCCCGCAGCACCTGGCATGGGCCTTGGAGAATCTGGTCGAGGGCCGCGTAGTCAATCGCATCCAGGTACGTGACGATGTAAAGCACTGGGCGCGCGTGGCGCTGGATCGGATGTTGGAGATTAAGGCGTAAGATGGACGAATTTGAAATGAAGGTCTTCACCCTGGACGAGGCACAGGCATTACTGCCTGTGCTTGAATCCCTGTTGAAGCGTGCGATCGAGGGCAAGAAGGCCGCAGAGTCGATTGAAGGCCGGATGCAGGAGCTGAGGCACAAGATTTTTCTCTCTGGAGGACTCTTCGTTGACGTCTCCCGCGTGCGCCGGCAGCGCGCCGCGCTGGAATCGCACATCCAGGCCGCCAAGGATTCAGTTGCCGAGATCGACGCCATCGGTGTCCAGGTGAAGGACCTTGAAACAGGGCTGCTCGATTTTCCCTGTCAGATCGACGGCGAAATTGTGTTGCTTTGTTGGAAGCTGGGTGAAGGCCGCATCGATTACTGGCACACCGTCGAGGCCGGTTTCCGAGGACGCAAGCCGATCGATGAGCGCTTCGGCAGCAAGCAGACAAAGAAGCCCAAACCGGAACAGCCTAACTAAGATCGCAACATGAACCGCCGTTCTGTACTCCAGTCGATTCCGGCGTTCGTCATGTTCAGCACGGTTGGACTCGCCCAACCGCTCGGAGACGTTATATACGAGCTGCGGATGTACACCACCTATCCCGGCAAGATGAACGACGTCCTGAATCGGTTTCGCTTTCACACCTTGAACCTATTCGAGCGCCACGGGATGCAAAATGTCGCTTACTGGACCGTGTTCGATCCGATTGGAAACCAGCCCAGCCTTGTTTACCTGCTGGCGCACGCAAGCCGCGCTGCGGCAACGGTCAGTTGGAAGGCCTTCGAAGCCGATCCCGAATGGCAGAAGGTACGCGACACATCCGAAGCCAATGGACCCCTGGTAAGTAACATTCAGTCGATCTTTCTCAAGCTTACCGATTTTTCGCCCGCGTTGAGAGCTTAAAACGAACTACAGGCTGACGGTCAACCCACCCTGAAGCTCGCTCTAACATGCCTCATTTCCGACCGAACAAATCTGCTCTTTGCTGCGTCTGTTTTATCGAAGACGCAGTCCTGGTTCCGTAGGGCCGCGCGACAGACTGCGCTCTTTGGTGATATCAAAAAGCTTGAACCCTAACTGAGCAGGAAAGACAGGACAAACTGAAAGCACAGATGCAGACCCGTACGATGCTTCCCCGAATTCTTTTTTTGGCTGTAATCCTTGTACAGTCCGGCTGCGGACAATTCTTTGTGCCGGACACGGGTGGTGGTGGCGGCGGTACCGGCAGCAACGCCGATATCTATGTGGCCAACAACACTACGGCCAATATTGCCGGATTTTCGATCGCAAGTAGCGGGCTGACCACCCTTTCTAACTCGCCTTATGCGATTGGCGTGTCGCCAAACGCACTGGCCATCACGCCCAGCAACAGCTTTGTGTATACTAGCACCCTGGCTGGAGGCATTTTCGCCTACACGGTCGGCAGCGGAGGAGCTCTAACAGTCGCTAACAGCGGAAGCGCGGTGGTCTCCGGCATCAGTCCGGTGTCTCTGAGTGTAGATGCCACAGGAAATTGGCTCCTTGCCGTCGATCCAACACCTATGGCATATGTTTTTGCCATCAACACCAGCAATGGAACCCTTACTTCCCAGGGCAGTGTGCCGCTTGCTGCTGGCAGCCCCTACCAGGTGACAATTGCGCCGAACAACAACCTTGTCTACGTCTCATTGGGCACCGGGGGCGTGGCCATTCTGACATTTAACGCGGCCACCGGCGTACTTACAAACACCAACACCATTCTCAAGCCTAAACAGTCGCTCAACGCTGATCAGGGGCTCGTGGTGAATCCTGCCAGCACCTTTCTTTATGTTGCCGAAACCGGCGTCAATGGCGTCCGTGCGCTCTCAATTGGGACTAACGGCGCGTTGACGGAATTGACAGGCTCGCCCTATTCCACCGGAACCGGGCCTTCGGCCGTGTTCATCGATTCAACCGGAAGCTATCTCTACGTGACCAACACCGCAGCGAACACCGTCAGCGCGTTCCTCGCCTCCTCGTCAGGCGCTCTCACTGGAATCAGCGGTTCGCCGTTTGCCACAGGAACCCAGCCCATCGGCATTGCCGAGGACAATACGCACACCCACATCGCCGTAGTCTGCGCAGGGGGTACTCCCGACCTTCAGGTCTTTACGATTGACACCACCACTCCGGGAGCGCTCGCTAACTTCAAAACCGCAGCCACTGGCACCGACCCGACGAATCCACTGGCGATCGTCGCCGCCAACTGAGTCCTTCTCCGATAGCTGAAACTCCTCAGGTCCAATCCACACGACTGGACCCCAAGCTCATCAGACTACGTGGCGGCGGCCACGCGCCGGTGGGCCATCAGGTACATGAACCGGGTTATTCCGCTCATGAGCAGGTTGATGCCGACAATGGTGGAAAGCGCCCATGCTGCGCTCGACGGCCAATGAAAGAGAATCAGAGCCGCGAGAAGCACCGTAACAATGCCGTCGAAAAGCATCCAGCCCGACCCCGGCCCCGATCGGATCGCGAAGAACGTCACAATCTGCAGAACACCTTCGACCAGGAAGACCACGCCCAGAACGATCGTGAACGAGAGGAGGCTGAGCACCGGATGCATGAACAGATAAATGCCTCCGACCATATAGAGAATTCCTATCAGGGTTCGCCACAGGTATCCGCCGAAACTCCCCGCGGCGACCGCGAAGATGAGGTGCAGAATACCCGCGCCAATGATGAGGCAGGAAAGCACAATTGCAATGCTGATTCCCACTTCGAGGGGCACGAGCAGCGCAATCAAGCCGGCGATTGCCAGCAGAACGGCCCAGACCATAGCCCATCCTGTTCCACGCTGTCTGGCAAGACTATCGGTTGTCATGAAATCTCCTTTCGTTCCACTACCGTTCCCAAAGGATAGTCTCTGCGAATCGAGCTCCGAAGAGAAATAAAATGGGAAGGGTTTCTGAATGGGGTTCCTCGGCTCTGGAACGTCGCAAAAATCTACGCCAAATCCAGCGATGCTGTGCTCTAACTGGTTAAAGTGAATTCAGAGTCTTGTTTAAACAAGTGTTTTCGCCGCGACTCTCGCGCAAGCATCATGTCTTCATCTCCTCAATACATCTTTCCTCGCCTTACATGGCTGCTCCTGCTGGCGACCCTGGCCGGTTGCGGGCGATTCGCTCCCAAGCCTCCAACGGAATATGTGTACGTGTCGGCCAAGGGGACATTTCTTCGCGACCGGCTGGCCGCTGTTTCGAATCGGATTGCGGAGGTCTCAAACGGTCAACGCCTGATCGTCATCGAGCGCGCACGTCGCTTTGTCAAAGTGAAAACGGAGAAAGGCGAAATTGGCTGGATCGACGAGCACGCGGTGATCGATCAGCGGATCCACGACAAGTTTTCGGCCCTCGCTGCCCAGCATGAGCACGATCCGGTCATCGTCGCGGCTACTTTGCGGGACGATTCTTATCTGCATGACACACCCGGTCGGCAGACAGACCACTACTACCTGCTGCCGGAGAACGACAAGCTTCAGCTCCTGGTGCGCGCGTCGGTTGCCAAACCGGGGCCTCCTCAGGCCGTGCCCGCGGGGGCTCCAGCTAAGAAGCCCGCTGCAAAATCTTCCACGAAAGCGAAAGACGCTTCTGCTGCGAAGTCTGCTGCGTCAGCACCTGCCGCTGCCCCGGCTCCTCCGGTGCTCCAGGATTGGTGGCTGGTGCGGGACTCCCAGGGGCACGTGGGGTGGGTCTGGTCGCGGATGCTGGACATCGACATCCCTAACGAGATCGCCGGGCTGGCAGAGGCGCAGAGGTATGTGGGGGCCTACGTCCTGCGCACCGTCGATGACCCGGAGTCGAGCTTCCCGAACGGGAAGGCGCCGGAGTACGTGGCCCTGATGAACTCCTGGAAGGAGGGTCTGCCCTATGACTTCGACCAGGTGCGGGTCTTCACCTGGAATACCCGGAAGCATCGCTACGAGACCGCCTTTCGCCAGCGCAACCTGGAGGGCTATCTGCCGGTAACGGTGGGCAACCAGGTCTTCGACCGCCAGTCGGAGCCGGTTTTCTCTTTCAAGGTGGCGACGGGGGAGGATGTGGCCGTCGATCCGCAAACGGGTGCGCAGCGTCCCGCGCAGACCGAGGTCGAGACCTACCGGATGGAGGGCGTGATCGTGAAGCGTGTCCTGCCGCCGAGCGCCGAAGCTCCCAAGCCGATTTCTCCGAACCCGCCGAAGAAGAAGCACAAGGCAGAAGCGAAGCATAAGAAGCAGCAGAAGTAGCTAAAAAGCCGGCTACCTGAGAACCGTCAACCAAAAGCAATCAGCGAACCGAACGGGGTACCCCACCCCAATCCTCTGGCGAATTTGAGAGTGATTGATTCTAAAGGGATAACACTGGATGCGAAGAGGTTAAACTGGGACCGATTGATTCTAAAAGACTTGCCTGGGATCGATTCAATCTAAAAGGCTTATGGAAGGCGCGCGCAGACCGTCGTCTGGTAAATCATTGATTCTGTTCGAGCTATGGGTAAGTCATTCTTTCTAAAGGAATCCTCAACAGAAATGCCCACCCGCGTAAGGATGGGCTTTCCCTTTTACTTCTTTTCCAGTATAGCGGATCGCGGGAAATTTCGGCCAGCTATTTTCCGGTAAATTAGCTTTGGAATGAGTCGGTTACGGGGAGATTTGTGGCCGAAGGGGGTTGACATGCCTTGCAAAGGCACAATCAGGTCGGATTTGGCTCCGTCCAAAGTCCAGACGCGATTCGCTCCTCGCGGCTTCCGCAGGAAACGCTAGGCAAGCGCCACCTTTTCGACGGCCAGGCTGCAGCTAAGAAGGCCACGTTCACTGGTGTTGGACAGACTGACGGTTTCGTAGCGCTTAAATTTGAGGTCATAAACCTCGCACTCGCCGAAGGGGCGGGAGTAAATGTGGAGGGTCACCGCCCGGGAGCCGAAGGTTGGCGGGTTGGCGACCAGATGAATGGGTTCCTCGGAGTCGACCTCGGCAGGGTTGTCGGCGTCGATGACATAGCGATCCGTAGGGGCGAGTTCACAAAACTGCGTGGCGTGATCCTGGCAGACCAGGCGGTAGTTCTGCACCTGCACCTTGCCGTAGGCGATACCCATCCAGCAGCGCTGGTTGGTGTGGTTGTGAATTCTGCTCATCTGCCCGCTTTCCCAGCAGATGGCGATGAGATCGAAGAGCGGCGTATGGAGAATGAGGTTTCGAGTATAGTGCTCGGGGCTGAAGTAGAGGTAAGGCTGGAGGCTTGCAACGGAAACGGGATTGTCGCGCATGTATTCGAGGACGGCGCTGTCGGTGAAGTGCTCTTCCGGGATTTCGCTGAGCTGGGTGGCGAAGGTGTTGATGTCGATCATGGAACTCCTACCCTATATTATCCTCCCAACGCTTAGATCCGAATTGGCATGCTGGTGCTTACCGCACTGGCGCCAACATCCTTCGCCACTACTGACCAGCCAGATTCCGCCGTGCGAGGGATCGCGCGGAGCATTCGCTATCAGCCTCTGTTTAGCAGTGCAGAGTTGTGACGATCCAGTAGGGATTGTTGAACGAAGTAGCAGTTAGTTCGGGCTCTCCCTGCTCCCACACTCAAACCAGGCGAACGTTACGTTCGATGGTCTTGATGACCGTATCCATGTGGCCGGCCAGCACCTGTTTCGCCATACTCAGCGTGAAGCCTTTGGCGGCGTGGAACGGCACGTGAGACGGAAGCGAAAGTGCGAACCGATCGACGACCGCATCCACGACGACGGGGCCTTTCTTGTAGGAAAGGGCCTCGGCGAGCGCGTCTTTTACGTCGCCGGGTTCTTCCAGGCGGATGCCTTTCGCGCCCATAGCGTCCGCAACGAGGGCAAGGTTGGGATTCTTGAAATCGACGCCGAAAGGAACGTAGCCCGCCTCCTGCTGCTCGATGTTGACGAAGTTGAGTGATGCATTGTTCAGGACGATGTGAACGACGGCCGTCTTGCGCTGAACCTGCGTCAACAGGTCGCCGAGTCCGAGCATAGTGAAACCGCCGTCGCCGCAGAGCGCGATTGTCTGCCGGCCCGGGAACGCCAACTGTGCGCCGAAGGCGTTGGGCGCGGCGTTGGCCATCGATGCCCATGAAAATGACGCGAAGAGCCTACGATTCTTTCCGCCCTTGAGATACCTTGCCATCCACATGTTTGCAGTGCCCGTATCGGAGAAGAACATAGCGTCGTCCGAAGCCAACGCGCTAAGCGTTGCCGCCAGGAATTCCGGCCGGATCGGCTTGAGGCCCGGTCCCTTTTCGACGTAATGATTCAGGAGTTCGTCGAACTCGCGCGTCTCGGCGACGTGCTTTTCAAGAAAAGCGGTGTCGCGCTTTTCGCTCACATGGGGCAGCAGGGCTTCGAGCGTTGCCTTTATGTCGCCGACGAGCGCGAGATCGACTGCAGTGCGCCGGCCGATATGCATGGCGTTGCGATCGATCTGCACTTTCTTCACGCCATCTCCGGGTAGAAATTCGCTGAAGGGAAAATCTGTTCCCAGCAGCAGTACTAGATCGGCGTCGTGAATGGCTCTGTAGGCTCCGCCGTAGCCGAGAAGTCCGGTCATGCCGACTGCGTTTGGATTGTCGTGCTCGAGCCACTGCTTGCCTCGGAAGGAATAACCGACCGGCGCTTTCAGGCGGGTCGAGAGCTCAATCACTTCGTCGCGCGCATCCCGGCAGCCCTCGCCTCCGAAGATGGATACGCTCTTCGCGTCTTCGATCATCCCCGCAAGCCGTTCCATATCGGTGTCGGCTGGACGGAAAACCGGTGTGACCGGGATGGTGACTTTGTGAACGCGAGAGGGCGCTTCGGATGCCGCTACATCTCCGGGTATAGAGATTACCGTCGGCCCATGTTCGATCACAGCGGTCAGAATCGCGGTGTTGATCACCGCTCGTGCCTGTTCCGGATTTACAACACGCCCGACATAGAGCGCAGCGGTGTCGAAGAACTTGTAAGGATTCAGCTCTTCCAGAGTAAATGTGTCGATGAGACTTGTTTCCACATCGCCCGCAACGGCAATGACCGGCGCGCCTTCCTTCCTCGCGTCCATCAAGCCGTTGAACAGGTGCGTCACCCCGGGTCCCGCAGTGCCGCAGACCGCGACCGGCTGGCCGGTGAAATACGCGTCGGCGACGGCTGCGAAGCCGCCGTATTCTTCGTGGCGCACATGGACAAAGTCGATCTTTCCGTTACGGCGAAGGGCATCGATCACCGGATTCAGCGCATCTCCGATGATTCCGTAACAGCGCTTCACGCCGGCGTTCTCAAGCATTTCCCACAATACGTCCGCTACATTTTGTGCCATAGGTCACCTCCAAAGGAAATTTGGTTGAATGGGGTATTCTTTCGACCACTAACACGACGCCGCAAGCATACACCTGCTCGAACAACTTCGCCTGTTGTTTGAAGTCCCGTGAACGCCCACTAACACCGGGCCCGGAGTATGGAACGCCTTGTGCAACGTGACGGAAATCAGACCTCGCCGCTCGACGTGCACTCCAACTACGTCACACTGTGAAGTGTCTTCAGCAGATCGCGGTCGATTTGTGATTTTGAGACGTAGCCGGCGGCGCCTATCGCCTTCGCTGCCTCAATGAAATCCTGACTATCGTGAACGGACAAAAAGACGATCCTGGCGCTACATCCGGAGTCTTGTAACTGCTCCGCTACACGGAAACCGTTTGTATCGCCCAGATCCATGTCCAGGAGGATAATGTCCGGGTTCAGACTCGCGGCCGCGGCAACCACTGACGATCCGGAGGACAGTGTCCCAACGATCGTAAACTCATGCTCGAGGAACCCGACCAGAAAATGGAGCATTTCCGTGTTGTCGTCCACACACAGAAGCTTTTTCACTTCTACCAAATTTCCTGTCGTATCAAAATGATCGCAGTTACACGCCTGCTTGAGTTTAGGCCGGCGACCGCAGGCTGTTGACTAGTAAAACTGCTGGTCCGTCATCGCAAGATTCGCAGTGATATGACGCATAGTTTCGGCCACTTCTCATATACTTGTACTTATGTTGGCTCCTCCGCTGGTGGTGATTTTTTAGTGTTTACTCCGCCTGATCCAACCGACGTTGAACCGCGAAACGCTGAAGGGCCGTTGAGTTACTCTCAAGAGCAAATCTGGAGTGAGACGTTTGCCCACCTGGGCGTGGCGGTTGCTCAGTTGACACTCGACGGGACGCTGCTGATGGTGAATGATCGTCTGTGCGAAGTCATTGGCTATCGGAGAAGAGACCTGTTGGCGAAAGATTTCAGGAAATTCTTTCAGTCAGCAGAGTCGCAGTCCAGGTTCGAGACTGCTCTCAGCCGGCTTATCGCGGGCAAGGTATATCGCTACTCGACCGATATGAGCGCGATGAAAGCAGATGGAGAAGTCCTCTGGTTCAGGATGTTTTTTTCCCTGATTCGAGACAGCGCTACGAACACACCTCGCGGTCTGACTGTCGTAGCCGAGGATCTTACTTCTCTTAAGCAGGTCGGCCTGGAGCGCGATGAACTGAGTCGCCGCATGGTGGGCGCCCAGGAAGCGGATCGAACGCGAATCGCCAGAGAGCTTCACGACGATATCGGGCAGTCACTGGCAATACTCAAGATCCAGATGCTTCGCGCCGGGCAGCCAGTTTCCGGCGACCCCAAAAAGACACACGCCGACCTGAGAGAGCTGGCCCGGGAACTGGAGGTAATCGCCCAGAGGGTAAGCCACCTTTCGCACGGCCTGCACTCGTCGGTGCTGGAATATCTTGGCCTGGCTGCGGCAGTGAAGAGCCATTGTCGAGAATGCTCCGAGCAGCTGCGCATCCCGATCGAGTGCCACTGTGAGAAAGGCAACAACAAACTGGACAGCGTAATAGCTCTGGCATTCCTGCGGGTGGTGCAGGAAGCGATTCACAATGCAACAAAGCACAGCCATGCCAAGGGTATCGTGGTGCGGCTGAGCTCCTCGGATCGGGATCTAAGCCTGGAAATCTCCGACGACGGTGTAGGCTTCGATGTCGAAGGCGCAAGACTTGCGGAAGGACTCGGCCTGATCAGCATGCGCGAGAGGATCCACCTGGTAGGCGGAGAATTCAACATAGCCTCCAGCCCGGGAAAAGGTACCCGGATCGTGGCGCGTGTACCGAATCCCCCGCAGCGCTCATTGAATTCTCCCTCCTGAAGCCCCGATCCTCTCATCCCCGCGGCGGCTGCCGGCATTATTTCGCGCATGACGGTACGGCCGTGGAGCGCTTCCAGCGCGTGCCGCGTCGGCGCTGAATCATCCCAACATCTGCACAATTCACGAGATCGGCGAGGCGGACGGCAGCCTGTTCATCGCCATGGAATTCCCGGGGGGCGAGACAGACCCGGAAGTGGTTCGGAGCTGACGCGAACGTCAGCAGCTTCCCCCAACTGGTCGGCAAAGGATGGGAAGTACGTCTATTTCCTGCGTGTACCAATGGACCGGGAGTACTCAGAGTTCGCATCAGCAACCGCAAAGTCGAGGAGATTGCCGATCTGAAGGGGTTGCCTACCACGGGGTACTGGAAGACCCACTGAGCCTTAACTCCCGATGATTTCGCCCCTGCTACTTCGCAACCTCGGAACCCAGGACATTTATGCCCTAGACTGGGAAGCGCCGTAGGTTCTGGGCCTTAGTGTTTCTCATGTTCTAGCTTCCGAAGAGCGCTCTGCTTGTCCGGGTCCTTCCGAGTTTGGGAGACGCTCGGCCTCTCGGTTGGAATCATGCCGTGCCGGGGTGTGCCGCAAACCACACAAACCTCGGCCTTCAACGAAATTTCAGCTCCACAACAGGTGCAATATGCCGCCAAGGATCAGCTCCAATAGATCACTCCTTTGGACGGCCCAGCGGGAGCGAAAGATTCGCTTTTCGCCCCGACATTTCCTATTGAGAAAGTGCCGTTATTCGAGCAAGCGTTTCATGCGGATCGGCGAATGACGCTCAGCCACGCAACCATCCGTTGGACTGAGAATCGCATCTAATTTGGTGCGCTATGACGTATACAACTCGTCGCAACTCTTCCGACTTTGATCCGGCAAGCGTAAAAAAGGCTGAAGCGGTTGATTTGAGCAGGTTGAACCCGTATGGTGATGGTATTCACATTGCAGTGTCGAGCGGCCTCGTGCGAGGCTCCGGCGCTGGATTTGCTTTTCGCTTCATTGACATAAACCCTACAGTCGAGTTGCAGAAGGAGATCGGCACATGGACAACAAGCCGGCGCAAAATATTCAGGATACCTTTCTGAATACCGTTCGCAAAGATAAGACCCCCATCACGATTTACCTGGTGAGCGGAGTCAAATTGACCGGAAAAATCCGGTCATTCGATAAGTACTCCGTACTGCTCGAAAACAACAGCCAGGAGCAGTTGATCTTCAAGCACGCTATTTCTACAGTCGTCAGCAGCCGATCTGTGCTGCATGGCGAACATCGCCCGCTGGGCGCTGGCCCTGGCGCACCCGCACATGGTTCGGCTGGGGCGAGTGCGACCGGGCAGGATCTCGCGAACTCCTGAGCGCGCTGGCCATGGGAGCGCGATCCTAGCGGGATTTTTGCGCCGGATAAGGTTTCTTGCGGATGGAACGAGGCGGCGGTTTCGCTGGAGCGAGCTGGAACCGTTCGCTGGCTATGCCCATGCCTGCCACTGAATTGCGCAATGAGATAGGCTTTATTCACCATATTGAACATCGTCAACCAGTCCGCCGAACGCGCCCTTCTGGTGGCCGTCGACTTCACGGCGCAGCGGCATCAGCTGACGCGCACGGCGGCGCTGGCCCGAGGAGCCGCGCGGGCGAGCTTTGGTGAAGGCGAGACCACCAGGCCGGCATTCGGCGGCGCCTCATTCGACATGGAAGCCTCGCTCGAAGAATTTCGCGAGCTGGTGATTTCGGCCGGCGCGGAGATTGCGGCGGAGGTTGTACAGCGCAGGCCCAAGGCCGACCCGGCCACACTGATTGGCAGCGGTAAGGTCGAGGAACTGGAGGGCATTGCCGCTTCCGCCAACGCCGAGGTGATTCTCTTCGATCACGACCTGACCCCGACCCAACTCCGCAACCTCGAGAACGCGCTGCCCTGCCGGGTGGTGGATCGGACGCAACTGATCCTGGACATTTTCGCTCGCCACGCACGCACGCGGGAAGGCCAGTTGCAAGTGGAGCTGGCGCAGCTCGAATATATGCTGCCGCGGCTGACGGGCCAGGGCGCGTCGATGTCGCAGTTGGGCGGCGGCATCGGCACTCGCGGACCGGGCGAAACGCAGCTCGAAAGCGACCGCCGCAGGATTCAGCGCAGACTGCTGCAACTGAAGCAGGAGATTGAGGGCGTGCGCCGCATTCGGACGCAGCAGCGGCAGAGGCGGGAATCGGTGCCAGTGCCCGCGGTGGCGCTCGTCGGGTACACGAATGCGGGCAAGAGCACGCTGTTCAACGCCATGACAAAGGCTGGGGTGCTCGAATCGGCGCGCATGTTCGCCACGCTCGATCCCAAACTCAAAGCCATCCTTCTGCCCAGCCGCCGCAAGGTGCTCCTGTCGGACACGGTGGGGTTCATTCGCAACCTGCCGCATACGCTGGTCACTTCGTTTCGCGCGACGCTCGAAGAGGTGCAGAAGGCGGAAGTTCTGGTGCATGTCCGCGACTGTTCGAGCCCTATGCAGGAGGAGCACAAGGCGGAGGTGGAGAAGCTTCTGGGAGAGTTGGAGGTACTCTCCAAGCCCCGCATTGAGGTGTTGAACAAGATCGACCTGCTGCCCCTGGACGAGTGGGCCGCGCTCGAGGCCGGGGGGGCGGTCGCGCTCTCTGCCAGGCTTGGCTGTGGCATTGAGAAGCTGCTGGCCCATATCGACGCCGCCTTGGTGGCCGATCCGATTATAGAGCAGCGATTCGAGATTCCTCAGTCGCAGGGAGATGTTTTGGCGGCGCTGGGCGCAGGGGCGCTAATCCGGGAGCGGGAGTTTGTGGGGAATTCGGTAGCCATGACGGTGGCCGGGCCGGCGTCTCTGCTCGGGAGATACAGACAGTACCGGATGCAGCGGGCAGCTGACGCAGAAATGGGCCGGATGTAGGGGAGCAGAGGTAGGTCCCAAACATCCGGCCCATTGGACCCTGAGCCGGGTCATAGGTGATACTCTGAGTGTACGCCGGTGGGACGGCGAGTCAAGATATTTCAAGGCTATATTTTCCGAGGGATTTCGGGAATGTGCTGAGCGTGTGCGCCGCGCGTTGACATCGCATTTTCGCCTCTGCTACAACCTTAAGGTTCCGCTTACCTTCCCAATTAGCTTCCAACCGCAACCGTTGGCTCAATGATGATAGATGAACTGCTGCGTCAACTCGGCGATCTCGTGCTCGGCTCTGTGCCGACCATGATCCTTTTCGTGCTCCTGGTGCTGGCGTACCGTTTTGTGCTGTACGGGCCGCTCATGCGCATGCTGGCCGAACGGCGCGAGCGCACTCAGGGCGCGGTCGAGAAGGCTCATGCCGCGATTGCCGCAGCCGACGCCAAGAGCCAGGAATACGAGGCGAAGTTGCGCGCGGCGCGGGCGGAAATATTCCATCGCCGCGAGCAGCGGTTGCAGCAGTGGAATGCCCAGCGGGAGAGCGCCCTGGCAAGTGCGCGCGAGGCGGCGCGGGAGCGCGTAGCTACTGCTCGCGCGTCGATCGAAGGAGAGGCAGACGCAGCCCGGCGCCAGATCGAGGCTTCGGTCGACCAGCTTGCCTGGCAGATTCTGAGAGTCGTACTTCCTACGGACGTGACCAACGCGGAGGGAGTCCGATGAGGCAGATCCAGAAGATTCGTTTTGCAACATCGCTGCTCGCTTTCCCCTTGCTGGCGCTCCTGATGGTGCCCGTATGGGCTCGGTCGCAGGAACCGGCGGGGCCGGCACCCACCGCACAAGAAGCCCCTCCCACCGAGCACATGGATGAGCCGGAGACCCACGCCCAACTGGAAGCGTTTCGCCACTCAGATGCTGTGAAAATGATCGCGCGCCACTTGGGTGTGAGCACGGAAACAGCCGCCGTTATTTTTCAAGACATAAATTCGGCGATATTGATTGGCCTGATTCTGTGGTTGATCCTGCGGACCGTTCCGAAGATGTTGCGGAAACGCAATGAGACTTTGCAGAAGCAGTTGCTGGATGCGCGGCTGGCAGCCGCAGAGGCCAATGAGCGCCTGGCGGTGGTCGAAGAGCGGCTGTCGAAGCTGGGCATAGAGATTGAATCCATCCGCGAGCAGACGGAGCGGGACAGTGCAGAAGACGAAAAGCGCATCCACGAGTCTCTCGAAGCGGAGCGGCAGCGAATTGTCGCCTCGGCTGGGCAGGAGATTGAAGCAGCCGGCGCGACGGCGCAGCGGGAGCTGAAGAAGTTTGCGGCGGAGCTGGCGGTGGATCGTGCGCGACAGGGGATTCACCTGAGCGCGGACGGTGATCGGGCGCTGATTCGCACCTTTGGCGAAAATCTGAAAGGGGACCGGAACTGATGCCGGCCTTTGCTGCCCGCTATGCCCGCGCCCTCGCCGATGTGGTCGCCGAGACACACCTCAATCCGGCAGACATTCAGAATCAGCTGGGCGATTTTGGCGCTGCCTGGCACGAAAGTGTGGGGCTTCGCGAAATCTTGCTGGATCCCACGTTTCCCGTGGAGGAAAAGATCGCGGTTCTGGACAAACTGAATGCCCGGCTGGGAATGGGGCAGCATGCGCGGAATTTTATCGCGGTGCTGATCGATCACAACCGGCTGCACGAGTTCGATGAAATCATGGCTGCGTTTCGTCGCGAGATGAACCAGCGGCTGGGTATTTCCCAGGTAGAAGTAACCACGGCGCGCAAGCTGGATGACGCGGAGCGCAGAGCCGTGGAAGAGCAAGTCGCCGGCCTGACGAAGGCACGAATTATCGCCGACTTTCACGAGGATTCATCGTTGATCGGTGGCGTGATGGTACGCGTAGGCAGTACCGTGTATGACGGATCGGTACGCGGCCAGCTGGACCGGCTGAAAGAACAACTGGCGGCCAGTTAACGTTGACAGGCCCCTGGCGCCGGAAAAAGACCCTGTTAGAAAAGTGAAGCATGGCTCAAATAAAGGCAGATGAAATTACACAGCTCCTGAAGGAGCAGATCGCAAACTACGACTCGAAGATCCGCGTGGATGAAGTAGGCACAATCATCTCGCTGGGTGACGGGATCGCGCGCCTGCATGGCCTGGACAAGGTAATGGCAGGCGAGCTGCTGGATTTTCCGCACGGCGTCGCGGGACTGGCACTGAGCCTGGAAGAAGATCAGGTGGGCGCGGTGCTGATGGGTGACTACACCGAGCTCCGTGAGGGCGATCAGGTCAAGCGCACCGGCAAGATTCTCAGCGTGCCGGTGGGCGACGCGATGGTTGGCCGCGTGGTGAATTCGCTGGGCCAGCCGATTGATGACAAGGGACCGATCGCGACGACGCAGACGTTGCCGATGGAGCGGCTGGCGCCGGGCGTGGTCGACCGGCAACCGGTGCGCGAACCCATGATGACCGGCCTCAAGGCTATCGACTCGATGATTCCGATTGGGCGCGGGCAGCGCGAACTGATTATCGGCGACCGTCAGACGGGAAAAACCGCCATCTGTCTTGACACCATTATCAACAGCAAGGGGAAAGACCTGATCTGCATCTACTGCGCAATCGGCCAGAAGCGATCATCGATCGCGCAGATCGTGCAGACACTGACTGAGCACGGCGCGATGGACTACACCATCATCGTTTCGGCATCGGCGTCGGAGCCGGCTCCACTGCTGTACATTGCGCCGTACGCGGCAACGGCGATAGCCGAGTACTTCCGCGATAACGGCAAGCACGCGCTGGTGATTTTCGACGATCTTTCCAAACATGCAGTGGCCTACCGCGAAATTTCGCTGCTGCTGCGCAGGCCGCCGGGACGCGAGGCCTACCCGGGTGATGTGTTTTATCTCCACTCGCGTCTGCTCGAGCGCGCCTGCAAGCTGAGCGACGAAAAGGGCGCCGGGTCGCTGACCGCTCTGCCGATCATCGAGACGCAGGCGGGCGACGTTTCGGCCTATATCCCGACCAACGTGATCTCGATCACCGACGGGCAGATTTTCCTTGAGACAGACCTGTTCAACTCCGGTGTTCGTCCGGCCGTGAACGTAGGGCTTTCAGTGTCGCGCGTGGGATTTTCGGCGGCGATCAAGGCCATCAAGCAGGTGGGTTCGACACTCAAGCTTGACCTGGCGCAGTATCGCGAGCTGGCCGCCTTTTCGCAATTCGGAAGCGACCTCGATAAGATCACCCAGAACCAGCTCAATCGCGGCCAGCGCCTGACGGAGCTGCTGAAGCAGCCGCAGTTCCACCCGCTTACCGCGGAGAAGCAGGTCATCATTCTGTATGCCGGAACGCAGGGCTTCCTGGACGACATTAAGGTGTCATCGATCCGCGCCTTCGAAGACGGTCTGTATAAATATCTCGACTCCGGCCAGACTGCGCTGCTGAATGACATCGCCACCAAGAAAGCGCTCGACGATGCGTTGAAGGGCCGGATCGGCGATGCGCTGAAGGAGTACAAGGCGAACTTCCTTGCGGAGCACGAGGAAGCCAAAACGGCGGGAGCGGCGAAGCAGGGTTAAAGCATGGCGAGCATCCTCGATTTACGGCGGCGCATTCGCAGTGTAAAGAGCACGCGCCAGATCACCAGGGCCATGAAGATGATCGCCGCGGCCAAGCTGCGCCGTGCGCAGGAGCGTGCGATTTCCTCGCGGCCCTATGCGGCCATGCTGGCCAGCGTGCTGGAGTCGCTCAAGCGGCGCATCGAAATCTACGACCCGGAGACCGGCGAGCTGCGCCATCCGCTGCTGAAGACCCGCGAGGAGAAGCGCGTGTTGATCGTCGTGGTGTCCGGCGACAAGGGCTTCGCTGGAGGCTTCAACGCCAACATCATCAAGGCAGCGACACAATTCATCGATCACAACGGCGACAAAGAGATCGACGTCGAACCGGTCGGGCGGAAGAGCCGCGAGTTTATGCGGCGGCGTTATCCGGCGGCGAAGTTCGTGGTGCAGCAGGAAGAGAATGCGCGTGCGGAGCGGCAACGTTCGAACCGGATCGAGATGATTGGCGATCATCCGGGCATACTCGACAAGGTGGACTTCGAACGGGTGAGCGAGCTGGGTGAGGAGATCGCCGCCCGCTATACGCACGAAGAGATCGACGCGGCATATATCGTATACAACGAGTTCAAATCGGTGATCGTGCAGCGGATCGTGGTGGAGCGCATTCTGCCCATCATCGAGTTCGGTAAGCATGACATTGTCGAATCGCGGGAATTGTCACTCGAGGAGCGCACGGAGGCGGCGCGGGCAGCCATGACGGCTGGCGTCAGCATTCTGCCCGGCGAGTTGGAAGCCTCGATCAAGGTGTACGAGGACGAAATAAAGAAGTTCGGCACGGCAGAGGTGGATTACATCTACGAACAAACGCCGCGACAGATTTTCGACTCGATTCTGCCCCGCTATCTTAGCTCGCAGCTTTACCACGCGATGCTGGAATCAGTAGCTGCCGAACAGGCAGCGCGCATGACGGCCATGGATTCGGCCACCAACAACGCATCGGACATGATCGACAAGTACACGCTGGCCATGAACCGGGCGCGTCAGGCGGCGATCACCAAGGAAATTATCGAGATTGTGAGCGGCGCGGCCGCAATTTAGGGACAGGCAAAAAGGCTGGCTTGGGATTTCGATCCTGCGCAAAGGTTTTGATACAGGAAATTTTATGGCAGAAAACATCGGCAAAGTAATTCAGATTTCCGGCCCCGCGGTCGACGTGCAGTTCGATGAAGCGAAGATGCCGTTCATTTATCAGGCGCTCCGCGTAGTGAGCGAGGGTTTCAACGTCCCCATGCCGGTCAATGTCATCCTTGAGGTGCAGCAGCACCTGGGCGAAGGGCGCGTGCGCTGCGTGGCCATGGAAGCGACCGAAGGCATGGTGCGCGGCATGAAGGCCATCGACCTGGGCGGTCCGATTACCGTCCCAGTGGGCCGCGAGACATTGGGCCGCGTGCTGAATGTAATTGGCGAACCGGTCGATGACCTCGGCCCGGTCAAGACCGACAAGCGCATGCCCATTCACCGCGAGGCCCCGACCTTTGACGAGCAGGCGACCACCGAGGAGATGTTCGAGACCGGCGTGAAGGTCATCGACCTCATCCAGCCCTTCCTGAAGGGTGGCAAGACTGGCCTCTTCGGCGGCGCGGGCGTCGGCAAAACCGTCGTGATCCAGGAGCTGATCAACAACGTCGCCGCCAAACACGGAGGCTTCTCGGTTTTCGCCGGCGTGGGCGAGCGCACCCGCGAGGGCAACGATCTCTGGCTTGAGTTCCAGGAAGCTGGCGTGATCGACATTCACGACTTCACGAAGTCGAAGGCCGCACTCATCTACGGCCAGATGACCGAGCCGCCTGGAGCGCGCCTGCGCGTGGCGCTCAGCGCACTTACCGTCGCCGAATATTTCCGCGATAATGAAGGCTCCGACACGCTCCTCTTCATCGACAATATTTTCCGCTTCACGCAGGCTGGCTCCGAAGTTTCGACGCTTCTCGGCCGCATGCCCTCCGCCGTGGGCTACCAGCCGAACCTGGCCACGGAAATGGGCGAGCTGCAGGAGCGCATCACATCGACGAAGAAAGGCTCCGTGACCTCGGTGCAGGCGGTGTACGTGCCCGCCGACGACTTGACGGACCCGGCGCCGGCGACCACCTTCGCTCACCTCGACGCGACCACGGTACTTTCGCGTCCACTGTCGGAGTTGGGCATCTATCCTGCGGTCGATCCGCTGGCCTCAAGCTCGCGCATCCTTGACCCGCGCGTGGTAGGGCAGGAGCACTATGACGTTGCCCAGGGCGTGAAACGCATTCTGCAGCGCTACAAGGATCTGCAGGACATCATCGCCATTCTCGGTATCGACGAGCTTTCCGAGGAAGACAAGACCACGGTGAATCGCGCCCGCAAGGTGCAGAAGTTCCTCTCGCAGCCCTTCCATGTCGCGGAGCAGTTTACCGGCATGCCGGGCCGCTACTGCAAGATCGCCGATACCGTTCGCAGCTTCAAGGAAGTGATCGAGGGCAAGCACGACGATGTTCCCGAGCAGGCCTTCTACATGAAGGGAATCATCGAGGAAGTGCTGGAAGCCGCCGAGAAGATGAAAGCCACGGCGTAAAGGTAACTATGACGGATACGAATCGATTGCAGGTCCGGCTTGTTACTCCCGATCGCATCCTCGTCGACCAGGCGGCGGATGCCGTGGAGGTGCCGTCGGAGTCCGGCTATTTTGAGGTGCTTTATGGGCATGCTCCTCTTCTCGCCCTGTTGGGTCCGGGCGAGGTTCGCCTGCACGGCGGCGAGGCCGGAGACCAGCGCTTCAATGTCGCGCGCGGCTTTGTGGAAGTGCTGCCCGAGCGAGTAACGATTCTCGCCGAGAGCGCTCGGAGGCCGGAAGAGATCGACACCTCTGCTGCACAGGCGAAGCTCGATCATGGTCACCAGCTTTGGAACGAAGCCGGCGACGATGCCGAGAAGTATGCTCACGCGGAAGAAGTGATTCGCGAGGCGGAATCGCGGTTGGAGAGTGCGAAGGGCAGCTGAGAAGCGGGAAGCTAAAAGTCGGGTCAGCTAAGACGGGGTCAGCGGGAATGTCTGACTTACCGTATGTGCTGATATCCCCGGTCCGCGGAGTACTCGAAGCTCATCAGGCCGTCGCGATAGTCGATCTTCACTACCAGCAGGCCAAGCAGATCAAAGCCGATGAAACCGGAGATCTCCGTCCCCACATTCTTACTGATCGAAGAGGTGTCGTAGGAGAGAACGTTATCCCTCTCCTGCTGCAGGTGCGCGAAGCGGAATACAATCTGCTCTCCGGCATGGACATTGGCGACGGAGCCGGAGACGCCGTGCACGGTGGTGTTCGGATCGGAGTGCTCTCTGGTAACTTCGCGGGCGGCGCTGGGCTAGCTTCTTCGACTTTCTGCCCAGCGAGCAGGGTGCGAACCAGCCCGGCGGCGAGCTCCGGATCTTTGGGCTGCTGAGCTATCTTCTGTCGGTACAGGGGTTTCCGCGCGCGCGGAAGATCGTCGCGAATGACTGCCTGCTGCTCCTCGGTGAGCGGATGCGGCTGGGCGAGAGCGGCTGACGGATTGGGTGACCGAGCTTGCCGGGCGCGCGCGAGTGGCGAATCCCAGCAGAAGAGAAAGTAGGCGGACTCGAACGGGCATTGTTTCGATCAACCTAACTGCAAGGGTTGCGCGTGGTAAGGAAAAGGATCCGGGAGATTCTCGAAACGGGCGCAGGCACAGAGAGCCGAGAAACGTGTATGGTTAAATCAAAGTCTGAAGTTGTCCCATAAAGCTGTTTTCTGAGATGTTGCAAAAATGGTAAACCTTGAAGCTGCCGCCCTCACAGATGTTGGACAGGTGCGGACAAGCAATGAAGATGCCTTTGGATATTGTCTCGAAGAAGGCGTTTTTGCCCTATGCGACGGCATGGGTGGCGCGGCCGCCGGCGAAGTGGCCAGCCGCATCGCGGTGGACACGCTGATCAACCAGCTATGTGCGGCAGACTCGCATGAGAATCGCAGGAAAGTGCTGGAAGAGGCGATTGCATCGGCGAACCAGATCGTACATGCGCGCGCGGAAAGGGAAGCAGCGCTGCACGGCATGGGAACCACCCTGGTGGCAGTGGCCATCGGAGGTGACCGCGCTCTGGTCGGGCACGTCGGCGACAGCCGGTGCTATCTATATCGCCGGGGAGAGCTCAGCCGCTTGACCCACGACCACTCGCTGGTAGACGAGCAGGTGCGACTGGGACAGCTTACCCAAGACGAGGCGGACCACTCCCCCCTGCGGAATGTGATCACGCGGGCGATCGGCACGCAGACGTCGGTCTCGGCGGACATAGCAGAGCTGGCTTTGGAGCCCGACGATATTCTGCTGCTCTGCTCCGATGGGCTGACGAAAGAGCTCCCAGACGACCGCATTGAGGCGATGCTGGCCGATGACGGAGATCTCGACGGTCTTTGCGGGCGTCTGATCGGTGCCGCCAAAGCCGCCGGCGGTCACGACAATGTGACGGCAGTTTTAGCGAAAGTCCGGACGCCCAATAAATCGGTCAGCTAAGGCCTGCTCCACGAGATAACCTCGTTGGCTTTCATCCTGATACACTCGTCTGTTTTGAGGTGATCGGATGAGTGAGATGCCAGGTGAGATCAAGACCGTCGGTGTGCTGGGCGCGGGCACGATGGGCAACGGAATCGCGCATGTGTTCGCACGGAGCGGCCTGAGTGTCCGGCTATGCGAAGTGGAGCAGCGCTTCCTCGATCGCGGCCTGGAGACGATCCGGAAGAACCTCGCCCGCGAGGTTGCCAAGACCAAATTAACCCAAGAGGAAATGGATGCCTCGTTTGCGCGGATCGAGGGAACGCTCGACCGCAAAACCCTCGCTGAATGCGACTTCGTGATCGAGGCAGCGACGGAGAAATTCGAGATCAAACGGCAGATTTTCGCCGAGCTAGACGGCCTCCTACCCGAACAAGTAATTCTCGCGTCGAACACGTCTTCCATTTCGATTACCAAGCTCGCAGCGCAGACGAAACGCCCTGAGCAGGTGATCGGGATGCACTTCTTCAATCCTGTTCCGGTGATGAAGCTGGTCGAGGTGATCCGCGGGCTGGCCACTTCGCAGGCCACCTACGACTCGGTAAAGGTCCTCTCCGAACGCCTCGGCAAAACACCTGTCGAGGTGAACGACGCGCCGGGATTCGTCTCGAATCGCGTGCTGATGCCGCTACTGAACGAAGCCATGTTCGCGGTCATGGAAGGCGTAGCCACGCCCGAGGCTGTCGACGAGGTTTTCAAGCTGGGGATGGCGCATCCCATGGGTCCGCTGACGCTGGCCGACTTTATCGGCCTCGATGTCTGCCTCGACATCATGCGTGTGCTTGAGGACGGCCTAGGCGACCCGAAATATCGCCCCTGTCCCTTGCTGATTCGTATGGTCGACGCGGGTTGGCTGGGCCGCAAGAGCGGGCGCGGGTTTTATAAGTACAGCTAGGAAGCGGTTAGCGAAAGAGCGGCTAGCTAAAGCGGTCAGCGGGAAAGCGGTCAGGGAGAAGACGGCCGACTTGTCACGCGTGAGGTGTATCCGCACTCTGGAGGCGATGGAGATACACTTCACCCCCGAGCAGCAAGCGCAGCTAGCGCAGATCGCCCAGGCAGGAACTGCTCCGGAACGGCTGGTAGTGAACGTCGTCGGCCATTATCTCGAGGAAGAAGCCCGTTTTCTTGCCGCCGTGGAGAAGGGAATCGAGGCAGCCGCGCGCGGCGAGTTTATCGAGGAAGAAGAGATGAACGCTCGCCTTGAAGCAATGTTCAAGGCTTGATGCGCATTCGCTGGACCTTTCCCGCGGTCGCTGATTTAGAGAACAAGGACTATCTTCAACGGCACTATCCGAACTTCGCAGAACCTACCGTGCGGACGATTTATCAGCCCGTCCAGTCCATCAAATCAATGCCAATCGTGGCTTGCCAGGCCACCGCAGCGGAACGAGGGAACTCGCACTTACTCCGCTTCCTTACGTCGTGGTTTATTCAGTGAACGCCGATGCTGTCGAAATCCTGCATATCTATCACGGTGCGCAGGATTGGAGATGAGACGGCATTATTCTGTGCGCCAGTCGTTACTATCGAACGATGGATAAACTGAGTCAACGAGCGGTGAGTGCTGCGGTGAACGCGGCCCGCGAGCAGGGGCTGCGCTCGGACGCACCCAAGATATTGGCGGATGGGAGCAATGTTCTGGTGCATCTCGCGCCATCGCCCGTGGTCGCGCGCGTGGCTACGACGACAGGATTGGTTCGCAAACCTGTGCAGCAGTGGATGCGGCTCGATCTGGACATGGCCGTATATCTTGCCGCCATGCAGTTTCCGGTCGTTCCGCCGAGCAGGGAGATACCGCCGGGTCCGCATCCGCACGACGGTCTGACCGTTACCTTCTGGGAGTTTGTCGAGCATGACCGCGGTTATCTGCCCAGTGTGGAAGAAACCGGTCGCCTTCTGCACGAACTGCATGTTGCGCTGCGCGGATATCCGGGTGAGTTGCGGCGGCTCAGTCCGTTTGCAGAGATCCCGCAATGGCTAGACGAGGTTGAGTCCTGGCACACGGTCGATCGTGCAGATATCGTCATGCTCCGCCGGGGATTTGCCGCGATCACGGCAGAGATCGAAGCGCTCGGCCTGCGCGAGCAGCCCCTGCACGGCGACGCCCACAAGAAGAATGTCCTCAAGACCAGCAACGGCCTTGTGTGGACTGACTTCGAAGACGCCTGCTTCGGCCCCATCGAGTGGGACCTCGCCTGCTTCGTTCGCACCTCGCTCGAACCCCGGGAAATCGCACTAGCCAGCTACGGTGGCCACGTCGATCCCGCCCGCCTCAAGCCCTTTTTCGCAGCCCGCGATCTTCAGGGAGCCGCGTGGGGAGCAATCCTTTCCACCCGATTCCCGGATCGCAAGGAACGGGCGGCTGAGTGGATGGCTATCGCCCGCTCTCGATATGGCGATCTGTAGTGGACAACATTTCCAGTCCTGTCTGCCTGGTTGCAGTTACACCGCCGCTGTTAAGTCGCAGACCATAGGCCGGGCACTGCAAAATTCCGCCTGCTAAGATTTCCGCCATGCGACCTCCTGTCGCGATCATTCCTCTGTTACTCGCTTTCTCTGCCTTTCCCGTCAGCGCACAAAACATCCAACATATCTCCGGTGAAGTTGTTCCCGGCGCCGAGTGGCAGCAGACCCTGCCCGAATCCGTCGGCTACTCCAGCGCCATGCTCGAAGCGGTACGAGGCTGGCTCAAAACGCAGGACACCGACATCATGATGGTGATCGTGCAGGGTCGCGTGATCTTCTCGTATGGAGACGTCTCGCACACAAGCACAATTGCGTCCGTGCGCAAAAGCGTACTCGATATGCTCTATGGAGCCGACGTTTTCAAGAACGACAGCAACGACGCCGACCTCGACAAAACGGTCAAGCAATTGGGACTCGACGACAAGCTACCGTTCTTGCCCATCGAAGAGAAAGCGACGCTCATACAACTGATGGCGTCTCGATCCGGGATATATATGCCGACAGGGAATGCTGACCAGGCGAAAACCATGGGCGTGGCGTTTGAGAAGCTGACCGGCAAGGATATCTATCAGGCGCTCCAGACTGACTTGGCCACGCCGCTGGGTATGCAGGATTATGTGCTCTCGCGGCAGAAGAAAGTCTATTCGTCCGAAAGCCTGCACCCGGGCTATCCCATGTCACTTTCGACGCGCGATATGGCGCGGCTTGGGCTGCTCATGCTGGATTGTGGCCAGTGGAACGGCAAAACGATCATCTTCTGTGACTGGGCCCGCTACAGTACCTATCTCCACACGCCATTCCGCGATATCAACCCGACAGGATTTCGAAACTATGGTGAGCCGGGGCGGTGGGGCTATGGCTTTTTGTGGTGGGTGTGGGACGAGCAAATGTTCCCCGGCGACACATATATTGGTTTCCTGCAGGGAGCGTATACGGCGGCGGGTACTGGTGGAACCTACATTACCGTGATTCCCGCGAAAGACATGGTCGTTGTCCACCAGGTCGATATCGACAAGGACTACCGCGCCTACGTCTCACCCTCCAGCTACATCGCTATACTGTCCATGATCGCGAATGCCAATTGCGGCGATAACTGCAAGGCAACATCCGGGCCGAAAGCTCACGGGCCGGGCGTTCACGAATGAAACACGCGTAGCTGAATCGATACTCCCTCCCTGGTTTCTGCCCCGCTCTTCCACACACATCAGGCGTATCCTCATCTTCATGGTGCGTATGACGGTGCTGGCCAGCGGCTCCCGGGGCAACAGCACGGTTGTCTCCAGCACGCGCACCCGGATTCTCGTCGATGCAGGCGTTTCCTGCCGCGAACTCTTCAAGCGCATGCAGGCCGCGGGAGAAGAACCGCGCACCCTCGACGCCATTCTCGTCACCCATGAGCATCAGGACCATGTGCAGGGGCTGGCAGTGACGGCGCGCAAGCTGGGTATCCCCGTCTATTTCACTGAGTCGACTCACCGCGCCTGGATCCGCTGGATCACCCCGCGCAAGCGGATGACCTATGCCGAATGGCTGGCCGAGCGTAAGCAGCAGGCCGCGGCCCAGGCTGCCGCGCCGGTGAATCCCGAGATTGAAGATCGCGAGGCATTCGAGGAGGAGCAGGAGACTCTCGGCTCCGACGAAACAAAGGCCAAAGCCGACCCCGCCGCGCTTCCCAACGTGGAATATTTCACCGCCGGCCAAGGGTTTTCGGTCGGAGACATTGCGGTTACCCCCTTTACCATCCCCCACGACGCCGCTGACCCTGTCGGATTTGTTTTCGAAGCCGAGGGGGTCCGGATTGGGCTGGCCACCGACCTGGGCTACATGCCTGCCCATGCCGCCATGCGTCTTCGCAGGTGCGACGTGCTGATGCTGGAATCGAATCACGATCTGGATATGCTGCGCGACGGGCCTTACCCCTGGTCGGTGAAGCAGCGGGTCATGTCGCGGGTGGGGCACCTGTCGAATCACGCCGCCGCGGAGTTTCTCGAGAACGGCTACGACGGCCAGGCTGCCTACGTGATCCTGGCGCACCTGTCGGAAAGCAACAATCTCCCCGAACTGGCGCGGGTTTCCGCAGAACGGGCTTTACGGGACAGGATGAGCCTGCTGGGCAATCGATTATTACTTGCGACCCAGGATGAGCCAATGGAATCTATTTTGTTGTAGGGGAAGTGATTTATACTGGAAACAACGCCACCCTCCTGCGCTAAATTGTGGATTTGCCCGGAAATGTTCCGGACAAGTGGTACTATTTGGTGCAAGCTGGGGCACCGGAATCGCGAGCAAAGATGACAGAGTGCACCGATCAAGTCGTAGGCGACATTCTTTCGAGTTGGCGCTACGACATATCTGGCATCTCGCCGGATATGCGCACCGACTACGAAGGGCACCTTGAGTCGTGCGACCATTGTCGACGCCGTCAACGCCTTCATCGCACCATCGACGTAGTCCTCATCGGCATCAGCACCTTCTCCATTCTCGCCTTCATCTTCGCGCTGGCTGTCATCCATCACATTGAGCCGTTGCGCAACTGGGCGCTTGTGATGCACTTGGACCACCGCGATGTGGCCCTGACCCTGAAAGGGGCTGCGGCACTTGGCTTGCTGGTTTCGTTGGTCTCCTGGGTACTGGTGGCAGTAACTACGCCCGCTCCGGTTTACATAACAGGCGTCGCTTTGGCCCAGGCGCGTGTGCTGCAGGAGCGCATTCCCGAAGAGTTTGGCGGGCGTGCGCCGCGCAATGTGGCCTAGCCAGGTCTATCTCCTCGCCAACCCGGTTTATTCTCTCTAAAGTCTCTAGCTACCCGGAATCTGCCTCGGCTGGGGTTTGACATCCAGGGCGCCGGTCAGTTCTCTCACGAGCTCCACCTGGTGGCGGACGCACCACTGCTCTAGTCCTTTCGCGATGCGCTCGACGGCACGCGGATCGGCATAGCTGGCTGTGCCCACCTGTACCGCGGTTGCTCCGGCCAGCAGGAACTCGACTGCATCCTCGGGCGAGACGATGCCTCCCATGCCGAGCACCGGAATCTTCACCGCTCGTGCTGCCTCCCAGACCATGCGCACCGCAATCGGTTTGATCGCCGGGCCGGAGAGCCCGGCCGTCACATTGGCGATCCGAGGCCTGCGCGTCTCCACATCGATGGCCAGGGAAACGAAGGTGTTGACCAGAGAGAGCGCATCTGCTCCCGCGGTCTGCGCGCATCGCGCGATCTCGCCGATCGAGGTCACGTTGGGTGAGAGCTTGACGATGAGCGGCCGTTTCGCGACCTGTTTTGAGCGCCAGACCAATTCATCCAGCGTGACCGGATCGGTCCCGAATGCCATGCCGCCGTGGTTGGTGTTGGGGCATGAAGCATTCAGCTCGTAGGCCGCGATGCCCTCGGCGTCATTGAGCTGCTGGATCACCTCGGTGTAATCCGTCACCTGATTTCCGAAGACATTCACGATCACGGCGCACTTGGAATAACGTCGTAGTTCGGGGAGCTTCTTTCCGATGAACGCCTTCACTCCGACATTCTGAAGCCCGATCGAGTTCATCATTCCAGAGGCTGTTTCGATCAGCCGCGGAGCCTCATTGCCGGCCATGGGCTCGCGGGAAAGCCCCTTGGTCACGAATCCGCCGATGCGCTCCAGTGAGACGATCTCCTCGAACTCGATGCCGTATCCAAATGTGCCGCTCGCGGCGATGACGGGGTTGATGAGTTCGATCCCGGCGAACTGCACACGCATGTCAGTTTTCACTGATGGGTCCCGCTCCCTGCGCGCTTGTGCATGGTGTGTGTGTGTATGGGTACGGGTTTGGGATACACGACCGCCGCAGCCGGCTTCATCGACTGGGTGAGAATGTGACCCACCGAAGCCGAGGGTTGGTTGACACCGAGCAGAGAGGCGAAGGTAGCCGCGATGTCTACCGGCTCGACGCGTCCGTGGTACGTTCCGGGGGCAAAGGGCGCGCCGTAGAGCGCCAGGGGCACATGGCGGTCATAGGAGTATGGCGTGAAGTGGTTGGTTCCGCCGGAGCCATAGCTTTCCATCTGGAAGGCCTGGGGGATGACCAGGACGTACCAGCCACCGTTGGGCGTGTAGCTGTGCTCGATCAACTCGCCAAACGGAGTATTAGGCAACTGCCCCTGCGCCATTTGCTGACGGGTGTAGCTGCGGAAGAGGCCCGGCGTAGGCGGCAGTTTGGCTGTAGCGGGTTCTTTCGCTTCGTCAGGCGGGATGAGGCTGGCAAACGCCCCTGGGATAAAGTCCTGCACGGCCTGCTCGGCTTCCTGCTCGTTGATACCCGCGCGCTCGAAAGCCGGTTGATTCAGTGCCAGATAAGGCAGCGACTGCTTCGGCAGCATGTAGTCGATCTTCTCTCCCGGAGAGAATTTCTGATTGATGGCAAAGTTGAGATTTCCGACTAGCTTCGTCAGGTCGATGGTTGCGGCATTTAGCCCCAGCCCGGCGGCAGCCGCCGGAACCGGGGCGATGCCGTGGTCGGCGGTGAGCGCGATCCACACATTGCCCAGGCCGCCTTCGACATTTTTGTCCAGCCATGTAAAGAAGCTGTCGAGATCGACGTCGACTGCATCGATCATCTGCCGCTGCTGATCGGAGTCAGGGCCGACCTTATGGCCCAGGATGTCTGTAGACGAGATGCTCAGCGCGAGGATATCCGTCGTCGGGTGTTTGCCCAGCTCCGCGCCCGTGATCAGAGCCTTGGCGAAATCCAGCTCATAGCTCACTGCGGCGGGAGTCGCGCCTACCGTGCTGTAAAAAGTTGTGGTACCGCTCGGAGCATTCGCCTCCTGCAGGGCCTGCGCGATGCGCGGACCGTCGTCGAAGCTCTGCACCCAATCGGGAAGCTGCGGCATGTAGTAGGTAGAGGTAATGAATCGCCCCGAAGCCTGATCGATCCAGAAAGCTCCGTTTGCCGTCGCGCCAGCCGGCAGAATGGCGGCGCGGTCCTTGAGCGAGATGCCGTACACCTGCGAGCCGCCCAGAGTATTCAGGCGAAGCTCGTCGCCTACCGTCGAGGCCAGCAGGTTGCGCGGCGAGGACCCTGGGATGCTCTTCGCGCCGGCCGGCAATCCGACCAGGAAATAGCGCTCGTCCTCGACCGAGGTCACCGGATGGTCCTTGCTGCGAGCGAGGTCCCACCATTCGTTGCCTCCGATGCCATGACCATCGGTATAGGCGCCGGTGCCGATGGTCGCGTGGCCGGGAGCCGTCTCCGTATTCGCATAGCCGAAGTAGCAATCGGGGAAGTTTGCGCCGTGGTCCAGGAAGAGCTTGAAGCCGCGGCCCTTGAAGTCGGCGCGGTACCGCTCCAGGTAGTCAGCACGGAACTGGTCGAGCACCAGGATAATGACCAGCTTGGGATGCGCATCGTACGCCGTCGCATTTGCACGCGGGGAAGAGGCAAGAGCCAGAGTCCAGATCGTGAGGCAGGCAAGAAGTCGCTTGGGGATCGACATGGCCTATCCAGTATCGCAAAGTTTTGCAGGCTAGGAAGATGCGTGGGGCCGTCCAGGAGTTGTGCCTGCCTGGGTCCATGCTCACAAAGCGCTTCCGGTGGTAGTCTGAAACTGAAATGGCTTTTTCCCTGCGTTCCGTCGGCGCGGCCCTTTTTCTGCTTACTCCCGCTGCGCTCTTGACTCAATCTCTCGCTCAACCTGCACACTCTCCAACCACGCCGGCGGCGGCCCAGCCGTTGTTGCCTTCGAGTTTTGCAGGATGGACGGCCGTCGCTCCACCGCAGACGGGTACCGGGCCCGAGACTGCCGACCAGGCGAACGCCGATGTGCTAAAGGAGTATGGGGTGAAGGATTTCGCCATCGGCGAGTACAATCGCGGCGGTCATCATCTGACCTTGAATGCCCGGCGTTTCGTCGACGCGACCGGCGCATATGGAGCCTTCACCTTCTACCGCCGCCCGGGCATGCACGCCGAAGACATCGGCAAGGGCGCAGCCTCCGATGGCAACGAGGTCTTGTTCTGGAACGGTTCGACCCTGATCGACGCCGTCTTCGAGAACGCCAGCCTTGGTGCGAGTACAGGTGCAGGCAGCGAAGCGTGCGCACCCGTCGCTTCGGGCGAGACGTGCATACCCGTCGTCTCGACCAAAGCTGCGCTCAAGGAATTAGCTGCCGCAATACCACCCGCAACGGGAAGCGAGGGTGTGCCGCCCAGCCTTCCACATTATCTTCCGGCCAAAGCGCTCGAAGGCAGCAGCGTGCGTTACTCGATCGGCCCTGCCGCGTATGCGCGCACTGGAGGTGTGTTGCCCCCCGAGCTGATCGATTTCAGCCGTGACGCCGAGGCAGTGACCGCACAGTATGCGGCGCGTGATGGCAAAGGGACATTGACCGTGCTCGAGTATCCCACTCCGCAGATCGCCATAGGACGCGCGAAGGCCATCGACGAACAACTGAAGCAGGGCGTAGTCGCAGGCGGCAATGCGACGGCGTTGGGTGTGTATCGCAGCGGGCCACTGGTTGCGATCACCAGCGGAAACTTTTCGACCAACGAGGCGCAAGCGCTACTCGCGAGTGTGAGGTACGAGGCCGAGGTGACCTGGAATCATCCCGAGGGCTACGTGAGCGAGGTCTCGAAGGCAGCGAAGCTGCTGCTCGGCATCTTGTACCTCACGGCAATTCTTGGCACAGCTTCGATTCTGCTGGGATTGTTTCTCGGTGGGGGGCGCGCACTTGTACGAAGGCTGCGTGGCAAACCAGTCTCTACGTTAAACGACGACGAATTCATCACCCTGAATCTTTAGAAGCCCGACCGGACTCGTTACCCGCTCTTTGCCTCACAATCTGTGCAGCTGTAAGACTAACCTGCTCAAAAATAAGCGATTGCAGCCCATTTTGACGGCACTCGTGGCGAATATGCGGCGAAAATGAACCTGAAGCAGGTACTGTGGAAGCCGCTGTTAACCCTTTGAAAAATAATCGCTTGAATGGGTCAGGATTTGGCCTTGACACCCCTTCCCCCCGACCATACTATTTCGCCAGAAAGTTCTGATGGCTTTGCCTCCGTTGGAACTATTCTCCCTAAAGAGAAGGCCGCCCTGTTGCCGGGCGGCCTTCTCGTGTCTGGAGCGGTGCATGCTCAGCCGCCGATGCTCATTTCCTAACTAAACGTAGTCGAACAGAGTCATGAAACCGTAGTCCATGTGCAGCTGCTGGTGGCAATGGAACAGGGTGAGGCCCGGATTATCCGCAACGAAGTCGATTTCGACTTCCTGGTACCCGCCCACCATCACCACATCTTTGATCACTCCCGAGGTCGGAAGCCCGGCAATGCGCGCCAGCTCAAAGCTGTGCCGATGAAGATGGATCGGATGAATATCGTCGCTGGCGTTGCGCATCCGGATCCGGTAACGCTTGCCCTCGTGCAGGTGAAACGACGGCTGCGCTTTCATCTGCTGTAAGGGATAAGCGACCCCGTTGATCGTCCATTGGTTGAATCCATCGAGCGCGGCATTCTGTTTTTCGAAGAGCATATCGAACGTTTCGTCCGGCTGTGCAGATGAGGTGCCGGGATTGCCAAAGTGCGCGTAGTTCCACTTGAAGGGCCTTGGTGGAATCCACTGCGCCTTGCCCTTATATCCGGCATACTCGACGACGATGCCCATGCCATGGCGACGGTCGTCATCGGCGAGATCGCCCATCACCCACACGCCGGGATGGTTCATCTCAACAATAGCGGAAATGCGTTCAGCCGTTCCCAGCCAGAGACCCGGCACCCGCACGGGCTTCGGCAGTGGATTGCCATCCATCGCGATCACGCTGAAAGTGTGGCCGGGAAGCACCAGGCTGCGAATCTCGCCGGCGCTGCCGTTCAAAATGTGGAAGAGGACACGCTCGCCCTGCTTCACCCGTACCGGCTCGCCGTGGCCCACCATGCGGCCGTTGATCGTGAACGAATCGTAGCCGACCTCGTATCCGTGCGGCATGCCCTTTGCGAGCGAAGCACTCATCTTCTTCTCGCCAGCGTCTTTCAGCGCGGCGACCGTTTGCGCCGGTGACAGGAAGTCCATCGCCATGTCACCGCCCTGGCTCAGGGTGGGCTGGAACTCTTTCAACGTGAGGAAGACTTCGCGGTCGTAATTGCCGGGGTGCTGCTTCGGCTCAATGTAGACCGGCCCCACCAGTCCGCTGTATTGGCCCGCCGCGAGATCCGCCCCTGCCCGCACGTGCGTGTGATAAAAGCGAAGGCCCGACGGCTTCGGCTCAAAGGAGATGCGGCGGCTACCGTGTGGAGGAATGAACGGCGTGCCCTCTTCGGTCGCTCCATCCACATCGGTCGAGACGAACTGCCCGTGCCAATGGAGCTGCTCCGGCGTATCCGTTTCGTTGTGGATCTCGACAGTGACCTTCTGCCCCTCCTTGAAGCGCAGCAGCGGCCCGGGAAACTGCCCGTTGTAGGTCGTGACCGAGACGATCCGATTCGGTGCCAGCTCGACCGGCGTAGTAGCGATCGTGAGCGTGTAGTCAGCCGGGCTCTCGCTCTGCGCAGTCCTTCCATCCTCCCCAGCTAATACCGACCCCCTCAGAAGCCTTGCCGGCAACAGCAGCGCAGCGCCCGCAGCCGCTCCGGCTGTTCTCAGGAAGTCCCGACGAGAGGGAGATAAGGTTTGCATGATGCTGCCCTGTCCCAACGATGCAGGCCTTGAGGCCGAACAACCCCACTATATCGAACCAAGCAGTCCTCGTATGCAACACTTCGAGAACCGGGTCTAAGCTAAGAATTTCTTTAGCGGCTCCCAGTAATGCGCGTTCCATCCCCACGCCAGATGGTCAAAGTCGCCTTCCGGGAAACCAGTGTGGTCCAGAACGACGGTAGCACTGGCACCTTCTGGCTTCAGTTCAAACCGGACGATTGAGTAAACGCCCGGGTCCCAATCTGTGGGACGCCACGCCTGCACAACGCGCTGGTTGGCGACCAGTTCGACAGTTCGCCCTTCAATCTGTCCGCCGAACGTCGTGAAGGCCCCGCCCGCTTTCGGGTCGATCTTGGCAGGCATGCCGGAGAAGGCAGCGAACTGTTTTGAATCCAGGAGAACCTCATAGATGCGCCTCGGGCTTGCCTTAAGATCAATCTCCTGGTGAAGAGACGTGCGCGTCTTGTTGGCAGCCGTGACTGGCATTTCCTTCATGGCCTGCTGCCCGGCTGCCCCCCAGACCTCTGGACGCGCAACCAGTCCTCCAAACGCGACAACAATTCCTGCGATCACCTGCCGGCGAGTCGTGGTACCAGTCTGCGCAATAGATTCCGTGATGTGATTCATGGGTATCCTCTCGGATTGGTGTGTTCAACCATCAAGGCATGGAAACATGCGGCTAAATTATGATCGAGATCAAATTTTTCCCGGCGAGCGAAGATTGCCATACGCACTTCGACTCACGGAAAGCGAGGAGTAACGATGCCTTATCCGGCATTATCGCGCTGAGGTGAAAGAAAAGATCATTCAGAGCGCGCAGCCTCTTCAACGTGCACGGCTTCGACAATGTGTCTCTCCATCAGATCATGGCCGGAGACGGCCTCACACCTGGCGGCTTCTACAGTTATTTCGACAGCAAGAGCGATCTCTACGCCGAGGTGTTAGACTGCTTCTTCACTGACCCGAAATGGAAGAGCCGCTGGGAAGGCGTCGAGGTAGGTATGGCTTCCGCCGATGCCGGCCCGCAGGTCGTTCGCGCCTATCTCTCACGGCAGCATTTCGAGGATGTCGAAAACTCCTGCCCCATGGTCGCCTTGCCGAGCGACCTAACGCGCAGCGGCAAAACAAGCAACGCGCGCTTTTGAGAATGTATTCGAAGCTATGGTCAGCGTTTTGGAGCGCAACCTGACCGACAGCCGCAGCCTGCGCCACACGCGAGCCCAGGCCATCGCCGCTTTGTGTGTGGAAGGCATGGTCGTAGCGAGAGCGATGGTCCATCGCACCGCCGCGGATGAATTGCGCGACGCATGCATGTCGGTTGCACTTGAACTGGGGGGATGGTAGGGCGAGCGCCCGTTGAAAAACGGGGTACGGAAGCGATCTCAGCGATCCGGGACGGCAGCACCTCGCCGCAATCGGCGCGAATCTGCCTCTCACGTTCTGGCGTAGAAGGTGTTCTGCGATGTGGAAAGGCTATCTTTGTTCGATGCCGCCGGAGGATTCGGTCCAGCGCGCGCCGCAATTCTCGCAGAGCCACGTGTTGAACGGTTCTACGCTCTCCAGAAGCGGATCGAGAGCACCGCACTTTGCGCAATTGGGTGTCTCGAAGTCGGGAACTGGCGTGCGTGTCTGATCGTGAATGTCCTGTGGGATGGGTTGCTGCATCACGAGCTGTGCGGCCTCGAGGTCGTCTGCGCCCACCAGAACTTGCGGACCGTAGGCGCTGAACGACCGAGGTCCTGAGGGGCCGGAGTACCAGCTTTCGATCCCGGCGCGGTCTAGGGCTGCTACTAGATCGGCAGCGTCTTCGCGTTCGTTGCACTCGCAGAGGACCACCTTCCAGGTGTAATCCTTCTGCAGAGGTGCCTCTGCCTCGCTGTCTTCGGACGAATCTTCCAACGAAAGGATGGGATCAAGAACGGATTCGCCAAAGAGACTTTTTGCCTTTCCCGGAGACGCTCCTACTTTCTTGGCTGCTTTGGACGAGAGCTTCGCAGCGATGTCCTCCGGCCTGGGAAGCTCACGTTTCTTCAACTCATCGCGCAACACCTGCTGCGCGACCTCGGTCAGGCCTTCGAAGTCTCTGGCCAGTTCAAGAAGCTCCTCGTCGATTCGTTCGCCATAGTACTCGGTGAGCCGCTGCCATTCTTTTACCGGGTCCACTCCTGCTCCTCATACGTGATCACTGATCTGCACAGCATTGCAAGCTACTTGAGCGAGCCGGTCAAGGCCCCGATCATGGCGGAGATAAAGATCAGGCCGATCAGTGACAGGAACTTTGAGTAGAACTGGAGAAGCCGGTGCTCCTGCCTGGGATGCCAGTCTTTAGCAATGCCGAGGCTCAGGACCGGCACAAAGATGTCGAGGCTATACCAGATCGGCGAGAAACTGCGGGGCGACTCCTCATCCACTTTCTGCATGCGCTCGGTGCGAAAGATGAAAGCTCCCGCGATAACAAACAACACCGACCAGATCAGGGGATAAACCCACTCGCGTCCATATCCAAACAGCCACTTGTGTCCAAAGCCAATCACGTAATTGAATCCCGCGACCGTCTTCTGCCAATGCGTACTGGCATCGCGGAACTCGGTATAGCGCCGCCGGTCACGCATGGCAAAGTACACCGCATCCGCCTTGTCGGATTGTCCGCGTGTCTTCAACGACGACTCATACAGCGAGTATGCGGGTTCGTAATACTCCGCCCTTTCGAGAAAAGCGAGCCCGTAGTCCGTGCGGTCCGCTCGTAAACCGCTGGCCTCGTTTGCGGATTTGGCCGCTCCTATTGAGGGGACGCGAACAATGACGATGCTTCCGAACACAGCGCCATTGATATTGAGCTTCTCGGGAAACTGAACCGGTTCGGCAAATCTCCATTCAAAGCCTGCAATTTCGGCAGAGCTTAGGTCGAGGCGCTTCCTGATCGTGGTTGCAGGCAGGAACATCATGTGTTTCGCAACCGTGAGACCCTCCGCAGTGACCCCCTGCACATCAAGGTTCTGCAGGACCAGGGTCTCCTTGAGGCTCACGTTGCTCAGGTCAAGCTGATTGATTTCTGCAATTGCGCTCGCAGCCGAAAGACTGAGTCTGCCGGCGGTGAGATGAACAAAATCCAGCGTTGAAAAGGAGCTTTTTCCGAGGGAAACAATGAGGTTGTTTGCCGTCAGGGTTTCAACTTGCAGTCCGGTGGCGACGGGATCCTTGATGCGGACATCGCCATCGACCTGGGATTGATTGAGTTTGATCAGCCCACCGGCCTGCACATTCTCGAGTTGGAGGTCGCCTTTGACGTGGATGCGCTCGAGATTTAACTGTTTGTCGAACTTGACTCGCTGGAACGTGACGCTCTGTCCGAAATCCACCTTCCGGACCACCACATCGTCGGTGAACTCACAATCGCGAAACTCGACTTTGAACGTGATCGGTGTAATCGGCCGCTGTGTGGCGTCCAGAATGAGCGGGCCGTTGATGTTTTTGTTGGCGATCAGCAGGGAGTTGTCCTTGACGCCTGAGAGCTCACTGGCCAGCTCCGCCGAGCTCATTGGGGTAGGAGCACTCGCGGGGCGGGGCGGTGCGTTGGCGCTGCCGCTTTGCTCGCTGACTTCGGCCGATGCGGCAGCTCCGCTGACTTCGTTTGGCTGTACCGACGCTCGCCGGGGGTGAGCGGATTTCTCTCGCGCTGATTGGGCCAGACAGACAGTAGCGAGGCAGAGCAGGGTAACTCCAGCCGCATCTCTGAAGAGACGAAAGCAATCGCACATCGATCGTGCAGGCATTCCCGGTTTGCTCCAGTCGTGAGCCATCATCGGGCTTTCGCCCCCTCAAAGGCAACTGGGAAGTTACTGCTCTTTCGACAAATGCGCACCTAAGTAAGGCCAGGCATAACAGTAACTTTACGGCATGCAGCGACGCCTATAAAATCGATAGAGCGGCAGGCCGACGTAGCTCAGTTGGTAGAGCAGCCGATTCGTAATCGGCAGGTCACCGGTTCAAGTCCGGTCGTCGGCTCCA